>OKSB01001158.1_pt1 | contig 27026 bp, 17 predicted proteins | sample 1601171 | NCBI WGS metagenome assembly OKSB01 (sample SAMEA3541496, study PRJEB24748) | human gut metagenome | biome: human gut; feature: human-associated habitat; material: faeces | place: China | collected 2012 | reverse complement strand
CTTTGGGATACATATCGCTGAAGACAACACTGCAAACCGACCAGGTACTTGCCGTGGCCTATGAATATACGTATAGAGGAGTGAATTACCAAGTGGGCGAATTCTCTACGGATGTAAAAGACAATTCGCAGGCGCTTATAGTAAAGGCATTGAAAAATACGTCGAATGTGCCGGCTATGGGCAACTGGGATTTGATGATGAAAAATGTTTACTCGTTAGGAGCAACGCGAGTTCAGAAAGACCGCTTCCGCCTGGATGTGAAAATACTCAGTGACACAACGGGCGTTTACCTGAATTACCTGCCCGAGGAGAATTTGAAAAACACTCCGCTTATACGTTTGATGAATTTGGACCGTTTGGATAATAACAACAAAACCAATCCGAACGGATACTTTGACTTTGTTGATGGTTACACCATTGATTCTTCAACAGGACGTATATTCTTTCCTTCAGCAGAGCCGTTCGGAGAATTTTTAAGGGAAAAGATAGGAAACGACGCCGTTGCCGACAGGTATGTATTCCAAGAACTGTATGATTCAACTAAAACTACCGCCAGGCAGATAGCCGAAAAAAACAAATACATGCTCGAAGGCCAGTTTAAGGCTTCCCAAAAAAGTGGCGAGATAAGTTTGGGCGCAACAGACGTTCCGCAAGGTAGTGTTATTGTTACGGCCGGTGGCATTACGCTTACCGAAGGTTCCGATTATACGGTTGACTATAGCTCGGGAACTGTTAATATTATAAACCAGAGTATCCTTGATGCCGGAACGCCGGTAAACGTAAGTTTGGAAAGTAACACGAATTATGGGCTGGAAAGAAAAACCCTTATGGGGCTGAATTGGCAATATGATTTTTCAAAGGACTTACAATTGGCCGGAACTTTCATGCATTTGTCCGAACAGCCACTTACTACAAAGGTGTCAATGGGAAACGAACCTTTGAATAATACAATTTGGGGATTGAGTCTTTCATGGAAAAAAGAAAGCCAGTGGCTGACGGATTTGCTTGATAAGATACCACTTCTGTCACTTTCAAAGCCGTCGAATATAAATTTCAGTGCGGAAGTAGCACAGCTCATAGCCGGAAATAATAAGGGAGCGCAGGGGAACGCTTCGTATATTGACGATTTTGAGCAAACCAAAAGTAGCATAGACATAAGCACTCCTACAGAATGGCAGCTTAGCTCAACACCTTCGCGCTTTCCGGAAAGCAAGTATGTTAATGACGTGCGTTATGGGTACAATCGTTCATTGTTGGCATGGTATAAAATAGACCCTTTGTTTACTCGTCGTAGTTCTTCTCTTACACCGAGCCACATAAAGAGCGATTTGGAACAGTTATCAAACCACTATGTGAGGGAAGTGTATAGTCGCGAGCTGTTCCCGAATAAGGAACAACGTTTTGGAGAATCGTCCACGCTTTCAATTTTAAATGTTGCTTATTACCCCGAAGAACGCGGACCATATAACTTGGATACAGACTTGGATATTAACGGCCGTTTAAGTAATCCTACGACTCGTTGGGGCGGTATGATGAGAAAATTAAATACCAGTGACTTTGAAACCGCCAATATAGAGTACGTTGAATTTTGGTTGATGGATCCTTTTATTTATACAAGGGAGCAAGCCGGTAATCACTCTGGTGATTTGTATATAAACCTTGGCGAAATAAGCGAAGATATTCTGAAAGACGGAAAGAAATTTTATGAGAGCGGACTGCCTTTAGACAACGATGCTTCTATGTATGTTGAAACAGCATGGGGGCGGGTTCCGTCGCAAAATAGTGTTACATACGCATTCAATACGAGTTCAAATGCGCGTGACCGTCAAGATGTCGGATTAAATGGTTTGTCGAGTGAGGAAGAAGCCAATTTCCCGGCTTATAAAACTTATTTGGATCAGGTGCGTGCCAAAGTATCTATCGAAGTTTACGATTCAATTTTAGCAGATCCCGCAGGAGATAACTATCATTATTTCCGAGGTTCTGATTACGATAGGGCAAGAACCTCAATCCTGGATAGATATAAAAGGATAAACGGAACGGAGGGTAACTCTCCCGATTCGGAGAACTCACCAGAAAGTTACTCTACCGCATATAAATCAACGCCAGATGTCGAAGATATAAACCAAGATTATACTCTTAATGAGTATGAGAAATATTTCGAGTATAAAGTTCATCTGTCGCCAGACGGAATGGTGGTCGGACAAAATTATATAGTTGATGAACGAAAAGCCAGTGTACAGTTGCGCAATGGTCAAACGGCAAATGTATCATGGTATCTTTTCCGTGTACCGGTAAAAGAGTATGAAAGCAAAGTAGGAAGTATTTCGGATTTTAATAGCATTCGTTTTATGCGAATGTATCTTACGAATTTCGAAGAACCTATAGTTCTTCGCTTTGCAACATTAGGCTTGGTGCGCGGTGAATGGAGAAGCTACGAACAAAATCTATACGCTGGTTCGGCTCCTTCTGTTAGTGGAACAATGAACGTGGCAGCAGTGAATCTGGAGGAAAACAATGAGAAGAAACCTGTAAATTATGTTCTTCCTCCAGGTATAACCCGTGTAGTCGACCCCAACCAATCACAACTCCTTGAGCAGAATGAACAGGCTTTGCAAATGGTGGTAGAAAACCTTGCCAGTGGTGATGCGCGTGCTGTGTATAAGAACCAATATCTCGACCTTCGCAAGTATAAGCATATCCAGATGTTTGTTCATGCCAACGCTTTGCTTGAAGACAAATCTCTCGAGGATAACCAGGCTTCGCTTTTTATACGTTTCGGCTCAGATTATAAGAGCAATTTTTACGAGTATGAAATACCTCTGAAATTGACACCAGAGGGAAAGTACGACCGTAACTCAACAGCTTCAAGGCGGCAGGTATGGCCGGAAGAGAATATGCTTGACATTGATTTGGCTAAATTCACAACGCTCAAGCGCGAGAGGAATAAACGCAAGAGCGAGGGAACAGCGTCGTATTCAGAAGTGTTCTCCTCATACGACAGCGACCGCCCTAATAATAAAATAAGCATAGTAGGTAATCCTTCTTTGGGCGAAATCCACACCATAATGATTGGTGTGCGCAATAATTCCCGTAAGCTTACGAACGTTGAGGTTTGGGTTAACGAGTTGCGTTTGCAGCATTATACAAATAAAGGAGGCTGGGCGGCTAAAGGAAACTTGAACGTACAACTTTCTGATTTGGGTACAATCAATTTGGGCGGACACGTGGAAACAGACGGATTCGGCGGCGTTGAAGATCGTGTGGCCGACAGGCGCGATGATAATTTGTACGAATACAATTTTTCTACTAATATCGAGTTGGGAAAATTCTTACCCGAGAAACTTAAATTCCGCGCTCCTTTATATTATTCTTACAGCAAAGAGAGGGTGAAGCCTAAATATAATCCTCTTGACACCGACATGGAATTGGACGACGCAATAGATGCGCTTGCAACAAAGCGAGAAAAGGATTCTTTGAGAAGCATTACCGAAACAACTGTGATAAACTCGAATTTCAGCCTTTCGAATGTACGTTTCGACATAGTTTCGAAAACCAATCCTATGCCTTACGACCCGGCCAATTTCTCGTTTAGTTATTCGCATAGCCACAGGGAAACAACCGGGCAAACCATTGTGTGGGAAAAAGACGACAGCTGGCGCTTTAATGCCAATTACCAGTATTCTCCTAATTTTAAACCTTGGGCACCTTTTGAAAAACTGAAAAGCAATAGTCCGTGGCTTAAACTTTTAAAAGAAGAAAAGATAAATTATGCTCCGCAAAGCATATCCATAAATTCCGATATAACCCGCACGTATTACGAACTGCAGGAAAGAGACCTTGAGCAACAAGGCGCAGGCTCGTCCCTGCCTCTTACCTGGGCCAGCGATTTTCTTTGGAACAGGCAGTTCAAGCTACAATGGGATCTTACTTCGAACATTCACGCTTCTTTCAGCTCGGCTACGAATGCGGAGATTCTACAGCCGTATTCTCCTGTTAACAAGGATTTGTATCCAACAGAATATGAAGCATGGAAAGATTCTGTATGGCATAGTATCAAGAATCTCGGAACTCCGTTGGCTTTCCAGCAGAATTTTGATTTTTCGTGGAAAATACCAATAAACAAAATACCTGTATTCAGTTGGATTACACCCGACGTAAGTTTCAATTCATCGTACAACTGGAACCGCGGCACAAAATTGGAAGACGGTTCAACTTTGGGTAACACCATAAACAACTCAAGGAACATAAACGGAAATGTGAAATTCAATCTTGAGACTATTTATAACAGCGTTCCTTTCCTAAAGAAAGCCCTGAGCCGCACAACGAGGACTTCATCGTCGGCAAGGAGGAAAAAAGACGATGAAAAAGACCGTGTGTTTACGCAAGAAGTACAGCTTATGCCCGACACAACAATCACTATAACCCACAACAAGCGTTCGCGCAAGGTGCGTGTGCGTGCGCTGTTGCAGGACGGTAAAAGGTATTCGCTAAAATACAAGGTTGAAAACGCAAACAAGATAACGATTCTAAACAAAGATACCGTCAAACTTAAGGTAACCATAATTCCGGGTAAGCCGATAGAAAACAACACATGGTATAAGATAGCGCAAGCCATGGCCCGTACTGCCATGATGGTGCGTAACATAAGTGTGACATACAAGAACTCTTATAATATGTCACTGCCCGGTTTCATCCCGAATATAGGAGATGTCTTCGGCCAGCGTTCCGGTTCGGGATTGCAGCCCGGCCTCGACTTCGCTTTTGGTTTTACAGACGAAAGCTACATAAAGAAAGCCATGGACAAGGGATGGCTCATAGCGAACGACAGCGTTACAACACCCGCTACAAAGAACGAGAATGAGTCGTTCCAAATACGTGCTACGGTTGAGCCTTTCCGCGATTTCAAAATCGACCTGACGGCCTCGCGAACTGTAAACACGGCCCGTAGCATACAATACATGTTCGACGGAATGCCTGCCACACAGACCGGCTCGTTCAACATAACGACGATTTCCATTTCCTCGGCCTTTGCCTCCTTGGGTAATGCCGACAACAATTATGAGAACAAGACTTTCCGTAAGTTCCTTAATCTGTTGCCTAAATTCCGCGACCGGGTGGAGGCGCAGTATATCGGAGCACCGTATCCTACTAACAGTGCCTTTGCGGGAAAAACGTTCGACCCTGCAAACGGAACGATTTCGCAGTATTCTTCCGACGTTATGATTCCGGCTTTCCTTGCAGCCTATTGTGGCGGTGGAGAAAACTCGTCGTTGGATATATTCCCCGCGCTTTTACGTATGCTTCCCAACTGGAAGGTTACTTATTCCGGATTGGGAAGACTGCGGTTTATGCGCCCGATATTCAAGTCGTTCAACATAAATCATTCCTACCAGTCGATATATGCGGTAGGCTCGTACAATACATTCTCGTCGTTCATGAAGCTAACAGGGTCGAGAGGATTCGTAAACGACGTATCGACAGGCAATCCTGTTCCTTCCTCGATGTTCGACATATCAACGGTTTCTATAACCGAGAACTTCTCGCCGCTGATTGGATTTGATATGACATTCCGCAACAATCTTACGGCTAAAGTTGAATATAACCGCTCGCGTATGCTCGCACTTTCCATGACGTCACAGCAAATTTCAGAAGCACGCTCAAACGATTATGTTATAGGCATAGGCTACAAGATAGACGACTTGAAGATATTCAGGCCTAACAGCCGTCCAAAGAGAAGGAACGCACGCAAGTCATCGACTACCAAGAAGAACGCTGAAAATAATGCAGAGGACGAGGACGAAAGTTCGTCGTCCTCAAGTTCGCGGAACTCCGGAACAATCAGCAACGACCTTAACCTACGCCTGGACTTCTCTATACGCAACCAAAGCTCCATTCAGCGTAACATACTTACAGCGCTTTCGCAGGCTACTTCGGGCAACAGCGCGTTCCGCATATCCTTCTCGGCCGACTATACACTGTCGAAACTGATAACCCTGTCGGCATATTACGACAGGCAGACCAACAAACCGCTGCTTTCATCATCTTCGTATCCTACTACCACGCAGGATTTCGGTATAAGCATAAAGGTCTCACTTACGAGGTAGCGCGGTAATGCAACGCCAAGTGCCTTTTGCCGTGGCTGTAGATTTGTTGTGCAATATGCCGGTTTTCCGGTTGGAATTATCGGATGAAATAAAAGAAAAATTATTGCGGAAAAAAGCCTTTTTTCGTGCGAAAAAGTGAAAACTAATTTTCAGCGCGTTATACCCACATAGGAGCAAAGAAAAAATACAAGGCACATAATTCAAAATATGTCTGACCTATTTTAAAATATGTCAGACATATTTTTTGCCCCCTGAAAACCCGTTTGAAAAATCTTCCGGAAAGGCGGACAAATTAAGACACGCAGACTCCGTTACTCATAACAGCGAGTTATGTTTTAGAAAGTTATGAACTTGCGGAAGGGTAACCGCAGACTTTTATCATAATTGCGGGAACGACTTTGTCGGGTACAATTAAAAGTTGGCGGCGAGTATTAAAAAAGAGGAAATAGGTGTGCCGATTTTGGTGAACTAAAGTTAACCAAGAAGGCTGAATTTCAAAATAAATTCTAAAACTCGCGCAGCAGAGAAAATAAAGTTTAAAATGCTGTTTCAACTTTGTGAATTGGCCCTAAATAAACGATAAAAGTGTTTTGCAGTTAGCATGAACTTTTGTACTTTTGGCAAAGAAAACAGCGGAAATACAGTAGTAATTAAAACAATATCTTAAAAACAAAATACATAATGAATACATTAAGCTTACTGTTCATCGGTTCTCTTGGAGCTCCGGAGATTATAATAATAGCACTCGTGGTGCTCCTGCTCTTCGGAGGTAAAAAAATACCCGAACTTATGCGCGGCATAGGAAAGGGTGTAAGAAGTTTTAAAGAAGGTATAAACGGAATAGAAAAAGATATTAAGGACAATACAGACGTCGAGGCCAACGCCAAGAGTGACGTCGAGAAGAACTGATAGTCGGGACTGCCGTTATGACTGCAAAGGCTGAAATGTCGTTTTGGGACCATTTAGAGGCCCTGCGGTGGATGTTGATGAGAGTCTTCATTGTGTTGGCGGTACTGATTGTAGCAGGGTTTGTTTTCATTCCGGATATATTCGACAGTGTTATACTCGCTCCGTGTAACAACGAGTTCTTTCTTTACAAGTTTCTTACGAAAGTGGCCAATATGTGCCCTCTCATACCGGGCGAGTTCAATAAACCCATACATGTCGAGATAATAAACATAAAACTCGCGTCCCAGTTCTTTCTGAACATAACGCTGGCATTCTGGCTCGCATTGCTGGTTACGTTTCCCTATCTTATTTACGAGATTTGGAGGTTCGTTTGCCCGGCGTTGTATGAAAACGAAAAAAAAGGAGTGCGGTGGGCATTCCTGTTCGGCACGATAATGTTTTACGTGGGTTGCGCGATAGGGTATTTCCTCGTGTTCCCGCTTACGTTGAGGTTCCTGTATAATTTCCAGATAAGTGCAACGATAAGCAACCAGTTGTCTTTGGATTCGTATATGAACAACTTCCTGATGCTGATATTCATGATGGGACTGGTATTTGAACTGCCGCTCGTAGCGGTGCTCCTGTCAAAACTCGGCATACTTAACAGAAGCTTCTTCTCAACGTATCGCCGGCACGCCGTTGTGGCGTTCCTTATACTGGCGGCTGTCATAACACCCTCGTCCGACCCGTTTACGCTGACGGTCGTATTTATACCGATATATATATTGTGGGAGATAAGCGCATTCCTCGTGAGGCCTGCCCCAAAAGAGGACAGCACGGATGTGCAGCCGGCATGAGAACAGAAAAATGTTAGTAGAAACAAGATACCATAATACCATTAAACAGATAGTAATATGATAAAAGTAGGGCTTATAGGTTTTGGCAGAATGGGTGAAAAGTATTTAACGCATTTCCAGGAAACAAACCGGTGGGACGTGGCGTATATTTGTGACATTGACCCCGAGGCCAGAAAATATGCAAAGGAAAAATCGCCTAACTCTCAAGTGGTGGATAACGAACAGATAATATTCGAAGATCCCTCGGTAAAAGCCGTGGCGCTATGCACCCTTGCCAATTTCCGTAAAGAACAGATAGAAAAAGCCGTTTATTACGGCAAACATATCATATCGGAAAAACCAATAGCCGACTCCTTGGAAAAAGAATGGGAGATGGTTCACCTTACAGAATCAGCCAATGTGCTTTCTACTGTAAATTTGTATTTGCGCAATTCGTGGTATCACAAGAAAATGAAACAATATGTGGACGAAGGCGAACTTGGCGAACTGGCCATAATAAGAGTGTGCCACATGACGCCAGGTCTTGCTCCCGGGGAAGGACATGAGTATGAAGGCCCGGCCTTTCACGATTGCGGAATGCATTATGTGGACATTACGCGCTGGTATGCCGGCTCGGAATATAAAACATGGCATGCGCAAGGCGTTCGCATGTGGAGCTACAAGGACCCGTGGTGGATACAATGCCAGGGAACATTCGAGAACGGCGTGGTTTTCGACATAACGCAAGGTTTTGTATACGGACAGATGTCGAAGGTGCAAACTCACAATTCATATACAGAATTGATAGGTACTAAAGGAATTGTACGCATGCGTCACGACTTCAAAACTGCTGTTGTCGACTTGCACGGAGTTAATCGTACTGAGATAACCGGGCTCCCGCATGGCGGAAAAAACATAGATGTCCTGTCAGAACGTTTTGCCAACAGCATAGAAAATAATAAGTTGGATCCGGAGTTGCCCACTTTCCGCGATTCTGCAATAGCGTCCGAGTACGCATGGAGATTCCTTGAAGATAGCCGACAGCATGACTTGCCCGCCATAGGAACACTACAGACTTTGGAAGAAATACGGCAAAGACGCAGAAATTTAACCGAAGGATACGGTTTGTTGAATAAAAAAAACCGTAGGTAGTGTATCGCTTTGCGGAAAAAACGTTATTTTTGAAGCAAATTAACCAATAATAACTAACCTAAAATTCACAATCAAAACAAATTAATCATGTCAGACATTTCGAGAAGACAGTTTCTGAAAACCGGAGCAGCAGCCGTAGCCGGCTTGACTATTGCTCCGAGCTCTATTTTGGGCAAAAGTTTTGGACATGTGTCGCCTACTGACAAACTGAATATAGCAGTTGTCGGAATAGGCGGTATGGGTCATTCTAACATTAATGCCGTGAAAGGGACAGAGAATATCGTGGCATTGTGCGATGTAAACTGGGATTATGCGAAAGGCGTATTCGATGAATTCCCCAAAGCTAAAAGGTATTGGGACTATCGCAAGATGTACGATGAAATGGCAAACGAAATCGACGCTGTAATCATAGCAACTGCAGACCATACGCACGCTATCATTACTGCTGACGCCATGACTATGGGCAAACACGTATTTTGCCAGAAACCTTTGACACACTCCGTTTACGAATCACGTCTGCTTACAAAGTTGGCGGCTTCTACAGGAGTAGCTACACAGATGGGTAACCAAGGTTCTTCGTGGGACGGCACGGCAACCGTTTGCGACTGGATATGGAACGGCGAAATAGGTGATGTTTACAAGGTAGAGTGTGCTACCGACCGTCCTATTTGGCCGCAAGGACTTAATGCACCCGAGAAGGAAGACAAGATTCCTAAGACTTTGAACTGGGATCTCTTTACCGGTCCTGCAAAGCTCAAACCGTACAACCATATTTATCAGCCTTGGAACTGGCGTGGTTGGTGGGAATACGGAACAGGAGCTCTCGGAGATATGGCTTGCCATATTTTGCACCAGCCTTTCAAAGCTCTGAATCTTAAATATCCTACAAAAGTAGAAGGATCTTCTACCTTATTGCTCAGCGAATGCGCTCCGCAGGCACAGCATGTGAAGATGATTTTCCCCGCACGCGAAAATATGCCTAAGGTTGCAATGCCAGAAGTTGAAGTTCACTGGTATGATGGCGGTATGATGCCCGATCGTCCGAAAGGCTTCCCGCAGAACAAGCAATTGATGCAAGACGGTGGCGGCCTTACTATTTTCCACGGAACAAAAGACACCCTTATTTGCGGTTGCTACGGCCAGAATCCGTTCCTGCTTTCGGGTCGTAAACCAAATGCTCCTCAAGTATGCCGTCGCGTTAAAGTTTCTCATGAAATGGACTGGGTTCGCGCATGCAAGGAAGATAAGGCAAGTCGCGTAAAATGTAATTCAGATTTCTCTGAGGCAGGACCATTCAATGAAATGGTAGTAATGGGAGTTTTGGCAATCCGTCTCCAGGCTTTGAATAAGACATTGGAGTGGGACGGCGAGAACATGCGCTTTACCAATATCGGCGAGAACGAAACAATCAAGACCTGCATTAAGGACGGCTTTACGATTCATAACGGTCATCCTACATTCAATAAGACATGGACAGATCCTGTGAACGCACAGCAGTTTGCAAACGAACTTATCAAGCACAATTATCGTGAAGGCTGGAAACTGCCTGCAATGCCTTAATAGTGCAAGCCTAATCATAGAAAGGAGAAGTTAAAAAATCATGAATAAAATAATTTATTCTTTGGCTTGTCTTGCTATTGCTGGCTCTGCAGTATCGTGCAGCGGAGTTAAAGAAACAACGGTACTTGTTTCAAACTCTTTGAATGCACCGCAGATTCAACCTCTTAAATTGTCAGTCGATAAAGGCTATATCGTTCTGTTCGACGGAAAGAACCTTGACGGTTGGCGCGGTTATGGCAAAGACCATTTGCCTAACTGCTGGAATATTGATGAAGGCGCATTGCATTTCTCACGCAGCAACGGTAATGAAGGAGGAGATATTATTTTCGCCCACAAGTTTAAGAACTTTGAGCTTGAACTTGAATGGAAAGTAGCAAAAGGAGCTAATTCTGGTATCTTCTATCTTGGCCAGGAGGTAACAACCACCGACCAGAACGGTAACAAGAATTTAGAGCCTTTGTTCATATCCGCTCCTGAATATCAAGTGCTCGACAATGAAAATCACCCTGACGCAAAATTAGGAAGGGACAACAATCGTAAGTCGGCATCTCTTTATGATATGATACCTGCAAAGCCGCAGAATGCTAATCCTTATGGCCAGTGGAACAAAACTAAAATTGTTGTAAACAACGGCACAATTCAGCATTACCAGAACGACGTAAAAGTTGTAGAATATAAGATGTGGACGCCGGAGTGGACTCAATTGTTGCAAGAAAGCAAGTTTAGCGAAAAGGCATGGCCAAGGGCATTCGAACTGCTGAACAACTGTGGTGGCGATAACCACGAAGGATACATAGGCCTTCAAGACCATGGCGACGATGTATGGTATCGTAATATCAAAGTAAAAGTATTGAAATAAAAAAATAAGTTTATGAAACAAATTTCATTTGCATTTGCAGCCGCATTGATGTTATTTGCTTCGTGCGGAAATAGTGGTAAAAACAATGCAGAAGCAGCTAACGATTCAACTGCAGTGTCCACTGATTCGGCAGCTACCGGTTATAAGGTAGCAGATAAAGCCAATGTCGATATATCCAAGTTCCCTGTTGATAAGGACGGGTACATTGTTTTGTTCGACGGCAAGACACTCAACGGATGGCGTGGCTACGGAATGGACAATCCTCCCAAAAGTTGGGAAGTTCAAGATGGTGCTATCCATTTGAAGGGCTCGGGTACGGGCGAAGCTCATGCAGAAGATGGTGGCGACCTTATTTTCGCTCACAAGTTCCAAAACTTCGAGTTTGAATGTGAGTACAAGATTTCCAAAGGCGGTAACTCCGGTATTCTCTATTTGGCACAGGAAGTTGTTACCAACGAGAACGGTAAGGAAGTATATTTGCCTATTTGGCAGTCGAGCTCGGAGTATCAGGTTCTCGATAACGAAAACCACATCGATGCAAAACTCGGCAAGGACGGCAATCGTCAGTCGGCTTCTCTCTACGACATGCTTCCCGCAAAGCCCCAGAATGCTAAACCTTATGGCCAGTGGAACAAAGCTAAGATTATGGTATTCAAAGGCACTGTTATACACGGACAGAATGGTGAGAATGTAGTTGAATATCATCTTTGGACTCCGAAATGGACTGAAATGCTTCAGGCCAGCAAGTTCAAAGAAGGTGGCGAGTTCCCCTACGCTTTCGAACTCCTGAACAACATGGGTGGCGAAAAGCATGAAGGTTACATCGGTTTGCAAGATCATGGCGACGATGTTTGGTATCGTAACATTCGTATCAAGATCTTAGACTAACCGCGTCTTATTCGCACATTAATATAGGCTGCTCCGGTATGAAAACGTCGGTGACGTATAATTCCGGAGCAGTTTTTATTTAACATACAAACAGAAAATACAAAATGAGATACAAAGTTTATTTTTCAGCGTTATTGGCGGCAGTGTTAATGTTTTCAACAAACAGCTATGCCGACAACCTTGCGAAGCCAAAGAAAGAAGTATGTATCCAGCTTTACTCGTTGCGTACAATTCTCGACGGTGTAAACAAAGATGGTAAAGTGTCTGAAAGCTATACCAAGTTGTTGAAAGATTTGGCCGATATGGGTTATACCTCTGTAGAAACCGCAAATTATGACAACGGCAAATTCTATGGACGTACTCCGCAGCAGTTTAAGGAAGATTGCGAAAAGGCCGGCCTCAAGGTGCTTTCTGCCCATACTAACCGCGGCCTGAGCGACCAGGAACTTGCTTCCGGCGATTTTACAGAAGCCATGAAGTGGTGGAAACAGTGTATTGCCGACCATAAAGCTGCCGGAATGGAATATATCGTTTGCCCGTGGATGGGTGTGCCTAAAACGATGAAAGACCTTCTTACACAGTGCAAATACCTTAACGAGATAGGCAAACTGTGCAAACAGAGCGGAATCAAATTCGGCTACCACAATCACAGTCACGAGTTCCAGAAAGTGGAAGGCAAGACAATGTACGACGTGATGTTGGAAAACACAGACCCGGAATATGTGTTCTTCGAAATGGACGTATTCTGGACTGTTTGGGGACAAAACAGCCCGGTCAACTATTTCAAGAAATATCCCGGCCGTTTCAAAATGTTCCATATAAAGGACTATCGCGAAATAGGACAGAGCGGTATGGTAGGCTACGACGCCATATTCAACAATGCCGACAAGGCCGGAATGGAAAATTTCGTTGTGGAGCTCGAGCAGAGCGAGGCTCCTTCGATAGTTGATGGTGTAAGGATAAGCATTGACTACCTCTTGAATGCCGATTTTGTAAAGTCTTCCTACAGCAAATAAAGTAAACGATTAGTTAAACATTATGAATATGAAAGGCAAATTGTTATTGGCCGGAATCGTGTCGATAGCCGGCGTAGAGTGCGCAATGGCACAGGCTAAGATGACTCCCGAAATGACGGAGTGGTACACTCCCGAAGTACCCGTAGTAACACCCGGAACAGTTATTCAGGGCGGCGGTTTCACAGCGCCTTCGGACGCAATTGTGCTTTTTGACGGGAAAGACCTTTCCAAGTGGGAAAACACACAGGGTGGCCCGGCCGAATGGGTCGTTAAAGACGGAGTTGTAACAGTAGACAAGAGTAAGGGCGACATACGCACCAAGGAAAAGTTCGACAACTTCCAGCTCCACATCGAATGGCGTATTCCCGAAGGAATCCAGGGCGAAAGCCAGTCGCGCGGCAACAGCGGCGTGTACCTTCAGGGCATCCGGTCCAGCAGTCCGCAGCGCAGTGTTTCAGAATGCATATCCAAGCTCCTTCTTTCTTCCCATCCACGCGTCCAGTACGGCGATCGCTGCCGCAGCCTCCACGCACGGGACGGCCCGCGGCACGATGCACGGGTCGTGCCGCCCGTGGATCACAAGCGTCGTGTTTTCCATCCGCGAAAGACTGACGGAGTTCTGCTGGCGGGAAATGGACGGCGTCGGCTTGAACGCGGCGCGGAACACGACCGGCATCCCGGTCGAAATGCCGCCCAGAATGCCGCCGCAGCGGTTCGTTTCCGTCACAATACGCCCATCCTGCACGCGGAACGCGTCGTTATGTTCGCTGCCGCGCAGCCGTGCGGCGGCAAAGCCTGCGCCGAACTCCACGCCCTTGACCGCCGGAATGGCAAATACGGCGCGCGCAATCAGGTTTTCCAGCCCGCCGAACATCGGCTCGCCAATGCCCGCGGGCAAGCCCTCTACCACGCATTCGACCACGCCGCCGACGGAATCCCCGTCCGCCTTTGCCTGCGCGATCTCCGCCTGCATGGCCGCTGCCGCATCGTCGGAAACAGCCGGGAACGGCTTTTCCGCGACTGGTGCGTCAAACGGCGCGCTGTCCGTGGCCTGCCCGATGGACAAAATGCGTGCGCGGATGGAAATGCCTTCACGTTCCAGCAGCTGCATACAGACGCCGCCCGCAATGCACAGCGGCGCGGTCAGCCGTCCGGAAAAGTGCCCGCCGCCGCTTACGTCCTGCGCGCCGCCGAATTTGACCTGCGCGGTGTAGTCCGCGTGGCCGGGGCGGGGGATATCCTTTAAGTTTTCATAATCGCCGGAGCGTGTGTTGGTGTTGCGGATGATGGCCGTGAGCGGCGCGCCGCAGGTTTTTCCGTTTTTCAGCCCGCATAAAAATTCCGGCGCGTCGGCCTCTCTGCGCGGCGTCGACCACGCGTTCTGCCCGGGCGCACGGCGGCTCAAAAACCGCTGCAATTCATCCGGATCGACCGGCAGCCCGGCAGGCAGCCCGTCGACCGTGACGCCGATGGCAGGCGCGTGGGACTGGCCGAAGATAGAGACGGTCAGATTTCCGGTATACACGCTGCTCATACTGCATCCTCCCTCAAAGAAGCAAAATCCTCCCAGAATGCGGGATAGGACTTCGCGACGCATTCGCTTCCCAGTACCGTGACCGGGCCCTCGCAGCCGCAGGCGGCCATGGCGGCGCTCATCGCGATGCGGTGGTCGCCGCAGGCGTCCGCCGTGCCGCCGGAAAGGCGTGCGCGGCCAGAGATGACCAGCCCGTCCGGCAGCTCCCGCACGCTGCCGCCGAGCGCGGAAATCAATGCCGCCGTCGTTTGCAGACGGTCGGATTCCTTCAGCCGCAGCCGCGCCGCGTTTTCAATCCGCGTTTCGCCCTCGCAGAGCGCGGCGAGGCACGAAACGACCGGGATCAGATCGGGAATCGGCCCGGCATCCAGCGTAATTCCGTGCAGCGCGCCGCGCCGCACGGTGACAGCTTGTCCGGAAATGGTCAGCTCCGCGCCGAAGCGCGTCAAAAGCTCCGTAATGGCCCGGTCCGCCTGCAAAGACGCGGGATTCAACCCCGCCACGGTCACGCCTGTCTCAGACAGCGCGCCCATGCACAGGAAAAACGCCGCGTTCGACCAGTCGCCCTCGACCGTCTGCACGGCGGGCGCGGCATAGCGCTGCCCGCCGTCGATCTGCCAGACTTGGCCATCCTTTTTTGTAAAAATCCCCGCCGCCGCAAGCGCCTGCTCCGTCATGGCGACGTAGCGTGCCGATTGGAGCGCGCCCGTGACCGTCAGCGTGCTGTTTTCGCCCAGAAGCGGCAGCGCAAATAAAAGCCCGGAAATAAACTGCGAGGAAACATCGCCGGGCAGGGAATAGTCCCCCGCGCACAGCTGCCCGTCCGTGTACAGAACGATCCCGTCCTGCCGCAGCCGCATTCCATGCGCCTCCAGAACCTCCCACAGCGGGGACAAAGGGCGCTCCGGCAGTCGCCCATGCATCCGAACCTCCGCCCGAACGCCGAGCGCACCGAGCACCGGCAGCAGAAACCGCAGCGTCGACCCGCTTTCGCCCACGTCAAGCTTTGCATTTGCGGGGCGTGCTCCGATTGGGGTGATCAACAGCCCAGCCGTTTCCTGCGTAAGCTGCGCGCCGAGCGCTTCCAGACACTGCACCGTCGCCTCAATATCCGCGCTGAAGCCGTCCAGAACCAGCCGGGACGGCGCTTTGGAGAGCGCCGCGCAGATGAGCATCCGGTGCGCCTGCGATTTGGAGGCCGGAATCTGAACCGCGCCCGTGCGCGGGCCGGGCGACATCGTCCGCGTCATTTCGCACCTCCGGCCCTCAGCCAGTCGGAAATTTCGGAGGCCGGGGTCTTTCGTATTTCGCAGCTTCCGACAGCCGTTGGAACGATCAGATTGATCGAGCCGCCGGAGGCTTTCTTGTCGTGTAGAATCGTTCCAAGCATCTGTTCGACCGGATATGCGCAGTCGACCGGCAGGCCGTACTGCCGCAGCAGCGCCAGCACCGCGTCCCGCGTCCCGGCGGTGCAGAGGCCAAGCTGCGCAGCCGACCGCACGATCATCGCCATGCCGATGGCGACGGCGGAGCCGTGGCTGACGGCAAAGCCGCTGCACGCCTCGATCCCATGGCCGAAGGTATGGCCGAGATTCAGAAGCTGCCGCTGTCCGCGGTCAAATTCATCCTGCGCAACAATATCGCGCTTCATCCGCACGCACGTTTCAATGATATGCTCCAGCTGCGTACGCGGCGGCGTGCGGTTCAGCTCTTCGAAAAACGGCGCGTTTCCAAGCACCGCGTATTTGATGACCTCCGCGCACCCGTCGCGGAAAACTTCGTCCGGCAGGGAATCCAGACAGGCTGGGTCGCAGAGCACGAGCCACGGCTGATAGAACGTCCCGGCCAGATTTTTCCCGGCAGGCAGATCGATGGCTGTCTTGCCGCCGACGGAGGAATCGACCATGGCCAGCAGCGTCGTCGGGATCTGGATAAACCCGATCCCACGCAGATAGGTGGAGGCCGCAAAGCCCGTCAGATCACCCGCTACGCCGCCGCCCAGCGCGACGACTGCGTCCGCCCGCGTCAGCCGGTTTTCACACAGCGCGTCGAGAAGCGCCAGATACGTCTTCGCGCACTTGGAGCCCTCTCCATGCGGAAACACAAACCGGCACACGGAAAACCCGGCGTCTGCAAGGCTTTTCTGCACCGTTTCGCCATACAAAGGCCATACGGAATCATCCGAGACAAGCATGACCGTGCCTGCGTTCGTCACGCCGCGCACCAGTTCGCCCGCGCGCCGCAGCAGCCCGCGCTCGATCAGAATGTCGTACCGCCTTGAGGCGGAGACCGTGACTGTGTTCATCGTCCGTCGACCTCCTCCTTGCGTTTTTTGCCGTCCTCGAGCAGCTGCGTCAGCGCTGCTGCATCGTCTTCCGCGATCGCGGCGCGGTATTCCATCAGTCTGTCCATCAGACAGTCCAGCTCATGGAGCATATTGTCCCGGTTTTCCAGAAACAGCTCCGACCACATCGGCGCGTTCAGCCACGCCACGCGGGTCATGTCCTTATAGCTTCCGGCGGAAAAGCCCTTGTGCGCCTCTGCTGTCGGACTTTTGATATACGCATTCGAGACAAGATGCGCCATCTGCGAGGTAAACGCGATCATTTCGTCGTGCTTCTCCGCCGTCGTGACGGAGTAGCTGCCGAAGCCCGCCGGGCGCAGCAGCTCCTGTGCGCGGGCAAGCAGCTCGATATTGTCAAAATCCGGCGGCACAATGACCATCGGCGCATTGTGATACAGATTCGCACGCGCGTGGCCGAACCCGGAATACTGCGTGCCGGCCATCGGATGTCCGCCGAGATAGGTAAACCGGTACTGCTCCGCCAGCGGGAACGCCGCCGCGCAGACCACGCGCTTCGTGCCGCAGCAGTCGATCACGACGGGCCTGCTTCCGATATGCGGCGCGGCAGAACGCAGATAGTCGATCGCGGCAAGCGGCCGCACGCAAAGAAGCACCAGATCGCACGTGCCGATGTTCTCCATCGTAAGCGGCGCGTTCACCGCATCCGCCAGCTGCGCGAAGGCAAGCATACTTTCGTCCACATCATAGCCGTACACCGTCCAACCAGCAGCGTGATACGCCTTTGCAAACGAGCCTCCGATGAGGCCCAGACCCACGATTCCGACCGTCATTCCGCCACCGCCTTGCGCACCGCGCGTACCTTCCGCGCGACCTCTGCAAACTGCTCGCAGGTCAGAGACTGCGCGCCGTCGCACAGGGCGTGGATGGGGTCATTGTGTACCTCGACGATCACGCCGTCGGCCCCGCAGGCAGCAGCAGCCAGCGTCATCGGCGGCACGAGCCGGTTGATGCCTGTAGAATGGCTGGGATCGACGATGACCGGCAGATGTGACAGCTCATGCAGCATCGGAACAGCCGCCAGATCGAGTGTGTTTCTGGTGTAATCGTCAAATGTGCGGATGCCGCGCTCACAGAGAATGACATTGTCGTTGCCGCTGGCCATGATATATTCCGCGCTCATCAGCAGCTCCTTGAGCGTGTTGGCAAGCCCGCGCTTGAGCAGGATCGGCTTTTTGACCGAGCCCATCTCCTTCAGCAGATCATAGTTCTGCATGTTGCGCGCGCCGATCTGAATGACGTCGACGTTTTCAAACAGCGGCAGATGCTTAATGTTCATCAGCTCCGTCACGATGGGCAGCCCCGTCTCCTGCTTGGCGATCTCAAGCAGGCGGATGCCCTCGCCATGCAGCCCCTGGAAGTCATACGGGGACGTGCGCGGCTTGAACGCGCCGCCGCGCAGCAGCTGCGCGCCTGCGGCCTTGACGGCCTTCGCAACGTATACGATCTGCTCCTCCGATTCGACCGAGCACGGCCCCGCGATCATCGCGAAATGCCCGCCGCCGAATTTCGCATCCCCGACCGAAACCACGGTATCGTCCGGGTGGAACTTGCGGTTGCAGCATTTGAAGGGGTCTGAAACGCGCTTGACGGAATCGACGATATCCAGACTTTCCAGCAAGGACATATCGATCCGGCTCGTGTCGCCGACCAGACCCAGCACGGTCTGGTACTCGCCGAGCGAGGGGTGGACATCGATTTGCTGGCTGCGCAGCCAGTTGATGAGCTGGTTCCGCTTTTCCTCCGGGACGTTGTGCTTCAATACGACAATCATGGTTTTGACCTCCAGTACAATAAAAAATGCGGCACAGTCAATTCTGTGCCGCATACAAATCACAAGCTCTTCTGCGCATCACAAATTGACCTTACTATCCGGCGACAGTAAAGTAATAATAGGACGCGAAAACAGAAGTGAACATGAGAAGACTCTCCTTATGAAAATCTGTGACAATCATAGCACGCTGGACGCCGCTTGTCAACCGGGCGGGCGTGAAAAATGGGGAATCAGAGCGCTTCCGCCTCCGCAAGCCACAGGCTGCCCGACGCGTCCGACGGCATACGCCAGTCGCCTCTGGGGCTGAGCGTCACGGAGCCGACCTTCGGGCCGTCCGGGATGCACGAGCGCTTGAACTGCTGCTGGAAGAACCGGCGGCAGAACGTTTTCAGCCAGTGCCGGATCACGTCGTCCGGATACCTGCCGCCATACGCGTATTTCGCCATCCGGAACAGCTTGCGCGGCCGTGAGCCGAAGCGCAGCAGATGGTACAGGAAGAAATCATGCAGCTCATACGGGCCGACGAGATCCTCTGTCTTCTGCGCGATCTGTCCGTTTTCGTCCGCGGGCAGAAGCTCCGGCGAAACAGGCGTGTCGAGAATATCCAGCAGCACCTCCCGCAGCGCGGGCGCGCTGCTCCCGGCCTCATGCTGCACGATGTAGCGCACCAGCGTTTTGGGAACCGAGCAGTTGACCGCGTACATGGACATATGGTCGCCGTTATACGTCGCCCAGCCGAGCGCAAGCTCAGAAAGATCACCCGTGCCGATGACCAGTCCGCCGGACTGGTTCGCGATGTCCATCAGGACCTGCGTGCGCTCCCGCGCCTGACAGTTTTCATAGGTGACGTCGTGCACGGCTTCGTCATGGCCGATATCCGCGAAATGCTGCCGGACGGAGGCTGTGATATTGACCTCCTGCACGCTGACGCCAAGCTCCTCGCAGAGCTTGACCGCGTTGGACTTCGTCCGCTTCGTCGTGCCGAAGCACGGCATGGTGACGCACTGGATCTCCTTCCGGCTGCGTCCGGCCAGATCGAACGCGCGCACGCACACCAGCAGCGCCAGCGTGCTGTCCAGACCGCCGGAAATGCCGAGCACAACCGTTTTCGCGTGCGTGTGCTCCACCCGCTTTTTCAGGCCCTGCGACTGGATGCGAAGAATCGCCTCCGCGCGGGCGCGCAGCTGCTCGTCATACGGCGGGACGAACGGATTGGGCGCAATGCGCCGCGTCAGAACCGTCTCGCGCAGCGGCTGATCGAAAACGACCGGCTGAAGGCCGGGAACGGAATCGTAGCTCGTCGTGCGGTGCCGTTCGTGCATGAGCCGCTGCACGTCGATCTCGGAGACCGTCAGCGAAGCGTCCGCAAACGGCTCGTTTTCTGCCAGGATCGTCCCGTTTTCCGCGATCAGATGGTGCCGCGAGAAGACCATGTCCTGCGTCGATTCCGTCGGCGACGCGCTGCAGTAGACATAGCCGCAGGCCAGCCGCGCCGACGTCGCGCCGACCAGCGACCGGCGGTACTCTGCCTTGCCGATCACCTCGTCGGAGGCGGAGAGATTCAGAATGATGGCCGCGCCGCCCGCGCAGAGCCGCGTCGACGGCGGGCAGGGAACCCACAGATCCTCGCAGAGCTCCACGCCGAAGGTGTAGTCCTGCATCCCGGAGCAGCAGAACAGAAGCTCCGTTCCAAACGGCACGCTCTGGCCGCAGAGCGGGAGCGTATACGTCCTTCCCTCCAGCGTTTTCGCGGAGGAAAACTGCCGCAGCTCATAGAATTCGCCGTAATTCGGCAGATGCGTCTTCGGCACCACGCCGAGCAGCCGTCCTGCGTGGACGACTGCCGCGCAGTTATAGAGTTTTCCGCCGAAGCGAAGCGGAAGCCCGACCGCCGTGACCGGGTAGAGGTCCTTCGACGCCTCCACGATCCGCGCCAGCGCAGGCTCGACCGCGCCGAGCAGGCAGTCGGAGAAAAACAGATCGCCGCACGTGTAGCCCGTCAGGCAAAGCTCCGGCAGCGTCAGCAGATTCACGCCCGCCGCGTCCGCCTCACGCATCCGCGCCAAAATCTGCTCCGTATTATACTGCACATCCGCGACCACGACGTCGATCGTCCCGGCAGCGGCCTTGATAAAACCGTCTTTCATGGAACCGTTCTCCTGATTTTATAAAGTATCATATATACGATACACGGTTTTGCCGGAATTATCAAGAATAAAAACAAATTGGGTCGGAGACTGGAAAATCTGCGCTTTTGTGCAGAATATATATTTTGAAAGCGGCGTATTGACAACAAACTGTTCAACTTGTAAGATAGAAGAGCCGCCGCTGTGCGGCAGATCGAGTGAAAGGCGGACAGGACATGATTGAACTCAACGGCATGGAGCTGACGATCGAGCAGGTCATCGCGGTGGCCAGACACAACGAGCAGGTGCGAATTTCCGAACCGGCGAAGGAAAAAATCAACCGGGCACGGGCCTACGTGGACGAAAAGCTTGCGCAGAAGGCCGTGATCTACGGTCTGACGACCGGCTTCGGCAAATTTTCCGACACGTTTGTCCCCGAGCAGGAGACAGCTGCGCTTCAGCGCAATCTGATCATCAGCCATGCCTGCGGCATGGGCGCGCCGCTGCCGCGCGAGGTCGTGCGCGGGGCGATGCTGCTGCGGTGCAACGCGCTTGCACGCGGCAATTCCGGCATCCGCCTGTCGACGCTCGAAACGCTGCTTGCCATGCTGAACCGCGGCGTGCATCCGGTGATCCCGGAGAAGGGCTCGCTCGGCGCGAGCGGCGATCTTGCGCCGCTGGCGCATATCGTGCTGGTCATGCTGGGCGAGGGCGAAGCGGAATATCAGAACGCGGTCCTGCCCGGAAAACGGGCCATGGAGCTGGCCGGGCTTGCGCCCGTTGAGCTTGCAGCCAAGGAGGGACTTGCGCTCATCAACGGCACGCAGATCATGACCGCCATCGCCTGCGGCGTGGTATACGACGCTTTGCAGCTGGCAAAAACGGCGGATATCGCTGCCGCCATGACGTGCGAGGCACAGCTTGGCATTCTGAGCGCGTTTGCTCCCGAGGTGCACGCGCTGCGCGGCCAGCAGGGGCAGATGCGCACGGCGCAGAATCTGCTGCGGCTTCTGGACGGGAGCCGTCTGGCCTTCGCGCACAACCCGGAGAAGGTGCAGGACGCCTATTCGATCCGCTGCGTCCCGCAGATCCACGGCGCCAGCCGCGACGCCATCCGCTATGTGTGGGACATCGTCAGCCGCGAGATCAATGCCGTGACCGACAATCCGCTCATTTTCCCCGAGGAGGACAAGGTGATCTCCGGCGGCAACTTCCACGGCCAGCCGGTCGCGCTTGCGATGGACTTTTTGGGGATTGCTCTCAGCGAGTACGCCAATGTGTCTGAGCGCCGGCTGGAGCGCATGGTGAATCCCGCGCTGTCCAACGGCCTTCCCGCGTTCCTGACAAAATACGGCGGCGTACACTCCGGCTTCATGATCACGCAGTACGCGGCGGCCTCCATGGTGTCGGAAAACAAGGTCTACGCGCACCCCGCGTCGGTGGACTCCATTCCGTCCTCCGCCAATCAGGAGGATCATGTCAGCATGGGCACGACCGCAGCCAGAAAGGCCCGCATGATCCTCGACAACAGTCAGAAGGTCGTCGGCATCGAGCTGCTTGCCGCAGCGCAGGCGCTGTGGCTGCGCGGCGAGTCGCTCCTCGCCCCCGCGACGGCGGCAGTCTATCAGAAAATCCGCCAGACCGTCCCGCCGGTCGACACCGACGTTGTCATGTACCCCCAGATGGCCGAGCTTGACCGCCTGGTCAAGTCGGGCGCATTGCTCGAAGCCGCAGAACAGGTCTGCGGCAGGCTTCTGTAAAACCGGAGAAAACCGCCGCCCCGGGCTGTGCATGGACGCACGCCCGGGGCGACAGACGGTTTCACTTATAAATGATGATTCCCACATGAACATAAGGAGGAAATACAATGGCAAAGCTTGTTGAATGCGTTCCGAATTTCAGTGTCAGCCGGGAAAAGGATCCGGCGGTGTTTCAGGGCCTCGTCGACACGGCGAACAGCATCCCCGGCTGCTTCGTCTTCGACGTACAATCCGACGGCAACCATAACCGCTGCGTCTTTACGCTGCTCGGCTCCCCCGAGGCGATGGGCGAGGCGGCGTTCCAGCTGACAAAAAAGGCGACCGAGACCATCGATATGCGCCGGCATACAGGCCAGCACCCGCGCATGGGCGCGACGGACGTCATTCCCTTTATCCCGACCATGGACACGAGCGTAGAGGAATGCGTGGAGCTGTCAAAGCGCGTCGCTGCCCGCATCTGGGATGAGCTTCGCGTGCCGTCGTTCCTGTATGAGGACTCCGCCTCGCGCCCGGAGCGCAGAAATCTGGCCGCCTGCCGCAAGGGGCAATTCGAGGGTATGCCGGAAAAGCTGCTGGAGCCGGACTGGGCGCCGGATTACGGTGAGCGGAAGATCCATCCGACTGCGGGCATCATCGCCATCGGCGCACGGATGCCGCTCATCGCCTACAACATCAATCTCGATACCTCCGACATCGAGGTCGCAAAGAAGATCGCAAAGGCTATCCGCGCCAAGGACGGCGGCTTTGCCTGCTGCAAGGCTATCGGCGTGATGCTTGAGGGCCGGAACATCGCGCAGGTGTCGATGAATCTCACAAACTTTGAAAAAACGCCGATCTACTACGCCTTTGAAATGACGCGCCAGCTGGCCGACCGCTACGGCGCGCGGATCATTGGTTCTGAGGTGGTCGGCCTGACGCCCGCAAAGGCGCTGCTCGACTGCGCGGAATTCTATCTGAAGCTTGAAAATTATGACTGCCGCAAGCAGGTCATGGAATATCATCTGATTGGGATGGAATGAGAGGTGTGACGCATGGAACTGGCAGAACTGACGGTACGCGGCTTTACGGAGGAGATCGCCTCCGCGTCTCCGGCTCCCGGCGGCGGCAGCGCCGCAGCGCTGGCGGGCGCGGTCGGCGCGGCGCTGACCGCAATGGTCAGCGGCCTGACGCTCGGCAGAAAAAAATATGAGGCCGTGCAGGAGCTTGCGCTCCGCGCACAGGCGCAGGCAGACGCGCTGCGCAAACGGCTGCTGGCCGCGATGGAGCAGGACACACAGGCATTTTTGCAGGTCAGCGCGGCCTACGCGATGCCGAAGCAGACGCCCGAGGAAAAGCAGGCGCGCAGCAGCGCCATCGAACAGGGCCTCAAGGCCTGCACGCAGCCGCCGCTTGCCGTGATGCAGCTGTGTGCGGAGGGGCTGGAGCTGCTGGAGAGCCTTCTGGGCAAGACGAACGCAACGGCGGCCAGCGACTTTGGCGTCGCCTGCCTCAGCCTCCGCGCAGGGATGCAGGGCGCGTGGCTGAACGTGTGCATCAATACCGGCTCCCTGCACGACGCCGCGTTTGCCGCCGGTGCGCGCGCAGCGGGGCAGAAGCTGCTCGATACCGGCCTTCCGCGCGCCGACCGCTGCTACGCGGCGATGCTGGCCGTATGCAGCGAGGGATGAGGATACAGATACTCCGGCAGGCGGACTATACCGTATCCGCCTGGGCCGGCGGCGTGACGACGCAGCTGGCGATCTGGCCGCCGCAGGCGCAGTATGCCGCGCGCAGCTTTGACTGGCGCGTAAGCTCTGCCGTGGTCGGGGCGGAGGAATCGGTCTTTACGCGGCTGCCGGACTATGCGCGCCATCTGGCGATTCTGGACGGCCAGCTCCGCCTGCGGCACAACGGCGGCGGCGAGCTGACGCTGCATCCGTTCACGCCGCACGTCTTCGACGGCGCGGACGAAACGCGTTCATGCGGCACCTGCACGGATTTTAACCTGATGCTGCGCAAGGGCGTCTGCTGCGGCCGCATACGGCCTATACGCACCGGCGCGGGGCAGGCGGCCTGCCTGCAGGCCGGTGCGGAGGACTGCTGGGAAGAGCAGACGGCGGTTATTTACTGCGTGCGCGGCGGCGTTACGCTGACGGCGGACGGGCGGCAGCTGCGGCTTTCGCAGACCGACTGCGCCGTGCTGCGCTTCTGCGGCTGCGTGCAGCTGCGCGTTTCCGGCGAATATCCGGGCGTTTGTATGCTGGCGGAGATCTGGCCGGAGAAAAAATGACGCAGGAATTCCTGCATTCATGCAAGAATGAATTGAAAAATGCAAAAGAAGCTGTTACAATATCATCAATGGGGGGAGATCACGATGCAGCTGGAACATACTGAAACCTTGCAACTTGATTACGAACTGCCGGAATACCCGGAAATAGACCCGCGCTATCGCCGCGCACCGCGCCGCGAATCGCACCTGAGCCGGGCGGATCAGGCGCTGGCGATCAAAAATGCGCTGCGCTACATCCATCCCGATCACCACGCGCAGATGGCAAAGGAATTTGCGCAGGAGCTGGCCGAGCATGGCCGTATCTACGGCTACCGCTTCCGTCCTGCGGGCGCGATCTACGGAAAGCCAATTGACGAATATAAAGGCCGCTGCATCGAGGGCCGCGCGATTCAGGTCATGATCGACAACAATCTGGACTTCGACGTCGCGCTTTATCCCTACGAGCTGACGACCTACGGCGAGACAGGCCAGGTCTGCCAGAACTGGATGCAGTACCGCCTGATCAAGAAATACCTCGAACAGCTGACGGACGAGCAGACGCTCGTCGTCATGTCCGGCCATCCGCTCGGCCTGTTCCACAGCCACAGGCTGGCCCCGCGCGTGATCATTTCAAACGGCCTGATGGTCGGCACGTTCGACGATCAGGAGAACTTCAACCGCGCTGCCGCGCTGGGCGTGGCGAATTACGGCCAGATGACCGCGGGCGGCTGGATGTATATCGGCCCGCAGGGCATCGTCCACGGCACGTTCAACACGCTTCTGAACGCAGGCCGCCTCATTCTCGGCATTCCGAACGATAAGGATCTGGCCGGACGGCTGTTCGTCTCGGCGGGCCTTGGCGGGATGTCGGGCGCACAGGGCAAGGCGGCGGAGATCGCCGGTGCGGCGTCCATCATCGCCGAGGTCGACGATTCCCGTATCGATACGCGCTTCACGCAGGGCTGGGTCAGCCACAGAACGTCGGATCTGGCCGAGGCGGTGGAGATCGCCCGGACACACCAGAAAAACGGCGAGCCGTGCGCAGTCGCCTACCACGGCAATATCGTCGATCTGCTGGAATATCTGTACGAAAGGCAGGTGCACGTCGACCTGATGAGCGACCAGACCTCCTGCCACGTGCCGTATGACGGCGGCTACTGTCCGCAGGGCCTGAGCTTTGCCGAGCGCACGCGGATGCTGGCCGAGGAGCCGGAGGCGTTTCGCGCGCTGGTCGATCAAACGCTGCAGCACCACTATGAGATGATCTGCAAATTCCACGACCGGGGTACCTATTTCTTCGACTACGGCAACAGCTTCCTGAAGGCGGTCTATGATTCCGGCGTGAAGGCGGTCTGCAAAAACGGCGAAAACGATCTGGACGGCTTTGTGTTCCCGTCCTACGTTGAGGATATCCTTGGCCCGTGCCTGTTTGACTACGGCTACGGCCCGTTCCGCTGGTGCTGCCTGAGCCGGAAGCCGGAGGATCTGCACAAGACCGACATGGCCGCCGCAGAATATATCCGCACGCACAACCGGCGCTATCAGGACTACGACAACTACGTCTGGGTGCGCGACGCGGAGAAGAACCGGCTCGTCGTCGGTACACAGTGCCGCATCCTCTATCAGGATGCGATGGGGCGGATGAATCTGGCGCTTAAATTCAACGAAATGGTCCGAAATGGCGAAATCGGCCCGGTCATCCTTGGCCGCGACCATCACGATACCGGCGGCACGGACGCGCCGTTCCGCGAGACGTCCAATATTAAGGACGGCTCGAATATCATGGCCGAAATGGCAACGCAGTGCTATGCGGGCAACGCCGCGCGCGGCATGAGCTACATCGCCCTGCACAACGGCGGCGGCACGGGCATCGGCCGCGCCATCAACGGCGGCTTCGGCATGGTGCTCGACGGCTC
>OKSB01001153.1_pt1 | contig 27080 bp, 21 predicted proteins | sample 1601171 | NCBI WGS metagenome assembly OKSB01 (sample SAMEA3541496, study PRJEB24748) | human gut metagenome | biome: human gut; feature: human-associated habitat; material: faeces | place: China | collected 2012 | reverse complement strand
GCGGAGCTCGACGGCGCGATGGCGGCGGTCTCTCTCCTGCTGTTTCCGACCATGGCGGCGGACGCCGTGCCGGAGCGGCTCATGCGCCCGGCGCTCTGGGCGCAGGGGATCTCGGGCGACCTGCCGGTCTGGTGCGCGGAGGCGGAGCGCGGCGTGCTGCGGCAGTGGGCGCTGCTGCGCGCGCTGGGCGTGGGGTGTGACCTCGCGCTGCGCAGCCCCGACGGCGGGGACTACCAGCAGCCGACGGCCGGGAAGGTGCGCGGCTGGCTCGCGGCGCTCGATCTCGCGCACACGCTCGATGCGCCCGGCGGCGTGCACCTTGTGCCGGAGGGGGCCTTCCCCGGTGTGGCGGCGGCTGCGGCCATCCGCCCCGGCATGGCGCACACGCGCTGCACGCTGCCGCTGCTGCCCCCGCCGGACGACCGGCGGTATCTGCCCACGGGGGCCGATGCGCACTGGGACGACGACGGCACGGTATCCTTCACCGGGCTGCCGCCGCGCGCGTGGAGTCAGGTGCTGACAAACGGCCGCTTCGGCTTTCTCGCCACCGACGCGGGCACGGGCCACATGTGGCACCGCAACGCGCACACCGGGCGCATCAACCGCTGGCTGTGCGACCCGTGGGTGCTGCGCGGCACGGAGACGCTGCGCATGGCATCGCGCGCGGGCGCGGTGTCGCTCTTTGACGACGACGGGGCGGCACGGGTGGAATATGGCTTTGGCTGGGCGGCGTGGGAGCGCAGCGTGGACGGTATGTCCGTGCGCGTGACGGCGTTCGTGCCCGAGGATGCGGACGCGCGCGTGCTGCTCATCGAGTGCGCGGGGCGCGCGCGCATCACGTGGCACACCGACCTCGTCTGCGCCGGGCGCGACGCGGACGCCCCCGCCGTCGTGACGGCATACGCGGACGGTCTGCTCACGGCCGAGAACGTGCGCGCGGACGCGCCGACGCTCTTTAGCGCAGCGGCGGGCATGCCGCTCACGGGCTGGACGTGCGACCGGTTCTCGTTCCTGCGCGGGCAGATGGACGCGCGCGCGGGCGCGGGGCTGAGCCCCTGCTTCGCGCTCGAGGGCACCGTCGACCGGCAGGGCGTGATCGTCTGCGGGTGCGACACGCGCGCCAACCTCCTGCGCCTGACGCAGCCGGACGAGGCCGCGCACGCCCTGCGCGCGACGCGCGAGCGATGGCTGGGTGCGGTGTCGCGCCTGTGGATGACAACGCCGGACGCGGACATGAACCGCTATCTCGGCGGCTGGGCGGCGTATCAGACGCTGTGCTGCCGGCTGCTCGCGCGCACGAGCCTGTACCAGAACGGCGGCGCGTTCGGCTTCCGCGACCAGCTGCAGGACGCGGTGAACCTCCTGCTGCTCGACAGCAAGCCTGCGCGCGAGCAGATCGGCCGCGCGTGCGCGCACCAGTTCGCCGCCGGGGACGTGTGCCACTGGTGGCACGAGGGTGCAGGGACCGAGCACGGCGTACGCACCCGCATCTCGGACGACCTGCTGTGGCTGCCGTGGGCGGTGTGCGAGTACGTGGAAAAGACCGGCGACACGGAGGTTTTAAGCGCAGAATTCCCCTTCCTCGCGGGCGAGGCGCTGGAGGAGGCCGAGCACGACCGGTACCAGCCGCTCGAAGCGGGCGCAGAGACCGGCACGGTGCTCGAGCACTGCCGCCGGGCGCTCATGCGCGTGCTCGCGCGCGGCGTGGGGGCGCACGGGCTGCTGCTGATCGGCACCGGCGACTGGAACGACGCCTTTGACCGCGTGGGCGCACAGGGCCGGGGCGAGAGCGTGTGGCTGACGTGGTTTTTCGCCATCACGGCGCGGAAATTCGCCGCCCTCGTGGGCGGGCACGCAGCCGGGCAGCTCTGCCTCGCCGCCGACCACTGCACGCGCGCGGCCGAGGATGCGTGGGACGGCGCGTGGTACCGGCGCGGGTACTACGACGACGGACGGCCGCTCGGCTCGGCCGGGAATGACGAATGCCGCATCGACGCGATCGCGCAGGCGTTCGCCGCGCTCGATACGCACGCCGACCGCGGCCGCGTGCACACCGCGCTCACGAGCGCGGTGGCGCAGCTCTTTGACCGGGAGCACAACGTGGTGCGGCTGTTTGACCCGCCCATCACGCGGCGCACGCCCGAGACGGGCTACGTGCGCAGCTACGGCGCGGGTCTGCGCGAAAACGGCGGGCAGTACACCCACGGCGCGCTGTGGCTGGCCATGGCGCTGCTGCGCACGGGCCGCACGGCCGAGGGCGCGGAGATCCTGCACGCCGTGCTGCCCACGGCGCACGACCCCATGCGCTACGAGGGCGAGCCGTTCGTGCTCGCGGCCGACATCGCCGGCGGGGACAACGCCGGCGCGGCCGGCTGGACGTGGTACACGGGCGCGGCCGGGTGGTACCTGCGCATTGCGGCGGAGGACCTGCTGGGGCTGCACCTGCGCGGCGGCGTGCTCTACCCCGAGCCGCACCTGCCGGCAGGCTGGCCGGAGTGTACCGTGCGCTGGCGCGACGGGGCCGGTCTGCTGCACACCATCCGCCTGCGGCCCGACGGCGTGACCGTGGACAATGCGCCCTACGACGGCGGCGGCATCGGCAAAAAACGCCCGAAACCCTATTCCCAAGATAGGTAAGGCGTGATATAATATTATATTCAAAAATTATGGACACACCATTGGCGAAAGGAGCGTATCTTATGGAACGCATCCGCACGGAAATTCTCCCCGGCGTGTGGCTGACCGCCCTGCGCACGGATAAGTTCAAGACCGCGTGGCTGAGCGTGAACCTGCTGACGCAGCTGCGGCGCTCTACGGCGGCGTGCACGGCCGTGCTGCCGTATGTGCTGCGGCGCGGCAGCACGCGCCTGCCCGATCTGGAGACGATCGCGGCCGAGCTCGAAAGCCTCTACGGCGCGAGCATCACGCCGAGCGTGCGCAAGCTGGGCGAGATCCAGGCCGTGGGCTTCGAGGCCGAGTTTGCCGACGACGGTGCGGTGGGCGAGGACGTGTTTCCCCGGCTCGCGGCCGATGTGGCCGACCTCCTGCTGCACCCGAACACGCGCGGCGGCCTGCTGCGGCCCGACATTGTCGGCAGTGAGCGCGAGAAGCTGCTCGAGCGCATCCGCGCCGGGATGAACAACAAGCGCGCCTACGCCATCGAGCGATTGTACGCCCACATGTGCTGCTGCGAGGACTACGCCGTGCCCCGCCTCGGCGAGGAGGCGGACGCCGAACGCATCCACTACCGCAAGCTCACGATGCGCTACCACGACGTGCTCTCGACCAGCCCGGTGGAGATCTTCTACTGCGGCTCGCTCGAGGGAAGGCACGTTGCGCGCATCCTCACGGACGTGCTCTCGACGATGCCGCGCGGCGAGATCGACGAGGACATCGGCACCGACATCCGCATGAACGCGCTGGAAGCCGAGCCGCGCTATGTGACCGAGACGCTCCCGGTCGCACAGGGGCAGCTTGCCGTGGGCTACCGCCTCGGCGCCTGTATGGAGGAGCCGGACATTCCGGCACTGTTTGTCTTCAACGCGCTCTACGGCGGCTGCGTCACATCCAAGCTCTTTTTGAACGTGCGCGAGAAGCTCAGCCTGTGCTACTACGTCGGCTCGCGCCTGAGCACGCACAAGGGCCTGCTGACCGTGACGAGCGGCATCGACGTGAAAAACTACGAGCGCGCACTCGCCGAGATCACGGCGCAGCTCGACGCCGTGCGCACCGGCGACTTTACGGACGGTGAGCTCCAGGCCGCCATCCGCAGCGTGGCCAGCGACCTGCGCGCCACGGCCGATGCGCCCGACGCGCTGGCGTGGTACTGGCTCAACCGTACAGTGCAGGGGCTGGACATCGACCCGGCCGAGATGGCCGCGCTCGTGGAAGAGGTCACGCGCACGGACGTGACGGACATTGCCGCCGGCGTCGTGTGCGACTGTGTGTATCTGCTCAAGGGAACGGAGGGACCTGCCGATGACGAATGAACGACCCGAAAACGTCTGGGCCGCGACGCTGCCGAACGGGCTGCGCGTGCGCGTGCTCTGCAAGCCCGACTTTCAGCGCAGCTACGCCGTGTTTGCGGCCTGCTACGGCGGGGCCGACCGGCGCTTCCGCGTGGGTGACACGTGGACGGACACACCCGCCGGTGTGGCGCACTATCTCGAGCACAAGCTCTTTGACATGCCCGACGGGTCGGACGCGCTGCTGACGCTGAGCGAAAACGGCGCGGACCCGAACGCCTTCACGTCCACAAACATGACGGCCTATTATTTTTCCTGCACGGACCGGTTTGAAGAAAACCTGCGCACGCTGCTGCGCTTTGTCTCGACGCCGTACTTCACGGACGCGAGCGTGGCCAAGGAGCAGGGCATCATTGGGCAGGAGATCCGCATGGGCGAGGACGACCCCGACCGCGCCGTGTGGCGCAACCTCATGCGCTGCCTGCTCGCGCGCGACGGGGCGCGCGACGCCGTGGCCGGCACGGTCGAGAGCATCGCGGAGATCACGCCCGAGACGCTCTACGCCTGCCACCGCGCGTTTTACGCGCCGTCGAACATGGTGCTGTGCGCCGTGTGTCAGGACACGCCCGAGCGCGTAGCCGCCATCGCGGCGGAGATCCTGCCGCCGGAGCGCGCCCCCGTCCCGGCCGCCGACCACGGCGAGCCGGAGGACATGACGCCCGCGAACGCCCGCATGCGCGTGGAGCTGGCGGTGTCCGCGCCGCAGATGCTGCTGGGTGCAAAGTTCCGCCCGGCGGAAAGGGGCGATGCCCGCCTGCGCCAGACGCTCACGGCGGAGCTTGCGCTGCAGGCCGCCTTCGGCGAGGCGACGGCGTTTTACAACGATCTTTACCGCGCGGGGCTGCTCGGCGACGACTTCGGCTGCAGCGCGGACTACTGCGGGCCGATCGCGCTGGCCGTGCTCGGCGGCGAGAGCAAGGACCCCGACGCCGTGTGCGCGCGCGTGACGGAAACCGTCGCGCGCATCGCGCGTGACGGCTTTGACGGCCCGGCCTTCGAGCGGGCGCGCCGCGCCGTGTACGGTAGCTGGCTGCGCGGGCTCGACCGGTTCGACGATCTGTGCGTCGACATGGCCGAGGGGCTCTTCGGCGGGTACGAGCACATGGACGCCTTCCCGCAGCTGGGCGCCATCACGGCGGCAGAATGCGCCGCGTGGCTGACCGAAACGCTCGCGCCGGAGCGCCTGGCGCTCTCGGTCGTGGCCCCGAAAGGAGGCGAGGACGATGCCGACCATGATGCGTGACGCCGCCATCAGCTTTCCCCTGCTCGGCGACTGGAGCATCGACCCCAGCGCGTCGTTCACGCTCTTCGGCCGCACGTTTTACTGGTACGGCGTGATCATCGCCGTGGGCTTCATCCTCGCAATGCTTTACTGCGCGCGGCACTGCCGCCGCTGCGGCATCCAGCCGGACACGCTCTACGACTTTCTCATCTGGATGATCCCGATCGCCATCATCGGCGCGCGGCTGTACTACGTCATCTTCCAGTGGGGCGACTACCGCGCCCACCCCATCGACGCGCTCAAGATCTGGGAGGGCGGGCTCGCCATCTACGGCGGCGTCATCGCGGGGCTGCTGACCGGCATCGTCTGGTGCCGGAAAAAGAAGATCCCCTTCGGCGCGATGGCGGACGTGTGTGCGCCCGGCCTGCTCATCGGGCAGTGCATCGGCCGCTGGGGCAACTTCATCAACCGCGAGGCCTTCGGCCGCGAGACGACCGCCTTCTCCCGCATGGGGCTCACGCTCCCCGGCCGGGAGACCGTGTACGTACATCCGACGTTCCTGTATGAGAGCCTGTGGAACTTCGCGGGCTTTCTGCTGCTGCACTTCTGGTTCCGAAAGCACGAGCGGAAGTTTGACGGCGAGCTCATCCTGCTCTACGCCGTGTGGTACGGCATCGGCCGCGCGCTCGTCGAGGGCCTGCGCACCGACAGCCTGTACATCACCGGCACGGGCATCCGCGTCAGTCAGCTGCTGGCCGGGGTGTCGGCGGCGGCCGCGGCCGTCGTGCTCGCGCTGCTTTACACCGGAAAGCTCCGCCACCCGCCGCGCTATGTCGACCGCGGCGAGCAGCCGAGTGCATAAATCCCCATTTTGTATTTTCATTCTCCAAGGAGGTTTTTACCCATGAAAGACTACCATGACATGCTCAACAGCCTGAAAGACAAGGTCGTCGACGCGGCCGGCAAGGCCGCCGTCGTTGTGACCGACATGGCCGGCAAGGCCGGTGAGACCGTGACCGACGCCGCCAACAAGGTCGTCAGCGACGAGATGCGCGACAAGGTCGCCGGCGCCGCCCACGCCGTGGGCGACCGCGCCAAGTACGCCTCGCGCATGGCGCACCTGACCGTGAACTGCAACGCCGAGCTTGAGCGCATCAAGCGCACGTACACCGAGATCGGCCGCCTGTACTACGAGAACTACCGCGACACGGCCGACGCCTTCCTCGCCGACCTCTGCCAGCAGGTGACGGACGCCAACGCGCGCGTCGCCGAGCTTGAGGCGCAGATGGACGAGCTGCGCGCCGCCGCGAAGGAGTACCGCCCCGCACCGGATCTGCACACCGTGGACGCCGACGTCGTCGTCGAGCCGGAGGACATTGAGGTCGAGGTGACCGAGGAGCCCGCGCCGGAGGAATAAGCACGGCATGGAAAAAGAACAGCAGCCCCCGCTTCCGTCCGGAAGCGGGGGCTGTTTTCTTCGTTTTTACCGGTCGTAGTAGGCCGTGAGGATCGTTGCGACCTGGGCGCGGCTGGCGTAGCCGCGCGGCGCGAGCTGCGCGCCGGCCGCCGTGCCGACGCCGCTGACGAGCCCCTGCGCGACCGCCCAGGTGAGCGCGGCATAGGCATAGCCCGCGACGCGGCCCACATCCGGGAAGGCGGCCAGCTCTCCGCCGGCCGCCGCCGGGCGGCCGGCCTGCTCATAGAGGATGACCGCGAGGTCCTGCCGCGTGACGGCGGCGTTGGGGTCAAACGTCGTGGGCGACGTGCCGGCAACGAGGCCCGTGCGGTACGCCCAGCGCACCGCGTCATAGTACCACGCGCCGGGCGCCACGTCCGTGAACGGCAGCGTGCCCGTGGTTTCCGGGCTGCCCGCCGCCGCCCAGAGCAGCTGCACGAGCTGCGCGCGGCTGGCGGTCATATCCGGCGAGACGGTGACGTCCGACGTGCCGGACATCAGCCCTGCGGCGATGCAGTAGTCCAGCCCGTCGTGCGACCAGACGCCCGCGCCCGGCATGTCCACGAAGCGCTGCCCCGGACACAGCCGGTCGTGGAAGCACTGCGTGAGCACCGGGAAGCCGTGGCCGTATTCGTCGTCCCGCCCCGGGTCGCCGAGGTCGTCGGCGTAGCCATAGAGCGTCTGGCGCACGCGCGCGGCGCTCAGCCCCGGCTGCGCGAGCAGCACACAGGCGGCCGCCGCCGCAACGTGGGGCGCGGCGAACGACGTGCCGCTGCGCACGGCCGTGCCGCCGCCCGGCGCCGCGACCGTGACGTATGACCCCGGCGCACACAGATCCACCGACGCACCGGAGGCCGAATAGCTGTCGTCAAACGTGCGGCTGCGGTCCACGGCCGAGACCGTGAGCGCCGCCGCCTGATTGGCAGGGTAGACATCGTCCGCGTCGCCGGTGGGGTTGCTCTGGCTGCGGTTGCCCGCCGCCGTGACGACGACCACGCCCGAGGCATACGCCTGCGCGAGGACGGTATTTAAAAAGGAGTAGCCCTTCTCAATGGCGTTCGGCCAGCCGAGACTCATGTTGACGACGGCCGCGCCGTTTTCCAGCGCGTACTCGAGCGCCGTGAGCACACGCGACGGCTTCGAGAGATCGTCGTCGCCGTACACGCGCAGGACCATCACGTCCACCTCGTCGGGCGTGAGGTCGGCGATGAGCCCGGCCGTGGCCGTGCCGTGGCCGTTGACGTCCGTCATATCGGCCGTGGCATTGGCGAAATCATAGCTGAACGCCGACACGCGGCCCGCGAGCAGCGGGTGCGTGCAGTCGGCCCCCGTGTCGATGACGGCAACGGTCGTGCGCCGCCCGGCGGGCAGGAGCACGTCCGCCTGATGGCGCAGCGTCGTGAGGCCCATGGCGTGCCCGCCCCAGGAGCGGCTGGCCGTCTCGTCCCAGAGGCCGGCGAGCGTGTCGTCCGCCGTGACCGCCTCGTCGAGAAAGCAGTCCGTCACATCGGGGTCGGATTGCAGGCGCGCGAGCGCGCGCTGCGCGGTCCCGGCATCCGAAAATTCGAGCACGTATTCCTGCCACGCCGCCAGATGCAGCACCCGGTCGGTGCCGTACCCGTCCGCGAGCGCGGGCGCGAAGGCGACCACGCGCGTGGGCTCGGCCGCTGCGGCGCGGGCTCGGAACAGACTGCGCGTGGGCGCCGGCGCGGCCATCGCCTGCGCCAGCTCCAGCGCACTCGCTACCTCTACCGGCTGCGTCTGCGCGGCGGCGGCCGGCACCGCCAGCGACGCCGCAAGCACCAGCGCGAGCAGCAGGGTCAAAAGTCGTTTTTTCATCCCGCGCCTCCTCAGGTCGTGATCGGTACGAACCACAGGTCGCGGTCCACGCTGCCGGAGATGCCCGGCACCGTGCCGTCATAGCTGTACTGCCAGAAATCGTGCGCGTAGTAAAAATCGTCCGCCGTGCCCGGCGCGCTCACCCAGAAGGCATAGTCTTTGAGCTGGGCAAAGTCGTAGTCATAGTACCCCTGCCAGCGGTTGCCGTAGACGGCGGCATCGTAGCCCGCGGCCGTGACCGTCTCGCAGAACGCGACGGCGCAGGCCGTGACGTCCTCGCCGGTCATCTCCGCGGTGCGCACCGTGTCGCCGGCGGCGACGGTGCTCTGGTCGATGTTCTCCCAGTCGAACACGAGCGGCATGTCGATCTGATAATCGCGCGCCGCGTCCACGAGCCACTGCGCCTCCTCGGCCGCCTCCTCGGGCGTGACCGCCTGTGAGAAGAAGTACAGCCCCACGCGCAGCCCCGCCGCGCGCGCCCCGGCGACGTTCTGGCGGAAGCGGTCGTCTTCCGCGATGCTGCCCTTGCCGTAGCCCCGGTAGCCCGCGCGGATGACTGCAAAGGCGATGCCGGAATCCGCGACGGCCTGCCAGTCGATGTCCTGCTGGAACGTGGACACGTCGATGCCCTGCAGCACGCGGTAGGCCGTGCCGGTGTAGGTCACGGAGCCGTCCGCCCCGGCGGAGAAGTCGGACGCCGGAATGTCGAACTTGTCCACGCCCCTGGCGGGGGTGATCCACGCGGTGGCGACGCCGGTGTTCACCTCGACCTGGCCGATGTGCAGCTCGCGCACGGAGCAGCCCGTGAGCGCGAACGTCATCGCCGCTGCCAGCAGCACGGCCAGCACGCGGCGGAATGTGTGATTGTGATAATTTTTTATATGTAAGCGTTTCATGCCGATCAGTATACCACACCTGCCGCAGGAACGCAAACCGGGCCTGCGCGCGGCCTCAGTCGGGGTCGTAATAATGCGCGAGATAGCCCGCCGTGCGCAGGGTCTCGCCCGCCATCTGCTCCAGACGCGCGATGCGCGTTTCCAGCTCGCGCCGGGCGCGGCCGGAGCGCGGCATGGCCGCCAGTTCCAGCCGCAGTGTGGCCGCGCGCGCACGCAGCGCGTCGCCCGTGGCGCGGTACTGCGCCGCCAATTCGTTCAGTTGCATGCTCTCCCTCCAAAAACATTTGATTTTCGAAAAATTTTTGTTGACAAACATAGTCGGTTTTGCTATGATACATAGGCCGGTGTTGTGCTGGTATAGCTCAGTTGGTAGAGCAGCTGATTTGTAATCAGCAGGTCGGGGGTTCGAGTCCGTCTACCAGCTCCACCTTCTGACAAATTGCATATGGGGGAATTCCCGAGTGGCCAAAGGGGACAGACTGTAAATCTGCTGGCAATGCCTTCGATGGTTCGAATCCATCTTCCCCCACCAAAAATACCGATTGTCCTTCTGGACGGTCGGTATTTTTTATGCCTTCTCCCGGCGGGAACGGTCGGGCCGTGCGCTGCCTTCTCCTCGAGGAGAAGGTGCTGAGCGCAGCGAGGCGGATGTGGTGGAAAGGTCGCGACCGCCTCCAGTGCCGCCGGTAGTGCCTCCAAATCCAACAACACCTCATCCGTCGTGGCGTACCGCCGCGCCGCCTTCCCCTCAAGGGGAAGGCTTGCAAGCCCCTCTCTGGCTCCACCGCTGCTCAGACACTTTGGGAGAAGCCGTCTATACGCGCCCCCTCACGTCCCTGGTGCACTCAGCCGCGCGGCCAGCTCCCGCCGCGACAGGCCGCCCACGAGCGTGTCGAAGCAGTCGGCGCACACCGTCAGCCCGCCGCGCACGCACGGCCACAGATACGCCTCGTCCCACGACGGCAGCGGTGCAAAACACACCTCGCATCGCCGCATCCGCGTCCCTCCTTTCCGTTTGCAAAATTATTATGCATTTGGATAACTTTCGACCTTAGTTTATACTCGTTAGAATAATTTGTCAAGCGATTTTTTTGCACCTGCATAAAAACTGCATTTGGCTGTCTCCGTGCGCGCCCGCAGAACGTTGTTTTTTTGACGAAAACAAAGTGATTTAAAGCGCGCTTTCTGACTTTTTGCACAAAAAAATCGAGAAAATATATGGAAAACGGATATTGCATTCCCTCTCCGTTTGCGTTACCATGATGAAGGAAATTGGCCGCTTAGGCCGTTTTTGAGAGCAAAGCGAATAATAAGAAAGAGGTAAGAAAATGATCAACAATGCATATCTGAACCGTGTCTTCGCCGACCTTCAGAAGAACCACCCCAATGAGCCCGAGTTCCTGCAGGCCGTTGATGAAGTCTTCGAGAGCCTTCAGTACGTCGTCGACAAGCACCCCGAGTGGGAAGAAGCCGGCCTCATGGAGCGCTTCGTCGAGCCCGAGCGCATCATCATCTTCCGCGTTCCTTGGGTGGACGACAACGGCAAGGTCCAGGTCAACCGCGGCTACCGTGTGCAGTTCAACTCCGCGATCGGCCCCTACAAGGGCGGTCTGCGCTTCCACCCCTCGGTCAACCTGTCCGTCGTCAAGTTCCTCGGCTTCGAGCAGATCCTGAAGAACTCCCTGACCACCCTGCCCATGGGCGGCGGCAAGGGCGGCTCCGACTTTGACCCCCACGGCAAGTCCGACGGTGAGGTCATGCGTTTCTGCCAGAGCTTCATGACCGAGCTCTACCGCCACATCGGCCAGTTCACCGACACCCCGGCCGGCGACATCGGCGTCGGCGCCCGCGAGGTCGGCTATATGTACGGCCAGTACAAGAAGATCGTCGACCGCTTTGAGGGCGGCGTCATCACCGGCAAGGGCCTGACCTACGGCGGCTCCCTCGCCCGCACCGAGGCCACCGGCTACGGCATCTGCTACTTCTCCGCCGAAGTGCTCAAGCACCTGAGAAACGACAGCTTCGAGGGCAAGAAGGTCATCGTGTCCGGCTCCGGCAACGTCGCGCAGTACTGCGCGCAGAAGTGCACCGAGCTCGGCGGCAAGGTCATCGCCATGAGCGACTCCAAGGGCTACATCTATGATCCCAACGGCGTCAACCTCGACGTGCTGTTTGACATCAAGCAGAAGCGCCGCGCCCGCATCAGCGTCTACGCTGACGAAGTGCCCGGCAGCGAGTACCACGAGGGCTGCAAGAACATCTGGACCGTGCCGTGCGACATCGCCATGCCGTGCGCGTCCCAGAACGAGATGGATCTCGAGGGCGCGAAGGCCGTCATTGCCAACGGCGCCATGGCTGTGTTCGAAGGCGCAAACATGCCGCTGACCCCCGAGGCCATCAACGCGGTCATCGAGGCCGGCCTGCTCTACACGCCGGGCAAGGCTTCCAACGCCGGCGGCGTCGCCACCTCCGGTCTGGAAATGAGCCAGAACTCCCTGCGCATGAGCTGGAGCTTCGAGGAAGTCGACGAGAAGCTGCACGGCATCATGAAGAGCATCTTCAAGGCCTGCTACGACGCCTCCGTCGAGTGCGGCCAGCCGGGCAACATGATGCTCGGCGCGAACGTTGCCGGCTTCCTGAAGGTCGCCAACGCCATGATGGCTCAGGGCATTGTGTAATCGCTGAAACCTCTTACATCGTGAAGGTCCCCGAAACGTCTGTTTCGGGGACCTTTTTTTGCGGCGCGCAGGGATACGACGGAAGTGGAAGTGCCGTGGCTTCCTCCGGCGGCTCCGGGCGCGCGGCGCGTGTTCGTTCCGCACCCCAAGCCCCCTCGGGCTCCCCCGCGGCTCCGGCATTTCGGGAACAGCCAATATTCGCCGCGCTGCAGGAAAGTGCCGTCCTGTCTGCACGGTAAATCTCCCCTTTGCGCGGCGGGGCAAACGATGCTATAATGGGCGCAGACTTTTTCGGGAGGTGCGGCCATGGACACGCAGAGACTATCGCAGACGGTGCAGCCGCTGCTCGGCTGGTACCGCGGGCACGCGCGTGCGCTGCCCTGGCGCGCCGACCGCGAGCCGTACCACGTGTGGCTCTCGGAGATCATGCTGCAGCAGACGCGCGTCGAGGCCGTGCGCGGGTACTACGCGCGCTTTCTTGCGGCCGCGCCGGACGTGTTCGCGCTCGCGGCGCTGCCGGAGGCGCAGCTGCTCAAGCTCTGGGAGGGGCTGGGGTACTATAACCGCGCGCGCAAGGCGCAGGAATGCGCCCGCGAGATCGCGGCGCGCGGCGGCGTCTGGCCCGACACGGTCGAGGGTCTGCTGGCGCTGCCGGGCATCGGGCCGTACACGGCCGGAGCTATCGCCTCGATCTGCTTCGAGCGCCCGGCCGCCGCCGTGGACGGCAACGTGCTGCGCGTGTGCGCGCGCGTGCTCGACGACGCGACGCCCATCGACAACGCCGCGCACAAGGCGGCACTCACCGCGGCGCTGAGCGCGTGCTACCCCGCCGGGCGCTGCGGCGACTTTACGCAGGCGCTCATGGAGCTCGGCGCGACCGTCTGCGGCCCGAACCGCGCGCCGCAGTGCGAGGCTTGCCCGATCGCTGCGCTGTGCCTCGCCCGCGCGCACGGCACGGCGGCCGCCCTGCCGGTCAAGGCGCCAAAGCGCGCCAAACGCGCCGAGGAGCACACCGTGTTCTGCCTGCGCTGCGGCGACCGGCTCGCCGTCGAGCGGCGGCCGGACAGCGGCCTGCTCGCCGGGCTCTGGCAGCTGCCGAACACGCCGGGCCTGCTCAACGAGCGGCAGGCGGGCGATTACGCCAGCGGGCAGGGCCTCGGCGATGTGCGGCTGCGCAGCGCGCGCGACGGCAGGCACATCTTCACGCACATCGTCTGGACGATGCGCTGCTACACGCTCGAGTGCTCGGCCATGCCGCCGCGCTACCACTGGGCCACGCCGGACGAGCTGCGCGAGGAGATCTCGCTGCCGACGGCGTTCCGGCAGTTTTTGGACACAGAATGACAGCAAAAAGCCGCCCCTGTCAGGTCAGACAGGGGCGGCGGGATTTTAAATGTGTGCGAATCGAACGCTCGCGCTCAGCGCCAGAAGTCGTCGTTCCGGTCGCGGTACTGCGGCGGCATGGGGTACTGCATGCGGCGGAAGTAGTCAAACACCGTCTCGCGCGTGACACGGCGGTCATCACGCGCCGAGCGGTTCACGCGCCGGATGCCGAACACGTACAGCGCGATGAGATACGCATAAAACAGCAGCGTGAAGCGGCTGTCGCTCTCCTGCGTGAAGGCTAGAAAGTCATAGCAGCCGTGCAGCAGCACCGGCACGACGACGCTCAGCGCGAGGTAGGCCTTCCGGTCCTCGTCGCGCCCCCAGTAGTCGGAGAGCTTGGCGTAGCCGTAAAAATAGCCCATGAACACGCCGAAGATCGCGTGGCCGGGCACGGCCGTGACCGCGCGCACGAGGCCGGTGGCAAAGCCGTAGCTGTAGACATACTTCACATTCTCGAACGCGGCGAAGCCGAGCGCGACCATGACGGCGTAGACGATGGCATCAAACTGATAGTCGAACGCCGGATTGCGCCACGTCGTGCGCAGGAAGAGGAACTTGCACGTCTCCTCCGTCAGGCCGGCGACGACGAACGCCTCAAGGAAGTAGCCGAGGTAGACATTGCGCACGTTCAGCCGCTCGATGATGGCGCTGAGGATGAGCTCGACCACAATGGCCGGCAGGCACGAGAGCACGCCGTAACCAAGGAGCTTGGCAATCAGGGCCGGCGGCTCTTTGTCCGTGCGGTCCTTGCGGCAGATATACACCACCAGCACGACGGCCGGCAGCAGCGCGATGAACATCAAAGGGTCGATCATGGGGGAAACCTCCAATCCGGGATGTGCGGGAGCGGGAGCCTACATCGCCGTTCGGCGATGCCTCCCTTTCCACAAGGGAGCCAAGGGGCACGATACCGGCGGAAAGGCCGCAGGCTGCCGGTCAGAACAGCAGCCAGATCAGCAGCGGGATCGTCACGGCGGACAGGATCGTGCTGAGAAAAATGCACTTGGACGCGAACGCATCCGACCGGCCGTACTGCAGGCACAGCGCCGTGACGACCATGGCCGACGGGCACGCCGCGAGCAGCACCGGGATGCCGAGCAGCGCGCCGCCGACAAACGGCCGCAGCACCAGCCACGTCAGCAGCGGGCACACGAGCAGCCGCGCCGCCGACACGGCATAGACCCGCCAGTCGGCCAGGGCAGCGCGCACGGAGATGGCGCCGAGCGACGTGCCGATGATGAGCATCGACAGCGGGATCGTCGCGCCCGCAAGCGTGGAGATCGTATCGGCGATGACGGTGGGCACATGGATGCGCGAGAGCAGCAGCACGACCGACAGCAGCGTCGCGATGACGGGCATATTGAGCACCTTGCGCCAGTCGAAGCGCGCGCCGGCCGTGCCCGAGAGCTGCGCCGCGCCGATGGAATAGAGCGCGAGGTTGAACGGGATGTTCGCCAGAGACGCGAAAAAGACCATCTCGTCGCCAAAGATCGCCGCGACGACCGGCAGGCCCACAAAGCCCACGTTGCCAAACGCCGTCACGAGACGGGCCGCGCCCACGTCCTCGCTGCGCGTGCGCAGCAGCCGCGGCAGAAACCACGCCACGGCGATCTGCAAAACGGTCGCCGCCGTCAGCACGAGGACATAATCCACAATGTCGCGGCCGGTGAAATCCGGTACGCTCAGCACGGAGTTGAGGATCGTCGCCGTGAGCAGGACGTTCATCACCAGCGGCGTGACGCGCTGATTGAACTCCGGCCCCGTGATGCCGATGCGCGCACAAAGGTAGCCAAGGAGCATGATGAGAACCAGCATGGCCATCTTGGCAAAAACAACGGACAGATTCATTTTTCTCTTTTTCTCTCTCTTCTCAAATTCTCTCGTCGGGCGGCGCATGGTGCTGCCTACCCAGTATAGAATAGTATATGCCAGACATCGTGTCTTGTAAAGCGGAATTCTCAACGGGTACTTGCCAAACGCCGCCCGGCCTGTTACACTGGCAGGAAAGGGGGTGTGCGCATGAAGAAAACCGTCATCACCGTTATCCGCATCATCGTCATCGTCGCCATTCTGGGTCTGCTGACCTACGGCGGCTTCGTGGGGATGAACCGCGTGTCCGGCACCGGAGACTACACCATCGATCAATACGCCGCGACCGACGACGGCGGTCTGCTGACCGTGACGAGGGCCGGCACGGCCGTGCACGTCAAGTGCTCGGCCGATCAGCTCGCCACCGTGGCCGCGCAGCCGGACGGCACGTTCCACCTGTCGTTCTCCTACAGCCAGATTACGAACAAAGGCACGCTCAAAGACATCACGCCCGCCGGCTGACAACCGGCCGGGCGCGTTTCTTAACAATTCTGAATTTTTCGCGCGCGCTTGCACAATCTGCGCCGGTGCGCGTATAGTAGAGGCAGCAATTAACAGATTTTCGGAAACCAAACATTCTCCCGGAGGTAACCTCGTATGCAGACAACCGATCCCCGCCACACCCCGCGGCCCGACAGTGGCGAGCGCACACCGAAGCCGGACACCGCAGCGCAGCGCCCGGTCAACCGCCGCGCGCCGCGGCGCCGCGGCCCGAACCAGTCGATGCTGGTGTTCGCGGCCGTGCTGGTCGTGATCGTGCTGGCGGCCGTGCTGGTGCTCGTGCTCGTGAGCCGGCATAACCGTGCGCCCAAGGATGATCCCGCCGCGCTGGCCACGCCCACCGCGCAGGTCACGGAGCAGGACACCGTGCTCGCGGAGGCGAAGCGCCTCGCCGCGCAGTATGACTACGACAAGGCCATCGCCGCCGTGACGGGCTTTGCCGGGTGGGAGAGTGCGCCGGAGCTGCAGCAGGCCAAGGCCGATTTCGAAGCGCAGAAGGCGCAGGCCGTCCGCTGGGCCGACCCGACGACCATTCCGCACGTCTTTTTCCACACGCTCATCGCCGACACTGCCCGCGCCTTTGACGGCGACCCCGAGCAGGGCGGCTACAACCAGTTCATGGTCACGGTCAAAGAGTTCAACGCCGTGCTGCAGAGCCTGTACGAGCGCGGCTTCGTGCTTGTGGACATTCACGACGTCGCCGGGCCGCAGCAGCAGGCCGACGGCTCGACAAAGTACGTCGCGGGCGACATTTACCTCCCCGCCGGGAAAACGCCCATCGTCATGTCGCAGGACGACGTGTGCTACTACGAATATATGACCGACAGCGACGGCGACGGCAAGCCCGACAAGGGCGGCGACGGCTTTGCCTCCCGCCTGCTGGTGCGGGACGGCAAGCTCACATGCGAATACGTGGACGCCGACGGCCAGACGCGCTACGGCAGCTACGACCTCGTGCCGCTGCTGGACGACTTTCTGGAGCAACACCCCGACTTTTCCTACCGCGGTGCGCGCGCGATCATCGCCGTGACCGGGTATCAGGGCGCGTTCGGCTACCGCATCAGCAGCGACTACAAGGCAAAGCTCGGCGACGAGGCCTTCGCGCAGGCGTGCAAAGACGCACGCGAAGTGGCCGACGCGCTGCGCGCCGAGGGCTACACGATCGCGAGCCACAGCTACGGCCACCTGACCTACGGCGACATTTCGCCCGAGCGCCTGGCCGGCGACGCGCAGAAGTGGAACGATCAGATCGCGGCCGTCATCGGCGAGACCGACGTGCTGCTCTACCCCTTCGGCAGCGACATTGCCGGCGTCGAGGCCTACAAGGGCGCGAAGTTTGACACGCTCTACGGTCTGGGCTTCCGCTATTTCTGCAACGTGGACTCGGCCAAACACTGGGTACAGATCCACGACGGGTATGTCCGTCAGGGCCGGCGCAACATCGACGGCTACCGGATGTACTACCAGCCGAACCTGCTCGACGACCTGTTCGACACCAAGACCGTCTGGGACGACGCCCGTCCGACGCCCGTGCCGAAGATCTGACCGGGCGGGACACGGCGCACCGCCGGCAATGAAAGCCTTCCTCTTGAGGAGAAAGCTATGGCACACCACCGGCAGCGCCGCAAACTCCGTCCCCTATACGACAAGATCCCCTGACCGAACGGTCAGGGGATCTTGCTTGGGATGGGAAAAAAGATAAGGGGGGGAAATTATCGACCAATCAGTCCTTGCGCTCGTCGCCCCAGAAGAACAGGGCCACGGTGCCCGGACCGGTATGGCTGCCAATGGTGGTGCCGACGCTGTAGATCTCGACCTTGCCGTTGAGCTTCGGGAACTTCTGCTCGATCTCGTCTGCCACGGCGCGCGCATCGTCATAGCACGCCGAATTGGAGATATAGCACTTGCCGGAGTAGTCCAGCCCGCCCTGCGCGTGCTCTTCCATGCGGGCGACGATCTCTTTCATGACGCGCTTTTTGCCGCGGATCTTGGAGCGCGGGATGAGCCGGCCGAGGTTATCCATGTTCAGCAGCGGGCAGATGTCCAGCAGGCCGCCGAACACACCGGCCACCTTGGAGATGCGGCCGCCCTTGACATAGAACGTCAGGTCCGTGGAGAAGAACCAGTGGTGCAGCTCGAGCTTGTGCGCCTCGGCCCAGTCGCGCACGGCGTCGATGGACATGCCCTCGTCGCGCAGGTCGGCGAGCTTATCCATCAGCAGGCCGTAGCCCGAGGACGCGCCGAGCGAGTCGACGATGTAGATCTTCCGGTCGGGATAGCGCTCGCGGACGATGCGCGCGGCGTTCTCCGCCGAGTTCGACACGCCCGACAGGCCCGAGGACAGGCAGACGTGCAGAATGTCCTTGCCCTGCTCGAGAAACGGGGTGAAATAGTCCACGAACTCCGAGATGTTCACCTGCGAGGTGCGCGTCTCGGCGCCGTTTGCCATGGCGGCGTAAAACTTGTCGAACGGCATCGACTCGCCCAGATCGTCCGGGTAGTCCACGCCGTCGAGCGCGTAGTGGAAGCAGATATACGAAATGTCACGCTGCTGGAAATGCTCCTTGGTCAGGTCGGCGGTGGAGCAGCAGCTCAGTACGAAATCGGCCATAATGTCGGTCTCCTTTGCATCCTTCGATTTGCCCGCCGGGCGGGCAGTTTTTGTTCCTTCACAATACGCAGGTATCATACCCGCAGCGGGGGCATTGCGCAACCTACAAAACGGAACCGGGGCGTAGAACAAGGCCCTGCCCTGCTCTACGCCCCGAAAGACGCGCTCTACGAATCATAGAATGTCTGCAATATCAATGCTTTGCGCGGATGTGGAAGCTGAAATACACGACGGCCTCGGCCGGGATGAGGATGAGGAACAGCTGCCAGAAATTCATCCCGAAGCGCAGCAGCACGAGGTAGCCGGCGAGAAAAGCGCTCGCCACAAGCCCGAGCACAACGTACAGATTGCCGCGGCCGTGAAAAAACACGCTGTTGAGCACGAGATACGTGATGACCGCCGCCGGCACGAAGCAGGGAAACACGACCCACTCCACCTGCCCGAGCCACAGCCACAGCACCACAAACACCAGCACCGCCAGCGTGACGATGCCCATGAGGGCAACAAGAATGATCGCATAGTGGCTGCGGTCGCGCGCGCCGGCCGGGTCAGGCTCCGGCTGCCAGGCATCATGCTCGTTGAGCAGGTAATCGACCGTGACGCCGAAGATCTCGCTCATGCGCTTGAGCACCATGGCATCGGGAATGGCCTCACCGCGCTCCCACTTGGAGATCGACTTGTCCGAATAATTCAGTTGTTCGCCGAGCTCGGCCTGCGTCATGCCCGTGGCCGTGCGCAGGCGGATCAGGTTGCTGGCGAAGATGAGCTTCAGTTCGTCCATGGCTGCGACCTCACAATGGTTTTATCCCGTCTATTTTACGCACGAGCGCGCGCGTTGTCAACCGTCACGCGCGCCAGACGATCTCCTCGGCCGTGCGCGCGGCGGTCTGCTCGTCGGTGAGCAGACGCACAAGCTCAAGTGCGAACGGGATCGCCGCGCCGAGGGCGCGGCCGGTCGTGACCGGCCCGTCGGTGACGACGTCGGCATCCACCATGTGCGCGCCGGTGCATTTTTTCTCAAAGCCGGGGTAGCACGTGGCGCGGCGGCCTGCGAGCAGGCCGTACTGCGCGAGCACGCTCGGCGCGGCGCAGATAGCCGCAACGCGGCCGCCATGCTCGAGCGTGCGGCGCACGAGCGCCTCCACGGCCGGGCTTTTGGCCAGATTCGTCGTGCCGGGCATGCCGCCCGGGAGCACGACAAGCTCCGGCGGTGCGGCCAGCAGCTCGGGCAGCGTGCGGTCGCACGTGATGGGCACGCCGTGCGCGCCGACGACGGTGTGTGCGTCCTGAACGGACACCGTGTACGTCTCCAGCCCGGCGCGGCGGAGAATATCCAGCGTGATGAGGCCCTCGCACTCCTCGAGCCCTTCGGCAAACAGCAGATAACATTTCGACATAATGGGTTCCCCTTTCTCAAAAAAGCGCTTACATCAGCGGCGCGACAAGCTTGAGCAGCGCGGCCGCGATGCGCGTGTGCAGTGGGATGCGCGCAAGATCGCCGTGCGTGACGATCTGCGACTGGGCGCGCGTGACGTCGTAATCCGCCACAATGTCCTTGATGCACGGACAGTCATAGAGATACACCGCGTCCTCAAAGTGCAGGTACAGGCTGCGGTAATCGAGGTTGATCGTGCCGACGACGGCCTTGCGGTCGTCGCTGACGAACACCTTCGCGTGCACGAAGCCGGGCGTGTATTCGTAAATTTTCACCCCGGCGTCGAGCAGCTCGCGGTAGTGTCCCCTGGCGAGGGCGAAGGCGAACTTCTTATCCGGCACGTGCGGCAAAATGAGCTCCACGTCCACGCCGCGCTTGGCCGCGAACGTAAGCGCCATGACCATCGTCTCGTCGAGGATGAGGTACGGCGTCATGATGCGCACATAGCGCTCGGCGTGGTTGAGGATGTCGAGATACACGCACTCGCCCACACGCTCGTCGTCGAGCGGGCTGTCGGCATACGGCAGGACGTAGCCGCCCGCGCCCGGCAGCGGGCGCAGGGGCACATTGAGATAGCGGCCGTAGGAATCGGTGTCCGGCTCGCGCTCGTCCATGCCCCACATCTGCAGGAACATGAGCGTGAGCGAGCGCACGGCCTCGCCCTCGAGACGCACGGCCGTGTCCTTCCACACGCCGTAGACGCTCACGAGATTGGCATATTCATCGGCGAGGTTCACGCCGCCGGTGAAGCCGACGCGCCCGTCGATGACAGCGATCTTGCGGTGGTCGCGGTTGTTGTAATACGTGCTCACGAGCGGACGCAGCGGCGCGAACATCTTGCAGTGGATGCCGAGCGCCTCCATGCGCTTGGGATAGCCGTACGGCAGGCGGTAGAACGTGCACGTGCCGTCATAGAGCACGCGCACCTCAACGCCGGCGCGCACCCGCTCCTCCAGAATTTTCAGGATGCGGCCCCAGACGTCGCCCTCCTCGATGATGAAATACTCAAGGAAAATGAAGTGCTCGGCCGACTGCAGCGCCTCGAGCAGCGCGCCGATCTTGTCCTGCCCCATGGGGTAGTAGGTCACGGCGGTGTTTTCATACACGGGGTAGTCGCCGGAGCGCAGCGTGTACTCGGCGAGGTTGTGCACCTCGGGCAGCTCGGTGCGCAGGCGGGCCATGAGCTCGGTCTGGCGCGGGACGTACTGCACGGTGCTGAGGATGCTCTCCTGCACGCGGCGGTTGGCGTAGCGGTGGCCGATATCGAGCTGCACGAACAGGTACAGCAGCACGCCGAACGCGGGCAGCGCCATGACGAGGATGATCCAGGTGATCTTCGTCGTCGCACTGCCGGACTTGTTGACGAGGTAGATGATGACCGCGACGCTCAGCACGCGCAGGACGATCGTCAGCGCGGGGTAATAGCGGCCGAGATAGTGCGCGCCGAGCACCATGATGGCGATCTGCAGCACGAGCAGCAGCGTGATGACCATTGTGCGGCCGAACACGATGTCCAGCAGCCGGCGCTTGCCGCGGCGCAGCAGGCGGATCTCATTGTCGTCCTCAAACCAGTCGTTGCGCACACGCGCACCTCCTTCCGTGCTGTTATCTTTCTATCATATCCGAAATTCCGGAAACGGTCAAGGGACATTCCGGTCGATTTTCCTGCGGCAAAAAAAGCCCCCGGCCGCAGCCGGGGGGGCAGGCATACCGTTCAGGTCTCCGCATCCGGCGGCGTGACCGGCAGAATGAACTCTGCCGAGAAATCATCACCCACGCGGTGGGTGAAAAACTGGCCTCCGAGCAGTTGCAGGATCGCCTCGCACGTGCGCAGGCCGATGTGGTTGCTCTCGACGCGCGCAAGCTCATGGCGCGCGCGGTTGGCAAAGCAGACGTGCAGCCGTCCGTTTTCGCACTCGGCCAGAATGGTCAGCCGCGCGGCGGGGTCGGCGTATTTTTCGATGTTCGAGAGCAGATTATCCGTCACGCGCTTGAGCATCTGCACGTCGGTCGTGACGGTGCAGGGCGTCGTCAGCAGCAGGAGGTTGACCTCAAAGCCCCGGCTGCGCAGCTCGGCCGCGCACTCGCCGAGCAGCTGCGCGCAGAGGATCTGCGCGTCGTAGGGCTCGGGGTGCGTCTCCTGTTCGCCGCGGCTGAACACGAGGAAATACCGGAACATCTCCCCCGTCAGGTCCTTGAGCTGATAGGCCTTGTCCCGGCTGGCGAGCACGTAGCTGCGCAGGTCCTCCGGCAGCCGGTCCTGGCTCATCTCGAGCAGGTCGAGGTAGCCGATGAGCGACGTGAGGGGGTTGCGGATATCGTGCGACATGGCGGTGATGAGGTCGCTGTTGGCCTGCCAGGCGGTCTGCTCGTTGCGCGTGCGCTCCAGGATCGTGTCGCGCATGGTGTTGACGCTGGCTGCCAGGCGCGCGAGCTCGTCCGTGCCGACGACGGGGATCGTCTGGTTGAGCGCGCCGGCCGCGCCGACGGCCTCCGACAGGCGCGTGACGCGCCGCATGAGCTGCCGCGTGAAGCCGATGGCGATGCACGAATAGACCACAAACGCCAGCACGAGCGCGCCGAGGTGCGCATAGCTGTAGAGCCACGCCTCGGAATAGTCGCACACGGCGACGCGGTACTCCCCGTCGGCAAACTGGACGGTGAAGAAGCTGTAGCCCATGTCGGCGATGTCGCTCTGGGTCGTGTCGTCGAGCAGCTTGCTCGTGCCCCAGGTGCCGGCCTCGTACGGGTCGCCCTCCGCCTGATAGACGATGACGTTGGCGTTTTTCTCGTCGCGCGACCACTGCTCGATGGCCAGCGTGTCACGCGAGGAGATGCCGCGCACGCTGATGTACTCCTGCAGGCTGCGCTCGTGCGCGAGGTTGCGCGCCGCGACGGCGTCGTCGCTCAGGTACCAGCGGTCGATCGCCGCGGTGCCGAGCGCGTCTAAGCCGAAATAGCACGCCACGCCCACGGCCAGCGCCGCGATGAGCACGAAGATCATGCGCGCATTGATCGACGAGCGCCACTTTCTAATCAATCTGATACCCCTTTCCCCAGACCGTGCGGATGAGCGTCGGGTTGGCCGGGTCATCCTCGAGCTTCTTGCGCAGCTTGAGGATGTGCACCATGACGGTGTTGGCAGAGCTGGGCAGGAACTTCTCGTGCCAGACGTCCTCATACAGCTTGCGCGCGGACACGGCCGTGCCGCGGTTGGCGATGAGGTACTGCAGCAGCTCAAACTCCGTCTTGGTCATCTCGACCGAGCGGCCGTTTTTGCACACGGTGCCCTTGTCGCGGTTGATCTCGAGCGCGTCGATGACCGTCGGCGCGTCGCCCTTGCCGTGGTAGACGCGGTAGCGCCGGATGAGCGAATCGACCCGCAGGAACAGCTCGTGGTTGGAAAAGGGCTTGATGAGATAATCGTCGCCGCCGCTGCCGTAGGCGTCGCTCATGTCGGCGGGCTGGGCCTTCGCCGTCAGAAACAGGATCGGCGCGACGCTGTGCTGCCGGATCTCCGTGCAGGCGGCCACGCCGTCCATGCCGGGCATCATGATGTCCAGAATGATGAGGTCATAGTCCGGCTGCGCGCGCACGCACTCCACGGCGCGCAGACCGTTTTCGGCCTCGTCGATCTCGTAGCCGCGCGACGAGAGGAGGATGTGTAAAATGTTGCGGATGTCCGGCTCGTCATCCACGACGAGGATGCGGACGGGGGTCTCGGGGTTTTCCATGGTATCACCTCTGGGGTCTATCCTAACACATCCGCGCCGTGCGCGCACAGGGGCTTTGGCCCGCTTTAAGAAAAATTAAGCGGATGGAACAGAAAATGCATCCGCGCCGAAACGGCGCGGATGCACAAAAAGCCGTGATCTTACTGCGCGTAGACAATGACCACGCAGAAACCCTCAAGAATGGTCGCGACCTCGGCGCGGGTGGCGCCAGCCTGCGGCTGGAGCCAGAGCGTACCGTTGCTGTCCTGCGCACCGCTGAGGATGCCGAGCGCAACGGCATCCGCCATTGCCGTGCGCGCCCAATCTGAGACGCTGCCGCCGTCCGGATATGCCGAGAGGTCCGCCGGAGTCTCGCCGCTCTCGATCTGGAGGACCTTCGAGGCAAACTCCATGAGAATGACGGCGATCTGCTCACGTGTGACAGGTGCCTCGGGCGAGAAGGTCGTGTCGCTCGTGCCGACGACGACGCCGGTCTGGTACGCCCAGAGCACCGCGTCCTGATACCAGTCGGCTGTGAGGTCGGTAAACGGCGTCGTGCCGCTCACCTCCGGCTCCTCCATGAGGTTATAGAGCACCTGCACGACCTGCGCGCGCGTGGTCACGCCGTTCGGTGAGAACGTTGTGTCACTCGTGCCGGACATGAGCCCGGTCATGACGCAAAACTGGATGCCCTCATACGACCAGTCCTCGGGATCAATATCGCCGAACTGCTCATACGCCAGGATCTCCGGCATGAGAAACTCCACACCGGGCGCGCCGCAGCGCAGGCAGGTATGCTGCTTGACGCCGCCGCGGATGCCGCTCGGCTTGGCGAGGACCTCGCCCTCGTCCCAGTCGTGGTCGAGCGCTTTGAACGACGCATCCAGCACAAAGCCGCAGACGCTGCACGTGCCGTGCGCCGCACCGCCGTCCGTGCACGTCGGCGCCGACGCGGTCAGATCGGCAAAGCTGTGATCCGCATGGCCGTAATAGACCTTGGCATTGGCCAGGCCCTTGCTGCCCTGATTTTCTGCCAGCTTCACGGCCTGCCACTGTTCAGCCGTGCCGGGATAGCAGACGGCCTGCAGGGGCACACCGTCAAAGGCGACCGCGCCCACAGACTGCAGCGACGCCGGGAGCGACACGGTCTGCAGCGATGTGCACCAGTTGAACAGGCACTCGCCGACGGACGTGATGCCCTCGGGAATGTTCATCATGACGAGCTTGCTGCAGCCGGCGAACGTATAGTCCGCAAGCGTCTGGAGTCCGGCGGGCAGCCGGAGCGTCACGAGATTGCTGCAGTTGGTAAACGCGCCTCTCTGGATGGTGGTGACGCCCTCCGGGATCGTCAGCGCGGACAAACTCTTGCACTCGCTGAAGGCGCCGACGCCGATCGCAGTCAGCGTATCGGGCAGCTCCACGCTCGTGAGATACGCGCAGCGGTGGAACGCCTCCGCGCCGATGGTCGTCACGCCGGACGCGATGCGGGCCGTGCGGACATATCTGCCCCATACGGGCTCGACTTGATTGAATTGGCTCATCATGTCGCCGGTGCCGGAGATGGTCAGCGCGCCGTCGGCAGTCAGCGTCCAGGTGAGGTTGCTGCCGTCGCCCTCGGCGCCGCAGGTGCCGGACGCAACGACGGCGCTGCCGTCATCCGCGGCGAACGCCGCCGTTGGCAGCAGCGCCAGCACGAGACACAGCACGAGGGCCATGCTCAAAAGTTTCTTTTTCATATTATGTTCTCCTTTTGCGCGCGGAAAAGCTGCGCGGTTTTCTTCATTATACCGGACAGCCGCCGGATACGCAACAGCCATTTGCGCCGCCGCGCAGCAAAACGGCGCCCCCGCAGGGGCGCCGTTTTTGCTTGGACGGATTTGTCGGGGCGGCTCAGGAGATGCCCATAACACTGCCGCAGAAACCCTGCAGGATCGTGGCGACCTGCTCGCGCGCAGCATCGCCCTGCGGCTGCAGGAAGATGCCGTCGTCCGTCTCCGCGCCGGAGATCAGCTCCAGCGCCACGGCGTCGGCCATGGCGGCCTGCGCCCAGTCGGACACGCTTGCCCCGTCCGGGAAGGCAGAGAGGTCGGCCGGCGTCCACGTGTGCTTGAGGTGCTGCACCATGTCCGCATAGCCCATGAGGATGACGGCGATCTGCTCGCGCGTGACGGGCGACTCGGGGTCGAACGTCGTGGCCGACGTGCCGGCGACGACGCCGGTCTGGTACGCCCAGAGCACCGCGTCCTGATACCAGCCGGACGTCAGGTCGGTGAACGGGGTCTCGCCGGTGACGGCCGGCTCGCCCGCGAGATTATAGAGGATCTGCACGATCTGCGCGCGCGTCGTCACGGCATGGGGCGCGAACGTGTGCGTATCGGTGCCGGACATGAGCCCGCGTGCGACGCAGTAGGCGATGCCGTCATACGACCACGCATTGCGATCGATATCTTGAAACTGCTCATACGCCGCGATCTCCGGCGGGATCGCCTCCGTCTGCGTCAGGCCGCAGCGGCGGCAGGTAATGCGCCGCTCGCCCATGCGCACGCCGCTGGGGGCGCGGACGATCACGCCGTCGTCCCAGTCGTGGCCGAGCGCCGGAACGCGCTCGGAGAGCGTCTTGCCACAGCCGGGGTCGGTGCAGGTGCGCGTGCGCAGGCCGTCGCGCGTACAGGTCGGCTCCGTGACGAGCGTCCACGCGTCCGGGTACGTGTGCGCGGCCGCGTCCGTGTGCAGGGCGGCGGCCGTCAGGCGCGCGTTGTCCGCGCCGATGGCAACGGCGTCCCACTGCGGGCGCGTGCCGGTGAAGTACACGTCCGTGAGCGCATCACAGCCGGAAAACGCGCCGTCCCCCACTGCCGTGACCGCGCCCTGGACCGTCACGCGCCGCAGCGCCGTGCAGCCGCGCAGCAGGCCGCGCGGCACCTCGGTCATCGCGGCCGGGAGCACGACGGTTTGCAGCGCGGTGCAGTTTTCGCACAGGCGCGGCTCCACCCAGGCCACATCGTCCGGCAGCGGCAGCTCCGCGAGCGCCGTGCAGCCGGAAAACAGGCCGCTGCCGAGCAGCGTCATGCCGTCGGGCAGGTCCACGCGCCGCAGCGCCGTGCAGTCGGCGAGAGCATACGCACCGAGGCTGCGCACGCCGGGCGCGAACACGGCGGCCGTCAGGCCGGTGCAGCCGGAAAACGCGCCGGTGCCGATCTCCGCGACCGTGCCGGGCACGGTCAGCTCCGTGAGCGCCGCGCAGCCGACAAACGCCTGACTCATCACGCTCGTGACCGCGCCGAACCCGTCCACGCGCCGCAGCTGCGTGCACCCGGCGAACGCGCTGCGGCCGATGCGCGCGACCTGACCCGTGAACGTCACGGCAACGATGTCGGTGCGGCCGGCGAACGCGCGGTCGGGCAGGTCGCCCGCGCCGCTGACGGTCAGCCCGCCGGGCTTGGTAATGA
>OKSB01001133.1_pt1 | contig 27376 bp, 31 predicted proteins | sample 1601171 | NCBI WGS metagenome assembly OKSB01 (sample SAMEA3541496, study PRJEB24748) | human gut metagenome | biome: human gut; feature: human-associated habitat; material: faeces | place: China | collected 2012 | reverse complement strand
CTTATTAAATGGTTTTCCCATGTGCTTTCACGCGCTTTTAGTCCAGCACAATGGCATGGACGGCTTCGATCAGATCGACTGCGCTGGTACGCGTCACCAGCGACACCGGCGCACCGTCAACCACCGCAAGGCAGTGAGAGCCGTCGTAGCGATACAGTTTAATCTGAACTTCCGGATGATTTTCATTATCCAGATAAACCGTCAGGCCAATCTCTTCTTGCTGCGAGGGCTGCTCGGACGTAAAGCTTTCCGCAACCAAGCCTTCCAGAGCGCTCTGGAACATGGCGATATCCAGCTCTTCCTCGCCATAGAAATATGTGCGATCGTTGCCTTTTTTTTCGGAAGCAATGGTATACTCCGCACCATCAAGAGAAATGTCGATTTGCTCGATGTCTGCAAAGTCTGCGCTGAGCACCTCAAGATGACGAAGAGAGTTGTACGCCGCGGCTGTCAGCGCTTTGTAATCTGCTGCAGATATCTGATAGACGATCTGCGATTCCCCAACCCGCGCGTAAGCCGTAATCTCTTCCTCTTTGCTGTCTGTCTCTCCGTTTTCGACGCTGCTCTCCGCTTCGGTTGTCTCATCCGCTTCGGCCGCAGTCTTTTCATCAGGAGCCCGGCTGATATTCAGCACAAAGGCATCGGAAAAGCTCTCGCCATCTTCGTCTTCCGAAGTGTAGTTCAGCGAAATTGTCAGTTCCGGTGAATCCAGCCCATAGGACTGCAGCTCTTCCTCCGTTGCGTTATAGGTGACATAATCCGTCAGAACCGCGTCGGTTATGCTGTCCAGATAGCTCTGCACGCGTTCGGTGTCCAACGGCAGCATTTCGCCGCCTATTTGGGCAAAATAAACATCATCGGCACAATAGGTGTTATCTCTGCCCTCCTCATAAACGATACTGTATGTTTCATCTCCGGAAAATTGGATCGAAGCCACGGCATCGAAGCGGGGGACATCATCGTGGTCGATCATGTCGCTGAGCACTGCGTCGAACTGATCCAGCGGGTCGTTTTGCACCAGATAGACATTTCCATCTCCGATTGAAACGTACCGCTCGGAATCCATGCTGCTGTAATCGCCCAACTGCACCTCATATTCCTGTTCATCGGTGGAAAACCGGATGGTGCAAACCGGGACATCCAGCCCGTATTGACCGTAATCTTGAACATTCTCAATAATAAAGGACGCGCCGAATTCCTCAAACTGCGCCAGCAGTCCATTTATCTTTTCCTCACTTACAGGAAACGCTTCATCTTCATCGTAAAGCCATACTTCTTCCTTGTGAAAAGAGAGGGATTCCTCCTGATACTCCCACGACAGCGATGTTACTGTGTCGCTGGGAACCTTCAAAATGATTTCATCGCTGTTTTTGATCTGCTCCTGATGTTCTTCGAATCGGAGTACACCGAAGGTTGCGATGCAGGCGACGGCCAGAACGCCCAGCAGCAGATACAGCCTTTTATACCGTTTCATTCTGTTTTTTCCTCCTTGTCAGTACCACGCAGATGCCGATTCCCAGATACAAAAGCGGGAACACGCCGATCATCATCACCTTCAGCAAAGAGGACGTGGACGCGCTGATCGTCAGATAATTGTAATTCAGCGACTTGCTTCGAATCGCCATGGCTTCGCTCTCGCCGACCAGAGATGACAACGCGTTCATGGCCATGTCTCCGTTGGCCCCAGAGGAATAGGCATTGTACATATCCTCAAGGAAGCTCGACGAGGCGAACCAGACGATTTTCCCGCCGCTGTTGGCCTCGACCGAGAGTGCAACAGAGAATGGACCGTCAATGTCGTCCTCCTCTTTTTCATAGGTGGAAAGGCTGTATCCTGCAATTTTGCTGAAGGCTGCGTCTGAGGTCGTGAGCAGCTCTGTCACAGTCCCATTTCCGGAAGAGCCGGTGATCTTCATCCCTTGGGAAATCGGCATGATGGGAAAATAGTTTTCTTCAATCAGAGAGTCTGTAATGTCACTGCCGGCCATATCCGGAAGCAGTACATAAGGCGCCTGAAACGCATAGTGTTCCCGGTCCGCCTCAATTACTACGCCGTCGCTGGCCTCTACGCCATATGCCTCCAGCAGACCGTACAGATTTTTCAGCGTCCCTTCCTCTGTGGGCCCTGCCATGACAAGCAGCTTTCCACCGTCTGTCACATAGTTGGCCAGCATTTTCTGTTCTTCCTCGGAAATATCGCTGGTGGGTGCGTAAATCAGCACACAGTCCGCTTCCTCCGGCACGAAATCTACCGTCAACAGTGAAAAGCTGCTGACCTCAATGTTCTCCTTTTCAATTTGTTCACTGAATGTAGCCGGAAGCTCTGCTTCTCCGTGCCCCTCCAGCATATACAACTGCGGCAGTTCCTCGCTGACCACATAATCAATGGCTGAGGTAATGGCGCCTTCGCCGTCAAAGGAGGTGTTGTAGGAATAGGAATACACATCTGCTTCTTGGATATAGATATCGTCATAGCCGATAAACCGGCTGCGGTCTCCGCATTCCACAATCAAGCTGTTGTTTTGAACGGTTTCGTTTGTCTACTGTTCCGTGAAGGTCGGGAAAACGTCCGGGTTTTTCTTTACGACCTTGATATGCCCGGAAAGGGTTTCGTACTTGCTGAGCAGGTTTTCAATGATGTCGTCCTCTTTTCCGGATTGAACGATCCAGTAAATCGTCACGTCCTGCTCCAGTGCGTTCACAACCACCTTTGTGTTGCTTGTAACGGAGTACAATTTCGTAGAGCTGATGTCGTATTTTGTCATTGCGGAGGGCAGGGCAGAAGCAAAGACATTTGCCACGACCAAAAGTGCCAGCACTACGGCAGAGATTATCAGCGAGTACGAGCCGCCGCGAAAGGCGTTGTAACTTGGCGGATTTTTCTTTAGCAGGTTCATCTTTTTCATCAGTTATACCTCCGTTTCTCAAGCGATTGTACAGACAGAAACAGGAAGAATACAATAACCGACAGAAAATATACGATGGCCGTCATGTCAAACACTCCGTTGACAAAGGTGTAAAAACGCTCAAACAGCGACAGCTTTTCCATAATGCGCGGCAGCAAACCCTCAAATTTAGAGCTGTCGATAAAGCAGACCGCTGCAATTGCCAGGAGCAGAATAAAACTGAACGCATAGGCGAGGTTATCGTTTTTTGTCAAATATCGGATTACCGCCCCCAAAGCCAGAACAATAACGCCCAGAGCAATCACAGAGCCGGTTGCCGTGGAAGAGACGTACTCTGAAAGGCTGACACTGTAATAATTCAGCAAAATTGCAGCAATGCCGATGCCCGCGGCAAAGCCCTGGTTTTCTGTAAGGGAAGAAATAAACACGCCCACTGCAATCAGCGCGGCGCCCAGAACAAAAAAGGCAAAAACAGAACCATAGGATGTCAAGAGATAAACGTCGCCGAACTGCGAGAAAATCAGCGGGTAAATACAGATGATGCACAGAGGGATAAGATAGACCGTGAGCAGTGCCAGATATTTCCCGATGACTACCTGTGTGGTGGTGATGGGCAGGGAATACAGGAGCTGATCTGTTTTCTGCTTGCGCTCCTCCGCGATGACGCGCATCGTCAGGATTGGGACGATGACCACAAAGACGAGACAGCCGAAGCTGAGAACATATTCAAAGTTGCTCACGGCTGCCTGAAGATTATACATCATGGCGCCGATCCCAACAAAAGCCAACAGAAATGCGCCGAACACATAGGCGGTCAGCGAATGGAAATACGCCCGCAATTCATGCTTCAATACCGCAGTCATTTACTCATCCCCTCGCTTTCTCCCTCTTTAGCTGTTTGGGCTCGTCCTTCAGGCGGCTGTTTTTCTCCGTCGTTCTCTGTCAGCTCGATAAACACGTCCTCCAGATTCGCTTTTTTCAGCGACATCTCAAGCAGAGCTGTTTTTCTTGTGGAAAAGGCAAAAAACACTGCGCGGGATACTGCAAAAATGTCTTCACAGTCGGTTTTGATATGCGCCTGCACAAATCTTTCATCCCGCGCCTCGATGCGCACATCCGAGATGTTTTTGACGGAGGAGAGGATCTCCCGGATCTCCTGTTGGGACGAGTCGGCTGTGATGGTGATCTCGTTCGGCGCCAGCAGCCTTTTTTCCAGGTTCTCCGGTTCATCAAAGGCGACCAGCCTTCCTTTGGAGATAATCAAAATCCGGTCGCAGATCGTCTGCACCTCTGACAGGATGTGTGAGCTGAAAATAACAGTGTGCGTTTGTCCCAGCTCTTTGATCAGCGCGCGGATCTCAATGATCTGCATGGGGTCCAGACCGACAGTCGGTTCGTCAAGGACGATGACCCTCGGATTGCCCAGCAGCGCTTGCGCGATTCCGACGCGCTGCTTGTAACCCTTTGAAAGCGAGGAAATCCTGCGGCCCTTCACATCTCCGATTTTTGTCTGGCGAATCACTTCCTCGATTTGAGATTCCAGCTCTGCGCCATGAAGCCCTTTGGCCTCACCTACAAAACGCAGATATTCCATCGGCGTTTCGTTCATATACAGCGGCGGCTGCTCCGGCAGATAGCCAATCAGTTTTTTTGCTTTGCCTGCATCTTCAAAGATGTCGTAACCATCAATTTTAACGCTTCCCTCTGTAGCAGACAAACAGCCGGTCATAATGTTCATGGTGGTGGATTTTCCGGCGCCGTTTGGCCCCAGAAAGCCATATACATGTCCCTCGTCGATTTCGAACGAAAGGTCATCGACTGCCTTGAAGCCGCCATAGCATTTGGTCAAATGTTCGACCGATATCATGTTTTTGCCTCCATTCCTGTTTGCTATGCTTTGTCAGCATTTCCATGTTAACACACAAAGCTGAAATGACGCTGAAAGCGCAGCCTGATGTCAGATAGATCACCGAAAATCGTACGCAAAGAAGGCCAAGCGCCGCAGTGCGTACGGCGTTTGGCCTTCTTTCGATTGTGTTACAGACAGGGAAGCTCCACAAAAAAACAGTTGACCCCATCTCTTCCTTCTGCCCATATTTTTCCATGGTGCTGCATTGCAATGCGTTCCGCAATGGACAATCCAAGCCCGAAGCTTCCGGTACGGCTTCTCGCTTTATCGGCACGATAAAAACGCTTGAAAATATCCCGTGCTTCCTGCGGCGAAAGCGGCTCGCCTTCGTTTTCTACGGTCAGAAGACATCGCTTTTTCCCATTCTTTTGAAGGCTCACCCACGTTTTCCCGCTTTCTCTGGAATACTTTTGGGCATTGTCCAGCAGGATATCCACGATCTGTCGGAGCTGTTCCGCGCTGCCTTGTACATGAATATCCTCAATGACCCGTTGCTCCAGCATACGTCCGCGCTCAAAGAATACCGGCTCAAAGGTCAGCAGAGCATTTAAAATAAGCTTGCCCAGCTCCACCTTGCCGGAAAGTTCTTTTCCTCGAGCGTTATCCGCGCGTGCAAGCTCAAGCATTTGCTCAATCAGGTTGCGCATTTGCCTGGACACCGCTGCAATATTGTTCAGTGATGTCCTTCGGACGGATTCACTGCACTCGTTGCTTTGGGCGAGTTCCGTATTTGTGATGATTACGGTGAGTGGGGTTTTCAGTTCGTGCGAAGCATCCGCCACAAACTGCCGCTGCTGCATCCACGCCGTCTCTACCGGCCTTACCGCCCATCGGGAAAGCAGGATGCTGATGCCGAGAAATACGAGGAAGCTAAGCGCGCCGATGAAGCCGCAGGTGCCGAGCAGAGCGTTCAGCGTCGCGCGTTCACTGGAGATATCCGCGAACACGAGACAATGGTTCAGCGGCATATCCGAGCGGTAATATCGCAGGTTATATTCCTCAATGATGCCAAGCTGTTTTGGAGACGAAAAAACAGCGTTTACAAGATCATCCAGAAAATCCGTGTCAGATAAGTCGTAATAGCCGCCGCCGGCAGCAATGCGCTCACCGCGCAGTCCCAGTTGGATCGTAAAATAAGGCAGGCGAATATCCTTCTCTCTCTCATTGGGAACTCCGAGATGGAGTGGGTTGGCCGCAATATTCTGCATCATATTGATGCTCGCGGCCTCCAGATTCGCGCTGGTAAAATAAAAGACCAATCCCAGGATGACGCAGAGCATGATGGTCACGATGCTCATGTTGATCAACACAAATTTGAGCCGCAGCTTTTTAAGCATGTACGCATACCTCCAGGTGATATCCCAGCCGGCGGATCGCCTCGATCCGCACGTTGGAGCCAATATTCGCAAGTTTCTTTCTCAAAAAACCGATGTATACCTCCACGTGATTTTCCACCGCATCAGAGTCATATCCCCATACCTTGGTGAGGATCGTTTCCTTGGAAATGTTATTTCCCTCCGCCCGGAGAAGAAGCCGCATGATCTCAAACTCTCTGGAGGAAAGCCGAATACGCTCCGCTCCACAGACCAGTGTGGCGCTGGCTAAGTCCAGAACGGTATTTCCAAAGGAAAGCACGTCCACATGTACGCCCTGTCTGCGCAGCAATGCATTGACGCAGGCCAACAATTCCTGCGTATCAAAGGGTTTCGTCAGGTAGTAATCGGCGCCGGCGTTCAGCCCTGTCACTCGATCGTCCAGTTCAGATCGGGCCGTCAGCATCAGGATGGGCATTTCCATCCGCCTTTCCCGAAGCCGCCGGGCCACCTCATAGCCGTCCCGCCCCGGCATCATCACGTCCAGGATCAGCAGGTCATAAATTCCCAGCGCAGCATAATACTCACCGGTTTTGCCGTCGCAGGCGGCATCGGCTTCGAAGCCATTTTGCTCAAGCAGGGCTTTAAGCGAATCGGCCAGCAGTTTTTCATCTTCTATAATCAGGATTCTCATGATGCCTTTTACCTCCAGTGTTCGGTTTTATTATATTACATCAAAATACTGAAGTGAAGCTGAAAATGATATATGCTTAGTGCAGCAAGTGACAGAGATATTTTCACACTATTTTTCAGAAGTGCTTCCGCTTGGCGCGAGTTGAAAATGTCAAACCGGCGCAGGATTTGCCGCCGGGTTTATGAGAGATACCCGACGGATGGAATTTGAAAGGGGATAAGTGGAAAAGTCTGAACTGAAAAGAACTCAAATTCCCACGGTTTTAGACAGCCGAATAAAGTTTACAAAAAAGATATAGACTGTTCCGTCTAAAAGTGATATGCTAAAAGGCGCAATAAATAGACGACTTCGTCTATATTTTTGGGGTGCTGTTTAATATGGTGTTTTTAGATGTGTTGAAATTGATTTTCGCAGTTTTTGTTGCTTTTTTGTTCGGAAAACTGGTTTCAAAGCTCAAATTGCCGGCAATTCTTGGATGGCTGTTGGCAGGCATGACATTGGGCCCGCACGCACTGGGCCTTCTGAACGAGCCCATGATGGAAGCCGCATGGTATACTACTGCGGAAAGCATTCTGGAGTGCGTCGTGGGCCTCATGATTGGTACGGAGCTTATCTGGCGCAAGATAAAAAAGGCCGGCAAGCAAATCGTTGTCACGACCATCACCGAATCCCTGGGGACATTTCTGGTCGTCAGCCTGGTGTTCGGCGTCATTTTTGGGATAACGGGCGTGCCGTTGTACCTGGCATTCCTGTTCGGCGGTATCGCTTTAGCCACAGCACCAGCCCCGTCACTTTCCATTGTGAATGAAATGAAAACTGCAGGGCCTGTCACGAGCACGCTGATTCCTATGGCGGCGCTGGACGACCTTGTCGGGGCACTGGTGTTCTTTACGGTTGTTGCGCTTGTTTCGGCTCACGTTTCGACGGCAGGGATTCCGGTTTTGGGCGTGCTGTTTCTTGTCTTTCTCCCTGTGCTCATAGGAGCGGCAACAGGCTTTGTAGCGGGAAAACTGCTTCAAAAAGCCCATACGGCAAGCGGAGCGCTTGCCGCAATGCTGTTGCTGCTGCTGTGTTCGGCGGCAATAGGCATGGTGCTGAATCAATATGTTCTGCCTGTACCGGCCATCAATTTTTTGCTTATTGGTATGGCGTTTTCGACGGTGTTTGCAAATATGATTTCAGAAAAACAGCTTGCAGAAATCATGAAAGTGATGGACCCTGTAATCGGAATAAGCCTGATCATCGCGATACTGAATCTGGGGGCGCCGCTGGACTACCATTTGATTTTCGGAGCAGGCCTTTATACCGCCATCTATATCACGGCCCGGGCGATAGGCAAATACAGCGGTGCATATTTGGGCGCATCCGTCACGCATGCGCCGCAGACAGTCAAAAAATTTTTAGGGTTTACGTTGCTGCCGCATTCGGGAGTATCGCTGGTGTTTACCGGCATCGCGGTCTCTGTACTGAACGGCCCGGCGCCGGAGTGTGCTTCTATCATTCAAGGAACGATTGCAGCCGCAGCGGTTATCAATGAAATCATCGCTGTTTTTATGGCAAAGAAAGGCTTTGAATGGGCAGGAGAACTGCATCAGGCGGAAAGGAATCCGTGATATGACGCAAAGGGAACGGCAGGAGCATGCAAAAAAGACGATTTTTCAGGCGGCGCTGGCGGAATTTGGCGCGCAACCATACGATACCGTGACGATGGACCGGATCTGTTCGCGCCACGGGATCTCGAAAGGGATGATGTATCATTATTTTTCCAGCAAGGATGAATTGTTTCTTCTTTGCGTTAAAGAATTGTTTCAATCACTGCAGGCGTATATTCAGGAAGAATCGACGCAAATACAAAAAGAAAACAGTCATGCCGCTATCCGTCAATATTTCATGCTTCGCGAGCGCTTCTTTGCGCGGGAGCCCGCATGGGAAGTGATTTTTGAGAGTGCGATGGTACATATGCCGGAGCACTTGAGAGCGGATATTCTGGAACTGCGGCGTCCCGTGCGTGAAATGAACCGGCGTTTCCTGCAAGAGGTGATTGCTGAAATGTCTTTGCGTCCCGCTGTAAAAGCAGAACATGCAGCCCGTTATTTGGAAAGCCTGGAGTGTGTGTTCCGCCGGATACTGGAGCAGTATTGCGCAAAAGATGACCCCAAAGATGCTCGCTCTATGCTGGCGGCTGCCGAAGAAGTTCTGGACATGCTGCTTCTGGGCATATTGAAAAGGTGAGAAGTGTTTTCTTGCAAAAAAACGGATATTCAGCAATTTTTCACTTTACTATGATAGCGTAATATAGTATAATGAGTCTCGCCGCAGTGAACTGTGGTATGAGAGGAGTTTGAAAGCGTATGAAAAAGATTTTCGGCCTTATTTTGAGCGCGGCAGTTTTGGGTACTGTACTGACTGCCTGCGGCGGTTCCGGCGCGGGCGTGTCTTCCTCCGGCGCTGCCGGCGCATCTGAACCAGCTTCGGCTTCGGGGAGTGCGGTGAACAGCAGCGTATATGGCACCACACTCGCGGATATTCAGGCAAAAGGCGAACTTGTCATCGGTCTGGATGATACATTCGCTCCCATGGGCTTCCGGGACGAAAGCGGAAACCTTGTTGGTTTCGACATTGACCTTGCTACGGCAGTGTGCGAAGAATTGGGTGTAAAGGCGACATTCCAGCCTATTGATTGGGATGCGAAGGAAATGGAGCTTTCTTCCGGAAATATCGATTGCATCTGGAACGGAATGTCCATCACGCCGGAACGTGAGGAAGCGATGAGCCTATCCCAGGCATATCTGAACAACAAAATCGTCATTATGACGAAGGAAGGCGTTACAGTATCTGCCAAAGAGGATCTTGCGAATTATAACATCGGCATCCAGGCCGGCAGCGCAGCGCTTGAAGCGGTAACGAACGATGCCGTTTACGCGTCCATTCAGGACAAAATTACGGAGTATCCTACTTATGATGAAGTGATTTTGGATGTGCAGGCGGGCCGTCTGGACTGCATGATCATCGATGAAGTATACGGCGGTTACAAAAACGCCAAGCTGGGGAGCATTTTTGCCGTCTCGGAAGTGGACTTTGGAGACGATTTGTATGCGATCGGATTCCGTAAGGGTGACGCTGAACTGACGCAGGCCGTCAACGACGCTATTAACGCTTTGATTGAAAGCGGAAAAGCAGCGGAGATCAGCGAAGCCTGGTTCGGCGCGGATATCGTCGTCAAAGGCTAAAATGTGAACAGCGCGGACGGGGCCGCCCCGCCCGCGCTTTTTGCGGGGCGCCACAGAGAACTGCAAAAAGGGGAGCGAAGATGAATCTTGAATATATTCAGGCGATTTTGCCGGCACTGTTGAAAGGAACGTGGCAGACGCTTCAGGTGTTCTTCCTGACGCTGGTCTTATCACTGCCTTTGGGTCTTCCGTTTGCCCTGGGATCGATTTCACGCTTCTTTCCGGTGCGTTTTTTGTCAAAGGCATATATTTGGGTGTTCCGCGGCACGCCGCTGATGCTTCAGCTGTTCTTTGTGTATTACGGGCTCCCCATTATGTTCGGACCCGCGTTCCGGATGGAAAATACCGTAGCCGCTGTACTTACATTCACGATGAATTATGCGGCATATTTTGCAGAGATCTATCGGGCCGGTGTGCAGTCTATCGACCACGGCCAGCACGAAGCGGCCAAGACGCTCGGCTTCAGCCGCTGGCAAACCATGCGCATCATTATCATCCCTCAGACCATCGCCCGTGTAATTCCGCCTGTGAGCAACGAGGTCATCACGCTCATCAAGGATACGGCCCTAGTGACGGCAATTGGTGTGGGAGAATTGCTGAAAGCGGCCAAGGACGCCAACAACCGGGATGTAAATCCTACGGCATTTTTTATTGCTGCCGTGATTTATCTGGCGCTCACCTTTTTGCTCACGCTGCTTTCGCAGTGGTGTGAAAAGCGGTTTTCCCGCCATGAGAGGAAGGAGGCGTGAGATATGGCGATTTTGTCGATCGAGCATGTCAGCAAACGGTTTGGTTCATTTACAGCGCTGGACGATGTTTCCCTTCAGGTGGAGCAAGGGGAAGCGGTGGCGATCATCGGTTCGTCCGGCAGCGGCAAAAGCACATTGCTGCGCTGTGTGAACAATTTGGAACGCGTTTCTGCCGGCCGCATCGTCATTGATGGGGATGTGCTGGTGGACACAGTGAAAGGCACGGCGAAATATCCCCCCGAAAAAGAAGTGCGGCGTATCTGCACCAAAACAGGAATGGTGTTCCAGCATTTTAACCTTTTCCCGCATCTGACATGTCTGGAGAATATCACCGTCGCGCCGCTGCGTATTCTCAAGCGGGACAAGGCGGCAGTTCTGGCGGAAGCCATGGAACTTTTGGATGTTGTGGGGCTTCGAAATAAAGCGGACAATTATCCTGCACAGCTTTCCGGCGGACAGAAGCAGCGCATTGCGATTGCTCGGGCGCTGGCAATGAATCCGCAGATCATGTTGTTTGATGAACCGACAAGCGCTCTGGACCCTGAGACGACCAACGAAGTAATTGTCACGATACAGAAGCTGGTGGCGCGCGCGGTTACAATGTTGATCGTAACGCATGATATGCGTTTTGCAAGAGATTCCGCCAGCCGCGTTCTCTTTATGGACGAAGGAAAGATACTGGAGGAGAACACTCCTGAAAAGTTGTTCGAATGCCCTGAAAGCCCGCGGCTGCGTGCATTTTTACAGTCTATCCATTAAAAAGCGCAAAAGCAACCAGGTGCTTTCGCATCTGGTTGCTTTTGCACTGTAATGTCTATTGGCTTTACAGGTTGATTACGATCGTGAAAACACATAGCGGCTGGAGGTCGACAGCTTCGGAGAAAAACAATATCCGTCTTCTTCGAAAAGGCTCAGCTGTTCCGGCGCTGTCAAGCGGTTTTTCACGATGAACCGTGCCATTTTGCCGCGTGCCATTTTTGCATGGGTCGCCGGCATGCACCATTTTCCGTGTTTGAATTCCAGAAAATCACAGGTGATAAAAACATCCTGTGCGCGAAGATATCGGGAAACCGCTTTCGAATACTCGGCAGAAGAAAGATTGATAACAGGGGCGCCGGCCTGAAAAACGGCATCATGCAGCATGCTGCCCCAAAATTCATACATTGTTTTGCCGCAGCAGCGAAAACTGCTTTCAAAATCGAGACGATGCGGAAGAATGTTATCCAATGGGCGCAGCACGCCATAGAAAGCACTCAGGATGCGAAGAGTATCCTGAGCGAAGGTGAGATCCTCCCGGGAGAGCGTTGCGGCATCAAGAGCGCTGTAAGCAAGTCCGTGATAGCTGAGGAGCGCGGGAGAGCCGGGGATAGACGCATTCCAGTCTTGGATATCCGTAAATGCACGCAGCGCAAGCTGTGGGTTGACCTTCAGAACGCTCTCCAGTTGAAACGGCGCATAACGCTTCATCGATGCTGCGAGGGTTTCGGTCTGCTGCAAAAACATAGGGCGCGTAGCATGCGGCGGAGTGGGCACACGGTGCATGTTTTTGGCGGGAGAAAGGATCACGAGCATTTCGTGCAGCCTCCTTCTGGCAATATAAGATTAGTATAACATCTTTGGGATGTTTTTTTCAAAGCCTGTTTATTTTGAACGGGTTTGATGCTATACTGTAACAAACAACAAAACTATGGATAAACAGGAAGAAATCTTATTATGCCAAAGGAAAAATTTAAGACTGTATACGTCTGCACCTCCTGCGGAGAAGCAAGCCCCAGATGGATGGGACGCTGCCCCTCTTGCGGGGAATGGAACACAATGGTGGAAGACATCGTAAAAGAAACGAAAGGGAAGGGCGTATCTGCTCCGGCGACAGGAAACGCGGCCATCATCGCCAGCAGGCTTAAGGACATCAGCACCACGGAAGAGCACAGCCGCATCATCACCGGAATCAGTGAACTGGACCGCGTGTTAGGCGGCGGTATTGTTTTGGGAAGCGTCGTGCTGTTGGGCGGCGAACCGGGCGCAGGAAAGTCCACGCTTCTTCTGCAATTATGCGGGGCAATCTCCAGGCAAGTGAATGTACTTTACATCACGGGAGAGGAATCTACAAGGCAAATTAAGCTGCGGGCAACACGCCTGCGGGTAGAAGAAGAAAATATCATGCTGGCGGCGGAGACCGATATCGGTTCAATTTGCGATTTGGTTGAACAAACAAAACCCGGCATTGTCGTTATTGATTCTATCCAGACGATGCACTGTGCGGAGATATCATCCTCGGCAGGAAGCGTGTCGCAGGTCAAGGAGTGCACGGCGCGGCTGCTTACCGTGGCAAAAACGCTGGAAATTCCCACATTTATTGTGGGCCATGTCAATAAGGACGGCGCAATTGCCGGGCCGAAAGTAATGGAGCATATTGTTGACACCGTGCTTTATTTTGAAGGAGATAAAATGCTGCCGTACCGCGTGCTTCGTGCTGCTAAAAACCGCTATGGGAGCACCAATGAGATCGGCATGTTCGACATGACGGGCACCGGGCTGAAAGTGATTGAAAATCCTTCCAAGCTGCTGCTGGAAGGGCGCCCGATTGGAGTGAGCGGCAATTGTGTTGCATGCACGATGGAAGGAACGCGTCCCATTTTGTCGGAGATTCAGGCGCTGGTAACCAAAACAGGCTTTGGCACGCCACGCCGCGCCGCATCCGGGTTTGATTTCAACCGGATGAACCTATTGTTGGCCGTGCTGGAAAAGCGGGCAGGATATTTTCTGGGTAATTTGGACGTTTATATCAATATTGTAGGCGGCCTGGAACTGGACGAAACTGCATGCGATCTGTCGGTTTGCCTGGCGGTCGTATCCAGCCTGATGGACAAACCTGTACCAGACGATATGATTGCAATTGGTGAAGTCGGGCTTGGCGGTGAGGTGCGAAACGTAACAAATCTAGAATATCGTCTTCGAGAATCGCAGCGTATGGGATTTGTACGTGCGGTCGTGCCCAAGCACAGCCTTGCACAAATCGATCCGAAGGAATTCAATACAATGGAATTGCTGGGTGTAACGTATGTGAAGCAAGCGATTCAGCTATTGTAGACGATTCAATGCAGTTATGGATTAATCTAAAAAGGGAGGGACGACAAAGGGAGGGACGACGAATCTTGATCTTGAAAAACCCCTGAATTTCAGCGAAGGGAGGAACATATCCGTTAGGAATGAGGAATAGGAGAAATTTCGCTAAAGGGAACAGGCTTAGCGAAATTTTATATTTCGCTAAGCGGTGATTTAGCAGAAATTGCATTATATACAAGGCCCGCCGGGGGATTATCTCCGGCGGGTCATTCTTTTTCTTTATATCTTCCGAGTAGATAGTCTGTTGAAGTTTTGTAATAATCTGCGATTTTTACGAGCATTTCGAGGCTTGGGTTTCTGGTTCCATTTTCCCAGTTGCTGTATGTGTTTTGTTTTACACCAAGAATTATCGCGATTTGAGCTTGTTTCATTCCACGTTCTTCTCTTAGCTCTTTTAGGGTTTCTGGTAACATTCGGCATCACCTCAAAGGGTATTGTATTGTAAGTTTTGTCAAATGTCTATGGCATAATTTGTAAGTTAATCACGAATCGGGATTTATTTGCTTGCTTTTAATCCCGGTTTGTGATATTTTTATATTATCTCAATATGGGATAAAAAATATTTTTTTGTGCTTATGCAAAACGAGGTGAAAAGAGTGAAGTTAGTAGGACTAATGCCGAGTAATTTTAACGCAGATGATGGGCGGAGCTATCCGGGGTTTCGGTTTTATTGTACGGAGGAAAACGAAAACGCATACGGCATCACAACGCGTTCCTTCTGGGTCAAGGATGCCGTGTATCAGGACTTCATCAAAGAGTATTTTGATGGTGACCCTAACCGTGCATTGGGCGAGGAAATTATGGTCTCGTGTGATTTCAACGGAAAGCCGAATCGGCTTCTTCCGTATTCCTTGTTCAAGTAAGTGTCTCGCGCCGGAAGGCGTGGGCTGTCCGGCTTCATCATATACGTGTGAAGTTTGTGAATACTGGGGGAAGGAGGATGACACATGACAATTTTTGATGTAGTGGCCTCTAACATGCTGGTAGCTCTTGAGTCTGGGGGCGCGTCTGCTGTAACAGCTGCTGATTGGGCTTCTGTAATTTCTGCGATGACGGCTCAAATCAGTGTTGCTACAATCGTTGGCGTTATGGCTACAATCGTCGCTGCCTGTATCGGTATTGTGTTCATGTGGTGGGGCGTTCGGAAAGCCGTTCGCGCTCTCATGGCTGCATTTCGGAAAGGCAAGATTTCGGTTTAACCGCCGGGGCGGGAGCTCGCTCCCGCCCTTTTTTGTTGGGTGTTTGTATGTTTGAATCAATTGACAAGTACATGCGAAGTCATGTTGATATAGATGATTTGGCTGCGTCGGTGAAGTACAAGCGTGCTTTTCGTAAGGCAAACCCTACGTATTTTGAGCCGGACGGAATCCTCGTTTTTTGTGGGCCGCAGGGGAGCGGAAAGACGCTTTCGGCTGTCCGGTACGTGCTTGATCTTCTTCGTGCATTTCCGCATGCAATTCTCTGCTCGAATGTCAAAATATATGGTTTGCCGGATTCGGTTCGATATGTACAGTACACTGGATTGGATTGTTTTGATAAGTACAATAACGGTTTCGAGGGCGTTATTTTTCTGATAGATGAGATTCACATAGAATTTAATTCGCTTGAAAGTAAAAATATGCCTGTGAGTATCATTACCGAAATTGCGCAGCAGCGAAAGCAGCGTAAGCATATTGTGGGCACTTCTCAGGTTTTCGGCCGCATTGCGAAGCCTTTCCGGGAGCAATTCAAGTATGTGGTTCAGTGTAAGACGTTCTTTGGTTTGTTTTCTTTCAATCGTGTGAGCAGGGGAGAAGACATTGAAACCAAGATAGATGAAAGCATCAGCTGCCCGGTTTACCGCCGATATTTTTTCTTTCACTCTCCGAAGCTTTACCAGAGTTATGACACGTATGCCAAAATTGAGCGGTGCGAATCCACCCAAAGGGGGCTTGTGAAAAGATGAATATTCAAGAAGTTATTTTACTATTTGCCGATGTTGTAAAAGAAGCAATGCCTTTTGTCGTTGTCTTTTTCTTCGGTGGATATATTGTGAAGGTGTTTTGCAATGCTGCCTTTGGTGGGAGGTTTAAGTTGTGAGGACTTTATGTGGATGTGTCGTTGCATGCTCGGTGCTTTTGTCCTCTTTCTTGGGTTCGGCTGCCTGGTCGCAATCTGGTACAAGTGAGCCGCCTGGGCTGGATGAGATTATAGCCGCAGCGAACAGTTATGTACAGGCGTCACCGTCATGGACTCCGGCCGAGGCTCCGGAGGGAGCCGGGCCGGAGTCTGACGAGGGAGGGAATAGTGATGTATTGGATCCTGAAGCAAGTGTATTACCAGATGCCGCGCAGAGTGAAGCGGTTCCTTTTGCTCTTGATGATAGTATCTATTCTGGTAGTATTTCTACTACAATACTCGACATCTTTGCAGGCGTTTGCGCAAAGTATCCTTCAAAGGATTATGTAGCTTTTAGGTCTGGGCAATACACCTATGATTTGTATATCGGAGATATCTCTCTGGCCGGTGCCTTCTCCGGCACGCAGCTGCTTCACGTTGTCTATGATTCTGCATCGAACTACAACAATGGCCCATATCTCCGGTACAATACCGAGGATCTGGGCCTTACGCCGGGGACATCTTTAGTTTATAGCAACCTGGGAGATTACCCGGCTCTTCCAATTCAGGGGGTGCCGTATGAAAAAGCGCTTATATTCGGTGGTGTTGTTATTTTCCTTTTTCTTTTGTTCCGGTGGGTTTTTAGTCGCTCACGCGTCTGAACCGTATGCGCCTAAATATGTAACGGGGTCTATTAACTTTCGGAATGGTGAAAATCTGAATCGTACTGCTGGAGCTGCTTCTGGTTCTTATTATTATCATCTTCCTGGTTTTATCTTGAGTTCCTCTGGTGACGTTTACAATGATTTTCTTTATTATACTGCTAATGGTTCCATGAATTTTTCGGGTTCTGTTCCTTCTTCTGTAACTGGCATGGGTGTGCATTTGGCCACTAACGGTACTTTAGTTCTTTATCCGGGGCAGATTTATGCTTTTAAGCTTGCGTTCCGTACTAATTCGACGACTATTACTTCGAGTTCTTTTTATTCTACTTTTTCCGGGTTGAAAATTGTTTATAGGTCTTCGGATACTATTGTTTTTTATGTTGATAAAGATACTCCTTTGAATGATTTGTGGTTTGTTCAGACTTGGTCAGCTCTTACTCCTGGTACTTTATCGGTTTATTACTGTTCTTTGCAGGCATTGACTGGTTTTACTAAGGATGATTCTTCTGCTGACATTATAGCCGCTATTGAAAATCAGACGGGGGAGCTTGACCAGAGTATTACAGACGCCGGGCAAGGTGTCCAGGACAAAATAGAGAGTCAATTTGATACTTCCCAAGGTTCAGAGGTTGGCAGCGCTGCGCAGGGTTTCGCTGACCAGGCCGCGGAAAGTCTGGGCGTTGTCAGTTATGTAGATACGTTGTTTTCTGGCCTTTCCGGTCTGGTCACTGCCGGATCCACTACGTTGACCTTTCCGGCGTTCGCGATCGCGGTGCAGGGGACTGATTATCAAGTGTGGCAGGAACACACATTTGACCTATCACAACTTGACGGATGGTTCTCCGGCCTGATGGCTGCCGTTCGTCTGGCTACCTCGGTTGTCGTTGTTGGCGCTGTTATTCATTACTTACAATCTGTGTACAAGGATGTGATTGGATGATTCTAAAAATGGTTTTAGGACTGATGCAATCCATCCTTTCTTTTATTTTAGGACTTTTGCCGCTTCCGGATGTTCCTGCATGGCTCGTAGAGCTTACGGAAACTATTCTCGGTTACATGAAAACCGGTATGGGTATCGTCCTTTTTTTCGTCCCTCAGGTTGTCGTACAAGGGGCTTTAGACCTTGTTATTTTGGTTTGGACTGTCGTCCATGGTTACAAGTTAGTTATGTGGGTTCTTCGTAAAATCCCCATGCTTGGCATCGAATAGCCGGAGGCCCTCATCCTCTATTGGCAAAAAAGCCCCTTTCGTAAAGGGGCGATAAAAGGGGATAGGGGCCCCTTTTATGGGGTTCGAGGTGGATGTTTTAGCCAGGCTAAAACAGGAGAAAAAACGGTGTTTTCTGCTCCGTTTTCGGGGCACTTGACCTCATAACACTTTTCAGTCACCCTTTTCGCGGAAAGCGCATAACACTGCGGTTTGGAGGCGGTTTTTTGTACACCAGAATTTACGAATATTCAGAGGGTACAAAGAAGCGTTTCCGGGTCATCGGGTTTAAGGGCTATCGCCCGATTTCGGGAGGGGATAGGGCGGAGCCTTCGGAGCATGATTTCAAGCTGGATGAGAGCCTCTGCCGTTCGCGCCGTAATATTCGGGACATTATTCTTTGTAACAGGTTTGTATATTTCTGTACTTTCACTTTTTCAGACTGCAAAACTGATAGAAGTGACTTGGATGCTCTTTCAAAGGCATTGCGGCAGTTCTTTAACAATTTCAAGAAACGGTATTCGCCCGACTTTAAATACATTATCGTGCCGGAGCGTCACAAAAATGGCACGTGGCATTTTCACGGCCTTATTTCGGGGATTCCGTCCAGTGAGTTTGTGTGCCCTGAAACTATTACATGGCGCGACCCTGAAACGAATACGTTGAAAAGGATTCGTAATACAAAAGGCTATTTGCGCTGGTATCGGTATTCGGTGAAGTTTGGGCATTTCGATTGTAGTATCATCAAGCATTATGAGGCGTGTGCCGCTTACGTGAGTAAGTACATTACAAAGCAGCTTGCCGATCTGGCCAAGTCCAAGCATTTATATTTCTGTTCGCAGGGGTTGAAAAAGCCTGACCTTGTATTCGATGAAGATGGTGTTCCGTTTCCGTTCGAGCAGGCCGAGCATGAGGATGAGTATTGCCGGATATCTTGGGCTTCTGGTGAGCAGCTCATCGGCACGATGCTGCCGGAATGGTATGACGAATGGGCTTCGGATGTCCGAGAGCCGGAGCAGCTGCCCGCTGGTATGACACGGGCCCAGCTGGAGCAGTACATATTTGAGCCGCTCACCGGTGAGCAGCTTTCGCTTTTAGAATCTGCGGAACAGGTTCCCGTGCCTTGGGATATGTGATTAGAAAGAGGTGTTTTTGTGATTATCAATTTGGACAAGTTTTTTGTAGAGGAATTAGAAAAAGCTGGTTATTTCGGTTTGGATTATTCGCATTTAGTTTCTTTGTATCGGGCATCAAGACAGAATCCCAAGTATCTTTTGAGGCGGAAGCGTAAGATGGAAGAGGAAGAGCGGTTGATGTGGATTGCCGAGAAGTACGATTTATAGTATACTTAAGAAAAGCTTGGAGGGAGGAACGACGAATCTTAATCTTGAAAAACCCCTGAATTTCAGCGAAGGGAGGGACATATCGGGTAGAAATGAGGAATAGGAGCAATTTCGCTAAATTAAAATTTAGCGAAATTGAGGGCGGTTGCATAATCCGTATTCCTGGTTTCAAACGATATGGATTTTTTTGAGCACCTATATTGATCCTCGCCATCCCAACAAACATGGCGACTATAAAGATTGTCCGGAGCTTGTCGTACGTTATCTGTACGACAGTGAAACCATCCGCGGCCTTTCGCCGCGTACAGTGAACGGATATTACATTGATTTGCGCACCTTTTTTCGTTTTTTAATGCAGGCACACGGGCTTGTCCCGGCAGATGTGCCTCCGGATGAAATCGACATCCGCCGCGTGGATTTGGATACGATCAAAAGCGTCACGACCAGCGATATCTACGAATTTCTGCATTATGTCACGCGGGAGCGTGATAACGCTCCCGCGACTCGCGCACGTAAGCTTTCCAGCCTGAAAGGATTTTATAAGTATCTGTGCAATAAAATGAAGGTTTTGGAAATAAATCCCACCGATGACGTGGAAACGCCGGCATTGAAAAAACGTCTGCCCAAGTACTTATCATTGAATGAAGGCGTCGAACTGCTGAAAAATGTGCAGTCCGACTTTTACGAACGCGATTATTGTATCCTAACGCTGTTTTTGAATTGCGGGATGCGTTTGAGTGAACTGGTTAATATCAATATTACCGATATTCATGATGACGGCACGATCCGGATCGTCGGGAAAGGCAATAAAGAGCGGCTCGTTTATTTGAACGATGCGTGTAATACTGCACTGCGCCGCCTGTGCGACGAGCGCGCCAAACTGCCGAATTTGCAGGACAAAAAAGCTCTTTTTGTTTCCAAGCATACCGGGAAGCGCCTTTCCGCGCGGCGTATCCAGCAAATTGTGGACAACTGTCTGAAAGCGGCGGGTTTGTCTGGAAAAGGATATTCCGTTCACAAATTGCGGCACACGGCGGCGACGCTGATGTATCAGGAAGGCCATGTGGATATGCTCGCCCTCAAGGAGATTTTGGGCCACGCGCATGTATCCACAACAGAAATCTATACCCACATGGGGACGGCACAGCTTCGGCAGGCAGCCCAGGCGTCTCCTTTTGCAAAGCTCGATTTTGAAAAAGCGCCTGAACAGCCGGTAAAGGCTGCAGCGCTGCCTAAGCATTCGGATGACGAACTCTGAACGCCGTTTTCCCTGTCCCCTCCTCCTTATGGCGGTTAAGGTGCATCGGTTAGGATCATTTATTTCAAGAAAACGGGAGCGAATATTACGGCAAGAAGCCCTTCCAAGATTGCCGCAAGCAGCATACCGAGAGAGGAAACAACAAAAATCCGCAGGCAACGGCTGATTTTGGTGCCCGCTCCGGTTGCCTGTTCCAGAAAATTCAGCCGGAACAGGCTTGTGGAAGTATCCAGTGCAGCGTCTGTAAATAAAACCAGAAATACGGATTGCAGGATAGCCGGGAGCCAGAAAAGGATCAGATTGGCCAATAGACCCCTCATCCCCATAGAGGCATACAGGTAGGCGGATACACATCCGATAGAAATACCGCGCAGTACGGGCACACAGGCAAGCACCGGCGCGCCGATACAGGACAGGCTGAAAAAAAGCACGACGGCCTGTAATATCATAGCCGACAAAAAGGATACCGACATTGCCGCGGAAAAGCTGCCGGTATTGTGCCCGGCAAGATATTGTTCTGCAAAATAAGACAGGTATACATTTTGTTGGGAGGCATGCTGCCAGAAGCTGCCGCAGAGCACTCCGGCCAGCAGAGCCAATGCCAGACCGACGGCCTGCAGATGAAACGAATGGCGGCTTCTTTCTGCCTTCGCCCGAAATGGCATGTGCAGACGAGTAAACCTTGGCTTTATAAAACCCCGCATTTTAACACTCCTCTTTGCTGTACAAGCTTTGTACAGGATATGAGTGAAATGCGGGGTTTATTCGTTTACGGACGGGCTTTTTCAATGGATGCGGCGGCGGCGTTCACGGAGGGCGATGCCCAAATATCCTCCGATAGCGCCCGCAGACATCATTGCAACGCCTTTCACGGCGGACAGAGACGTGAATTCGGTCTGCCCCTGCGCCAAGGCTGCGATCCAGAGCGCCACAAAAAACATTGCCCCCATGAGCAGACCGTACAGCATCCCCTTTTCTCCGTGCAGTGCCGCGAAAACAAGCCCGGCGGGCAGCATTGCGAACGAAACCGCCACGGTGGAGAGAGGCAAAAGCAGATGCGGCGGAATATCCACCTTGCAGCAAACAGCTGCGACCAGCCCAAACAGGATGAATGCCGACGCGAGGCCGCTCACCATTCCGGCCAGGGCATGTGCCGCAAGGCGCGGCGCACCGCGTTCGGCACTCATTTTGCGTTTTTGCATAAAACAACACCCCCATGTTCCTATCAAAAGGTATGCATGGAGGTGTCTGTTCATTCCGGATTTATTTGCTGACGCTGCTGTCCGCCGGGGTATCCAGCGAAAGCTTCTCGACGTCCTGAATCGCCCAGCGTTTGAAGCGCATTTTCACACGGTCGGACCCCGTCTCCAGCACAAAGGTATCCTCCTTGATGCTGGCAACGCGGCCAACAATGCCGCCGATGGTGGTAATACCGTCGCCCACTTCGATGGAATTACGCATATCAGCGGCCTGCTTCTCTTTCTTTTTCTGGGGACGAATCATAAAGAAATAAAGCAGCACCACCATACCGATCAGCGGGACGAATGTGACGAGCATACTGGTTGTCTCTGCACTCATTGAAAAATATTCCTCCTTATAAGCGTTATCATAAAGTATACCGAAAAAAGCGCGCTGTTGCAAGTGTTTTCCCGTTTTTTTGCAGTTTGGGTGTGCTCTAACATGTAAGTTAACGGGCTGCGGCCTGTGAAACATGTTTGGAGGTTGGAATATTTTGGAAAACAGGTCATTTTTACTGCCCCTTTGCCTTTACAGGCAAGGACGGCCAGCCCGTCGAGATGACGGAAGTATACACGACTGACTGCGAAGGACGGCTTGGAGGTGGTTTGTACACTTCGGAACCTGTGGCTATTGGTGATACTCTGCTGCTTGATTTGGTCGTTCGTGATGGGCGTTTACGGCTGAAAATCGTCGGTGTTCGGGCCGCGGGCGCACAGGGCAAAAAGCCTAATATCTAATAGGGCTAAAGTGGTGTACATTTGTACATCCCGAAAGCCCTTGAACCATGAAGTATTTGCTGCAAGCCGCTGGGCGGCGGGGGGCTATATACTCATGCGACAAACTCGTCCTTGGCTTCAAGGCGCTGGGCCGCAACGCGCAGCATCTGCTCGACTGGCTGGGCGGGCCGTTGGCCCCGGAGTTCTCCCGCTGGGAGAGCCGCCGCCTCGGCACGTTCCGCGACCAGTTCAGCATAAGCTGCACCGGGGGCGGAACGTTCTGGCTCGGGGTTGGACTGAACACGGCGGGCGCGCCCGACTGGAAAGCCATACGGCTGGAATTCAACCCCAACAAGGTTGGCGATACCCCCGAATTTTCTCGGGTGTGGAGTTGCCTGCTTGGCTGCACGGTTGGCCGCACGCGGCTTGTGCGCTGGGATTTGGCCGTCGACTTCCCCGTCCCGCTGGAAAGCTGCGTCCTTGTGAAAGACCGCCGCTTGTATGAGGAAGTACGGCACAGCGCGGCAGACCGCACACAGTACCTCGGGCAGCGCAATTCAAGCGGCCGCTGCAAGCTGTACAACAAGCAGCTTGAACAGGGCTTACCTGAGCCGCTGACGCGCATAGAGCTGACGCTCGACCTTGAGGACAGCACGCGGGAACGGGCCGGGGAACTCTGGCCCGTGGTGTACACGGCGGGGGCTGCGGACTGCTCGGGGCTGAATGATACGGACGCTTTCATCCTCCGCACGCTGGTGCAGGCTCCGGAGCGCATCAACGAGCTGGGGCGGCGCAAGCGGGACAAGCTGGCCCCGCTGCTGGCCGCAAGCAATGAGCCTTTGCCGTTCGACGCCGACGCCTTTGACGCGGTTGTCCGGCAAATCAGCGGTATGCTTTGGGGCGGCAACGCCGATATGGTCGATTTTGTCCCCGCGCTTGGCGAGACCTGCCCCACATGGGGCTGCACTGCGCCTGCCCACGGCCCCGAACTGCCGGAGGGCATACAGTGCGAATTGTACGGGCCGGACGGCCTGCCGGGGTGCAGCGAGTAACCGCGCGCCCGGCAAAACGGCAAGGCCTTGGGGGCGGCAGCGCGCCGCCTCCTTTTCCCGGCCCGCTGAAACGAATTTACAATTTCTGGAAAGTGAAAGGGGTGTTGCGGAGTGCGCAGCGACTGGCTGCAAGGCGATTCTATGGGCCACGTACTCGCGGCAATGATGCCCGAAAACCGCCTTGTGATGGAAACTTGTATTGCGACCGGGCTTCGGGCCTCGGATGTGCTGAACCTACGCACCGAACGGCTTCGGCAGCGCATGACCGTGCGTGAACTCAAGACAGGCAAAACGCGGCGTGTGTATTTCCCCCGCGAGTTGTATCTGCGGCTTGTTGGCAACGCTGGGAAAATATGGGTGTTTGAGGGCCGCACGGACTACACCAAGCACCGGACGCGACAGGCTGTGTACCGGGATGTTAGCCTCTGCGCGGCGTTTTTCCAGCGTTCCGGGGTCGTACCCCGTGGGGCTACCATAGGCACGCACACGGGCCGCAAGATGGCCGCTGTGCGCGAGATGCAGCGCACGGGAGACATCGAAGCCGTTGGACGGCTGCTGAATCATTCGGGGCGGGACAAGGCCGTCACAATGCTGTATGCACTGGCCGACCAACTGACGGCGGCAAAGCTGGAGGGGAAAGGAGGGCATTTGCATGAGTGACCGTGTTTTGCGGCCTGTCTACCATGTACGACAGGCGGCCGAGCGTGGCGAGGTCGTGCGCTGCACGGGCTGCGTGTACTATCGGCTGTTCAGCTGGGGCGGCTACAATGGCCTGAAAGCCTGCCACTACATGCTTGACACGGGCATCCCGCGCGGCATCCCGGCGCGCGCGTGTTACAAGCACCGGGGCACGCCCTATACCCTTGCAGAGGAGGCCGCGCCGTGATTTTTGAAGAGATAGCCCAGGTTATGGACGCTCGGCCCGTAAAGGAGATACAGCGGCGCACAGGCCTTAAAAAAACCGGGTGTATAGCCTGCGTACGGGCTGCTGCTTGCGGCTGGACTATGACCTCGTTTTCGCGTTAAACCGCTTGGGATACGACCTTGCACTCGTGCCTCTGCGGCAGGGCGTGGACGGCATGCTGATCGACCCCAGCCATGGCTACCTGGAAAACGTCAAAATGTTGGAGCAGGCGCGCGTGCCCTTTGTCATTCTGGAGGTCATGCTGCTCGGCCTCGGTGTCGGCATCATCGTATCCTCGCTGACGACAAAATACCGCGACCTTGCCATTGCCGTGGGCTTCGGCGTGCAGCTTTGGATGTACGCCTCCCCCGTTGTCTACCCGCTGTCGATGCTGGACGCCAGCCCCCGTCTGCGCGTGCTGGTCCAGCTGAACCCCATGACCTCCCCGATCGAGATCTTCCGCATGGCGACCTTAGGTACCGGCACGGTCACGATGTTCGGCATCGTGTACAGTCTGGTATTCACCGCCGCCGCGCTGGTGCTGGGTGTCGTGCTGTTCAGCCGCATCGAAAAAACCTTTATGGATACCGTCTGAGGGAGGGCGTATTATGTCGATAACCGAAAAACGCCCTGTCATTGAGGTTACAGGGTTGAAAAAACAGTACAAGCTCGGCCAGATCGGCGGCGGCACGCTGACGCACGACCTGCAGAGCTGGTGGGCGCGCGTGCGCGGCAAGGAGGACCCGAACACCGTCATCGGCACCGACCAGCGGCTGTTCGGCCAGACGTTTATGGCGCTGAACGGCGTTGACCTGACCGTCTATCAGGGTGAGGCACTGGGCATCATTGGCCGCAACGGCGCGGGAAAATCGACCCTGCTCAAGCTGCTGTCCCGCATCACGGCCCCCACCGAGGGCGAGATCAGGCTCCGCGGCCGCGTGGCCTCGATGCTGGAGGTCGGCACCGGCTTCAACAATGAGATGACGGGCCGCGAGAATATCTATATGAACGGCGCGATCCTCGGCATGACTAAGGCCGAGATCGATGCCAAGCTGCCGCAGATCATCGAATTTTCCGAGTGCGGCGACTTTATCGACACGCCGGTCAAGCGCTATTCCAGCGGTATGTTTGTCAAGCTGGCCTTTGCCGTGGCCGCCCACCTTGACAGCGAGATCATGGTCATGGATGAAGTTCTGGCCGTCGGTGATATGAAATTCCAGCAGAAATGCTTAGGGAAAATGAGCGATGTTGCCAATCAGGACGGCCGCACGGTGCTGTATGTCAGCCACAATATGTCCACCATCCGCCAGCTCTGCAGCCGCTGTGTCGTGCTGGACAAGGGCAAGGTCATCTTTGACGGAGATGTGGAGCAGGCGATTGCCGTCTATATGGACACGACCGATGTGAATGTGGTCCACTACGACCTGGCCGATGTTGCCCGCATGACCGGCAGCGCCGGTAAGCGGTTCCGGCTGGAAACGCTCGACTTTGTGGATAAGGAGTCCAGCGTCTTTGCGGACACCGAGAAGATGCGCGTCAAGATCACATGGCGTGTGTCGGAGCCGTTTGCAGGCATCCACATGAAGATGAACCTCCACGCGCGGGATTCGACGCCCGTCGGCATCACCCATCCCGTCGACCTCGGCCCCGCCGAGCCGGGCAAAATCTACACCTCTGTGTTTGAATTTGACCCGAGTCTGCTGGGCGAGGGACAGTATTTCTTCTATCTCGACATTTTTGACGGCGCGCTGGCCCACGCGGTCTGCCTGGACAAGCCCGTGACCGAGTTCGCCTTTGAGGTGACGAACAGCGACCTGACGATGCCCGAGTGGGCGTCCGGCTGGGGCCGCATCCACTTCCCGCCCGTCAAGCTCGTGCAGGAGTAACGCATGAAACCGAATCTTTACATCTGCCACACGGCCTATCAGGTGCTTGTTGACCTGCTGCGGGCCGGGCGCTGCGCCTGTGAAAATGGGCCGCATACGATGGTGCTTTCCGCGTCTGTGCCAGACACCGCCGCGCTGGCGGCCCGGCTGGACGCGACCGGTGTTGTCAAGACGGTCATTGTCGAGGAGACAAAGTGGCCCGGCACTGTGACCGGCCTCTTTGCCCACCAGCGGGCCGCGCGGGCGTTTGAAAAGCTGTGCGGATGGAAATTCTACCGCGCTGCGTATGAAAATGTCTACATCCACAACGATTGGAGCGTGCTGGGCCGCTACCTGCAGGACTGCCGCGCCGGGTATATCCTCTGTGAGGACACCTTCGGCAGTACGCTCGGCCCTGACCAGCATCTTGTGACCGACCAGCGCGCGGCGGCCGATTTTGCCGCGAAGCAGCGCGGAAAAGGCTACCTCTACTGGGGTGACAGCCCGTGGTGCCGCTGCGTTGAGAGCGAGGACGCCGCGAAGTGTACGCTGTTTGCCGCCGACCGCATGGTGACCGACAGCAAGGCCAAACTGTTGGAAAGCCTGACCGAGGACGAAAAAGCAATGGTGCGCCGCGTATTTTTGACCCGGCCCCTGCCGGAAAAGGCCGATGGCGCCACGCTTTTGCTGCCCCGCAGCTTTGTGGCCGACGGGCTGATGACCCAAGCGGAGCAGGACGCGATGTTCAAAGCGGTGGCGGAAAAATACGCCGTTGGGCCGCTCTTTATCAAGACCCACCCGCGGGACACGACAGATTACGCCGCCCTGTTCCCCGATGCAGTCATTTTGGAGCGCACGATGCCCAGCGAGGTGCTGAACTTTTGCCTGCCGTTTACCTTTGCCCGCGCCGTAACGGTACAGAGCTTCGTTTTGCGCGGCTTTACCGCCGCCGAAGAAAAAATCCTGCTGACGCTGGAGGAGGCGAGGAAACTGGTCTGATGCGCGGGGAAAACGGCATCCGGCCGGGAGGTTCTCTCCCCCACCGCCTGCGGGCGGAGCCCCCTCACAGAGGGGGCCAAGGCGCCTTGCCTCCCTCTGCGAGGG
>OKSB01001125.1_pt1 | contig 27535 bp, 14 predicted proteins | sample 1601171 | NCBI WGS metagenome assembly OKSB01 (sample SAMEA3541496, study PRJEB24748) | human gut metagenome | biome: human gut; feature: human-associated habitat; material: faeces | place: China | collected 2012 | reverse complement strand
CTTGACGGTGGTCTGGTATTCCCGGGGGTCGTGGCCGAACACGGCAATGGCCTCCTGCTGGCCGTAGTCGGTTTTCAGCACCCGCGGCCACTCCGGCCATGCGTTGCCGGGAGCGCGGGTTTCCGGCGGGCAAGGCATCATTTCCAGCTGCATGATACCCGTGCAGCCCTGACGGATGGCGGTGCCTACACAGTCATTGCCCGTGTCGCCGCCGCCGATGACCAGCACCTTCTTGCCCTTGGCCGTGACAGCCTTGCCGTCGGCAAAATCGGAGTCAAGCAGACTTTTTGTCACGCTGGTCAGGTAGTCCACGGCAAAGTAGATTCCCTCAGCGTCCCGTCCGGGTACACCGATGTCCCGGGGCTTTTTCGCGCCGCAGCAGAGTACCACCGCGTCATAATTCTCTTTCAGCTCCTCGGCGGAGACGTCACGCCCCACGTCGGCGTTGGTGATAAACTCGATGCCCTCGTCTTTCAGTATCTTCACCCGGCGGTCAATGACCCACTTTTCCAGCTTCATGTTGGGAATGCCGTACATCAGTAAGCCGCCCACCCGGTCGGCGCGCTCATACATGGTCACCTTGTGACCGCGCTTGTTCAGCAGGTCGGCAACAGACAGCCCGGAGGGACCGGTGCCAACCACCGCCACCCGCTTTCCGGTGCGCGCCGGTGGCGGAACGGCGTGGATCGTGCCGCTTTCGTAGCCGTACTCCACGATCGCCCGCTCGTTTTCCTTCACCGCCACGGGCGACCCCGTGGCCATGCCGCAGGTGCAGGCGGCTTCGCACAGCGCCGGGCAGACCCGGCTGGTAAATTCCGGATAGCGGTTGGTGGCAATGAGCCGCTTCGCCGCCAAGTCCCACCGCCCCTGATACACCAGATCGTTCCACTCGGGGATGAGGTTATTCAGGGGGCAGCCGCTTGCCATGCCGCCGATCATCATGCCGCTCTGGCAGAAGGGTACGCCGCAGTCCATGCACCGCGCACCCTGCGCCTGCTGTTCGTCGCAGTGCAGCGGAATGTGAAATTCATTGAAATTCTTGATACGTTCCTCAGGAGCGATCTCCCGGCTGGTCTGCCGGTCGATCTCCATAAATCCGGTCGGTTTTCCCATATTCCCGCCTCCTTATTTCCCGTTTTTCATGGCGTAAAACGCCTCGATCTGCGCCTGCTCGCTGTCCTCGCCCTTTTCCTCCATCTTGGCAATCAGGCGAAGCATCTTATCATAGTCATGGGGCAGAACCTTCTTGAATTTCGGCAGATATTCGCCGAAGTTCTCGAGGATTTCTTTTCCACGGGGCGAGCCTGTGGCCTCCACATGCTCCCGGATCAGGTCTTTCAGCAGGGACACATCGTACTTATGCTCCACGCTTTCCAGCGTGACCATGTCCTTGTTCACCCGCTGGTAGAAGTCCCAATCCTCATCCAGCACGTAGGCGATGCCGCCGCTCATACCTGCGGCAAAGTTCTTGCCGGTCTTGCCCAGCACCACCACCGTGCCGCCGGTCATGTACTCGCAGCCGTGGTCGCCCACGCCCTCCACTACGGCGACGGCGCCGGAGTTGCGGACGCAGAACCGTTCTCCGGCCACGCCGTTGATGAACGCCTTGCCGCCGGTAGCGCCGTAGAAGGCCACGTTGCCGATGAGGATATTCTCACTGCGGTCGTAGGTCACGTTCTTCGGCGGGTAGACGATAATTTTGCCGCCGGAAAGTCCCTTGCCCAGATAGTCGTTGCTGTCGCCGATCAGCTCCAGCGTCAGCCCCTTGGGGATGAACGCGCCGAAGCTCTGGCCGCCGTAGCCGGTGCAAACCACGCGGAAGGTGTCGTCCGGGAGGGTGTTGCCGAATTTCGCCGTGATCTCGCTGCCGAAAATGCTGCCGAAGGTGCGGTCGGTGTTGCCCACCTCCATCTGAACGGTCATAGGCTTGGGTTCGGCCATATCGAAGCTCTTTTTGAACTTCTTCATCAGCACCTTCATGTCCGGGGTCTGTTCCAGCTTGAAATCGTAGACTGCCTTGGGATCAAAGTGGACGTTGGTGTTCTCCACCAGCGGGTTTTTCAGCAATCCCGACAAGTCCATTTCGCTGGCGCGGGAACCGGCGGGGGCGGGACGCACCTTCAGCAAGTCCGTGCGGCCTACCAGCTCGTCAACCCTGCGAACGCCCAGCTTCGCCATATATTCCCGCAGCTCCTGGGCCATGAACTTCATGAAGTTCATCACGTACTCAGGCTTGCCCATGAACTTCTTTCTCAGCTCGGGGTTCTGGGTGCAGATGCCCATGGGGCAGGTGTCCAGATTGCACACCCGCATCATCACGCAGCCCATAGCCACCAGCGGGCTGGTGCCGAAGCCGAATTCCTCCGCGCCCAGCATGGCGGCGATGGCCACGTCCCGGCCGCTCATGAGCTTGCTGTCGGACTCAATGCGCACGCGGGAACGCAGACCGTTCATAATGAGGCACTGGTGCGCCTCCGCGATGCCCAGCTCCCAGGGAAGTCCGGCATTGTGGATGGAGGAATTGATGGACGCCGCGCCCGTGCCGCCGTCAAATCCGGAGATCAGGATGACCTCCGCGCCGGCCTTGGCCACGCCGGCGGCAATGGTGCCGACCCCCGCTTCGCTCACCAGCTTGACGTTGATGGCGGCGCTGCGGTTGGCGCATTTCAGGTCATAGATCAGCTGCGCCAGATCCTCGATGGAATAAATATCGTGATGGGGCGGCGGGGAGATCAGCCCCACGCCGGTGGTGGAATTGCGGCACTTTGCCACCCAGGGGTAAACCTTGCCGCCGGGCAGCTGGCCGCCCTCGCCGGGCTTCGCGCCCTGAGCCATCTTGATCTGGATCTCCTTGGCGGAAACCAGATATTTGCTGGTAACGCCGAACCGGGCGGAAGCGACCTGCTTGATGGCGGAATTCCGCTCGGTGCCGTAGCGCTCTTCGTCCTCGCCGCCCTCGCCGGTGTTGGACTTGCCGCCCAAGCGGTTCATGGCAATGGCAAGGCATTCATGGGCTTCCTTGGACAGCGCGCCGTAGCTCATGGCGGCGGTCTTGAAGCGCTTGACGATGGACTCAACACCCTCCACTTCCTCAATGGGGACGCCGGTTTCGGGGTAGTTGAATTCCATCAGGCTCCGCAGGTGCATATCGTCGCCGCCCTCGTTGGCTGCGGCGGCGGTGTATTGCTTGAACTTGCCGTAATCCCCCGTCCACACCGCCTGCTGCAAAAGGTGGATAGTCTGGGGATTGTACAGGTGCTGTTCCGCCGCGCTCCCGCTGCGGAATTTGTGGGCACCCACGCTGGGCAAATCCATGTAAATGTCCAGCCCCAGCGGGTCGAACGCCTGCTGGTGACGGTCTTCCATGTCCTTCTGGATATCGTCGATGGTAATGCCGCCCACCCGGCTGACGGTGTTGGTGAAGTACTTGTCGGTGACCTCTTTGCTGATGCCAACCGCCTCAAAAATCTGGCTGCCCTGATAAGACTGAATGGTGGAAATGCCCATCTTGGAGGCGATCTTCACGATACCCGCCAGCACCGCCTTGTTGTAATCGTTGACGGCGGCGTAGAAATCCTTTTCCAGCAGCCCGTCGCTGATCAGATTGCCGATGCTCTCCTGCGCCAGATACGGGTTGATGGCGCAGGCGCCGAAGCCCAGAAGCGTGGCAAAATCATGGACAAGCCGGGGTTCGCCGCTTTCCAGGATCAGCGCCATGGCGGTGCGCTTGCGGGTGCGAACCAGATATTTGGACACCGCGCTGACGGCCAGCAGACTGGGAATGGCGACATGATACTCGTCAATGTCCCGGTCGGACAGAATCAGGATGTTCGTGCCGTCCCGATAAGCCCGGTCAACGTCCACGAACAGCCGGTCGATGGCCTTTTCCAGCGGGGTGTTTTTGTAGTAGCAAATGGACACGGTCTCCACCTTGAAACCGGGAACGTCCATGGTCTTGATTTTCAGCAAGTCCGTCTCCGTGAGGATGGGGTTGTTGATTTTTAAGACTTTGCAGTTTTCCGCGTTCTCTTCCAGCAGATTACCCTGTGCGCCCACGTATACAGTGGTGGAGGTAACGACTTTCTCCCGCAGCGCGTCGATGGGCGGGTTCGTAACCTGGGCAAACATCTGCTTGAAATACTCGAACAGCGGCGGGCGGGTGTGGCTGAGAACGGCCAGCGGAGTATCGCTGCCCATCGCGCCGGAGGGTTCCGCGCCGTTTTTCGCCATGGGGAGCATGATGGTCTTCAAATCCTCGTAGCGGTAGCCGAAGGCCTTCTGGAGCCGCACCATTTCTTCTCTGGTGTAGGAGGGTATCTTCCGGTTAGGCACCGTCAGGTCGGAGAGGTTCACCAGATTCCGGTCCAGCCATTCGCCGTAGGGCTGGCGGCTGGCGTACTCCGCTTTCAGGTGTTCATCGTCCACCAGCTCGCCCTTCACCGTATCCACCAACAGCATCTTGCCGGGGCGCAGACGGTCCTTGCGGATGACGTGCTCCTGCGGGATGTCCAGAACGCCAACCTCGCTGGAAAGGATCAACCGTCCGTCGTCGGTAATGTAATAGCGGCTGGGGCGCAGACCGTTCCGGTCAAGGACCGCGCCCATCACGTCGCCGTCGCTGAACAGAATGGACGCAGGGCCGTCCCAGGGCTCCAGCATGGTAGCATAATACTGGTAAAAGTCCTTCTTCTTTTGATCCATGTTCCGGTTGTTGCTCCACGGCTCCGGGATAGTGACCATCACCGCCAGAGGCAGGTCCATGCCGTTCATGACCATGAATTCCAGCGTGTTATCCAGCATGGCAGAGTCGGAACCGCCCTGATTGACAATAGGCAGCACCTTGGTCATATCGTCCTTCAGAAAGCGGCTGGCAATGGTTTCTTCACGGGCGAGCATGGTGTCCACATTTCCCCGGATGGTGTTGATCTCGCCGTTGTGGAGAATGAACCGGTTGGGGTGCGCCCGGTTCCAGCTGGGAGAGGTGTTGGTGGAAAAGCGGCTGTGAACCATACCGATGGCGGTCTCATAGTCCTCGTCCTGTAAATCCGGGTAGAACTGCCGCAGCTCCTTGACCAGGAACATGCCCTTATACACGATGGTACGGCTGGACAGGCTGCACACGTAGGTCTCCTGACTGGACTGCTCGAACACCCGGCGAACCACATACAGCCGCCGGTCAAAAGCAATTCCGGCGACCATTCTCGGCGGCTTTCCCACAAACGCCTGCCAGATGCTGGGCATACAGTCCCGTGCCTTCTGCCCCAGATACTCGGGGCATACCGGCACCTGCCGCCAGCCAAGGAAGGGCAGCCCCTCCTTCTTGCATATGATCTCAAACAGCTTCTTTGCCTGATTGCGCTGCAGTTCTTCCTGCGGGAAGAAGAACATACCGACACCGTATTCCCGCTCCGCGCCCAGCGTGATGCCCGCGGCCGCGGCTGCTTTCACAAAAAACTTATGGCTGACCTGCAACAGGATGCCAACGCCGTCGCCGGTTTTTCCCTCGGCATCCTTACCCGCCCGGTGTTCCAGATGCTCCACGATCTGCAGCGCGTCATCCAGCGTCCGGTGGCTCTTGCGTCCCTTGATATCCACGACCGCGCCGATGCCGCAGTTGTCGTGTTCAAACCGGGAATCGTACAACCCGGCTGGAGCTGTGCGTTCGGTGAAATTTTCCATAGCTTTTTCTCCTTTGGGCTACAAAAAATAAACGGCGTTTCCGCTCAAAGGGCAAAAATGCCCTCTGCGGGAACGCCATTGTTCTCTGGGGTAATGATAGCACAAAGAGAAACACTTTACAAGGCAGAAGAAATCCTGTTTTCTTCCGGTATCTTTGTTTCATTTACCCAAAATCCGCAAAAAGCGGCGGCTCGGCGCATCAAAGCAGTCAGGCATATAAAACGGCAGCTCCCGGGGAAGGAAGCTGCCGTTTAAGAAAATTCCTGCGGTTTTTGATATCAGGAATCAATCTGTATAATGCCCATCTATGATATTGCCTGGCACAATATCATATACCATTCCGTCTGTAAGAGACGTTGCCGTTTTCCCGGACATATCAAGTAAAAAATCTTCGTTCCATGCTCCTGTAATGGAGAGTACGTTCTCAGTGATATGCCACTCCAGCTCACTTTGTTCTTCGTGAGCGGGATCTGTTTTTCGTTCGACTTCACGTTTGGCGTAGGATTCAAAAACAGAGATGCAATGAAGCACCTGCGACTGATTGTTCCAAAGGCGGAAAGGAATTCCAACAGATGCTTTTATCTGAGATAAGATATCCTCAGTCTCAAAATCGACGCTGTCTTGTGTACCAAATGCGCTTTCAGCATCCAAGCTGACATCCGGAGTCGGTTCAGTGGCCATGCTATTCGTGTTTTCCTCCAATTGCGCTTTTGCTTCATTGCTTTCAGGGCTGGAATTCGCGGGCAGCTGCTTGTTTGCGCAAGAACACAAGAAAATGCTTGCGATAAGCAATACAGTTACCATTGCCTTTTTCATCTGTTTATCTCCTTTCAGCCAAAAGAATCATTTCCGGCTGTCTCTCTGCTTTTCCAGCTTGAGATACATTTCTTTCAGATGCTCGGCCAGAGGGCTGTCCGAACGGAAGGGGGAGAAAAAGTGATACTTGGCAGCGGCATTCTGGTTGAAATCCCGGATGTGGTCCTTGATGCTCTCGTATTTCACGACGACCTTGTTTTCCTCGGCGAACTTCTTCAGCTTGACAATGATCTGGCTGGAATGCACCACGTCGATGATGAACACGCCGAAGAACATACCAATGAAGAAGGAAAATGCCAGATTGTTGGACAACCACGCCAGCGCATTCAGGATATAGGGATGCACCAGAAAATAGTACGCCGCGCCAAGCGCCGCCCAGAAGAAGGAGAACAGCGGGCAGATGATCCCCTGAATATTGCCCCAAAGGTTTGAATAGTCCCACAACCGGACTTTCAGATATTTCAGGCAGGCAAGACCCGCGATGTACTCGATCAGCGTCATGGCGACAGCCATGGCAAGAAACAGCGCCACCCGGTTCCAGACGGGATCTGCGATCAGGTGCAGATCCTCCATGGATGCCAGCAGGAACAGCGTACACAGGCCGAAGCCGTAAATCGGCAGATACGGGCCGGTGCAGAAGCCGGGGTTGATCCACTTTTTGTGGCGGTGGGTCAGGTTGCGGTACAGCAGCTCCAGCACCCATCCGAAGCACGAGCCGATAAAGAACAAAAACGCAAGAACCAGACTAAGCCTCATAAGGATTCTCCTTTTTCTATCTTGTTTCCAGTTTATTCATTTTTTATAAACACTAACGAAATAATTCTTTACGAGACTGTAAACACGCTGAAAAAGCGATGACCCGCAAAGCACAATCCGGCGTATCTTATCCAATTTATTGCTTGCAGTTTTTCCACATTTTGATTATAATAGTTCCCATCCAAAAAGTCAACTTTCGTTTCGCCTTCGTGTGGGATTTTTGCCCAAAGGTGTATGTTAGGAGGATATTATGTCTGAAAAGAACCCACCGGACAGTAATTTCATGACAAAGCTTGCCACATTTATTGTGGACAAAAAGACTTTGTTCTTCCTTTTGTACATATTTGCCGTTATATTCTGTGCGTTTTCCTCCGGATGGGTGAATGTGGAAAACGACGTCACCACCTACCTGCCCGAGGACACGGAAACCCGTCAGGGCATCGTGGCGATGAACGACAACTTCACCACCTTCGCCACCGCCCAGATTATGGTGTCCAACGTCACCTACGAGACGGCGGACGAACTGTCCCAGCAGATCGCGGATGTGGAAGGGGTCAGCATGGTCACCTTCGACGACACCCCCGACCACTACACCAATGCCTCGGCGCTGTTCGATATCAGCTTCGACGGCATTGTCTCCGACGAGATCAGCGAGCAGGCGCTATCGGATGTGGAAGCGCTGATGGACGGCTACGACTACTGCGTGTACTCCGACGTGGGCTACGACGAAAACGCCACCCTGCAGGGGGAAATGTCCGTTATTCTGATCATAGCGGTGGTCATCATCATCGTCGTGCTTACCCTGACCTCCCGCTCCTACGCCGAGGTTCCCGTGCTGATGATCACCTTCGGCGTGGCGGCCATTCTGAACATGGGCACCAACTTCCAGCTGGGCACCATCAGCTTCATCTCCAACTCCGTGGCTGTGGTATTGCAGCTGGCGCTGGCCATTGACTATGCCATCATCCTGTGCCACCGCTTCACCGACGAGCGGGAGACCCGCACCGCCCGGGACGCCTGCATCACCGCCCTGAGCAAGGCCATCCCGGAGATCAGCGCCTCGTCCCTGACCACGGTGTCCGGCCTGGCCGCGCTGGGCTTCATGGAGTTCAAAATCGGTCTGGACATGGCGCTGGTTCTGGTGAAGGCCATTTTGTTCAGTTTACTCTCCGTATTCACCCTGATGCCGGGGCTTCTGATGCTGTTCAGCCCGCTGATGGATCGTACCCGCCACAGAAAGCTCCTGCCCAATATCACGCCTATCGGCAAATTTGCGGTGAAGACCCGGCGCGTTGTGCCGCCGCTGTTTGCCATTCTTCTGGTCGGAGCATTCATCCTGTCCAACCGCTGCCCCTTTGTTTACAGCTATAACAACATTGAAACCGCGAACATGAACGAGCGCCAGACGGCCTGCTTCAAGATCCAGAACACCTTCGGCACGACCAACATGGTCGCGCTGGTGGTTCCCAGCGGCAACTACGACGCGGAGGCTAAAATCCTCGACGAGCTGGACGCCCGCCCGGAGGTCAAAAGCACCATGGGTCTGGCGAACATTGAGGCCATGGACGGCTACACCCTGACGGACAGCCTGAACCCCAGAGAGCTTTCCGAGCTGGTGGGCATGGATTACGAGGTAGCGCAGCTTCTCTATTCCGCCTACGCCATTGAGAACGACCAATACGGAGAATTCGTACAGGGGCTGGATAAGTACGACGTTCCCCTGTTCGATATGCTGATGTTCCTGAAGGATCAGCTGGACAGCCACAACATTTCCCTGAATGACATGAACGAAGCATCCCTGGACGATATTTTCTCCCAGCTGGACACTGCTAATAAGCAGCTGAAAAGCGACCGCTACAGCCGGATGGTGGTTTACCTGAATCTGCCGGAGGAAAGCGACGAGACCTTTGCATTCCTGGCCGAAATGCGGAACATTGTGGGGAAATACTACGACGGCGATTACTACGTGGTTGGCAATTCCACCAGCTCCCGCGATCTGTCGTCCTCCTTTGTCAAGGACAATCTGGTAATCTCCATTCTGTCCTCCCTGTTCGTTATTCTGGTGCTGCTGTTCACCTTCCAGTCAGCGGGACTGCCTATTCTGCTCATCGCCTGTATTCTGGGAAGTGTCTGGATCAACTTCTCCTTCCCCACTCTGGCCAATCAGCCGCTGTATTTCCTTGGCTACCTCATCGTGCAGTCCATTCAGATGGGCGCGAACATCGACTACGCCATCGTCATTTCCAGCCACTATCAGGAGCTGAAGGCCACGATGACCCATAAGGAAGCCATCGTGGAAGCGCTGAACGCCTCCTTCCCCACCATCTTCACCTCCGGCACCATCCTGTCTGCCGCCGCTCTGCTGATCGGCAACATTTCCACCAACCCCGTTATCTCCATTCTTGGCACCTGTCTGGGCCGCGGTACGATTATTTCCATTGTCATCGTTCTGGGTATTCTGCCTGCCACGCTCGTGCTCAGCGACTCCATCATCAACCGCACCTCCTTCAAGATGAAGGGCATCGAGCTGCCCACAAGAACCGCCAGCGGCACCATGTATGTCAGTGGGCATCTGCGGGGTCAGGTCAGCGGCGTTCTGGACGGTGAATTCACCGGAACGATCCGCGGCGATATGAACGCCATCGTCTCCACCAGTACTCAGGTCAAAAAGCTGGACGAATCCGAAGCGGAAGGAGGAGAAGACAATGCGTAACCTGATAAAACGAATTTCCGCGCTTCTGCTGTGTCTGCTTCTCGTTCTCAGCCTGCCGGTAACGGCGCTGGCCGAGGAAGCCAAGGGCACCGATGAGGCAGCGGCCGCCGAAGAAGGAACGACCTTGCGCATTCTGCGTCAGAAGCAGTTTCTGGACTTTGCGGAAAACTGCCGTCTGGACAGCTACAGCCGGAACCTGAGTGTGGTTCTGCTGACGGATATTGACCTTACAGGCGTAGATTTTGCAGGGATTCCCATTTTCTGCGGCAATTTTGACGGCAACGGCCACACTGTCTCCGGCCTCAGCATCACCCGGGACGGCTCCAACATGGGTCTGTTTCGCTATGTTGACGCCTCTGCGGTCATCCAGGATCTCACGGTCTCGGGAGAAATCATCCCCGACGGGAGCCGCAGCGCCGTGGGCGGCATTGCCGGACACAATGCCGGTAAAATCCAGAACTGCTTCTTTGACGGCACGGTTTCCGGCTCGGATGACGTGGGCGGCATCGCCGGCATCAATGCCATCACCGGTATCATCGACGGCTGCCATTCCGAAGGCGTCATCACCGGCGACCACCGGGTCGGCGGCGTCGTGGGAAATAACCTTGGCGTTGTCCGCAGCTGCAACAACCGCTCCGGGGTCAACACCACCGCCGAGGAAAACCAGATTAAGCTCTCCGACATTTCCCTGGAGACCATCACCGGAAGTGAATCCGTCAGCACCGTAACGGATATCGGCGGCATTGCCGGTACCAGCAGCGGCGTCATCCGCCAGAGCAAAAACCGTGGCAACGTGGGCTATCAGCACATGGGCTACAACGTCGGCGGCATTGCCGGAACCCAGACTGGGTATCTCTACAAATGCGAAAACTTTGCTCAGGTTTATGGCCGCAAGGAAGTGGGCGGCATCGTCGGCCAGATGGAGCCGACCACCTTCATCGAGTACACCGAGGACACAATGCAGATTCTCCAGTCCCAGCTTGGCACTGTAAGCAATCTCACGGGGCAGGCGTTTTCCACCATTCAGGACGGCAATTCGGACATGGGCGTTCAGGTGGACGGCCTCTACAATTCCCTCGTGGATGCCAAGGACGCTCTGGATACCCTGCTGCCCAACGGGAATGACCCCTATCCCCCCGACCGGGACACCATCGACGCGGCCATCAACAACGCCAACAGCAGCCTTGCCGCCGCCGGTTCCTCTCTGTACGCCATCATGGATTCCGTCAACGACACGGCGGATTCCCTCAGCCGCATCATGCGCTCCATTGCCGGGCAAATCAGCGCCATGAGCGCCACCGTTGGCAACGCCTCCCAGAATCTGGGCGGCACCATTGAGGACATTTCCGACCGGGACACCGCAGAAATTCTCTCCGGCAAGGTGGAAAAATGCACCAATTCCGGTGTGGTTCTGGGCGACCTGAACGCAGGCGGCGTCGTGGGTGCCATTGCCTATGAAAACCGCCTGGATCCGGAGAACGATCTGCAAATCGGCGGGGACAACTCCATGAACTTCGACACCCAGCTGCGCGCCGTGATCCTCGGCTGTGAAAACAGCGGACGCGTTACGGCGAAGCGCCGGAACGTGGGCGGCATTGTTGGCTGGATGGCGCTGGGACTTACGAAGGACTGTCTCAGCACCGGCAGCATTGACGCGGAGGATGCCAACTATGTAGGCGGCGTCGTGGGCAAGAGCAGCGGCTATGTCCGCCAGTGCAGCGCAAAGTCCGATATCACCGGAAGCGCCTATGTGGGCGGCATTGCGGGCGAGGGTCTCACCGTCACCGACTGCCGCAGCATGGTGCAGCTCACCGGCTCCGAGAAAACCGGCGCGGTTCTGGGTATGCGGGGCGAACGTTCCGGATTCCTCAAGTCGGAATCCGACGACGACAGCGGGGAAACAGGCGAAGAAACTGTCACCGGGAACTACTACTTTACCGTCGGCTCCGACATCGGCGCCATCGACGGCGTGAGCTATGCTGACACCGCCCAGCCCCTTTCTCATGACGATTTCGTCGCGCTGGAAGGTCTTGATCCGATCTTCAAGGTCATTTCCGTCCGCTTCGTCTATGACGACGGTATGATGCACACCGTCACCCTCACCCCCGGTGAGGCGCTGTCGCCGGACAGCATTCCCAATCTGCCCGAAAAGGCCGGTTATGTCGGTCGCTGGGACGGTCTCGCGGACGCCGATCTGTCCGACATCCGCTTCGATGTTTCGTTCCCGGCAGTGTACACCGCAGAGCTGGAAACGGTGCAGAGCGAAGCCCTTGGCGAAAGCAAACTGCCCACGCTGCTGGCACAGGGCCACTTCTCCGGCGATACGCCCATCCAGCTGACCAAGATGGAAAAAGGCCCCGCTCCGGGTGTCCACGACAAATTCCTGGAGGGCTACGCCTTTACCCTCCCCACCGGTACAGCCGATGCGCTGCGCTACTTGCCGGAAACTGAACAGAAAAATGTCCGGGTCATGGTAAAGGGCGCGGACGGAAGCTGGCGGGAGATTTCCCACACCCAGGACGGCAGCTATCTGGTCTTTGCCATAGAGGACGGCGATCAAAGCTTCTGCCTGATCGGGTCGATGAAGAAATCGGTCTCCTGGCTGCCCATCATCGGTGCCGGCGGCGCGGCCATGGTCGTGCTGCTGGTGGTCATTCTTCTGGTTCACCATCGCCGCAAGAAGAAAGCCGTAAAATCGGAAACACCCGCTGTAAACGAAACTACCTGACATTAAGGTCGGTCACCAGAATCTGGTGGCCGACCCTTTCTTTTTGCAAAGAAGCGGTTAAAATTTTTTCACAATTAACACTTTGTTTACAACATATTTGCTATAATATCAAATATCGTTTTGTAGAATTGTTACAAAAACAGAGGATGGAGAAGTGTGCTATGAATACATACCGCGCCGGTATTGATATCGGCTCAACCACCGTCAAGCTCGTTCTGCTGGACGAAAACGGGAAAATCCTGTTCGGACAGTACCGCCGCCACTGTGCCCACACCCAGCAGACGCTTAAGGAACTCCTTGCCGAAGCCCGGGAGCAAGTCGGCTCCTGCCTTTTGCAGGTGAAGATTACCGGCTCCGGCTCCATCAATCTCGGCAAGGCCATGGGCATCGGCTTCGTGCAGGAGGTGGTGGCCGTCGCCTCCGCATTGCAGGCCGTCGCGCCCCAGACCGACGTGGCCATTGAGCTGGGCGGCGAGGACGCGAAGATCATCTACTTCGACAACGGCATCGAGCAGCGCATGAACGGCACCTGCGCCGGCGGCACGGGCGCCTTCATCGATCAGATGGCCACCCTGCTGCACACCGATGCCAGCGGCCTCAACGAGCTCGCGGCCAACGCCACCACCATCTATCCCATCGCCAGTCGCTGCGGCGTATTTGCCAAGACCGACGTGCAGCCGCTGCTCAACGAGGGCGCCCGTCCCGAGGACGTGGCCGCCTCCATCTTCCAGGCCGTCGTGACCCAGACCATCTCGGGCCTGGCGTGCGGTCGTCCCATCCGCGGCAACGTCGCCTTCCTGGGCGGCCCGCTGCAGTACCTCTCCGAGCTGCGCCACCGCTTCTACCTCACGCTCAACCTGGACGAGGAACACCGTATCGTGCCCCAAAACGCTCACCTGTTTGTGGCGAGCGGCGCCGCCATGGCGCACGAGTCCAACAAGCTCAGCACGTTCCCGCAGCTCATCGAGGCCATCGATGCCCTGGGTGACACGCAGGGTGCCGAGGTCGAGCGTCTGGATCCGCTCTTTGCCACCGACGAGGACTTTGCCGAGTTCAAGGGTCGCCACGACCAGGAAGTCGTCCCCAAGGGCAAGCTCGACGGCTACACCGGCCGCGTGTTCATCGGTATCGACGCCGGCTCCACCACCATGAAGGCCGCGCTCGTGGGCGAGGACGGCCAGCTGTTGCACACCTGGTACGGCAACAACAACGGCGACATCCTGGGCACGGCCAAGGTCATCATGGCCGATTTCTACAACCACATCCCCGCCGGCTGTACCATCGGCCACGTGACCACCACGGGCTACGGCGAGGCGCTGCTCATCGAGGCCCTCAAGGCCGACTCCGGCGAGATCGAGACCGTTGCGCACCTGCGTGGCGCCAAGGCATTCCTGCCCGGCGTCGAGTTCATCCTGGACATCGGCGGCCAGGACATGAAGTGTCTGCGCGTTAAGGACGGCGTGATTGAGCACATCATGCTCAACGAGGCCTGCTCATCGGGCTGCGGCAGCTTTATCGAGAGCTTCGCCGTGTCTATGAACATGGACGTGCGCGCGTTTGCCGATGCCGCCATCCATGCCAAGGCCCCCGTCGACCTGGGCAGTCGCTGCACGGTCTTTATGAACTCGCGCGTCAAGCAGGCGCAAAAGGAAGGTGCCACGGTGGGCGACATCGCGGCCGGCCTGTCCTATTCCGTCATCAAGAATGCCCTGTTCAAGGTCATTAAGCTGCGCGACCCCAAGGAGATCGGCAGCCAGGTGATCGTTCAGGGCGGCACCTTTATGTCCGACGCCACGTTGCGCGCGTTTGAGCAGCTCACCGGCGTTCATGCCGTGCGTCCCGACATCGCCGGCTGCATGGGCGCCTATGGTGCGGCCCTGCTCGCCCGCGATCGCGCCGGCGCCGACGGTACCTCGACCATCCTTTCGGCCGAGGACATCGCGCACCTCACCGTGACGCAAAAGCATGTCCGCTGCGGCCGCTGCTCCAACAACTGCCAGCTCACCGTCAACGACTTTGGCGGCGGCAGGCGCTTCATTACCGGTAACCGCTGCGAGAAGGGTGCCGGCCACAAAAAGCAAAAGACCGAGGCGCCCAACCTCTTCAAAAAGAAGAACGATCTGCTCTTTAACCGCGAGGTGCTGAGCCCTGACGAGGCCCCGCGCGGCACCGTCGGCATCCCGCGCGCGCTCAACATGTACGAGAACTACCCCTTCTGGCACGCGTTCTTTACGCGCTTGGGCTTTAGCGTGCAGCTGTCCGACCAGTCGAGCAAGAAGACCTACCAGGCGGGCATCGAGTCCATGCCGTCCGAGAGCGTGTGCTATCCGGCCAAGATGAGCCACGGCCACGTTATGAACCTCATCGACCGTGACGTCGACTTTATCTGGATGCCGTGCGTGCGCTGGGAGCGCAAGGAGGATCCGACGGCTGGCAACTGCTATAACTGTCCCATCGTCATGAGCTATCCTACGGCGCTGGCGCTCAACATCGACGAGATTCGCGAGCAGAACATCGAGTTCCTGTATCCGTTTGTGCCCTATCACGACAAGACCGAGCTCAAGCGCCGTCTGTATCAGGTGCTCGCCGTCGACCGTGTGGCCGATGCGCAAGCCGGTCGCGGTCGCGTGCGCGGACCCAAGATCACGCGCTCCGAGGTCGATGCCGCCGTCAACGCCGCCTTTGAGGCCGATGCGCGTTTCCACGAGGACATCCAGACCATGGGCGAGGAGGCCCTTAAGTGGGTCGAAGACCACGGCGGTCACGGCATCGTGCTCGCCGGTCGTCCCTACCATAACGACCCCGAGATCAACCATGCCCTGCCCGAGCTTATCTCGAGCTTTGGCTTTGCGGTCTTTACCGAGGATTCGCTCGCGCATCTGGTAAAGCCTGAGCGTCCGATTCGCGTCGTCGATCAGTGGATGTACCACAGCCGCCTCTACGCCGTCGCCCGTTTTGTGACCATGCGCAACGATCTGGACCTGATCCAGCTCAATTCCTTCGGCTGCGGCCTGGACGCTCTGACCACCGATCAGGTGCAGGAGATCCTGGAGGCCAGCGGCAAGATTTACACCGTGCTCAAGATCGACGAGGTTTCGAACCTGGGTGCCGCGCGCATCCGCATCCGCTCGCTCATGGCCGCGCTTAAGGACCAGGAGGCCGAGCGCTTGGCCGAGGCCACGGCCGCGGGCGAGGCCTACGAGCAGGGCGATGCCGCGCCGGTGGCGCCCTCCACGGATGCTCCCGCGTTTGCGAGCCGCAAGTACACGTTCGAGGCGCAGCGTGAGAGCACCTCGACCGCATGGGCCAAGGTGCCCTTTACCGAGCAGATGCGCGACGAGGGGTACACCATCCTGTGCCCGCAGATGGCGCCGATCCACTTTGACCTGGTCAAAGAGGTGTTCCGCGGTGCCGGCTACAACTTGGAGCTGCTGCCCTCGACCGACCACGATGCCGTCGAGGCTGGCCTGCGCTATGTGAACAATGACATTTGCTACCCGTCGATTCTGGTGACGGGCCAGATTATGGAGGCCATCGAGAGCGGTCGGTACGACCTGTCCAAGACCGCCGTGGTCATCAGCCAGACCGGCGGCGGCTGCCGTGCCACCAACTACATCGCGCTCATCCGCAAGGCCCTGCGCGAGAGCGGCCACCCCGAGATCCCCGTGATCTCGCTTTCGGCCGTGGCGCTGGGCGAGGACAACCCCGGCTTTAAGCTGACGCCGGCGCTGCTTAAGCAGGCAGTCTACGCGGTGCTCTTTGGTGACGTGATGATGCAGATGCTCTACCGCTGCCGCCCGTACGAGGCCACGCCCGGTGCCGCCAACGCGCTCTACGAGGAGTACATGGCGCGTGCCCGCAAGCTGGCGCCCAAGTTTAACCGCCACAACTACACCAAGCTGTGCCGCGAGGCCATCCGCGCGTTCGACACCATGCCGCTCGTGGGCGAGGGCACCAAGCCGCGCGTGGGCGTGGTCGGTGAGATCCTGGTCAAGTTCCACCCCACAGCCAATAACCACGTGGTCGATGTCATCGAGCGCGAGGGCTGCGAGGCCGTGGTACCGGGCCTGCTCGACTTCTTCCTGTACTCCATGAGCAACGCCGAGCTGCAGAAGGACGAGTTGGGAAGCTCTGCCACTACGCGCGCGGGCATGCAAGCGCTCATCAAGCTTGTGGACTGGATGCGCACGCCGGTGGAGGAAATGCTCGAAAAGTCCCGCCGCTTTGAGGCGCCCGAGCGCATCGGCACCATGGCCGACAAGGCCCGCACGGTGCTTTCGGTGTGCAACAACATGGGCGAGGGCTGGCTGCTCACGGCCGAGATGCTCGACCTCATCGACCATGGTGCACCCAACATCATCTGCACGCAGCCCTTCGCGTGCCTGCCCAACCACGTGGTGGGCAAGGCCGTAATCAAGGAGCTGCGCCGCCAGCATCCCGAGAGCAACATTGTCGCGGTGGACTACGACCCCGGTGCATCCGAGGTCAACCAGCTCAACCGTATTAAGCTCATGATCAGCGTGGCCAAGGAGAACATGCGCGCCGGCAAGGGCTTTAAGCTCGAGAAGGTGGCGCCGCTTGCGATGGACGAGGTCACCGGCCAGATGCGTGCCCACGATGGCTGTGTGAGTTGCGATTCGGTTAGCGAGGAGGCCGTGGCGTCGGTCGCAAAGCGTCTGGGACGTGGTATTAAGAAGTAACACGCCTGCTTTGGGCTAGATTGAGGCAAAAGGGTGGTAGACATACCGGCTACCACCCTTTCTTACTGGATATATGTTGCGTAAATGGCCTTGCCAACGCCTTTTGTGGACTCGGATTTCGGAAGTGGGGCACAGTTTTGTGGGTGGTGAGTGGGTCACTGATTTGCCAAGAGTCTGCCGGCCCTTGTTGTTTTCTCTCGGAATACTACAAAAAACTCGGGGCTGGCCCACGCTTCCGTTCTGGCGGAATGCGATGCTGTTTTGCATAGAATTAGTACGCCCGCCATGTTCAGCCGGAAAGGTCTCCTTCTTCAGCGCTTTTTAAACAGCGGGATAGCTGGCGTGCCTCAAGTTGAATGCAGCTTATCGCGTGATGAGTTTGCGCTTGGACATCGTTTGAATTTGAAACGCAGTAAAAAGGGATTGATAATCTATCTTGTTTGCCTAGGCAAACGATTTTTGCTGGATAGCCTATCCTGATTTGAGACGTTTGCGAGGCTATGGTCAGAATAACCCCATGCTTACGAATGAGAAAATCGGACAAATTGTGCTGGTCTGCTAAGTTAATACTCTCGTAGCAGGGGAAAAGGCCCAGATGGTTAAATGCTGAGTCTATTCTTTTTCGACAATATCGAATGTCACAGGTGTTTGCAATTGGATATTGAGCCACCGCGTTTAGATTCGCTGCTGCGTGACTAGCTAATGGGTGATTGCTTTCAACGAGGAGGTTGACTTCGGCGTTCAATAAAAAATGTGATTCAAAAAGATTGGTGTCTACTTGCCCAGCGACAATCGCAATGTCGATTTGTCCGTCAAGTAGAAGGGATAAGCACGTTCCGCCGTCGTCGTATCTGGAAACAGCAAATTTACCACCGTTGTACTTTTTCGAGAGCCGGTTTAGTGTGGGCTGGTTGAACCAGCTTGTGAGTATTGGTGGTAGTCCGACTGCAACGCGTGTCAAACGTGTCTGGGTTATTTTCATCTTTTCACGCGTGATTTGCGCATACGCTTGAATTCCCTCAATTGAAGCTAGTGCATCTAATGCTATAGGAAGGATTTCCTCTCCATAGTTTGTTAGATGTAGAATACTGCCTCTTTTTTCGAACAGCTTCAGACCAAGTTCAGATTCCAATGCTCGAATGCCTTTTGAAACAGCTTGCGGCGAAACGCTTAATATAGTTGCTGCATCCGAGTAATTCTGATAATCAAATACCTTTATGAAATACTGCAGCTGAACAACATTCACCAGAATTTCCTTAGGTTGAATTTTTAATCAGGCTAAGTGTAAATTAAAAAATGTTAAACAAGTCAAACAAATTGTTTCATCTAGTACAAAAAGTTATCAAACAGCTTTTGACTTTTTGACCAAAGTATAACTAGGCCTAAAACGAGAAAGGAGCCATTGTGGATTGGATACAGCCAACTCAAACACCTAACGATATTGCTTTGCTATCAAGTTGGTGTCCTTGTCAGGGCGCAAAATGTCAGGGGCGCTGTAATCCCTGGGGGATGTGTGCCGTGTACACGGGCGGGAATTGCCGCGCATTTCAACATTGCGGTATACACGTTAGCTAGGAGCTTCGATGGAATATATTCAAAAGCCAGTGAATACTCAGATGCCTGCTTCGTCTCGAGATATTTCTACGTGTGTGTCCTGTGCAGCGCATATTTGTTGGAGTTATTCAGGGGGAGGACCGTGTGGCCTGAGGATCTGCATTACCAAATTTTGTGGCTGGAATTACTCCTAATGGCAGGTTGAAATATTGAAATATGCAACGGAGTAGAAATGAAACAGTCTCGCTTTAATGTAATCGATAAAGGTAATCAGCCTACGCTGGTATATAACTCTTACTCCGGCGCAATTGTTGCGTTGGATGCGGAATACGAGAAGGCGCTATTTGCGAATGGGGCTAATGGCCCTTCGGAAATTGTCGACAATTTGATGGACGCGGGGTTGTTGGTTTCCGACGGACTTGACGAAATCGAACATTTAAAAGAGATATCATCGGCCTGTCGCATGCAATCAAAATCACTTTCATTTACGATAGCTCCGACATTGAATTGTAATTTCAGGTGTCCGTATTGTTATGAGGACGGCAAGCGTTATGGTTCAATGAGCGACCAGTGCGTCGATCAGGTAATAAAGCATATCAATGGCATGGCTTTAGACAATCAGGCAGATAGTTTGCAGATTGCCTGGTATGGCGGCGAGCCTTTATTGGCGATTGAGACGGTGGAGAAGATTACGCGCGGAATCCGAAGTGATGAAATCTTATTTAACGCCAGCATGGTGACCAATGGTTATTTCTTAGATGAGAAAACGGCGGAGTTGCTTGCAAAAAATGGGGTCACGCACGTTCAGGTGACTGTCGATGGTCCGCCTGAAATACACAATCGACGAAGATGTCTTCCTTCTGGCGGCGATACGTTCAACCGTATTATCGATAACGTAAAAAGAGCTAGTGCGTACTTCGATGTCATCTTAAGAGTTAATGTTGATCCGACGAACGGTGACCAGATTGATCGCTTGATTGATTCGCTTGATCAAAAAGGTCTTCGTAATAGAGTAAAACTGTATTTAGCGGCAGTAGATGATATAAATGGGGCATGCGCTAACTCTCCGTGCTATTCAGAGGACGAATTTGCTTCGATTGAAGCATCCTGCTTGTCTCGCTACAAAATGACGGGGTACATGGATCCGTTTCTTCCAGGCTTTAATCCGACCATATGCGGAGCCGTCAATAAATATTCAGAAGTTATTGGACCAGACGGTTCCTTATATAAATGCTGGAATGAAATAGGATATTCCGACAGAAGCTATGGCAGCATTTTTGAAAGCGTAGCGAGTAACGCATTCGAAGTTTCCAAATGGAATGCTTACGACTTTTGTTCAGATTCAGAATGTCTTAACTGCGCACTTCTTCCTATGTGCATGGGTGGCTGTCCCTTCACCAGGCTGTATGAAAATAAGACAAGCTGCGTATCTGCAAGAAAGAACTGTATAAAAGTAATGAGGGCGGCCTATGATTTCAAGCATAAGAAGTGATGCGGACTCAACGGCGCTCTTCGATTATCTGCCATATTTCAGACTTGGGTTTTCTTCCCAATTGCTTCTGGTTATAGTCTTCGCGTTGTGCTTAATAATATCTGGAATGATGGCTTCTATATCCCCGCTGCTTACGAGCGCTCTGGTTGACAATATATCTAAAAAAACTTCTTACGATACTATCATGATTAGCAGCGCTCTAATTGGTTTTGCGGCACTAATCGATATTGTTGTCAGTTATTTAAGCACCCTTCTTTCAATGCGGATAACGACCGTGGCTGCATACTCGATTGTTCGAAGTAAAATCGATGAGCTCGTTCGGATGCCTTTTGAGTTATATTTTGAGCAGGAGTCAGCTGAAAAAACTCAACAAATTTGTTCAGATGCCAATACTGTGGCTTCCTTCGGATTGTCGATGCTCCAGACGGTACTTCTTGCGGTTGTCCAGCTAGGTATCAGTTTTATTTTTCTCTATGGATGCTCCGTAGCGCTCTTTTGGGTTTCCGTGACATTTTGCATCTTGTATGCAATTGCATATGCTTTATTCAGAAAACCGCTTTTTGTTTCAGGTCTGACCTTTAAGGAGGAGCAGTCCCTGTATTTCGGAAAAGTGGAGTCCGTACTTGCGCATCAGAGATTTTTGTATGTTAATGTGCTATTCGAAAGAGCATTGAAATCCATAGATAGCTTTTTTTCGTCTTTGCTGCACGCCGGAGTTGCCTATCAAAGTGTTGTTTCGAGATTTCAGGCAACGGATTCCTTTGCTGCGGCTGCGTCCCAAGTCACTATTCTTTTGATTTCGGCTTTCTATGTAATGCATGGAAGCATGAGTGTAGGCCAACTTGTTGCCGTTTCGAGCTACATGGCTTTAATGCTATCTGCCGTGAGGTCAATCTACTGTATAGGTAGTAGCGTACAAGACTGCTTCTCATCGATATCTCGTCTAAATGCCTCTAAAATGTCTTTGGCTGCCGCTGGAGAGGAGCTCATGGAGATCGATTACATCGAACTGCGTAATTTCGGCTTTACATTAAATGGAAAGTGTCTCTACAGCAACTTGAATATCAGGTTTGAAAAAGGAAAGCTCTATGCTCTTGTAGGGATTAATGGCTCGGGCAAAACGACCCTTGCGTACTTATTGATGGGTTGTTTCAATTCGGATTACGTTGGGACTATTTCCTACAACGGTAAGGCCCAAGAAGAAATCAACTGTGAGCTCCTTAGGCAGAAGCTAGTTTCGTTTGCTGAACAAACCCCGATATCAGTAAAGGATTTTCTTTGCGATAGAAACTTTTCTTCTATCGAAAGGAAGAGGTGCGGAGGAATGTCTCCCGGGGAACTGGAGCAACTGGAAATTAGGCGGGTCTTAGAAAAGAAGGCAGACGTCTATTTATTCGATGAGCCAACAGCATCACTCGATATTGCTCATAAAGAAGCTCTGATAAAAGCTATGAAGGAAATGCGAAAGCACAAGATTGTCATTGCAATTACACACGATATGGACCTAATAGCTGCTAGTGATGAGGTGGTAGAGCTTGGGAAAAGCGACTGAAATAATGCGCCTGGGGGCACGTTATCTACTGGGTACGATGGTTGCTAGCGTGCCGTGGGCCATTTGGGTTATTGCAAAAGGATCTCCCGCTTGGCTGTGCTCTACAGGGGCGCTCTTTTGTGCGTTGGTAGTCTATCTTTTTGCAACTCGGGGCGCTGTTTCCCGTGATAAGACCAAGCAGCGTGGGATTCTTTTGGGATGGCAGTTCATTTTCATCGTATTTATTATTATGGCCGCCATGCTCGATATAGGTGGAAAATCAATATCCAGATGGGTATTGGTCTGTTCGGTTTCAGTTTTGCATGAGCTGTTATTTAGGTACGTATTTTTATTTGAATACACAATCGTCGGAATAGTTCGGCCGTTTTGCATAAGGGCATTTGTACAGTCGATTCTATGGGCATTGCTTCTCGTGACTCAACAGTGTTTAATCGGGGCACCCACAAATTACATCATTGCAATGATGGGGGGTTATCTTTGTCTGGGCCTTATTTTTGCGCTGCTCGTGCGAAAAACAGGGACAGTGTGCCCGTCTCTTTTAGCCATGATGTTTCTGGATTTTATCAACCTCCTAGCTCTTTGAGTTACGGACAAAATCTTCAGGTGTTGGCGCCATGGCCGACAAGGCCCGCACGGTGCTTTCGGTATGTAATAACATGGGCGAGGTCTGGCTGCTCACGGCCGAGATGCTCGACCTGATCGATCGCGGTGCGTCCAACATCATCTGCACGCAGCCCTTCGCCTGCCTGCGATTCGGTTAGCGAGGAGGCCGTGGCATCGGTCGCAAAGCGTCTGTGACGCGGTATTAAGAAGTAGCCGACCTGCTTCGGGCTAGATATGAGACGGAAGGGTGGTAGCCGTACCGGCTGCGGCCCTTTTTTACTGGATACATGTTGCGTAAATGGCCTTGCCGACGCCTTTCGTGGGCTCGGATTTCGGAAGTGCGGGGAAAACTCCGAACCTTCGAGCACACTGCTCTTTTGAACTCTTGTGACCTGCGGTTTTGTTGCTAAAAAAGTCGGTCTGGTCGGCAGAACTCGATTTTTCACCGCACTTCCGAAAACTGCGATCTTGCAGTACGAAAAACGGCCTCCATAACTCTGGGTTTATTGATAAGTGTAGCCGTTCGCCGTATATCATTGTCCGTTTATGGAATCTATCTCCAACGAGTTGTAGTCATATGGTTTGATGTTGGAAACATATGATTACCGGCAGGCCGTAGGTGACGTTCCCCCTGATATCGGAGGTTCCGGGTATGTTTCGTGCTCCGTTAAACAACTATCGGTTGGGCTAACATGGATCGCCGTGTTATTTCGATAACCCTTGCAGTGGTTTGCCTGGCTGTGCTCCTGGGCGCTATAGGGCAGTTCGCTATAAGTCGAGAAACATCCTATATGCAGGAATGTGCTTCCGAAGGCTTTGCCATTGATGGTTACTATCGGGATGACAAAGCAGGCTTGGAAACCCTGGCCTTTCTTGAAGAGGATAACCATCGATGGCAGTTGGTCGGCAAGGGCGGCGGCTGCGTTGATGGACAGTTCGAGCGTATGGACGACCCCAATATTCTGGTATTAAAGAATGAAAGAGGCGAAATATATGGCAGGGTCCACGTGGTGTATATTTCGCGCCGACGCGATCAGGGCTTGCTCTACCTATTTAGAGATACCAGGGTGACCCGTTTTTATCTGGTGAGTACCGGTCCGGCGTTTACGGTGGAGTCTGGTGATGTCGATGCGGACAGTTGATTCACGGCAATAAAACAGCGAGCGGGGCGCGGGCATGGACCGCGCCCCGCTTTTTGCTCGCGGCCTGCGTCGCGCCGGCACCTCGTTCCGACTCGCGCCTGTGCGCGCATCTATCTCACGTCCCGCATCACTTCACATCGAACTCCACGCGATCGAGTTCGGGCACGTTGAGGTCGATGAGCTTGCGGGCGACGTGGCGGTCGTGTGCTCCGAGCGCCTCGCTCGTTGTCACATGGGCGACAACCTCGCGCTCGACGAGGCCCTCCTCGTCGCCTTCGGTGGCCGAGGTCTCGGCAGCGACGGTGTAATCCTTAAAGCCTGGCAGCACCGCCGCAAGCTCGCGCGTGGTCTCAGCGACACCGTAGCCGTCTTGCACGCCGGCCTGCGCCGATCCAATAGACCCCGCCGTCATAACGATGCAAGGGATGGCAAAGACTACCGTGCCCACGATGATGTGGCGGCGCACCTTGCGCGATAGCTCGTCGACCTCGGCGTTTTCCTCGGCGGTCACAATGCCGTCGCCATTGAGGTCGCGCTTGAGTGGCACGCGCAAAAGAAGCAGCACGGCTTCGGCAGCCAGTGCGATAAAGACCACGTTGATGCCAAACTCGTAGAGGGCCGAGAGAAACAGCGACCCGCTTGCGATGGCGATGCCATAGCCCGCCGCGCACAGGGGCGGCATGAGCGCGGTCGCCACGGCCACGCCGGCGATGAGCGTGGCGGGTTCCTGGTCGCGCGAGTTGCCCAGTCCGCCCGCAAAGCCGCCCGCGAGCGCGACGGCAAGGTCCCACACAGTCGGTGTCGAGTTGTCGATGATGGCGGCCGTGGTGGTGCCAAGGGGCGAGAGCTTAAAGTACAGCGTGGACGTGATTAGACAAAAGACCATCTGCAGCGCGAGGCCGGCAATCGCCTCGACGGCAATCTCGCGGTCGAGCGTGGCGATGCCGTATGCCATGGCAAGGACCGAGCCCATGAGCGGACAGATGAGCATGGCGCCCACGATGGCAATGTCCGAGTCGATATCGAGGCCGATGCTCGCGATCAACATGGCAATGATCAGGATGCATAAGTGCGAGCCAGTCAGGCGCGCCCCGTTTACAAAGCGCTTGCGAATCACGTGATAGGGCGCGCGCCCCTCGCGTATGTTGAACGCCTGCTTAAGGAAACGGGTGGCATTCTCCATGGCCTCGCTGTGTGCAGGGCGTATACCGTGACGACGATGATGACGCTCGCGCAGCCGCTTGATCTGTTGTTTGTCGAGTTCCATGCTTACCTCGTTTAGCTTCTGAGCCGCTTCTTGCGTCTGTCGTCTTTACTCTACACCGCGTTAGGCGAGGTGTCAGACAAGGTTTGTTGACCTGGAAGTCAGGACAATCGACATGGCTAAAACGCCGTGAGGATCATAAGAGTCAAATAGACAAAAAAGCGCGGGGCCGGTTTGATTCCGACCCCGCGCTCTGCGCTGGTGCGTTGTTGTTCGGCCTACCCCAGCAGGCTCAGACCAACAGAGACAAACGCCAGGATAACGCCGACGATGGACTCGCCGCCGAGCAGGCCGCTGGCGACGACCAGGCCCTGCTCCTGGAAGGCGGCATCCTTGGAGGCCTTCTCCTCGTCCGAAAGACCGGCAGCGGCGTCGCGGTGAGCGGCCCACTTGTCGTAGGCGAGCTTGACGCAGGAGCCCAGGAAGGCCGTGAGCGACATGTAGAACGGCAGGTACACGCCCAGGCCGATCATCATGGCCGGAATGCCGAGCCAGTACATGACGATGCCGGCGATAAAGCCGCCTGCGAACCACGGCACGCTCGGGATGCCCGAGACCATGGTGGCGACGACGCTTGCCTGCGCGGCCACAAAGCTCTTGTCGGGGCCGAAAGCATCCGGACCATAGGCGGTGACGAGCGCGACCATGACGGCAGCGGCGACCAGGGCGCCCACGATGCCGCCGATGGCCTGGCCGATCCACTGCGCACGCGGGTTGGTGCCCAGCACGGCGCCGGCCTTAAAGTCGTTCATGACGTCGCCCGCAAGGCCGCATGCCACGGCCACGATGCCGGCGATAAAGAACAGCTTGACCTGGGCGATCTGTGCGAAGGCAGCCACGATGAGCATGACGATGAGGCCGAAGATCTCCATGGGGTCGATGCCCGTCTGGCCGCAGCTCTGCGCGCTCATGATGGTGGTGACAAAGGTGAACAGCGTGACGATGACGGCCGGGACGGGGCCAAGGTCGAGCGCGATGGCGACGATCACGGCGATGGTGGCAGTACCCAGGCCGATGATGCCGGCGTCGAGCTTAAGCGAGCCCGAGATGAGCGACTGCTCGTCGGTGTCGCTGGAGCTGTCGGCGGCAAGACCGCGGGCGATGCCGGCGACCTGCGGCAGGATGTCCTTGAGGACGACGGCGACGCCAAAGCCCATCATGAGGCCCATGCCGAGCGATTTGACGATGCCCTGCGCAGTCACAACGTCGAATAGACCGGCAGCGGTGCCGCCCACGATGATGCCAAAGTTACCTAGCAGCGCGCCGGCAAACCAGAAGGCAACCGGGGCGAAGCCAACCAAAAAGCCGATGGAGAGCAGCATGGGCGAGTTATAGATGGCAAAGGTCACGCCGGGGATATTGAGCGTGCACAGCATGCTGGGCACCACGCCCAGAGCGTCGCGAAGCACGCTGTAGATGCCTGCGATGGCCATGGAGCCAAAGAGCTGCTTGCCGGTCTTGCCGCCGGCCTCGGTGGCGCGCAGTGTCTGAGCTGCGGCATTGCCGGTGGGAAACTCCAGCGCGGCGTCCACGATAAAGTGGCGGTGGATGAGCGCCGTTGCCAGCAGGCCCAAGATGGTGCCGACGAGTGCCACGATAAACATGTCGAGCCAGCTGATCTGGTCGGCATAGCCCAGCATCCAGGCGCCCGGGATGGTAAACGCCAGGCCGCCGGCGACCATGGCGCCCGCGGACATGATGGTGTGGGTGACGTTGGCCTCGTTGAGGCTGGCGTTGCCCATGAGCTTCAGGAAGAACAGCGAGATGACGGCAGCGAAAATAATCGGCCAGGGGAGTGCACCCATCTTGAGGGCCGTGTAGGCCGAGCTTGCCGTGATGATCACGCAGCCAAGGACGCCGATGACGACGCCGCGCAGCGTGAGTTGCCCGCGCATCGAAGCGCGGTTCGAGGGATTGCTCATATAAAACTCCTTTGCGTATATCCGCTTCCCCCGGGAGCGCCGTTACGGATACGGCGCGGGAAGTCGGGTTACCAAGGGCCGCCGCGTGAGCTCGCAAACGACCGCGCACCAGTATAGCCGCAAGCTAGTCATTTTGGGATGACTGGTTTAGGTAGGCGATATACTGCTGGGCAGACGAAAGGAGCGCCGACGATGCTTAATGGGTGCGCATATATATTGACGGTCGACGTGGGCAACACGTTCATTCGCTTTGGCCTGTTTGCAGAGGATTCGGCCGCGGCGCAGGAATGTCCGCTTGCGACATGCGAGATCACGACACCGTCGAGCATTACGGCCGACGAGGCACGCATGCGACTTGTACAGGTCATGGGCGCGCTCGCCGCCGATGCAGGTGTGCCCGGGGTGCTTGCACCCGCCGCGGCCGTGCTGAGCTGTGTAGTCCCGGCGCTCGAGCGCCCGTGGAAGGCGGCGCTATCCCGCACCTGCACGGGGCGCGTGCTCACCGTGGGGCCGGGACTTAAGACCGGCATACCCGTGCACTACGACGATCCGGCCGAGATCGGCCCCGACCGCATCGCCGATGCCGTGGCGGCCCGCGCCGTTTACGGCTCCCC
>OKSB01001109.1_pt1 | contig 27736 bp, 23 predicted proteins | sample 1601171 | NCBI WGS metagenome assembly OKSB01 (sample SAMEA3541496, study PRJEB24748) | human gut metagenome | biome: human gut; feature: human-associated habitat; material: faeces | place: China | collected 2012 | reverse complement strand
CTAAATCGAAAAGTATATATTTAAAGTCTTTCATCTTATCACCTGCTCCATTTTAGCATATTTTTAACCAAAATTAAAGAATAAGAAAAAAATTTACTTTCAGGACTTAATTTATTATTGACTGGCGCGCATTTTAGTAGTATTCTTAAATACGTAAAAAATATAGGAGGTACTATAAAAATGTTTAAATCAGAATACTTAAACAGAGTATACGAAGGCGTTGAAAAGCGCAGCCCGGGCGAAAAGGAATTTTTGCAGGCTGTGCGCGAGGTGCTGGAGAGCCTGGAGGCTTATGTGGAAAAGCATCCCGAATTGGAACAGCAAGGCATTCTGGAGCGTATGGTGGAGCCGGAACGCTTCATTCAGTTCCGTGTTTCCTGGGTGGACGACGCGGGCAAGGTGCATGTGAACCGCGGCTACCGCGTGCAGTTCAACTCCGCCATCGGCCCGTACAAGGGCGGCCTGCGCCTGCATCCTTCCGTCACGGCGTCCGTCATTAAGTTCCTGGGCTTTGAGCAGGTGTTCAAAAACAGCCTTACGGGCCTGCCCATGGGCGGCGGCAAGGGCGGCAGCGATTTTGACCCGAAAGGCAGATCCGACGCAGAGATCATGCGTTTCTGCCAGAGTTTTATGACGGAGCTTTCCAAGCATATCGGCCAGTTTACCGACGTGCCCGCCGGAGACATCGGCGTGGGCGCGCGGGAGATCGGTTATATGTTCGGCCAGTACAAACGCCTGCGCAACGAAGTGACGGGCGTGCTGACGGGCAAGGGCCTTTCCTACGGCGGCAGCCTGGTGCGTCCGGAGGCCACCGGCTACGGCCTGTGTTACTTTACCGAGGAAGCCCTCAACTGCATGAAAAACGACAGCTTTAAGGGCAAAACGGTGGTGATCTCCGGCAGCGGCAACGTGGCCATCTACGCCAACCAGAAGGCCACCCAGCTGGGCGGCAAGGTCATCGCCATGAGCGACTCCAACGGCTACATCGTGGACGAGAACGGCATTGACTACAAGGTCATCAAGGAAATCAAGGAAGTCAAGCGTGCCCGCATCAAGACTTATCTGGATTACGTTCCCACCGCTAAGTACGTTGAGGGCAGCAAGGGCATCTGGACTGTTCCCTGCGATATCGCTCTGCCCTGCGCAACCCAGAACGAGCTGCAGCTGGAAGGTGCCGAGGCACTGGTTGCCAACGGCTGCTACGCTGTTGCTGAAGGTGCTAACATGCCTTCTACCCCGGAAGCAATCGCTTACCTGCAGAGCCACGGTATCCTGTTCGCTCCCGCTAAGGCAGCCAACGCCGGCGGCGTTGCTACTTCCGGCCTGGAAATGAGCCAGAACAGCCTGCGCCTCTCCTGGACCTTTGAAGAGGTTGACGAGCGTCTGCACAACATCATGGTCAACATCTACAAGAACGCTGCCGATGCAGCCGAGCGTTACGGCATGAAGGGCAACCTGGTTGCCGGTGCCAACATCGCAGGCTTCGAGAAGATCGCCAGCGCTATGATGAGCCAGGGTGTGGTTTGATTTTTCCCCCACGCTTCAAACAGAATATAGCCTGAAATAACACACCGGGCCGCATGCAATATTACATGCGGTCCGGTGTTTGTTATGTGCTTAAAAATTACTCAAAAATAAAAATCTCTTCAATCGGAGCTTCCACCGTGCGAGAAATATCCACAGTCAGCTGCGCTTTGGCGCAGTTTTCAGTGCAACGCTTGTCTATCAGCGCGTGGGACATTCTGCCCTCAAAAAAGAACCCGAAAAAGCCAAAGAACAAAAAGAATGCAAAGGGAAAACTTCCTCGGTCTGCGGGTAAACCCAGAACCCCAGCAACCCTAAAAAGCCCGGCAACCCTAAAAATCCAAGCCGCTTGCCGGGAATTTTTGCCATCCGTTTGCACCGGTGCGCGGCAGGTGCTATACTGTTTACAGAACCCATGCGAAAGGAAGTAGCAAACGCCATGAACGATGCAGAACTGGACAGCCTGATGGGAAAGGGGGCACCCGTATGACGACCGCACAGCGCCGGGAAGAAATCTTGGCCCTGCTTAACCAGGCCGATGCCCCCATTGCCGCCAAGGACCTGGCCGCGCGGTTTGGGGTCAGCCGCCAGGTGATCGTGCAGGACCTTGCCGTGATCCGGGCATCCCGGCCCAATATCATCTCCACCAACCGCGGCTATATCCTGCAGCAGCAGGAAACCGGCTGCCTGCGGGAGTTTAAGGTCCGCCACACCCCGGAGCAGGCCGGGCAGGAGTTGAACCTGATCGTGGACCACGGCGGCCGGGTGAAAAATATCAGCATCAGCCACCGCGTTTATGGGCGCATCACCGCGGAAATGGATATCCGCTCCCGCCAGGATGTGCAGGAGTTCTTGCAGGCATTGGCAGGCGGCGCTTCCACCGTGCTTTCCACCGCAACGGACGGCTACCACTACCACCTTGTGGAAGCCGCCACCCCCGACCGCCTGGATTTGATCGGCCAGGCCTTGCAGGACGCCGGTTTCCTGGCCCCCTTGCAGCCGTGGGAAAAAGAAAAGTAAGTAAAATAGAAAAGCGGCCGTTTGAGCTTTTGGGTTCAAACGGTCGCTTTATTTTGGGCTTTTTTCGCTGTAAGGGCTGTGTGGTTCGCCATCGGCAGGTTCAACATAGGTTATCAGGTCCTCGACCCGGCAGTGGAAAATCTGGCAGAAGTCGTCCAGCTTGGCCGTGGTAATGCCTTGCCCCTTGCGGATGCGGTCAATGGTGCCGCTACTGATGTTGTAGTGGTTGATCAGTGTATAAGTGCTTTCCCCGCACCGCTTCATCGTTTCCCAGAATTTGTCGTATACAATCATTTAATCACCTAGATAAAGCATAAATTATGGTCAACTTATTGACAATGGCTATAATTGTGGCTAGAATATAGTCATAAAAATAGCTATAATGATTTAGAGAAAGGAGGAAAAATGAACAGTTATATCTTTGCGGCAGTCGTGCTTTATACGGCATGGGCAATATACTCTGGCTACAAATATGTAAATGGGCGCTACCAATGGTTGGAGCAACCAGAAATAGCGCATCGCATTTGCAAATATGTGGCTATTTTGGGTATGGGCTATATTGTTGGTGCGGGCACGATTGTGAAATGGGCTGTTGTAGCAGCATTGAGAATGGCAGATCACAAATAGCAGAGCAAAAAGGAGCAATAAAATGGAGAACATTAAAACTTTGATTCAGGAAAACAAAGATTGTAAAATGGAAAAAGGTGTGCTGTGTGCACAGCATTGCCGAGACTGCCGTTATATGGAAATGGACAATGACCACTATAATGACGGGTCGCGTCGCTGTGCGTATAAAGGCTGCTGGCTGTCACCGAGCACAGAAGCCTGTGCCGCCTTTCAGTGGTAAGAAGCTGACAGTTACTACGAGGGTATTGGCAAAAATAACAAATAGTTTCATCGGACGAAAAGAAGAAGCAGGCGGAATTTTGGGAGCAAGCAAAAGCTTGGATATTGTGGATTCTTTTGCGTTGATACCAGCTGAAAAGGCTGGAAAGTACTACTATATTCCCAATATCGAAGCTGCAAACCGCCAGATTCACCAGTGGGCAAAAGAAGAAATTTGCTTTTGTGGCTTTATCCACTCACATATTACAGATAAAAAGGAATTATCTGAGGGCGATATAAAATTTGCGGAACAACTGTTTAATAGCTTTCATTTACCAGTACTGTGGTTTGGCCTGCAAATTTTAACAAAAAAGTGCCGCGAAACAAAATTCTACTCTGTCCAAAAATCAGACACAAAATTGGAAATAAGCTCTGTTTGCTGGGAAATGGAAGGTGAGGATGATATTGAATGTTTTGCTGATGATAGTGTTCATAATTTGTGCGGCAGTTTTGTATACCTGTTATAAGTCGGCAAAAGATCTTGAGAAAAATAGCAAATTACCAAAAGCGCCGTCTGAAGATGTCAAACAAGAAGGGTGCTGCGGTATTGTGGAATGTGGTTACTGGGTACCCTTATGGGAAAACGGTGAAATGCGCCAGGACCGCTATTACTGTAACTATAAGCATTGCGAAATGAAACCAGGAGCACCCTGCCCATTTGCAAAAGAACAACCGGAAATGTTGGCACCAAGCATTATAGAATCACTTATGAGTGAAGAATGGAACAATGCAAAATGAAAAAGAAAAATGCGCGGATAACAACTATAATGTTGACAGTTCTTTTAGCAGTAATACTGACAAGCTGTGGCGAAAAAGATTTTGTTTGTGGATGGTGTACCCGCAGCGTACACGAAAAACCACACGAAGCACGGATTCTTGGACAGGACGTTGAATTGTGCGATGATTGCTACAAAGAATTAAAGAACTATCAAACGCAGTTGGATTAAGTAAATCAAAAGATAAAGGCTTAATTGGAAAGTAGAGAATCGTATTTGAAGATTTTATAAAAAGGAGAAGTTATGCAAAGAACAAGTATGATGGGACTATTGTTGGCGGCAACACTAGTATTAGGTGCTTGTGGGCAAAGTCAAAGTACTGTTGCGGATTCGACAGAACAGAGAACAGAGACAGAGATGCCTGCCGAGGAGAGTGGACTAGAGGAAGAACAAGAAAATGAAGCATTGTACCCACAATATGATGCTGCGAAATCTGGAAATGGTGCAAAAATTAGTGACAATATGGGAGACGATTCATTTTCTAAAGTATTTAGAAGCGTAAATCCAAATGGTTTATCGGTCGTGTATGTAGAGCATTATACAAAAGATCCCTCTGATTGGAAGCGCTATTTAGTTGTGGATGAAACAGGACATGTTTACAGCGAAATGGAAGATGGCTTTTTAGGTGAAGTATGTGATGGAAAGTATCTCTTGAGCAATAATGTTTTGCGGGATTTGAGTAAAACGATAGATGAGGCATACATTGTGCCAACGTTTTGCGATAACGGTGAAGAAATAGTTGAAATGTATCAAGATGAAACAGGAGGAACAATTTGGACGGTACAAAAAGTAGATACTATTGAAGGAAGTGAAATTATAATAAGGGCGAGAAGTCCAATAGATTATGAAGTGAAACTTACATTGAGTACAAATGATGAAACTTTTGCAAATGAGACCATGAGCATTGAAGATATTTATACAGCATTAACAGATGATTATCCCAGATATGGACGAGGAATTGACCATGTGGACGGACCAATATATTATTTTTATACGTCAACAACTGGGTATATAATGAACGTAAAAACGGGTAAGACATTTGCGTATGATGGGAAATATGGTACTCCGATAGTGTATTATGAAAATGGAATCACACAGGTACTTTCTAGCAATACCCTCGTGGAATACTACAAATTTTATGATGAAGACGGAAATAAAATATTTAGGGGCGATACAGGAATACTGGGTGATGGGTTGGTTTATATCAATCAAAATCAAGAGGGATTATTTAATTCGTTTGGAACAGATACAATAGGATTCTATGATATTCGAACGGGACAATGTGTAATAGATTTAAGTCAATACACAGTGACATCTAGTCCCTCATTTGTGAATGGATACGCAATGATAAATCTTAAAAATCCAGATGATCAAGACTTTTGGGGAATACTCTCAAAAGATGGGACATGGCGGTTAGAACCAAGAAAAGGCAAAGGGAAAAAATTTAAGACTCTTATGGAATTTGGGTTAGTGCAAACAGAAGATGGAATTTTTGACTTTGACGGGAACGATGTAAGCGAACGCTTTGGAAATGCACAGTTTGAGGAGAGTATATATAATAATATGATGATAAAAAATGGCTGTCTTTATGCGACCGTTAATAATGGAAAAACGTATACGGATAAGCGTTGCCGAATTATTAAAGTAGATGGAGATTATAATGTGACATATTTGAGTTAATCGTTAATTTATTAAAACGTGTATCGCAATTTTCGTTGAAAACTATTTTATAGTTGAAGAAAAATAAAACAGGCCATTTGCTGCTATATATTGCAACAAATGGCCTGTAGTTCTATTTTATATTTTTTCCTCGGCCCCAAAGCTATACCCCATATCGCGGTACAGAGCATAGGCTTTGCGCAGGAAATCTTCGGTCACGCAAAAGTATTCGGCAGCGTCGGCAAGGGTGTCGCCGCTGCGCAGGCGGGCGGCAAGTTCGGGGTAGGGGATGTGCTTGAGCACGGCGGCTTTGTCGGCACGGTATTCGGCCTGTGCTTTGAGCTGGTAGGGCGAATACGGCAGATAGAACGCGCCGCTGGCAAAGTGCCCGTCCTCGTGGATCAGGGCGGTGCGCACCTCGGCGGAAGAATCAAACCGCGCGGTGTTGATGCCCACAATGCGCCCGTTCTGCAAAGAAAGGCAGCGCATGCTGCGCAGCGGGCATTCCGCCACGGTAATGCCTTCCCGGTCCATCTCGTCCAATGTGGCTGCAAGGGTATATTTGAACATTCGTGCCCCTCCCGCAAGCGCAGGCCCGGCCAAAGGCGGCTTACTGCTTGCCCTGGTTGATCTCCGCACGCAGGCGGATCAGGGTGGCAATATCGGCCTTGTCCTCTTCGGTCAGGTAGCGCTTCAAGTTCTCATAAGCGGCAATGGGCTCATCGCGGATCAGGTCCGAAACGGCATCCGTCTGGTCCGGCTCGGTTTCCAGCGGTTCATCCCCGGCAAGCTGGGCGATGGTAACGCCAAAATACTCGGCAATGGGCCGCGCGTGCTTCAGCGTCAGCTGTTTGGTGCGGCCGGATGCCAGCTCCGACAGGGTGCTGCGCGGAATTTTCAGCGCGCGGCACATTTTGGTTACGTCAGTGCCGTCGCGGCGGCACAGCTCCTGGATGATATCATACATTCTGCTCATGGCGGGAGCCTCACTTTACCTGCACTGCGCGGGGCAGAACCACGCAGTGATTAAATTCTGTTCCTGTATTCAGGATACCCCCGCCGCAAGGGAATGTCAAGCCTGCTGCTTACATTTTTGCCTTGGGTGTACCTGAAAAGGCGAAAATAAACGGTTTTTCGCAAGTGCAGTTTTGTGGCTTGCGCCTGCAAAACAGCCGTGATTTTTTTTCAGATACACCCGAATACCCTCATTATACCACAAGGCAAGGGTGATAAACCGGACTTTGACGGGCACAAACGGAAAAAATATTGATTTGTGTTCCCAATTATGTTCAGGAAAGGGTATACCCCACACGGTAAATGGTCTGGATCTCCTGTTTCAGCCCCAGTTTGCGGCGCAAATGCTGGATATGTACATCCACCGTGCGGGTAATGCCGATGCTGGGGTAGCCCCAGGCGGTATGCAGCAGGTCGCCGCGGCTTACAGCCTGGCCGCGGTGGTCAAACAGCACTTGCAGCAGGGCAAACTCCTGCGGGGTCAGGGAAATATCCTCCCCGTGGCGCGTAACGGCGCGTGCCTGCCAGTCAATATTCAAATCCTTGTAATGCGTTGCGGTATAAGTGCTGTGCATTCCCATACGATAACCTCCTTTGGCGGAAAATTTCAACCTTCTATAATATATAAACGAGGCATGTAACCAAGATGTTACAACTGTAAATGTAAAAGATTTATGTCTTTGAACAATGTTTTCAACTTTTCCACAGTGGAAACGGTAGGAAAATCTGTGAAAAACGTTGAAAACTCAGAGCTGCAAAATTGCGCAGGAATAGATGACGAAGTATCGTGTGATTATTTTGCAGAGATAGTGGAAAACTGACCGTAAACAGGAGAAATTATCCGCAAAAAATGTGGTCAATGTTGAAAACTGCCCTGTGGCAGGGTGGGAAATGGGGAACTTTTGCGGGAAATGTTGTGCGCGGGAGGGAGACATGGGACGGTTGACGGGAAAATAAAGGGGTAGGGCGGGGTCACCTGACCCCGCCGGAACTTTGCCTGGTTGCAAGTGAAAACTGGCGCAAGGAACAAGAAAAGAAAAAAGCATGTGCCCCATCCCTCAAAGATGTAAGCACATGCCTTTTTCTATTTCTCGCCATTAAAGTTTTTCGCCAGGACTTTTTTCAAAAAGGCCGCCAATCTCCCGTAAATAAAACCTCACATCTTCGGGAAGATAATGCGGATGGTGGTGCCGGTGCCGACGGTGGATTCCAGATCAATGCGCGCACCGTGCAGAACAGCGATATGCTTGACAATGGCGAGCCCCAGACCTGTTCCGCCGGTCGCCTTGGAGCGGGATTTGTCCACTCGGTAAAAGCGCTCAAACACGCGGCTCTGGCTGTCCTGTGGGATGCCGATGCCATTGTCCTCCACGCAGAAATACGGGCAGCCGTCCGCATTGGTGCCGCAGCTCAGCTCCACATGGCCACCCGGCCGGTTGTAGCGGATGGCATTGTCGCACAGGTTGGTTACAAGCTCGGTCAACAGGTCGTGGCTGCCGCGCACCGTAACGGGCTGTACTTTGTATTGCAGCGTAATGTAGGCTTTGCGGGCGTTCACCGTCATGTTGGTGGCAACATCCTTGACCAGCACGCCAAGGTCCACCGGTACAAAATCGGCGGTGGGGCTGTTTTCCTGCTGCTTGCTCATGCCGTCCAGTTCCGAAAGCTGCAAAATATCCGATACCAGCGTGATCATGCGCTGGGCTTCCTTATGGATACGGTGGCCGAAGGTGGGAATGTCCTCCTGTTTTGCCATGCCGTTTTCAATCAGCTCTGCATAGCCGGAAATGCTTGTCAGCGGGGTTTTCAGCTCGTGGCTGACATTAGCGGTAAACTCCCGGCGGATGGTTTCATTGTCCTCCCGCAGCTTGCGGTCAGACTGTACCGTGTGCGCCAGCGGGATCAGCTCCTCATACGGCACATTGGCCTCGATGCAGTCCAGGTGCTCCGCCATTCGGGTGATGGGCTGCACCAGATGCTTGGTAATGACCTGCGCCAGCACCAGCGCCAGAATGATGATAAGGATGCACCCGGCCACCAGAACGGGCAGCACGCGGTTGTAGCTGCTCCACATGTTGCTGGTTTCGTCCGCCAGCCGCAAAACACTTCCGTCCGTCAGGCGCACGGCATAATAATGGGTGTCGTACCCAAGGGTTGCACTGCGGCGCACGCTGGCACCAGTGCCCTCTGCCATAGCCTGCTGGATCTCTGGGCGGTTGGCATGGTTGGGCAAGGTGCTGGGATCAGCAGTGGCAGAATCGTACAAAACGGTGCCATCCTGGGCCACAAGGGTCAGACGCAGGCCGTCTGCATACTGGGCCAGCTGCTCTGGCTGTGGGTCGGCAGAATGCTCATACCCCACCGCAATAGCTTCCACCGTGCGGGAAAGGTCGGTGTCAAACTGCTCGGCAAAAGCGTGCTGGAACAGCAGCGCTGCCCCCACCACGCTGAGCAGGAGGGACAAAATACCCACAGCCATCAAAGTGGTGCGCAACAGGTGAGCCATGCTGCGCGGCGCAGTGATGTGGGCGGTTTCGGCGGTATCAGGCATCTTCCCCGGCCTCCGTGCCCTTGGCGGACAGTTTGTACCCCACCTTGCGCACGGTGCAGATGGCGTCCCCGGCGTGACCCAGCTTTTGGCGCAGGGTTCGCACGTGCATGTCAATGGTGCGGCTTTCCAACAGGTCGTCGGTATCCCACACGGCTTTCATGATGCGCTCGCGGGCCAGAACTTCTTCGGGATGCTCCAAAAAGAAATGCAGCAGCGAATATTCCTTAAAGGTCAGCTCCACCGGCTCACCGTCCACCGTAACGGTGCGGGCAACGTCATCCAGCGTGATGTCTCCAAACCGCAGGGTGGTGGTGCTGGCTGGTGCGGTGCTGGCGCGGCGCAGCACCGCCTTGACGCGGCTGATGAACTCCATAATGCCGAACGGCTTGCAGAGGTAATCGTCTGCACCGTGGTCCAGCCCTTTTACCACATCAATCTCGCTGGTTTTGGCTGTGACCATGATGACTGGTACGGTGCGGGTCGCGGCGGTCTCCCGCAGGCGGCCCAAAATCTGGTAGCCGTCCTCATCGGGCAGCATAACGTCCAGAATCACCAGGTCGGGCACGGTCTCCCGCACGGCAGCCCAGAAGGAAGCCCCGTCCTCAAACCCGCGGACGGTATACTGGTTGGTTTGCAGAGCATACTGCTCCAGCTCACGGATGGATGCGTCATCTTCAACAATATAGATCATAAGATCCTCCCAACAAACAGGCCGAAACCTGCGATGTGCCACAGGTTCCGGCCCATTTTACAGGGGAAAGCCCTGCGATAATTATTTTTTCTGCTCCGGTGCAGCGGCAGTTCCGCTGGGGCCGGGCTCAAAGGTATAGCGGCCGCGGTAGCGCTCATAGCGCTTTTCAAAACTGGGGCTTTCACCGTTTTTGATGTGGTTCAGGTATTCATGGGTATCAAAGCGGTCCTCCGATACTTCAATCATGGCAACGGCAATGTTGGAGCAGTGGTCCGCAATGCGCTCATAGTTGGTCAGCAGATCATCCAGCACAAAACCGTACTCAATGGTGCAGGCGCCGGCCTGTAGGCGGGCAATATGGCGGGTTTTGACTTCGCGCACCAGGCCGTCCACAACCTGCTCCAGCGGCTCGATCTTGCCGGCGGCGTAACAGTCGTTCTTCTGGAACGCATCCACGGTGCGGTTCACGATATCCTGCACGGCGGCCTCCAGAACGGAAAGATCGTCGATCGCTTCGTGGCTGAAGTGGATGGATTTTTCCTGAATTTCCTGCCCGGCCTTGAGCAGGTTGACCGAGTGGTCAGAGATGCGCTCCAGGTCATTGATGGTGTGCAGCAGGGTGTTGATGGTGCGGTTGTCCTCGCGGGAAAGTGCCTTGGCACTCAGCTTGACCAGATAGGTACCCAGAACGTCCTCGTAATGGTCCACAGCGTCTTCCTTGCGGTTCACCTCGTCGGCAATGGCTTCATCCCATTTGTGGGTCAGGGACATGGCCTGCAGCAGGGAGGTGCGGCAGATCTCGGCCATATCGCCGCCGGTCAGCATAGCGCGGCCAACGGCAACAGACGGGGTGGAAAGCAGGCGTTCGTCCAGCAGGGAATGCTGCTCGCCCGCCTGATCCTTGCTGTCCGGCACGGTCAGGATGGCCAGCTTTTCCAGCACGCGGTTGAACGGCAGCAGGATGGCGGTGGTCACAATGTTGAATATCGTGTGCACAATGGCAATGCCAAAGGTGTTGGCGGTTTCGTTGTAGAACGAGAATCCCAACAGCGCATGCAGCCCGTAAAAACCGCACAGGAACACCAGCGTGCCGATGAGATTAAAGTACAGATGAACAAATGCGGTGCGCTTAGCATTTTTGTTGGCACCGGCAGAGGAGATCAGCGCGGTAACGGTGGTGCCGATGTTCTGGCCCATGATGATGGGAACCGCCGCCGCATAGGTGACGGCACCGGTGGAGGTGAGGGCCTGCAAAATACCCACCGAAGCGGAGGAAGACTGCAGCACAGCCGTCAGCACGGCACCGGCCAGCACGCCCAGAACCGGGTTTTTGAAGCTCAGAAACAGGTCCATGAACCAGGGCTCATCGGCCAGAGGACTCATGGCGGTGGACATGGTGTTCATACCGGCCATCAGGACGGAAAAGCCCACCATGATCTTGCCCACGCCGCTGCGGCGGTCCTTATCCTTGCCCAACATATAAAGGAAGATGCCGATAAAGCCAAGGATGGGGGCCCACGCGTTGGGGTTCAGCATCTGGATGGCGAAGGAATCACCCTCCAGGCCTGAAAGCGAGAGCAGCCAGCCGGTAACGGTGGTACCGATGTTGGCACCCATGATGACGCCGATGGCCTGGTGCAGCTCCATCAGGCCGGAGTTGACAAAGCCGACCGCCATAACGGTGGTGGCACCGCTGGACTGGATCACTGCAGTGATGACCATGCCCAGCAGCAGCCCGCGCACCGGGCTGGCCGTCATTTTGGAAAGGATGCCTTGCAGTTTGCTGCCAGCGGTCTGCTCAAGGGCTTTGCCCATGAGGTCCATGCCGTAAAGGAACATGGCAATACCGCCCATCAGCGTGAACACATTAAAAATGCTCATACAGGGGGTTACACTTCCATTTCTCTTTTGTTATGTTTTCATTGTTGGGTGCAGCCGCACCCGGAGCAAAACCGAATCAAATCGTTTTGCACATGCCCACAATGGCACTATACCGTTACCTATTATAATAGAAAACAGGGCTTTATGAACACCAAAAGCCAGTAAAAGAATTGTAAAGACTGTGTAAAATGTCGAATCAACGCAAGAAAACTGCTAAAATTGGCACATTGTAAAAATTTGGCGTATTGATTTTGGGCAACTTTACACAAACTTTGCAAAAGGAAAGTTTCCATTACCAAAGCTTTACCCGGATTGTACTGCACTATGGTCGATACTGGGGAAACAGCGCGGTACAATAAATACGCACTCAGGAAGAACGAATAGGAAAACACGAACCCCTGAGCAAATGTGTGAGATAGAATAACAGATACAATTAAGGGAGAAGAAAGTTTATGTTAAAGCGTAATGTTTCCGTTGCAGTTGCTGCTGCTCTGGCTCTCAGCCTGGCCGCCTGTGGTTCCAGCCCGGCATCCTCCGCTGCTTCCAGCGAGGCAGTTTCCAGCGAGGCCGTCTCCAGTGAGGCTGCTTCCAGTGAAGCCACTGCTGCACCGGCTGCCGGCGATTTCGATGTCGATCAGGACATCACCGTGATTTCCCGTGAGGATGGCTCCGGCACCCGCGGCGCTTTCATCGAGCTGACCGGTGTGGAAGCCAAGAACGATGCAGGCGAAAAGGTTGACAACACCACCGAGGCGGCTGCCATCCAGAGCTCCACCAACGGCGTTCTGACCGCTGTTTCCAACGATGAGACTGCAATCGGCTACATCAGCCTGGGTTCTCTGAACAATGATGTCAAGGCTGTCACCGTGGAAGGCGTTGCCCCCAGCGCTGACACCGTGAAGGATGGTACTTACACCCTGGCTCGTCCGTTCAACATCGTTACGAACGGCGAAGCTGCCGACCCCGTTGCCGTGGACTTCATTGCTTACTGCATGAGCACCGACGGTCAGGCCCTGGCCACCGAGGAAGGTTACATCGGCGATGTTGGCGCTGATTACACCAGCACCCAGCCCGCAGGCAAGATCGTGGTTGGCGGTTCCTCCTCTGTTTCCCCGCTGATGGAAAAACTGATCGAAGCGTATAAGACCGTGAACCCCAACGCAACCCTGGAACTCCAGACCACCGACTCCACCACCGGCGTTTCCGGCGCACTGGATGGCACCTACACCATCGGTATGGCCAGCCGTGAGCTGAAAGATTCTGAGGTTGAGGGCGGTGCAAAGGCGACTGTCTTGGCAAAGGATGGCATTGCTGTTATCGTCAGCAATGACAACCCCACTGATAACCTGACCGTTGACCAGATCAAAGGCATCTACACCGGCGAGCTGACCACCTGGGCAGACGTTCAGTAATCCCCCTTTCTAAAAAAAACGGCTGTTGCGGCGGCAAAAGGCGGCAACGGCCGTTTTTTGAAAGCCATCGGTATATAGTTCCTGAGCAAAGACAGGAGAGTATGGGAAAATGAAAACAACAACTTCGCACCTGAAAGAGATCGTCATGCAGGGTGTATTTACCGCCTGCGCGTGCATCTCCATTCTGGCCGTGGCGCTGATCTGCATCTTCTTATTTGCAAACGGCCTGCCCACCATTTTTGAGATCGGCCCCCTCAAGTTCCTGCTTGGCACCACCTGGAAACCCGGCAACAACCTGTACGGCATCCTGCCCATGATCCTGGGGAGCATCTATGTCACTGCAGGCGCGATCATTGTGGGGGTGCCCATTGGGCTGCTGACGGCCATCTATATGTCCCGCTTTGCATCGCCCCGTATCAACAAGGTGCTGTTGCCGGCGGTACAGCTGCTGGCCGGTATCCCCTCGGTCGTGTACGGCTTCTTCGGCATGATCGTTATGGTCCCGGCGGTGCAGGCTATGGTCAAATCGGACTTTTTCAAAACTGTGCTGCACGTGAAAAGCGGCAAGGGCATGAGCCTGTTTACCGCCAGCCTGCTGCTGGGCATCATGATTTTGCCCACCATCATCACGGTCAGCAAAACCAGCCTGGACGCTGTGCCCCAAAGCTATTACGAGGGCAGCCTGGCTCTGGGTGCTACCCATGAGCGCAGCGTGTTTTGCGCGGTGCTGCCCGCCGCCAAAAGCGGCGTAATGTCCGCTGTAATCCTGGGTGTTGGCCGCGCCATCGGCGAAACGATGGCCGTTGTGATGGTTGCCGGCAACCAGACCTGGATGCCCAAGGGCTTGTTCCAGGGGCTGCGCACGATGACCTCCAACATCGTCATCGAGATGGGTTACGCTGCAGACCTGCACCGCGAAGCGCTGATCGCAACCGGCGTTGTGTTGTTCGTTTTCATTCTGCTGATCAATCTCTGCTTTAGTTTGGTAAAGGGGGGCGAAAAGAATGGCTGATTTTGCTGCAACCGCCGGTAAAACCGATGATATGACCCACGCAAATGCGAAAATCGTTCCCCCCGCCCGCCACGAAAACCGCATGGCGGCCCGCGCGTATGCCCTTGTCATGCGCTGGCTGGTGCGGCTGGCGGCCCTGATTACTGTGGCGATCCTTGTGTTCCTGATCGGCTATATCCTGGTCAACGGTATTCCCAACCTCAAGCCGTCCCTGTTTGAGTGGACCTATAATTCCGACAACGTATCCCTGATGCCCGCGCTTATCAATACCATTCTGATGACGGCGTTCTCGCTGGCCATTGCTACACCGCTGGGCATTTTTGCTGCGGTCTGGCTGGTGGAATACGCCAAACGCGGCAGCAAGCTGGTCAAGGTGGCGCGCATCACCACCGAAACGCTGCAGGGCATCCCCTCCATCGTATACGGTCTGTTCGGTATGCTGTTCTTTGTCATGCAGCTCAAATGGGGCTACAGCCTGATCGCCGGTGCCTTCACGCTGGCCATCATGGTGCTGCCGGTCATCATGCGCACCACCGAGGAAGCGCTACTTGCAGTGCCGGATTCTTACCGCGAGGGCAGCTTTGGCCTGGGGGCCGGCAAGCTGCGCACCGTATTCACCATTGTGCTGCCCAGCGCCATGCCGGGCATCCTGTCCGGCGTGATTTTGGCAACGGGCCGCATTGTAGGCGAAACCGCGGCCCTGATCTACACGGCCAGCACCGTTGCCGCCGTGCCCGCCAGCGTGTTCAGCTCCACCCGTACCCTTGCCACCCATATGTATCTGCTTTCCAACGAGGGCCTGCATATCAATGAAACCTACGGCACTGCCGTGGTGCTGTTGATCCTGGTGCTGCTCATCAACAGCCTGTCCAGCTTTATTGCCGGCCGCCTTGCCAAAAAGTAATGCCGAAAGGAACTGCATGATGAATAAATTCGAAGTTAAAAACATGGACCTGTATTACGGCAGCTTCCATGCACTGAAAAATATCAATATTGCCATCCCCGAAAAAGAGATCACGGCATTCATCGGTCCTTCCGGCTGCGGCAAGTCTACTTTCCTGAAGAGCCTGAACCGCATGAACGACCTGGTGGAAGGCTGCCGCATTTCCGGCGATATCCTGCTGGACGGTGTGGATATCTATAAGGATAAGATGGATGTTAATGTGCTGCGCAAGCGGGTTGGCATGGTGTTCCAGAAGCCCAACCCCTTCCCGATGAGCATTTACGATAACATCGCCTACGGTCCCCGCACCCACGGTGTGCGCAGTAAGGCGCAGCTGGATGAAATTGTGGAAAAAAGCCTGCGCGGCGCTGCCATCTGGGACGAAGTGAAGGACCGCCTGAGCAAAAGCGCGCTGGGCATGTCCGGCGGCCAGCAGCAGCGTTTGTGCATTGCCCGCGCCCTGGCGGTGGAGCCGGAAGTTCTGCTGATGGACGAACCGACCTCCGCCCTGGACCCCATCTCCACCTCCAAGGTGGAAGAGCTGGCTCTGGAATTAAAGGACCGCTACACCATCGTAATCGTGACCCATAACATGCAGCAGGCCGCCCGTATTTCAGATAAGACGGCGTTCTTCCTGCTGGGTGAGCTGGTGGAAATGGGCGATACGGAACGCCTGTTCTCCACCCCTGTGGACAAGCGCACGGAAGATTATATTTCCGGCCGTTTTGGTTGATCGGAGGAGCAATACCATGCCTAGTGTGCGTAAATCTTATGATGAAGAGCTTTTGCAGCTGGATACCTTGCTGGCCCGCATGGGTCACGAAGCCGGTGCCGCCATTGAAAGCGCACTGACTGCCCTGCGCAATGATGATATTGAACTGGCCCGCAGCGTGGTTGCGCGGGACAGCCAGATCGACGCAAGCGAACACGAGATCGAACACCGCTGCCTGCAGCTGCTGCTGCGCCAGCAGCCGGTGGCTTCGGATCTGCGCAAGGTCAGTACAGCCCTGAAAATGGTAACGGATGTGGAGCGCATCGGCGACCAGGCCAGCGATATTGCGGAGCTGGTGCTGCACCTGCACGCCAAATCCACCGATGCCGTGGGCGTGCTGGAAGATATCCTGAAAATGGGCGATGATGTGCTGAAGATGGTCAAACGCTCCATTGCCGCCTATGTGCAGGTGGACCTTGCCGCCGCCGCGGAAGTGATCGCCCATGATGATGTCGTCGACGCCGCGTTCAGGCGCATCAGCAGCGAAATTGCCCAGTACATTGCCGCCCACCCCACCGAAGCAGAGACCGCGCTGGATCTGTTTATGGTGACCAAATATCTGGAACGCCTTGGTGACCACGCCGTGAACGTGGCCGAATGGGTCGAATTCTTAAAGACCGGCGTTCACAAATCCCGCAAGATCGTGTGATCTTGCCCGGCGGCGTGTGAGGCCGCTCCAAGGTGAACCTGAAGCCAACTGCTTGGATTTTGGGCAATACCGCATAATTCTAAGTGCCGATACGGCGAGCGAGGTGCGGCAGATGCTAAGCCAAAAGCGCAGATAATACTGGATGTCTTATCGAGCATTTTGGCAACGCAGATGCCGTGCCGCAGCCGCCGGAGCGGTGCTTAAGCCGTCAGGCGGGAATTGTGCGGTATGGCCTTGAATTTTCAGGTACACCCAATAACATTGCCATTCTCTTTTTTATGTTTTCCTATACCGCACCAAAGGGCCAGCACTGCACGCTGGCCCTTTGGTGTTTTTATGTGTAGACTGCTGGGAATGAAACCTGGCAGAAAAGTGGAAGAAGCAATGCAGAGTGTGTTATACTGGAAAGGACAAATCGAAAACGGCTGCACAATATCAAAAGTGAGGAACATCTCTATGCAGTTTCTTCCGCAAGCCTGCCGCTGGTCGTGGTTGCGTTCATTGTGGCGGCACTGGTTCGCATCTCGGTTGGTTCTTCTACCGTGGCCATGACGATGGCCGCTGGCATTATTGCCGCCATGCCCGGCATCAGCGAGTTGTCTCCTCTGTATCTTGCCTGCGTTACCGCTGCCATCGCAGGTGGTTCCACGGTCTGCTCTCACTTTAACGATTCCGGCTTCTGGCTTGTTAAGAGCCTTGTCGGCATGGATGAAAAAACCACCCTCAAGACCTGGACCATTATGGAAACCTTGGTTGGCGGCGTTGGATTCCTGGTTGCGCTAGTCATTTCGTTCTTTGCCTGATTGGTACATTTATTGAAAAATTCTATTTTATAACCCAAAAGCCCAAAGCGGCACGGTTCACTTAACCGGCAGCTTTGGGCTTTTGCTGTTTTATCAGAGAAAAAATTACGCGCTTACATCTTCAAACTGGCTGTTGTACAAATCGGCGTAGAACCCGCCAGCGGCCAACAGGTCGTCGTGGGTGCCCTGCTCCACAATGTCACCATCCCGCATGACTAAAATCAGGTCGGCGTCCTTGATGGTGGAAAGCCGGTGGGCAATCACAAAGCTGGTGCGGCCGCGCATCAGGTTGTCCATGGCGGTCTGGATGCGCTGTTCGGTGCGGGTGTCCACACTGCTGGTGGCTTCGTCCAAAATCAAAATTTTGTTGTCCGCCAGAATGGCGCGGGCAATCGTCAGCAGCTGTTTCTGGCCCTGGCTCACGTTGGAAGCATCCTCGTTCAACTCCATCTGGTAGCCGCCGGGCAGCGTGCGGATAAAGTGGTCGGCACAGGCGGCCTTGGCGGCGGCGATGACTTCCTCATCGGTGGCATCCAGGCGGCCATAGCGGATGTTTTCCATAATGGTGCCCTGGAACAGCCAGGTATCCTGCAATACCATGCCAAAGCCTTCGCGCAGGGCGCTGCGGTCAAAGTCCTTTACGTTGTGGCCGTCCAGCGTAATGGCGCCGGAGTTGACATCGTAAAAGCGCATCAGCAGCTTGACCATGGTGGTTTTGCCTGCGCCGGTGGGGCCGACAATGGCAACTTTCTGGCCGGGTTTTACATCGCAGCTGAAATCCCGGATAACAGTCTTTTCCGGCGTGTAGCCAAACTTGACATGGTCAAAGGTGACCTGGCCGTCAATGCAGGCGGGGTCCGCCCGGCGGGCGGGGTCAGCGTTCTGTTCTTCTTCCGGCTCACCCAAAAATTCAAACACGCGCTCCGAAGCCGCCGCCATACTTTGCAGCATGTTGCTGACCTGGGCCAGCTGCTGGATGGGCTGGGTGAAGTTGCGCACATACTGGATGAACGCCTGGATGTCACCAATGGTGATGATGCCGCGCGCGGCAAAAATGCTGCCGGAAACGGCCACTGCTACATAGCCCAGGTTGCCCACAAAGGTCATGATGGGCTGCATCAGGCCGGAAAGGAACTGGCTTTTCCAGGCGGATTCAAACAGGCGGTTGTTGGCTTCGTCAAAATCATTCAGAACGGCATCTTCGCGGTTGAACGCTTTGACCACATTGTGGCCGGAATATACTTCCTCCACCTGGCCGTTCACGGAGCCCAGAACTTTTTGCTGGGCGCGGAAATATTTCTGGCTGAACCTGACCACCAACAGCACCAGCGCCATCGAGACCGGCAGGATCAAAATGGCAATCAGCGTCATCGTGGGGCTGATGGTCAGCATCATGATGAGCACGCCGATCATGGTGGTAATGCTGGTGATCAGCTGGGTAATGCTCTGGTTCAGGCTCTGGCCCAGGGTGTCCACATCGTTGGTAATGCGGGAAAGTACCTCGCCCACGGTGCGCTTTTCAAAATAGGCAAGAGGCAGGCGGTTGATCTTTTCGCTGATCTGGCGGCGGAAGTCATAACACATCTTCTGCGAAAGCCCGCTCATGATCCAGCTCTGGCAGAAACTGAACGCAGCGGAAACCAGATACATGACCAGCAGGATCAGAAGGATTTTACCGATATAGCCAAAGTCAATGCTGCCGGTGCCCCGCAGCTTGGCCACCCAGCCGGTGGCCAGGGCAGTGGTGGCTTTGGCCAGCACCTTGGGGCCTGCAATATTAAAAATCGTGGAAAGAACGGCAAAAACAATCACGGCAATCAGGCGGAACTTGTAGTGCCCCAGCTCTGCCAGCAGGCTGCGCATGGTGCCCTTAAAGTCTTTTGCCTTTTGGGTCGTCATTCGTCCGGGATGCGGCATCAGGCTTCCCCTCCTTTCAGATCCAGCTCTTTGTTGCTCAGCTGGCTGCGGGCAATTTCCTGGTAAGCCGGGCAGCTTTCCATCAGCTGGGCGTGGGTGCCCTTGCCCACAATGCGGCCATCTTCCAGAACCAAAATCTGGTTGGCGTGCAGCACGGTGGAAATGCGCTGTGCCACAATAATCACGGTGGCGTCGCCGGTTTCGGCTTTCAGCGCGCGGCGCAGGGCAACATCAGTCTTGTAGTCAAGCGCGGAGAAGCTGTCATCAAACAGGTAGATCTTCGGGTGTTTGGCAATGGCGCGGGCGATGGAAAGCCGCTGCTTCTGCCCGCCGGAAACGTTGGTGCCGCCCTGGGCAATGGGGCTTTCGTACCCCTCCGGCTTGGCGGAGATGAACTCTTCCGCCTGGGCAATGCGGGCGGCGGTGCGCACATCGGCATCGGTGATATTCTCGCCGCCGAATTTCAGGTTGGAATCAATGGTGCCGCTGAACAGTACGCCCTTTTGCGGCACATAACCCAAAAGGCCGCGCAGGGTGCTCTGTGGCATCTGGCGCACATCCACGCCGTCTACCGTCACGCTGCCGCCGGTCACATCATAAAAACGGGTGATCAAATGCAGCAAACTGGTTTTGCCGCAGCCGGTGGAGCCGATAATGGCCGTGGTCTGGCCGGGTTTGGCGACAAAATCAATATCGTGCAGGGCGTCCTCGCTGGAGCCGGGGTAGGTAAAGTTGACATGATGAAACGCGACTTCGCCGTTCCAGTGGTACTGCTTGAGGTCAGCGGGGATGGCTTCCGGCACCGGGTCATGGATGGCCGGCTCGGTGGTCAGCACTTCGTCAATGCGGTCCGCGGCAACGCCGGCACGGGGCAGCATCACGGCAACCATCGTCAGCATCAGGAAGGACATCACGATCTGCATCGTGTAGGTGATAAAGGCGATCATGCTGCCCACCTGCATGGTGCCGGCATCAATCTGTTTGCCGCCGAACCAGACGATCAGCAGGGAAGTGCCGTTCATAATCAGGGTCATAAAGGGCATCATGGCAGCCATTACCCGGTTGGTGAACAGCTGGGTGCGCATCAGGTCGGTGTTGGCGGCGTCAAAGCGTGCTTCCTCGTGCTGTTCGCGGCTGAATGCGCGGATGGGCATAATGCCGGTCAAAATCTCGCGGGATACCAGGTTCAGCCGGTCCACCAGCTTTTGCATGATCCTGAACTTGGGCATGGCAAACTGCATCAATACCGTAATCAGCGCCAGCAGCAAAGCGACGGCCAGCACAATGATCCAGGTCAGGCTGGAACCCGCCTGCGCCACATGGATGATGCCGCCAATGCCAAGGATGGGGGCATACGCCACCATGCGCAGCAAAATTACGCAGGTCATCTGGATCTGCTGTACATCGTTGGTGGTGCGGGTGATGAGGGATGCGGTGGAAAACTTGTCCGTTTCAGAGGCAGAAAAGCTGACCACCCGGCGGAACACACCGCGGCGCAGATCCCGCGCAATGGCAGCCGCCACGCGGGAAGCAAGCAGCCCCACCAGAACCGCGGCGGCAACCATCAACAGGGTCAGCCCCAGCATCCGGCCGCCGGTCTGCATCAGGTAGTTCATCTGTACCGCATCGCTGATGCCAAGGGCCTGATATTCCAGCCCCACCAGCAGCACTGCCTGGGCTGAAAGCCCGCTCAGCTCACTTTCGCCGGCCTGACCCATGGCTGCGGCCAGCTGGGCCTGTACGGCATCCCGGCTGAAACCGGGCATCTGGGTCATGGCCGCAAACTGGGCGGTAACGATATCCAGCGCGGCGGCATCCGGGGCGTTGCCCTCCCCGGCTGCCTGAGCGGAAGCCAGATAGAGCACAATATCCGGGGTGGAAAATACCTCCGCCAGCGTATCCCGGTCCGCATCGGCCCGCAGCAGGCGGACCGTATAGGGGGATGCGAGCTTTTTCTGTAAGCTGGTAGCGGAGGAGAGTGCGTTGTCGGTGCCGCCCGGCTGGGTGTAAGCGGCTTCCACCGCGGCGGCGTCCGCGTCCGTCATCAGCAGCTCCAGCACCTGCAGGGTGGAATCCCGCACTACTTCTGGCACAGCGTCCGCAATGCCGGACTGTTGGATGCCGGTATCCACAATTTTGCTGGTGTAGTCCGGCAGGGTCAAATCGCCGTATGCCTGCACCAACAGCAGGGCAATAATAACAAGGCAGGCCGCCCAGTGTTTGGCCAGATGTTTGAAAATTTTTGTCATGGCATCTTCTCCTTTTCGGCCAGCAGCTTTTCGTTCTGGCGCTCAATGGCCTGCAGCAGGGTTTCGGCATCCTTTGCAAACTGCTGGCAAAATTCTTCGCCCAGGTCATCCATAATGCCGGTGATGTAATCATTCAGACGGCTTTCGCAGATCAGGCGGGATTCCTCCCCTTTTGGGGTGATGCGCACCAGAGTGCGGCGGCGGTCATTGGGATCGGTCTGGCGCTGGGCCAGGCCATCCTGCTCCAGTGTGCGCAGTCCGCGGGAAATCGCCGGCAGCGGCTGCTTGAAAATCTCCGCCAGGTCCGAAACATACACGGCACCATCCTGGCCGCGCACCTCAATGGCGTGGTTCAGCCCTTCCAGAATGCCAAGATGCAGCTTGGGGGCGTTGGCAAGGCTTAAAGACGCCCCGCGGCGCACAGACTTTTTCAGCCGGTCAAGATAGCGCATCACGGCTTTGCTGCGCTGGTCACCAATATGTCCCTCCATAAAGGTTCTCCTTTCTGTTGCTATATGTAAATAGTTGGCATATGTTAAGCATATGGAAACAGTATAGCCCCGCAGCCGAAAAAAAGCAACGGCTGCGGGGCTGTGTTTTAAATTTGTTTACAAACTACTTATAAATCAAAGTCACCGGTAAACAGCTGCACCCAGTAGGGGTGGCCGTCCACCATGGTGTAGCCAACGCCGATGCAGTCAAAGTTTTCGCTCAGAATGTTGGCGCGGTGGCCGGAGCTGTTCATCCAGTCGTTCATCACGATCTCCGGGGTTCTCTGGCCCATGGCAATGTTTTCGCCGGCATAGCCATAGTCAATGCCCAGGTGCCACAAAATGGTAAAGCATTCAGAACCGTTGGGGCGGGTGTGGCTGTATCGCTGGGAAAGCTCCTTGGCGCGGGCTGCTGCGGCAACCATCAGACGGTCGTCCTTGACCAGGGGCTGCAATCCGCGGGAGGTGCGCTCTTGGTTGACCAGCTCGATCACGCGGTCTGCCATGGCTTCCTCGCTGGTCGTAATGCTGGCCTGCATCACGCCGGTATCAACATCAAAAAGGTACAGATTGCCGTCGATCGTCACAATGCCTTTGGCCATGGTGCCGTACACCTGGTCAAAGTAATAGGTGCCGTCATTGTTGGTATCCCAGCCTTTTACCATGTGGCCGTTGGCGTCATACCGCACCCACTTGCCGGTGCCGTCTGCGTTTTCGGCCCAGTCGCCGGCTTCGGATTCCTGGTACACATCCTTGCTGACGGCTTTAGCACCCTGCTGCACGTTATCCAGCCAGTACCAGGCATCGGAGGCCGGATCATAGATTTCTTTGCCGCGGTAGGCTGCATTATTGGGATCATAACCCTGGCGCTTGCCAGCCTCGTACCAGTAATCTTTGCCGTCCATGCTGTGCCACATCAGGTTGCAGCCAATGCCGGTGGTGGTATCAAAGCTGCAGGGCAGGTTGTCCACCACAATATCGCCCTTGGCCATGGCGCCGGTGATCAGGTCAAAATAATAGGTGCCGTCATCGTTGGTATCCCAACCTTTAATCATATGGCCGTTTGCATCGTAGCGCACCCATTTGCCGCCGTTGGATTCCTGGTAGACATCCTTATTGACGGCTTTTGCGCCGCCCTGGTTGGCGTCCAGCCAGTACCAGGCGTCGGAATCAGGGTCGTAAATCTCTTTGCCGCGGCCGGTGGTACCCTGTTTCACGCCGTTCTCGTACCAGTAATCCTTGCCGTTCACGGTTTTCCAACCGGTATAGCCGCTGGCAGGGGTTGCGGTGGGTTTCACAGGGGTAGCAGTAGGTGTAGCAGTCGGCTTGACCGGCGTTGCAGTGGGGGTCGCGGTAGGTGTTGCGGTAGGCGTTGCAGTAGGCGCTGCGGTAGGTACAGCAGTCGGGGTTGCTGTGGGGACTGGGATATCCCTTGTCTTGATATACTGGCGCACATCCTGGTGGTATTCCTGCTGGCTTACGGCATAATAAATGCCATCCCACTGGGCCGCAATGCCGATGCTTTGGAGACTTTCCTTCTTTTTCTCGGTCACTTCATGGCTGGCCGGATCCAGTTCATATTGTTTGATCCAGCTGCTCTGCTCGCACGCTTGTTTGTCCGTGGCGACCAGCAGCGTTCCGTCCAGCGCAATACTGCCGGCAACCACACCCGAATCATCTTCACGCGCCAGGTTGGAATCACAGTCGCCCAGGTCATCACGCCAGAAAAGGCGTTCGCCGGACGCATAGTACCAGTCGCCCCCACACGGGAAGATTGCACTCTTTTTGTCTTTCCACCAGGTATTTTCATAGGTATCATCGGTGGCCAGGTTCACGATGTTCTGCGTGCCAAGGTTTTCCAGGTCAAAGGCAACGCTGTCATCGCCGTCATCGTTATGGTTGGTGTTCATCTCCTCTGTGGTACACAGCAGGTGTTTATGCGTGCAATATCCCAGCTGATCCGAACCGTCCACCGGGTCATCCCAGGTGCAGTCCACCTGGTACCAGTTCCCGTCCAGCTCGACCATGTTCCACGCATGGCCGATATCTTTACTGGTTACCAGCACACCAGTGATACCCAGCTTGCGCAGGGTAAGGGCATATGTTTTGGCGTAACCGTCACAGACGGCAGTCCCTTCCAGCAGGGCGCCGCGCAGGTTGTGGTCGTCTTGCACATTATCACTAAGGTGTTCCCGGTCATAGGCAATGTTCTGCACCAGCCATTCATGCACATAGAACACCTTTTCCAGATCCGTCTGGCACAGGGTGTTGGCCTGGTCCACCAGCTGATCCAGCTTTACCTGCATGGCGGCAACATCCTGCGCCGTGCAGTATTCAAGGCCGATTGCCACCGCCAGCCCGGTATCTCTGCTATAATAGCAGGACAATTTGCTGATGGCCTCGCCGCCTTCCACACGCGCATTCAGGTCAGCCAGGGTGGAAAGCACCAGATCTTTATCCAAGTTCAGGTCTTTGATATTTACTTTCTCTGCTGTTTCCGTATGGTTCTTTACGGCATTGGCCACGCGCTCCACCATGGTCTGCGCCGCCTGAATGTTGTTGTCATCCTCCGCCAGCGTTGCCGGCTGCGCAGCCAGTGCTTCACGGGCAGCTATGATGTTTTCCAGCGTGCCTTCCACTTCCACCACGCTGCTGTCCGCCGTTTCCGGGGTCTGGGCCCAAACCGGAAGCGCAGCGGTGCCCATCATGGCCGCCGCCAAAACAAGGGCCAAAATCCGTTTATCTTTTTTCATTTTTTCCTCCCTGGAATACAGCCAAAAAAACGTTTTTGCCGCTGTATATCCTAATTTTAAATTTTACACGAAACAGAGGAGAAATACAATGCCAGACGCACCAACATCCTGCACAGAAAAAGTTTTCAGACTTTACATTTTTTAATAAAAAGGCTATCTTTTCGCGTGCAAAGTGGTGTATAATGATACAAAATATGGGGGTGTGTGTCCATTTTGGCACACCCCGGAGGCAGCGTGGGCGGAACGGTGTATCCGGCACGTTTCCACTGCCCGAACAACCGCCACCTGCCCTTGCCCCCCCCCACCCGCAGCTGGTGGACAAAAGGAGGATGACTTTTTGATGGAACACAACATTCCCGAACTGGTTGCCCAGCTCACGCTGGAAGAAAAGGCCGGGCTTTGCTCCGGCGCGGATTTCTGGCACACCAAAGCCGTGGAACGCCTGGGCATTCCCACCCTGATGGTCTCGGACGGCCCGCACGGCCTGCGCACCCAGGACCCGGAATGGGACGACCCCAACCACAGCCGCAAGGCGGTCTGCTTCCCCGCCGGGTGCTCCGCTGCCGCCAGCTTTGACCCCGACCTGGCCCGCCGGGAGGGTGCGGCCATCGGGCGGGAAGCCCGCGCGTTCGGCGTTGGCGTTGTGCTGGGGCCTGCCGTAAACATCAAGCGCAGCCCGCTGTGCGGCCGCAACTTTGAATATTACTCCGAAGACCCGGTGCTGGCCGGTGAGCTGGCCGCCGGGTACATCAATGGCGTACAGAGCCAGGGGGTTGGTACTTCCATCAAGCATTTTGCCGCCAACAGCCAGGAGTACCGCCGCATGAGCGCATCGTCCGACATGACGGAGCGTACGCTGCGCGAAATTTACCTGCCTGCATTTGAAACCGCCGTCAAGAAATCCCAGCCCTGGACGGTGATGTGCAGCTACAACCGCGTGAACGATGTATTTGCCAGCGAAAGCCGCATGCTGCTGACCGATATCCTGCGCACCGAGTGGAACTTTAAGGGCTTTGTAATGTCCGACTGGGGCGCTGTAGCTGACCGTGTAAAGGGTGTTGCGGCTGGGCTTGACCTGGAAATGCCCGGTTCCGGCGGTGTCAATGACGCCAAGATCGTGGCCGCCGTTAAAGCCGGCACCTTGAGCGAAGCCGCGCTGAACAAGGCTGTGATCCGCATTTTGAACATTGTGTTCCGCGCGGCGGACGAAGCTGCCGCCCCGGCCCCGGAGCTGGACCTGAAAGGCGACCACACCATCGCCGCAGAGCTGGCCAAGGAATGCGCCGTGCTTTTGCAGAACCGCGGTGTGCTGCCGCTGAAAAAGGGCAGCAAGGTAGTATACATCGGCGGCTTTGCCAAAACGCCGCGTTATCAGGGCGGCGGCTCCAGCCACATCAACACCATCAGGGTGGACAGCGCGCTGGAAATGGCCGAAAGCCATGGCCGCCGGGTGAGCTATGTGGAGGGCTTCCCCGCTGATCTGGACCAGCGGGAGGAGGAAGAGTTCCTGCGCGCGGTTTCCGCCGCAGCGGAAGCTGACGCGGCGGTGATCTTTGCGGGCCTGCCGGAATCTTTTGAAAGCGAAGGCTTTGACCGCAGCCATATGCGCCTGCCGGAAAGCCAAAACAACCTGATTGCCCGCGTGGCCGCCGTGCAGAAAAACACTGTTGTGGTGCTGCACACCGGTTCCCCGGTGGAATGCCCCTGGGCCAACGATGTGAACGCCGTGCTGTGCATGTATCTGGGCGGCGAAGGTGTTGGCGCTGCGGCGGACGCCCTGCTGTGGGGCGATGCCAACCCCAGCGGCCGCCTGCCGGAAACCTGGCCCCTGCGGCTGGAAGATACCCCGTGTTATCTCGACTTCCCCGGTGACGGCCGCCATGTGGAATACCGCGAGGGCGTGTATGTCGGCTACCGCTGGTACGATGCCCGCAAAATGCCGGTGCTGTGGCCGTTTGGGCACGGGCTTTCCTACACAGGGTTTGTGTACCGCAATGCCCAGCTGACGGCGGACGAGTTTGCCGAGGGCGACAGCGTGCGGGTACGGGTGAGCGTGAAGAATGTTGGCATGATGCCCGGCAAGGAAGTTGTACAGCTGTATGTAGCAGACTGCACCGGCACCACCGGCCGCCCGCCCAAGGAGCTGCGCAAATTCGTGAAGGTCAAACTGGAACCTGGCGAGGAAAAGCAGGTAGAGTTCACCCTGACCGCGCAGGATTTGAGCTACTATGACGAAACGCTGGGCAGCTGGTACGCCGCCCCGGGCGAGTACAAGATTTTGCTGGGCCATTCCAGCCGGGATATCCACGCAACGCTCAGCGTGCGGTTCAGCACCCCGCGCCGCCGCCCGTTCGTGATTGACGAAAACACCACCATCGGCGAGCTTTCCAAGGATGACCGCACGGCTGGCATTATTCAGCAGGTGCTGGCACAGGCAGGCAACACCCTGACCGGCGGCAACGCAGGCGGCAGCGAGATTGCCAGCAGCGAAGCCGTAGCTCAGATGCTGGATTCCATGCCGCTGCGCGGCATCGTGAACTTTGGCGGTCCCGCTGCAGCCGGGATGATTACCCCGCTGCTGGAAATACTGCGCGCCGCTATCCAGTGATTTGGGCCTTGGCGTAATCAAGGCATCCCCGAACCCCGCAAAAGAGAGTTGAAATATTCCGATCAACACATTTATAAGGCAACACCGCACAATTCCCGCCTTGCGGCTTAAGCACCGCTCCGGCAG
>OKSB01001103.1_pt1 | contig 27828 bp, 31 predicted proteins | sample 1601171 | NCBI WGS metagenome assembly OKSB01 (sample SAMEA3541496, study PRJEB24748) | human gut metagenome | biome: human gut; feature: human-associated habitat; material: faeces | place: China | collected 2012 | reverse complement strand
GCATACCAGATAATCAGTGCAACGGCACCTCCCGCTCGCGGAGGAAGATTTACTTTTCTCTGCACAGCTCTGAGTCCACGCCAGAGACAAAAGAACTCGACAAGCAGAAGCAAAAGGTTTGCAACGGTTAGCACCGATGTGACTTGGGGAGTAAAAATTGTGCTTTGGATAATGGTCGTATTTAGAATCAGCATCGGGAAAAAGTATGCCGCTCGGATTACTGTTATAATAAAGCAATTTCTAAACCATTTATTTTCACGCCATAGAGAACGAAACCCTAATAGTGACAACACCATTCCAACGGCAGGAAGAATATAATTTAGGCACCAAAAGTTCAGCGTGATAGCGCAAAGTGCCATGCCAATGAGTACACGGCTCATTGCTTTTCTCCATGGTGTTACATCTTCAACAACATCATCAGGGGGAAAATCTAAAACGCTTTTTTCAAGCATTGTCTCAAAATCTCTTTCGTTCATGGATTCCCATTCATGATTACTCATGCACTTCACCTCCTAACATCTTGCGAAGCTGCTTTTTCAAGCGATACAGTTTTCCCTCGACCGATCTTTCAGTCATCCCCAGCTCGGAAGCAATTTGGGCTGTTGATTGTAAGTAATAATATTTTCTGTAAAACAGCATCCTGTCTTTGGGTGATAACTGGCGCAAAGCATAATTAAGCGCAGATTGCAGCTCTTTTTGTATAATCAGTTCTTCAGGACGTGGCTCCGATGATGGTATATCGTCTGGAATTTCTTCAACACTATTATGGCGGTGAGTATCCCTCGTATAGTTCAGCGCAGCATTTCTGGTAATCGCCGTCAACCACGTCTTCCAACTTCCTCGTTCTTGGTTGAACTGTTCTATTTTTTCCCAGACACGCATTGCTACTTCTGAAAGGCAGTCCTCTTGATCCTGTGGATTTTGCAAAATAGGCGCAATAATGTATCTCATCAGTGGCCCATAGTGCAACAATAAGGCGTCCATGCCTTTTTCATTTCTTTGAAGCAGCAATTCGATAATATCCTGTTCTTGCACAGCATCGCCTCCTTTCGGATTTGTTTTCTATTTAATTATACACGAGTTGACAAGAAAACCCACAGATATTTCAATAACTTTTATGGGACCAATTTGACCCATTTAAAAACTGATTGTTTGCTCGTTCTTTTGCAAACTGCCGCCGTTCCTCGCTATACGGCGCAGTCAGCCGAAAACTTAACCGCCCTTTCTCGATCTCAAAGGTCAGCCCGCCTTGCTCATCATCGTCGGTCTGGCGGCAGCATTGCGGGTACTTTGCCGCAAATGCCGTCAGCCGCTTTTTGAGATCGGTGTTGTGGGTCTGCACCTCGATCATGCGGCTATGCTCGTCAAAATAGATCGCCGTTGTCTTTTGCTTCTTGGTAAGCCCTGTTCTCATAAAACCTCCTGATTTTCACGATTTTTTCTCAGCTCTTGAATTGACAAAGTGCTGCGATTTTTTGATGGAAGCACCCCAAACGATGCGCAGTACGTTTCGCATTGTCCTATCGGCTGATTTGCCACTTTTCCAGCTCTTGACTGCATTTTCATGGTGTTCTGTTCGTGTGGCTTTTCAGCCACTTCACCAGCTCATTTTTCATCACCAATTTGCGCCCGCCGATCCGTAAGGTTGGAAAATCCGGGCTGCTCAAAAGGTTATATGCCCCCGCTTTGGAAATCTGTAACGCTTCGGCAAGCTGCTTTGCGTCCATCACATCGGGCATGGCTTCAAACGGTTCTCTGCTCATAAAATCTCCTTTCCCGCATGAAAAAGCAGCAGCTACCATTTCGGTAACTGCTGCCGCTTCTGCGTCTGTTTACTTGTCCAAATACTTCTGATACTCCGCTGTCACATAGTCCTCATAGGCTCCCGCAATTTTGGCGATCCGCTTATGGACTGCGCTGGCGGTCTTGTAGCCAACCTTGTCTGCAATCTCCTGCTCGGTCAAGCCGTCCATGCGCAGCTTCAATATCTCCTGGTCTTTCCCGCTGATGCGCTGCTCGGCAAAGGTGGCAATCTGCATTTCGGAGATAACCTTCTGTTCAAATTCGCCGCGCGGATCAGCTACCTCGAAAATATCGCCGTCCTCGTTCTCCATCATCTCGTCAAGAGAAATCGGCTTGCCGGAACGGTTGTGATGCCACTTCCGCATGAAATCCGTCTTGACGGTACTGCCGGTGGTTTCGTAGTCCTCCACGGTGCGGTTTTCCCAGATTGCGTCGATCATCGGCTGCCAGTTCTGCTCTGCAATCACCATGTCGGTGACATTACCGATCAGATTGCTGAACTGCTGATAGGTCAGCCACGGCACTTCCACACCCTGCGGGATGTTGTAAAGGTTTTGGAAGCCAAGCCCGTTCTGCTCAAACTTCATTCGGATGTAGGGGATGATACTGTACGATAGCCGCCACAAAGGGAAATATCCTGCGTACTGATTCCAGTTGCCGGGAATGTCGCGGTAGTTGCGCTTGCGGTCTTTGACTTGGAAAAACTGCCATGCGCTCCATGCGTAGCAGTCCCACACAAGCAGCTTGAACATATCGTCACATACGATGTGGTCATACTTGTCCGTCCGCAGCACCTCATATGGGCAGCGGGGCAGCTCATAGGCGGGCTTCCACTTCTCCGCAAGCTCCTGCGGCAGACTGTAAAACAGCGTCAGCCATGATTTATTGCTGTCCTGTGGTATCTCGATGATCTCCCCGGGCAGCACCACAAGAAAACCTTTTGGGCCTGTCTGCTTGTCCATCAGCGTCACCTCCAATCGTTTCTGTATTCAGCCCTCTACTATATATGGCATGAGAAGGGATGAATTGTTCCAATGCTTTCAAACTTTTTTGGGATTTTTTGAAAAATTCTCGGAGTGGATGGGATAGGATCGATTTAAGGTAATTATACCTGAAAGCTGTGAATAAATCCATTGCTTTTCGTGACGGCAAAAAATAACGGGTATCCGGCGTTCACCAGATACCCGTTATTCCGTTGCCAACCCTGCCTGACAGATGCTCATTTCGTAATTTTTAGAATTACTGTCTTATGAGCACCCTTGCGACGATGGGGGCTGTTTGCTGTCTGTGAACAGAAACTCAGTCGGTCACGTACGGCAGGAGGGCGATCTGACGCGCTCTCTTGATGGCCTCGGTGAGCTCGCGCTGATGCATCGCGCAGGTGCCGGTCGTGCGGCGCGGCAGGATCTTGCTGCGCTCGGACAGGAAGCGGCGAAGCTTCGCGGTGTCTTTGTAGTCGATATAAGTGCACTTGTCCACACAGAACTGGCAAACTTTTCTGCGTTTGCGGTTCTTGCTCTTATCTCTGTCAAAAGCCAAGACTGTAATCCTCCTTTATCAAAATCAGAACGGCAGGTCGCCGTCATCGTCGTCCAGCTCGGAAAAGGCGCTGCCGCCCTGGGGGACATTGTCATATCCGCCATAGCTGCCGCGGTGAGCCGGTGCCGATGCGCTCGGCGCTGCCGGACGAGGCGCATCGCCGCCGTCGCGGCGCTTGCTCTCGCCGAAGTAGACATTGTCCGCCACGACTTCCGCAGTCGTGCGCTTTCCGCCTTCGCGGTCAGTCCATTCGCGGATCTGCAGACGGCCGCTCACGGCGGCCATGCTGCCCTTGGTGAAGTACTTGGAGACGAACTCCGCCGTGCTTCTCCATGCGACAATGTCGATGAAGTCCGTCTGCCGCTCGCCGCCGTCACGGCCGCCGAAATCGCGGTCGACCGCCAGCCGGAACGACGCCACGGGAACCTGGGACTGGGTATAACGAAGCTCGGGGTCACGGGTCAGACGGCCCATGAGCACAATGTGGTTCAGCATTGCCGTGCCTCCTTATTCCGGGCGACGGGTGATCAGGGAGCGGAGAATACCGTCCGTGATGCCCAGCACACGATCCAGCTCGGCCGGGAAATCCGGGCCGCTGGTGAACTTGACGAGCACGTAGTAGCCCTCAGAAATGTAGTTGATCTCGTAAGCGAGCTTGCGCTTACCCATCTCCTCCATTTCCTCCAGCGTGCCGTTCTGCTCGACAAGCGCCTTGAACTTCTCGACGACTGCTGCAGTCTCTTCCTCCGACAGATTGGGGTTGATGATATACATCAGTTCGTACTTTTCGGTGGTTTTTGCCATTTCAGTTGCACCTCCTTCTGGTCTAGTGGCCCTCATCTCAAATGAGAGCAAGGATCACCCGCGTCAATACGCAGGCCATATTATTATACCTGAAAAACCGGGAAAGTCAATCCTTTTTTGCACTTTCCGGCGTATCGAGCACGTGCACATTCATCTGCGGGTAGGACATGGACACGCCGTGGGCGTCAAACGCCGCGCCGACGGCCTCCATGAGGTCATAATACACGGTCCAGTAGTCCGCCGTTTTGCACCAGACGCGCACGGTGTACTCGATATTGCTCTCCCCGTAGCCCGACACGCGCACGAACGGCGCCGGCTCCGGCAGGATGCCGGACACGAGCGACACGGCGTTGTGCAGCGCCGCCTTCACCTGCTCCGGGCGGCAGGTATAGTCCGCGCCGAACGTCAGGTCCACGCGCCGCTGCAGCTCGCGGTTATAATTGACGATCTTGGACGCCGAGAGGTCGCTGTTGGGCACATAAATGTCCTTATTGTCCAGCGTGCACAGCTGCGTATAGATCAGGCCAATGTCCTTGACGGTGCCGCTCACGTCGCCGGCCTCGATGAAATCGCCGTCCTCGAACGGCCGCGTGAGCAGGATGGTGATGCCGCTCATGGCGTTGGACAGGCAGTTTTGCACCGAGAGCGACAAAGCCAGGCCGAGCAGGCTGAACACCGCCAGCAGCGCCGTGACGTTAAAGCCGAGACTGTCGGCCACGATGAGGATGGCCATGAACTCCAGCGCGATCTTGAGCACCTTGAGGATGAACCGGCTCAGGCTCTCCGACAGGCGCGAGTGCGCCGAGATGCGCCGCGCGACGCGCATGACGAGCCAGATAACGAGCACGCAGATCACGAGCGTGATGGCGGAGGTGATGAGCTTTTCGAGCGTGAGACTGCCGAGGCTGAAGCCGATGGCGTTGTTCACGTCCTCGATGCTGTCTTTCGTGGATTCGAGCGCGTTCTGATAGGTGTCCGTATTCAAACGGCGGTCTCCCCTTTCGTGCGGGATTCGATCTTGTATTTAGTATACGCCATCCCCCGCCGGTTTTCAACACGTTCCGGCGGGCGGGGTGTTGGAGAAGGCTTGCGGTGGCGCCTTTTTGCACTTTTAAGCGCAAAAAGGCGGGGCTGAGATCAGCCCCGCCTGCGTAGGTAGGTAAACTTATGCCTCGTCGTAGAGTTTCTTGAGCTTGAGCAGGTGCTCGTAGCGGGCCTTGGCGTTGTCCTCAGACTTCGCGAACAGCTCCTCGGCGCGATCCGGGAACTCGTTGGTCAGGCGGGCGTAGCGCGCCTCGTTCATGAGGAAGTCGCGGTAGCCGCCGGCCGGCTCCTTGCTGTCGAGCGCGAAGGGCTTTTCAGCGGACGGATCGTAACGGAACAGGTTCCAGTAGCCGCAGTCGACCGCACGCTTCATCTCGCCCTGGCAGTTGGTCATGCCGCCCTTCTTGATGCTGTGCATCTCGCAGGGGGCGTAGCCGATGATCAGGGACGGGCCGGGGTAAGCTTCCGCTTCCTTGATGGCCTTGATGGTCTGCGCCGGGTTGGCGCCCATGGCGACCTGCGCCACGTAGATGTAGCCATAGCTCATGGCGATCTCGGCAAGGCTCTTGCTCTTGAGCTCCTTGCCGGCAGCCGCAAACTGCGCGACCTGGCCGATGTTGGAGGCCTTGGACGCCTGTCCGCCGGTGTTGGAGTAGACCTCGGTGTTGAAGACGAACACGTTCACGTCCTCGTCCTGCGCCAGGACATGGTCCAGACCGCCGAAGCCGATGTCGTAAGCCCAGCCGTCGCCGCCGAAGATCCAGCAGCTCTTCTTGTTGAGGAAGTCCTTGTTGGCCATGACGCGCTGGTAGCGCTCGCAGTCACAGGCGGGCTTGGCCTCCATCACAGCGAGGAACTCCGCCGTGGCGGTCTGGTTGGCCTCGCCGTCGTTATAGGTCTCGAGGTACTTCTTCGCAGCCGCGACCTTGGCGGGATCCTTGCCGTTTTCGGCGATGTAGCGGATGTCCTCCGCCAGATCGTCGCGGATCTTCTTCTGGCCGAGGTACATGCCGAGGCCGTGCTCCGCGTTATCCTCGAACAGGGAGTTGGCCCAGGCGGGACCCTTGCCTTCCTTGTTGACGGTGTACGGGCTGGTGGCAGCCGGGCCGCCCCAGATGGACGAGCAGCCGGTCGCGTTGGAGATCATCATGTGATCGCCGAACAGCTGCGTGATCAGGCGGGCATAGCTCGTCTCGGCGCAGCCGGCGCAGGAGCCGGAGAACTCGAGCATGGGCTGCCGGAACTGGCTGCCCTTGACGGTGAAGTCCTGAAGTTCCTTCTTCTCGGCGACCTTGGCGACCATGTAGTCGAACACGGGCTGCTGATCTTCCTGGCTCTCGAGCGGCTGCATCGTCAGCGCGCCGACCGGGCAGACGTGCGTGCAGACGCCGCAGCCCATGCAGTCGAGCGGAGAGATGGCCATGGAGAACTTGTAAACGCCCTTGCCGGCGCCGACCTTGAAGTCGACTGCCTTGGTCTGCGCGGGCGCGGCGGCCAGCTCGTCGGCAGTGAGCGCGAACGGGCGGATGGTCGCGTGCGGGCAGACATAGGCGCACTGGTTGCACTGGATGCACTTGGCACTGTCCCACTCGGGCACGGAGACGGCCACACCGCGCTTCTCATACGCGGAGGCGCCGAGCTCGAACGTGCCGTCGGCGTGATCGACGAACGCGGAGACCGGCAGGCTGTCGCCGTCCATCTTGTCGACCGGAGTGAGGATGTCGCGCACCATCTTGACGGTGGCCGGACGGCCGGCCAGCTCCTTGGCGGGCGCTTCGTCCACGGCGTCGGCCCAGTCGGCCGGAACGTCGATCTTCACATACGCAGTCGCGCCGAGGTCGATGGCCTTGTAGTTCATCTCGACCACGTCCTCGCCCTTCTTCATGTAGGAGGCCTTGGCCTTCTCCTTCATGTAGCGGATGGCGTCCTCTTCCGGCATGATCTTCGCCAGGGAGAAGAACGCGGACTGCAGGATGGTGTTGTTGCGCTTGCCCATGCCGATCTTGATGGCCAGGTCAATGGCGTTGATCGTGTAGAGCTGGATGTTGTTGCGGGCGATGTAGCGCTTGGCGGAAGCGTCCAGATGGTGGCTGAGCTCCTCAGGCGTCCACTCGCAGTTGATCATGAACACGCCGCCCGGCTTGACATCCTGGACCATCTTGAAGCCCTTGGTGATGTAGCTCGGGTTGTGGCAGGCCACGAAGTCAGCCTTATTGATGTAGTACGGGCTCTTGATCTCGTGATCGCCGAAGCGCAGGTGGCTGATGGTCACGCCGCCGGTCTTCTTCGAGTCGTACTGGAAGTAGGCCTGCACGTATTTATCGGTGTGGTCGCCGATGATCTTGATGGAGTTCTTGTTCGCGCCGACGGTGCCGTCGCCGCCGAGACCCCAGAACTTGCAGGCGATGGTGCCCTCGGGGGAGGTGTCGGGCGCGTCCGTCTCCGGCAGGGAGAGGTTGGTCACGTCATCGACGATGCCGATGGTGAACTGACGCTTCGGCGTGTCGCGCTTGAGCTCTTCGTAGACCGCGAACACGGAGGACGGCGGGGTGTCCTTGGAGCCAAGGCCGTAGCGGCCGCCGGTGACGACGATGTCGTTGCGGCCGGCGTTGGCCAGCGCGGTGACGACGTCGAGGTACAGGGGCTCGCCCTGTGCGCCGGGCTCCTTCGTGCGGTCGAGCACGGCGATCTTCTTGCAGGTCGCCGGGATGGCCGCGATGAGCTTGTCGGCACGGAACGGGCGGTACAGGCGGACCTTCACGAGGCCGACCTTCTCGCCGTGGGCATTGAGGTAGTCGATGACTTCCTCAGCCACGTCGCAGATGGAACCCATGGAGATGATGACACGGTCAGCATCCGGAGCGCCATAGTAGTTAAAGAGCTGGTAGTTGGTGCCGAGCTTGGCATTGATCTTGCCCATGTACTCCTCGACCAGCTCCGGCACGGCGTCATAATATTTATTGGACGCCTCACGGTTCTGGAAGAAGATATCGCCGTTTTCGTGGCTGCCGCGCATCTGCGGATGCTGCGGGTTCAGGCCGCGCTGACGGAAGGCATTGACCGCATCCATGTCGACCATCTCGGCCAGATCGTCATAATCCCAGACGGCGATCTTCTGGATCTCGTGCGAGGTACGGAAGCCGTCAAAGAAGTTCAGGAACGGGACGCGGCCCTTGATGGCGGCCAGGTGCGCCACGGGGGACAGGTCCATAACTTCCTGCACATTGCCCTCGGCGAGCATGGCAAAGCCGGTCTGGCGGCAGGCCATAACGTCGGACTGATCGCCGAAGATGGACAGCGTGTGCGACGCGAGCGCACGGGCCGTCACGTGGAACACGGCCGGGAGCAGCTCACCGGCCATCTTGTACATGTTCGGGATCATGAGCAGCAGGCCCTGAGAGGCGGTGTACGTCGTGGTCAGGGCGCCGGCATTCAGCGAACCGTGGACAGCGCCGGCTGCGCCGGACTCTGCCTGCATTTCCTGCACACGGACCTTCGTGCCGAAGATGTTCTTGCGGCCGGCAGCGGCCCACTGATCGACCAGGTCGGCCATCGGGCTCGACGGGGTGATCGGGTAAATGGCAGCCACTTCCGTGAACGCGTAGGACACGTGGGCGGCAGCGTTGTTGCCGTCCATGGTAACGAGCTTTCTTGCCATAAACTTCATCTCCTATTTCTCTTATATGTTATCCTATATTCGTGCAATGGGCACCTATCCGCCCATTCACGTCAATATGATAACACAGTTTCAAAAAAACGTAAATAATAGTTTTTTTGATTCTTGTTTCATTTTTCGAAACACAACTATTGAAAACGTGCAAGTTTCCGGGTGAAAACCGGCGTTTTCACGGAAAATGTCCAGTTTTTTCGCTAATTTTTCGCTTGTGATTTCTCACCTATTGTTATATAATATATCACTGCTGTTAAGAAAGGGGCTGTCTACATGGTCAAAATCGAACAATCGAATGGCACCATCAGCATCACCAACGAAGTATTCACCAACCTTGCAGGCGACGCCGCGACCAGTTGCTTCGGCGTGAAGGGCATGGTCGGCCGCAGCAAAGACAGCGGACCGTTCCAGCTCCTGCGCCGTGAATCCATGTCCAAAGGCGTCAACGCCACGTTCGCCGATGACGGCAGCATCTCGCTGGAGCTGCACATTGCGGTCGATCACGGCGTGAACATTTCCGCGCTTGCCCACAGCATCATCAACGAGGTCAGCTACAAGGTCAATCAGGCCACCGGCGTGCCCGTGGCGCGCGTGGACGTGTACGTGGACACCATGTTCCTCGATTAAGCAGGAACTTCGCACCGCTTCCCTCCCGGGAGCCGCGCTTCCGGGCCATTTTCATTCCCCCTGTCGGAGGTGTACAGATTTGAGAGAGATCATTGATGCCGCAGCGCTTCGGGAAATGCTCCTGTGCGCGAACGCGGCACTGGAAGAAAACAAACAGAAGATCAACGAGCTCAACGTCTTCCCTGTTCCGGACGGCGATACCGGCACGAACATGAGCCTGACGATGAACTCGGCCGCCATCGAGCTCGGCCGCAAGCAGACCGAGACCGTCGGCGCCGTGGCCGACTGCGCCGCAAGCGCGCTGCTGCGCGGTGCGCGCGGCAACTCCGGCGTCATTTTGTCGCTGCTGTTCCGCGGGATCGCCAAGTCCCTCAAGGGCCGCGAGACCGCAAGCGCCGCGGAATTTGCCGCCGCCGTCTCCGCCGGCGTGGACGCCGCCTACAAGGCCGTCATGAAGCCGGCCGAGGGCACGATCCTCACCGTCAGCCGTCTGGGCGCGCAGGCCGCCGTGGCCTTCGCCAAGGACAGCACGGACTTTGAGGGCATGCTCGACGCGCTGCTCGTCGCCGCGCGCGAGGCGCTGGCCGACACGCAGAACATCAACCCCGTGCTGCGCCGCGCAGGCGTGGTCGATGCCGGCGGCGAGGGCTTTGTGCTCGTCATGGACGCCATGCTCGGCTATCTGCAGGGCCGCACCGCCGCCCCCGTGACCGCCGCCGCTCCGGCTGCCGCCCAGGCGCCGAAAGAGGGCGCGGACTTCTCCGAGTTCGACACCGGCGAGATCACGTTCGGCTACTGCACGGAGTTCATCGTCGCGCGCGAAAACAGCAAGAGCCCGGAGCTCCTGCGCTCTTTTCTGAAGAATCTCGGCGACTGCGTCGTCGTGGTGGACGATGATGAGATCATCAAGGTGCACGTGCACACGAACGTGCCCGGCGAGGTCCTGACCGAGGCGCTGACCTACGGCCCGCTCCAGACTGTGAAGATCGAGAACATGCGCAACCAGCACACCGCGCTCTCCGGCAAGGAGGATGCTCCCGAAGCCGCCGCCGAGGCGGAGGCCGAGCCCGAAGTGGCCAAGCCCGAAAAGCAGTTCGGCGTCGTGGCCGTGTCTGCCGGCGAGGGCATGGCGAACCTCTTCCGCGAGCTGGGCGTGGACCGCGTCGTCACCGGCGGCCAGACCATGAACCCCTCCACAGAGGACATCCTCACCGAGGTCAACAAGACCCCGGCGGAGGTCGTGTTCGTGCTGCCGAACAACAAAAACATCATCATGGCCGCCCAGCAGTGCATCCCGCTGTCGGACAAGAAGGTCATCGTCATCCCGACCAAGACCGTGCCGCAGGGCATCACCGCGATGCTCTCGTTTGACCCAGCGAGCGCCGAGGACGTCATCGAGGCGGAGCTGAGCGCCGCGATCGAGAGCGTGCACACCGCGCAGATCACCTATGCCGCGCGCGACTCCGACTTTGACGGCCACAACATCCACAAGGGTGAGTATCTGGCGCTGATGGACGGTGCGCTGCTCGGCAGCGACGCCGACCTCGACAAGGTGCTGTCCAAGATCGCGGACGCCGCCAATGATCTCGACCCCGACATCGTCTCCATCTACTACGGCGAGGACGTGCAGGGCGACGCCGCCCAGCACGCGGCCGACCTGCTCGGCGAGCGCCTGCCGATGGCGGACGTGAACGTCGTCAACGGCGGTCAGCCGGTGTATTACTACATGATCTCGTTTGAATAAAACGTGCACCATAAGACAGCAAAGCGCCCGGACGAAATGTCCGGGCGCTTTGCTATATGTTTTTTGAGGCAGTGCGCCCCGGCTGCACCGGGGCGCACTGCCGTTTTTTTATTGCTCCTGCGCGCGGATGAGATTCTTGTAGAAATCGACCGCGCCGGGCAGGCAGTTATATTCGATATTCTCGTTGAGGCCGTGCATGCCCTTCATCTGCTCCGGGCCGTAGATCACGGGGGCGAAGCGCACGCAGCTGTCGCAGATCTCCTGATAGAAGTGCGCATCCGTCGCGCCGGTCATGACATAGGGGCTGACGGGCAGGCCGGGGAACGTCTCGCCGATGACCCGCTCCACCTGGCGGAACGCCTCGCCGTGGATGTCCACAGGCTCGGAGTAGTCGTTCGTGTGCACGACCTCCATCTCCAGACCGTGCTTTTCGGCGAGCCGGCGGATGATGGCCAGGCTCTCCTGCTCGCCCTGATGCGGGATGAAGCGCATGTTCGCGCCCAGCGTCGCCTCCTGCGGCAGGACGTTGTACGCGTCCGAGCCGGACTGCATCGTGAACGCGATCGTCGTGCGCAGCATGGCCCCCGCCTGTGCCGACACGCGCGGCAGCACAGCCTTCATCAGCGGGGCAAACAGCCAGAGGTTGCCCATCACGAGCCGCAGGCCGAACGGCGCATACGGCGCCAGGCGCGTGAACATGGCCGTGACCTCGGGCAGAAACTTCTTGCGGAACGGTGAATGCTTTTCCACATCCGTCACGAACGCGGACAGGCGCGCGATGGGGGTGTTCGCCGTCGGGGCACTGGCGTGACCGCCGGTGCTGCGGGCGGTAAACTTCACGTCCGCCTTGCCCTTTTCAAACACGCCGACCATGGCGAAGTTGCCGGGGATGCCGCCGATCGGCTCGGTGATGATGCCGCCGCCCTCGTCGCAGACGAGAAACGGCCGCACGCCGCGGCGCTTGAGCTCGGCGACAAGCTTCGGCGCGCCGTCGCCCGCCCACTCTTCCGTGCAGGACGAGGCAATATAAACATCGTTGGCCGGTTCGTATCCGGCGGCGAGCAGCTCCTCGACCGCCTGGAAAAACGCCATGACCGAGCACTTGGTGTCCGACGCGCCGCGGCCCCAGACCTTGCCGTCGGCAATGTCGCCGGAAAACGGCGCATGCGTCCACGTGCCCTCGGCGGGCACAACGTCCTGATGGCTCATGAGCACGATCGGGCGGTCGTGCGCGCGGCCCGGCCAGTAATAGAGCAGGTTGCCATCAATGTCCGTGCGCGCGAGCTTTTCATGCACGAGCGGGAAGAGCTCTGCCAGCAGCGCGTGGAAGCGCTCAAACTTTTCCGGCTCGCGGACGTTGGCGTGCGACGTGGTATCGCACCGGATCATGGCCGAGAGCTTCTCGGCGTAGGCCATGGCGCGGTCGGGATCCGGCTGCGGCTGATAGCCGGACGTTTTGCGCGGTGTGAGCGCAGCGTGCGCCACGGCCGCTCCCAGCGGGGCCAGCGGCGCGAGCGCGAGATAACCGGGACGGAACTTCATTTGACCTCTGCCTCCTTTTTCTGCTTGCGGTACATGCTGTAGGCGATGCCGATGGCCAGTGCGCCGCTCGGAATGATCATGAAGCTCGTGGAGCTCGTCAGCGACGGGACAAGCATGAACAGCAGGCTCATCACGACCAATGGGGCGACGGCGACCTGCACGTTCTTGCGGAAATACTGATACGCCATCGCGCCGAAGAGCGCCGGGACGACGTTTGCAAACGCCGGCTGGAGCACGGGGCTCTGCAGCACGGGCTGCAGCGGTACGAGCAGCGCCACGCCGAGCGCGAGCACGACGATGGTCACGAGCGAGGATGTCGCGATCGAGAGCGTCGAGATGATCTCGTTTTCGGCCGTGCCGGTCTTGGTGCCCACGATGTCGCGCGCGTTGACCGCGCACGGGATCTTCATATTGATGAGGTTGCCGGTGATGAAGGCGAGGTAGCCGCCGCCGGCGCCGAGCATGGGCGTGTAGATGAGAAACTCCGCCACACTGCTGACCGTCCACACGAGGCCGACGGACAAAAAGCCCTTGGCCACGGCGCCCATGTCGGGCATGGCGCCGAGGAACGTGCCGATGAGAAACGGCGCGCCGACGAGCAGCACGAGCGTGACCGCGCTCACGGTGCGGCCGAGGACGTGCGTCCGGCGGTTGAACTGCTCAAGATATGCTTTGCGTTCGGTTTCGTTCATGATGTTCCCTCCTTACAGCCGCACGAGCACGGCCGCCGCCATGCCGATGAGCATACTGCCGGCAATGGAGAAGCTCTCCAGCCAGGCCATGTTCTTTTTCTCCGCCAGATACACGAACAGCGCCATCACCGCCGCCGATACGGCCACGACGATCAGCGGCGTCCAGTCGCCGGTGCAGGTGAACAGCCCCTCGCCGGACACAAACGCGCCGATGTAGCTGCCGATGTACGCGCACACGAGGCCGATGAACATGGCCGTCATGGCGCTGTCGCCGAAGCCGACGCCGGAGGCCGACTTGGCCCCGTCGTTGCCGAGGCGCTTGAGGTAGCGCTTGTTGAAGAAGATCGACAGGATCATGCCCCACATGATGCAGATGCTCATGAGCAGGGCGATCGTCGTGAAGCCCTGCGGCGTCATCTCGGCGGCGGACAGAGCGTGCATGCCGACCTGCTCAGCCGCGGCCTGGGCGACCTGCGTCTCATAGTGCAGCGCGCCGATGACGGACAGACGCAGCCACGGCCACGGCGTGCCGAGGCTGCCGGACAGGGCGATGACGCCGAGCAGGATGCCCACGCTCGGCAGGACCGAAAACGTGGCGCTCGACGTGATGGCGCGCTTCATGCGCGCGGGGTCGATGCCGATGGCAAGACCCGCGCGATAAGAGCGCACAAGGAAAATGACGCACACCACCGCAACGAACGCGATGATGCCGCCGCAGATCGCGTACATGGGTACGCTGTTGAGCTGGGCTAAGATGTTGTTCATAGACGTTTCCCCTCTCCGGCGGATGCCGGTCTCTATATGGAAAGGCCCGCATGGCAGCGCCATGCGGGCTTTTCACAGCTTATTGCGCGCCGCCGACCGGCCCGGACACGGCCGGGCGGATGTTGGATGCGGTCAGGTAAGACTGGAACACCAATATGCCCGCGACGGCTGCCAGCATGAGCTGCTGCCCGCCTGCGCGGTCATCCGGCAGCGCCGTGATGCACAGGAAGGCCGCAAACTGGCTCCAGAAAATGCTCTTGATTGCCTTCGGGCGGCCGTAGGCAAAGCCGGCAAGCTGATAAAACGCGATGAGCGCGGCACACAGCGCCAGGATCTCGACCGCATAGGCGGAAATGGTGGGGTTGATGATATTGACCTTATAGCTCACGATCAGCCAGAACGCGAGCAGCACGATCGGCATGGACGCGCACACGACGGCGCCGGAGGTTGCCTCGGCATCGCCGGGGGCGAGCATCTGGCGCGCAAACGCCGCGCCCGTCACGATCGCCAGCACGGCCAGCACCCGCTGCAGTCCGGGCGACGAGAGCGTGCCGGAGCTGATCATCAGCCAGGCGCCGCCGACCGCCAGCAGCGCGCCGAGCACGACGCCGCCGATGGTGCGCACGCGTGGCACCGCGGCAAAGGCCGCCGGAAGCGAATCCGGAAAGCTGGTGTGCGGCTGGTTTTTCATCCGGAAGCAGACCACGGCCAGCACGACCGCGGCGATGACGATCATCAGCGCGACGGCGTACGGCCAGATGCTGCCGCGCACGGCGAGGCCGGTCTCGGCTTCAAAACAGACCTGATCCTGCAGCCAGCGGAAAAAGGTCCCGAACGCTGCCAGCACAGCCGTGCAGCAGCAGATTACCCAAGCATTTTTGCGCATAACAAACTACCTGTCCCAATACATATTGAATAGACTTATTTTATACTGATTTCCCCCCTGCGTCAAGGCGCAAAACGCCCCCGCAGGGCAGAAAGGAGGCAGCGCGCGTGCGCAAAGTTTTTCTGCTGTCACTGCTGCTCGTGGTGCTCTCGCTCGTGATCCCGTGGCTCGTGGTCACGCTCGGCCCCGCGCCGGAGCCCGCGGCGCAGCCCGTCCCGTCCGTGACGGCGTCGGCCGCCGTCGCGCCCGACAGCGAAACGGCCATCACGGCGCTCAGCGGCGGCGCGCTCGTCGAGACGACGATGGCCGACTGGCTGCCCGGCGTTGTGGCCGCCGAGATGCCCGCGTCCTTCGCGCCCGAGGCGCTGCGGGCGCAGGCAGTCGCAGCGCGCACGTATATCCTCCAGCGCGTGCGCGGCGGCGCGGCCAACCACCCGGAGGCCGGCGTCTGCGACCAATACACCTGCTGCTGCGCGCACAAGGACGACGTCGCGCTGCGCGAACAATGGGGCGCGGACTACACGCGCAACATGGCGCGCATCCGTCAGGCCGTGACCGACACGGACGGGCAGTACCTCACCTACGGCGGGCAGCTCATCCGCGCGGTGTTCCACGCCTCGTCCGCCGGGGCGACCGAGAGCAGCGCCGCGCTCTGGAGCGGCGACGCGCCGTATCTCGTGAGCGTGTCCTCCCCCGAGACGGCGCAGGACGTGCCGAACTACGTCTCGACGGCCGAGATCGCGGCCGACGCCGTGCGCACGGCCGTGCTCGACCGCTATCCGGACTGCGTGCTCGGCGACGACCCGGGCACATGGTTCGGCACGCCGGTGCTCGATGACAGCGGCCGTGTGGCGAGCATCCCCGTCGGCTCCGAGACGCTCACGGGCGCGCAGGTGCGCGCGCTCTTTTCCCTGCGCTCGGCGGCGTTTTCCGTCGCGTACGGCGGCGGGACGTTCACCTTCACCGTCACGGGCAGCGGCCACGGCGTCGGCATGAGCCAGTACGGCGCGAACGTCATGGCCCTGCGCAGCAGCGGGTATGCCGACATTCTCGCGCACTACTACCCCGGCACGACGCTCATCCGTGCGGAGGGGTAGACGCAAAAAAAGAGACGTTCTTTGAACGTCTCATTTCTTTGCTTATCGTGCGTTTACTTCTGCATCGTGGCATCCGCGTACGTGTTTTCGTCCACATAATAGACCGTCACATCCGCGGTGGCCAGCAGCACGCCCGCGTCGTTGAACACTTCCGCCGTAACAAGCCCCGTCGTGCGGCCCTCCTTGACCACGCGGCCGTGCGCCACGAGCTTGGTCGTGTCCTTGCCCGGACGCAGGAAGTGAATGCTGCTGTCGAGCGTCACGGTGATGCGGCCGCCGGTGCGCGCGGCAACGCCGGTCGCCACATCGCAAAGGCTGAAGATCAGGCCGCCATGTGCCATGCTAAGCGGGTTCATGCCGTCCTGCGTCATTTCGACCTCCACGACGCTGGTGCCTTCGCCGACCTCGGTGACAACGACGTGATTGTGCGAATTGAAGCCCTGAAATTGATTGTAACGAAACGGGTCGAGATAAATTGCCTTGTTTTCCTCTTGGGTATTCTGTGCCATGTTGGGGTACGCCTCCGTCCAGATTGCTATTCAGGACGTTATCGTACCATGTTCGCGCGTTTTCGTCAAAATAATTTTTCCGTCGTGCACCTCCGCCGTCACGACATCGCCCTGCCGGAGCGTGCCGTCAAGCAGCATGCCCGCCGCCTGGTCAGCGATCGTGCTCTGGATGGCCCGGCGCAGCGGCCGCGCGCCGTACACGGGGTCATACCCCGTGGCCGAGAGCGCATCGAGCGCCGCATCCGGCACCTGCAGCTCCACGCCTGCGCGCTCCATGCGCGTGTTGACCGTGCCGAGGAGCTTTTGCGCGATCTGGCGAATGTTGGCGCGCGTGAGCTTGTGAAAGACGATGATGTCGTCCACGCGGTTGAGAAACTCCGGCCGGAACGTCTTTTTCAGGTCGGTCATGACCATGCTGCGGATCTCGGCGTCCGTGCGCCCGGTGCCCTCGCCCGTCTGCTGCGTGAAGCCGAGGCTGCGGCGGCTGTCCGTGATGGCCTTCGCGCCGACGTTCGAGGTCATGACGACGACCGCGTTGCGGAAGTTCACCTTCCGCCCGAGCGAATCCGTGAGCTGGCCGTCCTCCATGACCTGCAGCAGGAGGTTGAACACATCCTCGTGCGCCTTTTCGATCTCGTCGAAGAGCACGACGGAATACGGCTTGCGGCGCACCTTTTCCGTAAGCTGGCCGCCCTCCTCGTGGCCGATATAGCCCGGGGGCGAACCGATGAGCCGCGAGACGCTGTGCCGCTCCATATATTCCGACATGTCCACGCGGATGAGCGCCTTCTCATCGCCGAAGAGCGCCTCGGCCAGCGCGCGGCAGAGCTCCGTCTTGCCGACGCCGGTCGGGCCGAGGAAGAGGAAGCTGCCGATCGGCCGGTTCGGGTCGCCGAGGCCGACGCGGCTGCGGCGGATCGCGTTCGAGACCGCGTGCACGGCCTCCTCCTGCCCGACGACGCGGCGGCGCAGCGACGTCTCCATCTGCAGCAGCTGCTTGCTCTCGCTCGAGGTGATACCCGCGACCGGGATGCCCGTCCAGAGCGAGACGATCTCGGCCACGTCCTCACCCGTCACGGCGCGCACGGGGCCCGCGTGCGTCTGCTCCCACTGGCTGCGCAGCTGCTCGAGCTCCGTGCGCAGCTTCTGCTCGCGGTCGCGCAGCCGTGCCGCGCGCTCGAAGTCCTGCGCGCGCACGGCGCTTTCCATGTCCGCGGTCGTGTTCGTCAGCTGCATCTCCAGCGCGTGCACCCGCTCCGGCTGCACAAGCGCCTGCATGCGCACGCGCGAGGCCGCCTCGTCCACGAGGTCGATGGCCTTATCCGGCAGCCAGCGGTCGCCGATATAGCGCACGGAGAGCGTGACGGCCTTGCGCAGCGCATCGTCCGTGATGTGCAGGCGGTGGTGCGCCTCGAGCCGCTCGCGCAGGCCGCGCAGGATCAGCAGGCTCTGCTCGGGCGTGGGCTCGGCAATGCGCACGGGCTGAAAGCGCCGCTCGAGCGCCGCGTCCTTTTCGATATACTTGCGGTACTCCTCGAGCGTCGTCGCGCCGATGATCTGCAGCTCGTCGCGCCCGAGCGCGGGCTTGAGGATGTTCGCCGCATCGATGGCCCCCTCGGCCGAACCCGCGCCGACGATCGTGTGCAGCTCGTCGATGAAGAGGATGACGTTGCCCGCGCGCTGCACCTCGTGCAGGACGCACTTGACACGCTCTTCAAAGTCGCCGCGGTACTTCGTGCCCGCGAGCATGGCCGTCAGGTCCACGCTCACGATGCGTTTATTCTGCAGGTCCTCGGGCACGTTGCCGTCCGAGATGCGCTGCGCCAGCCCCTCGGCCACCGCCGTCTTGCCGACTCCGGGCTCACCGATGAGCACGGGGTTATTCTTGCTGCGGCGCGAGAGGATCTGGATGGCGCGCTCGATCTCCCGGTCGCGGCCGATGACCGGGTCCATCTTCCCGCCGGCGGCCAGCTCCGTGAGGTCGCGGCCGTACTGATCGAGCGTTTTCGTGTCGGCGGCGCGGCGCGTCTGGGACCGCGGCGCCGACTGCTGCGGCCGGGGCTTATACTCCGGCCGGCCGAACACGTCCATGATGTCCGTGTAGATCTTGTTCAGGTCGCCGCCGGCCGCCACGATGATGCGCGCACCGGCGCTGTCCGCCTCGCGGAGGATGCCCATGAGGATGTGCTCCGTGCCGACGTAGCAGTGGCCGAGCCGGTTGGCGTCCTCGGCGGCCAGCTCGATGACGTGCCGCGCCCGGGGACTGAGCCCCTGCTCGGGCGCGCCGGGCACGCCGCGGCCGACCGTCTCCGTGACCATGCGCGTGAGCACGGCGTCCGTCAGCGCGTTGTCGTTGAGGATGCGGGCGCCGAGCCCCTCCCCCTCCCGGATGATGCCGAGCAGGAGATGCTCCGTGCCAACATAACTGTGCCCCATGCCCATGGCTGCATCGTGCGCCTTTGTGATCGCTGTGGATGCCCGCTGTGTAAACCGTTCGCTGCCGCGCATAGATCGTTTGCCTCCTTCGCTGGTCATACGCCTCTATTATCGCCCGGACGGCACAAGGAAACTGCCGAATCCGGGAAGCTGATTTTTATTATTTCCACCCCTTCCTGTATTTTAATCCACCCGCTTTTCCGAATTTCAAAATTGACGGTTGATTTTTTGGATTTTTGTGCTACAATGACTGCATGCCAGAGGAAGAGAAGTCTGGTCAAAAACATAGGAGGTAATTACAATGGCTTTTGTTATTGGCGACGATTGCGTCATGTGCGGCACCTGTGCTGCGAACTGCCCGGCTGAGGCGATTTCCGAGGGCAACGGCAAGTACGTCATCAACGCGGACAGCTGCATGGAGTGCGGCACCTGCGCTGCGAACTGCCCGGTGGGTGCGATCTCCGTCGACTGATTCGACCGAGAACAACGCAAACGGATGAGGCGATATGCTCCAGGCATATCGCCTCTATCTATTTCAAACGATTTCCGCGGAAGGAGCGTGTGCCATGCCCCCCTGCGTACAATATGACGACCTGTGGCCGGGCGGCCCGCGGTTTGCACGCTCCGGCGCCGGGTTTGCCCTCGGTACGGACAGCGTGCTGCTGGCCGATTTTGCAGCCGACCGCCGCGTGCGCCGCTTTGCCGACCTCGGCTGCGGCGCCGGCGTGCTGACGGTGCTGCTGCTGCACGCGCTGCCGCAGACGGCGGCCGTCGGTGTGGAGCTGCAGCCGGACGCGGCGCAGCTGTGCCGCGATAATCTCATCGCAAACGGTCTGGCCGGCCGGGCGGAGATCCTCTGCGCCGACCTGCGCGAGCACCGCGCGGTGCTCCCGGCCGGAGACTTCGACCTCGTCGTGGCAAACCCGCCGTATTTCGCCGCGGGCAGCGGCTACACCTCGCCAGACCCCGTGCGCGCGCACGCGCGCGACGAACGCACCTGCACCATGCAGGACATCTGCGCCGCCATGGCCTATCTCACGCGCTGGGGCGGCTCGGCCGCGCTCGTGCACCGGCCGGAGCGGCTGAGCGAGCTGCTGTGTGCACTCACGGCCGCCGGGCTGGAGCCCAAGCGCCTGCGCACCGTGGCGCGCACGGCGGACGCCGCACCCAGTCTCGTGCTGGTCGAGGCGCGCCGCGGCGGAAAGCCGGGCCTCCGGATCCTGCCGCCGCTGGCCCTGTGCGCGCCCGACGGCACGGACTCGGAAGAGATCCGCAGAATTTATCACAGGAGGACGTGACTATGAGCGGAACATTGTATCTGGTCGGCACGCCGATCGGCAACCTCGGCGATCTGTCCGTGCGCGCGCTCGAGACACTGCGCAGCGCCGACTTCATCGCCGCCGAGGACACGCGCGTGGCGGCAAAGCTCCTCAACCATTTTGAGATCAAAAAGCCGTGCGTGAGCTACTACGAGCACAACAAATACGCCAGCGGCGAGAAGATCGTTGCCCGCCTGCTCGCCGGCGAGACGTGCGCCCTCGTGACCGACGCCGGCATGCCCGCCATCTCCGACCCCGGCGAGGACATCGTGCGTCAGTGCGCCGAGCAGGGCATCGACGTGCAGGTCATCCCCGGCCCGTGCGCGGCCATCGCGGCGCTGGCCGTGTCCGGCCTGCCGACGCAGCAGTTTTGCTTTGAGGGCTTCCTCGCCGTGAGCGGCAAGACACGGCGCGAGCACCTCGATCGCCTGCGCAATGAAACGCGCACGATGATCTTCTACGAGGCGCCGCACAAGCTGCTGCGCACGCTCTGCGACCTGCGCGACACGTTCGGCGGCGCGCGGGAGATCACGCTCGCGCGCGAGCTCACGAAGCTCCACGAGCAGAAGCTGCGCACGACGCTCGACGGTGCGGTGGCCTACTTCACTGAGACGCCGCCGAAGGGTGAGTTCGTGCTCGTGCTGCGCGGCGCACCCGAGCGCTCGGAGCCGGCCGTCACGGCCGAGCAGGCGCTCGAGATCGTGGCGCGCTACCGCAGCGAGGGCCGCGCGCTCAAAGAGGCGTGCAAGCTCGCCGCGGCGGACACCGGCTTCGGCAAAAACGAGCTGTATCAGATGGCGCTCAACGCCTGAAATCCACGTAAAACAAAAAAGTCCCCTGACCGTTGGTCAGGGGACTTTTGGATTCCGTGTTCAGAGCTTCTCGCTCATGGCGCGGATGCAGTCGGGGCAGATGTTCTTGCCCTTGTAGTTGATGATGTCTTTCGCGTTATCGCAGAAGATGCAGGCCGGCTGATACTTGCGCAGGATGATGGACTCGCCATCCACGAAGATCTCGATGCGGTCTTTTTCCTCGATGCCGAGGGTTCTTCTCAGCTCGATGGGGAGCACGATGCGGCCCAGCTCGTCAACTTTTCTAACAATACCTGTAGACTTCATAGTAAAATGCCTCCAATACAAATGGGATAAATGAGAAGGATTCAATCATTCATTCTTTTTAACACCTGCATTATACCAAACGTTGACAAAATGTCAACAAATTCGCGCGAACTTGTCCAATGAATTGCGTTTTTCTACCATTTGCATATTTTGGCTCGCGCCAGCATAATCTGTTTTGTGAATAATCACCGAAAATACAAAATTTTTTAAGCAAAACATGAACCAGAACGGAATCCGTACTTCGTCGTGCCGTATATGAAGAAAATCCGCATATTTCAAGGGGCTTTCAGGGGATTTCTTCCGCATGAAAGGCCGATAAGCAGCTGGGATACGCACGCATTTTTTCAACAAACGGCATCTGGGGCAGCAAGCAAATGGGGAAAGGGTGAAATTTTCATGGCATTGACCTGGGTCTGGGTAGGCATAGTGTGCATTGCGCTGATCTTCGGCGCGGCGACCGGGCAGAGCGCAGCCGTCGGCGCGGCGGCAGCACAGGGCGTGCAGCAGGCAGTGACGTTCTGCCTGACGGTGGGCGGCATGATCTGCCTGTGGTCGGGCGTGATGGAGGTCATGCGGCGCAGCGGCATCGCGGCCGGGCTGTCACGGTTGCTGCAGCCGGTGCTGCGGCGGCTGTTTCCGCGCGCGTCGCGCGATGCGCAGACGCTTGACGCGCTGAGCATGAACGTGAGCGCAAACCTGCTCGGCCTCGGCAACGCGGCGACGCCGGCCGGTGTGCGCGCCGCGCAGGCGATGGCGCGCGAGATCCGGGGCGACGCCGCCAGCGACGAGCTGTGCCTGCTGGTGGTGCTCAACACGGCGTCGATCCAGCTGCTGCCGGTCACGATCGCCGCGGTGCGCGAGGCGGCGGGCGCGGCCGTGCCGTTTGACATTCTGCCGGCCGTGTGGGTGACCTCCCTGTGCTCGGTCACGGTGGGTCTGCTGACCGGGAAAGGGCTGGCACGCATATGGCGGTGAGCGACGTGCTGGCGCTGACCGTCCCGGCGCTGCTGGCCGGTGTGGGGCTCTACGGCGCGCTGACGGGGACGGACGTGTTCTCAGCGCTGACGGCCGGAGCGCTCGACGGACTGAAAACCGTCGTGCGCATCTTCCCCGCCCTGGTGGCGCTGCTGGCGGCCGTGAGCATGCTGCGCGCCTCCGGAGCACTCGACGCGCTCACGCGCCTGTGCGCGCCGGTGCTGGCGTGGCTCGGCATCCCGCCGGAGACGGCGATCCTCATGGTCGTGCGGCCGGTCAGCGGCAGCGGCGCGCTGGCCGCGGCGAGCGACATCATCGGCACCTACGGCCCCGACTCCCGCATCGGCCGCACCGCCGCCGTCATGCTCGGCTCGACCGAGACAACGTTCTACGTGCTGGCCGTGTATTTCGGCGCCTGCGGTGTCCGGCGCAGCCGCTGGGCCATCCCCGCCGCCATCGCCGCCGACCTGACCGGCTTTCTCGTGGCCGCTGCGCTCGTGCGCTGGATCTGGGGTACATAGCGCCGCCGACAAATTGCACAAAAGCATTTATCCGGACTGATATTTTTTTGACAAAACGCCTATTTTGCAAAAAATCGCACTTTTCACTTTACAACGCTGCACGAATGTGTTATAAAATAATCACGTTAGTTAATAAATTAACCCAACGTTCTTCCGATTTCTTTCTTTTCTCTTCTTATTTTTGCTCTCTCGACAGCAGCGTGTCGCCACTCTCCGGCGGCACGCTGTTGCCGTTTCCGGACGGCAGCAAAAAATGCCCTCCCCCGCGTGTGCGGTGGGAGGGCATTTGCATGTCTCAGAATTCCGATCACATTTTTTCCGGTGCGGTCACGCCGATGATGCCGAGACCGATCTCGAGCACGCGGCGCGTCGTGTCGGCCAGCTTCAGGCGGGCGTCGCGCACGGCGGGCTCCGCGTCCTTGATACGGCAGACATTGTAGAACCGGTGGAAGCGTGCGGCCAGCTCCGTCACGTAGCGGTTGATGCGGCTGGGATCGTAATCGCGCGCGGCGAGGTGGATCTCCTCCGGGAGCATGGCGATCTGCTTGATGAGCTCGCGCTCCTGCGGTTTTGTGAGCAGAGCCGCGTCCACATCCGCCGCGGCGGGCACGGCGCAGCCGGCCTCCGCCATGGCGGCAAGCAGCGTGCAGATGCGCGCGTGCGCGTACTGGACGTAGTAGACGGGGTTTTCGCTGTCCTGCCGGATGGCGAGGTCGAGGTCAAACTCCAGGTGCGAGTCCGGCTTGGCGTTGAAGAAAAAGCGGCAGGCGTCCACGCCGATCTCATCCATGAGGTCAGCGAGCGACAGCGCCTTGCCCGTGCGCTTGGAGACCTTGACGATCTCGTCGCCGCGCATGAGGCGCACCATCTGCATGATGAGGAAGTCGAGCTTGCGGCCCTCGAGCCCCAGTGCGGGCGCGCGCATGGTCGCGGCAAAGCGGATGGCGTGGCCGTGGTGGTCGGCGCCCCAGACATCGATGACGCGGTCAAAGCCGCGCTCGATAAATTTGTTGCGGTGGTAGGCGATATCGACCGCGTAGTACGTATAAAACCCGTTCGAGCGGCGCAGGACCTCGTCCTTGTCGGCGCCGAGGTCGGTGTTGCGCAGCCAGAGCGCGCCGTCTTTTTCATACGTCAGGCCGGCGTCTACGAGCAGCTGCACGGTCTGGGTCACGTAGCCGGAGCTGTGCAGGCTGCTCTCGAGGAACCACTGGTCAAAATGAATGCGGTAGCGCTCGAGGTCGCGCTGCATGCGCGCGATGTTATACGGCAGGCCGAAGGCCACAAACGCCGCGCAGCGCTCGGCGCTCGGCACGGTGAGGTACTTGTCGCCGTCGCGCTCGTAGATGAGCCGGGCAAGCTCCTTGATGTCATCGCCGTGATAGCCGTTGTCCGGAAACGCGACGGCGTCCTCGCCCTGGATGAGCTGGAGGTAGCGCGCCTCGATGGACTTGCCGAACAGGTCGACCTGATTGCCGGCGTCGTTAACATAGAACTCACGCCAGACGTTGTAGCCCGCGCGGTCGAGCACGGACGCGAGTGCGTCGCCCAGCACGCCGCCGCGCGCGTTGCCGATCGTCATGGGCCCGGTCGGGTTGGCGGACACGAACTCCACCATGACCTTCTCGCCGTGGCCGTCGTCCACGCGGCCATAGTCTGCGCCGGCTTCGTCCACTGCGGTCAGCACGTCCTGATACCACTTGTCGGACAGGCGGAAATTCAGAAAGCCCGGCCCGGCCGCCTCGACGGAGGCAAACCACGTGCCGTCCAGGTCCATGTGCGCGATGAGCGCCTCGGCGATCTTGCGCGGGGCCATGTGCATGGTCTTGGCCGACGCCATGGCGTGGTTGGCAGCAAAGTCGCCATTGGCGGTGTCCTTCGGCTGCTCGACGGAGCCGCGCACGTCCGCGCCCTCGGGCAGATCGCCCGCCGCAGCGGCACGCAGATATGCTTCCCGGATGCACGCATCCACGGCGGCGCGTGCCTGTTCGATTCGATTGGCCATAATCAGTTACCCTCTATTCTATAATCTTATTGTTCTCGGACGGTGATCTTCAGCTGGTTGCGGTTGGCGCAAGCGTGGTCAAAATCCACTACATACAACAGATCCAGCACCCCGCCGTGCTCGCCCAGTGTGGAGCGGTAGCGCTGCGTCTCCAGTCCGACCGTGCTGGTGCCGTACGGCGTCTGGTACAAAAACGTGTTGCGCGCGCCGGGGGCAAAGACCATCCGGCTCATGACGGTGCCGGTGCGCTTGAACACGGCGCTCGACGGCGTGAAGGTAATGGTCGTGAGCGTGCCGGCCATACCGGTCAGCTCGCTCTCGGGATAGGTGAGCACCCCGCAGCCGTCGGTGCAGGTATACTCCCCGTCGGTCGAAAACTGCACCAGCTCGTCCGGCTCCTGCTCGAAAACATCGGCCTGGGAGCCCTCGATCGTGATGACGACCTGCATATGCCGCCTCCTTTGCATAACAGTGCGATTCTATTATCATATACTGTTTTGCCCAACTTCGCAACAGAAAAATGGTGTAGAATTTCCCGCCGTCGTTTGCTATAATGGTAGCATAAGCGCATCCGCCGCCGACCGCTGCGGATGCCAGCCATTTTTCGGGGGCGCAGGCTCCCGTCGGGAGGGATGACCGGATGAACATAGAACTCACCGACAAGGAGTTCCGGCGGCTGCTGGATCTCGTCTACATCGGCAACTGGATCCTCAACTCCACACGCGAGAAAGACCGGTTTGAGGATTACGATATTTTGCAGGAAAAGCTCTTTGCGCAGTGCGCCAAAAATGGCATGAACGCGCTCATTTCACGCTGGCAGGGGCACATTTTCCCCTCGCCCGCTTACGAAAACGGCGGCATTCACGAGGCCATCGCCGACTATGAGGACGCCGTATTTTTCGACATTCTGGCCGAGGAGCTGGCACGGCGCGACCTCGGCTGTCTCGACAGCGAGCCGGCCGATTATACGGAACTCAACGCCCGCATGGATGAATATATGGACGAATTTGAAAAGTCCGGCGTGGAAAATCTGGTGCTGGAGGCATGAGCACACGCACCATCGAAACGCCCATCGGCCCGCTGACGCTCCAAGCGGACGAAACCGCCGTCACGGCCATCCGCTTCGGCGCGGGCGTCGCGCAGGACGCCTCGCCCCTGCTCGACGCGGCCGAGGCGCAGCTGCGGGAATACTTCGCGGGCACGCGGCGGACATTTGACCTGCCGCTCGCCCCGCGCGGCACCGCGTTTCAGCAGCGGGTCTGGGCGGCGCTGCGCGCCATCCCTTACGGTGAGACGCGCACGTATGGCGAGCTCGCCGCCGCCATCGGCAGCCCGAACGCCAGCCGTGCAGTCGGCATGGCCAACCACCATAACCCGATCCCGATCGTCATCCCCTGCCACCGCGTCATCGGCGCGAACGGCACGCTCACCGGCTATGCCGGCGGGCTGGAGGTCAAGCGGAAGCTGCTGGCGCTCGAGGGAATCAACATTTTAAAATAAAGTACCCGCGGCGGGCAGCAGAACCAATGCGGAGGGACAGAGGCACGATAGATCGTGACGAAGAACACGCCGGGCGCCACAGTCGCGGTCGGCGATCCGGCGCAGATCATCCGCTATCCCGACACCAGCCGCTTCGCCGATAAAATGCAAAAGGCTATTTTCAAATTGACAACAAGCGTCTCCGCGCATTGTGCGCGGGGGCGCTTGTTTTTGCATAGTTTCGCGCGCGCGCGGCCATACTGTGCGCAGGAGATGAGGACAATGCGCATGAGCAACGAAGAATATGCGGCGTTTGTCGATTCGCTCTCGCCGCGCTCGCCCATCTGGGGTGACCTGCTGCGCGCGGGGCTGGTCGGCGGCGCGATCTGCGTGGTCGGTCAGGCGCTGGTGAATCTGTATGAACACTGGGGCGCCTCGGCGACCGCGGCGGCGACGTGGTGCTCGATCACGCTGGTGTTTCTCGGTGCGCTGCTGACGGGGCTGGGCGTTTACGACGATCTGGCGCGGTTCGCCGGAGCGGGGTCGCTGGTGCCGATCACGGGGTTTGCAAACTCCGTCGTGTCCCCGGCGCTGGAATTCAAGACCGAGGGCTTCGTCACGGGCACGGCGGTCAAGATCTTCACGATTGCAGGCCCGGTGATCGTCTACGGCATCAGCGCGAGCGTGATCTACGGATTGATCCTGGCCGTCTTTGGGCTGGCCTGACAAGGAGGAACGCAAGATGAAAGAAGATAAACGCGGCGGACGCAAGCCCGCGCCGGTGCCGACCGGGCACGACCAACGCGCTTCAGCGCGCGACCACAGCGCCCCGCACGGTAACCGGAAAAACGATGCCATCCCGCCGAGCAAGGCACACGCGCCGGACGGCATCTCCGGCTACTGGGGATAAGGCAGCAGCCTGAAATGGGATCGTTTGTTTTTTGTCTATGCTCCGCATAGACAAAAGCGGCCGCTGATCGCTCAGCGGCCGCTTGCGGGATTTCCTTAGAACTCGGTCGTAACCGGTTTGCGGGTATGGAACTCATGGAGGACATTGTACAGCCAGCCAACGAGCTTCATATCCAGATTGAACTGGTACACGGTGAACAGAGCGCCGGAGGTAGCCAGCAGGATGGTGAGAAGCTTCTTCAACAGTTTCATGTAATCGTCTCCTTACTTCTTGGCGAGACCCTTCTGGCGAGCGTACTCGGCAGCGCCCAGAGCGCCCATCAGCTGCGGGTCGGTCTTCAGCT
>OKSB01001100.1_pt1 | contig 27862 bp, 26 predicted proteins | sample 1601171 | NCBI WGS metagenome assembly OKSB01 (sample SAMEA3541496, study PRJEB24748) | human gut metagenome | biome: human gut; feature: human-associated habitat; material: faeces | place: China | collected 2012 | reverse complement strand
AAAGTCGGCTTTCTGACACCAGGCATCTAATTGTTCGGAAGTGGAATCGATATCGTATTCAAAGACCTCCTCAATCTTCAGATCGCCATAGCAACGAGCCTTTCCGTTTTTGATATTATTAAGTTGGGCACAAAGATTTCTACCAACAAAACCTTTGGCACCGGTAACTAAAATATTCATAACTCTATTATTGTACGAAATTACCCTCGCCACTCAATTCCTTTTTGATGTAATCAAGAGCTGCAATTTTAGCCTTGGTCTCTTCTACATTCAATATATAAGTATTATTAGAATTGAACTCCGTAAGTGTGTTACGTTCCGTTTCACCTTCTTTGAAGAACTTATCATAGTTCAAGCCACGATTATCTGCAGGAACACGATAGAAATTACCCATATCTTCAGCCTTGGCACATTCTTCATTGGTGAGCAATGTCTCATACATCTTCTCACCATGACGGATACCGATAACCTTGATGTCTTCTTTCTTGCCACCAAAGAGTTCACAAACAGCCTCCGCCTGAGTCTGGATGGTGCAAGCCGGAGCTTTTTGAACAAGGATATCACCATTCTGTCCATGTTCAAAAGCGAAGAGCACAAGGTCTACCGCCTCTTCCAACGACATGATAAAGCGGGTCATCGTAGGTTCAGTCAAAGTTACAGGATTGCCATTGCGAATTTGCTCTATCCACAGAGGAATTACAGAACCACGAGAACACATCACGTTGCCATAACGCGTACAGCAAATCTTGGTCTTACCAGAGTAGCGACTCTTAGCTACTGCAATCTTCTCCTCAACAGCTTTGGTGATACCCATAGCATTGATAGGATAGGCAGCCTTATCCGTAGATAGACATATCACAGCACCAACGCCAGCCTCGATAGCAGCTGTCAAAACGTTATCAGTACCGATGACATTGGTTTTCACAGCTTCCATGGGGAAGAACTCACAACTTGGAACCTGCTTCAAAGCCGCAGCATGAAAGATATAGTCAACACCAGGCATTGCGTTCTTACATGACTGCAAATTACGTACATCGCCAATAAAAAACTTGATTTTGTGTGCCACATCAGGATACTTTACCTGATATTCATGGCGCATATCATCCTGCTTCTTCTCATCTCGTGAAAAAATACGGATTTCACCGATGTCGGTACGGAGGAAACGATTCAACACTGCATTGCCGAAGGAACCTGTTCCACCAGTAATCATAAGGGTTTTACCTGCAAAAATACTCATAATGATTTTATCTTTTTATTTTTATATAATCGATTTATGGATGGTATTTAAATGTGCCATAATACTTAGCATACCACCCTGCAAACTTTCTCAATCCCTCACGTAATGATGTTGACGGTTTAAATCCAAAATCTTGTTCCAAAGGAGTCGTATCAGCATATGTCACAGGTACATCTCCAGGTTGCATCGGTACTAGTTCTTTGTGGGATTCAAAGTCATAGTCGTTGGGAAGTACACCTGCACGGATAAGTTCATCTTGAAGGATTGTTACAAAGTCTAAAAGATTTTCTGGAGAGTTATTGCCGATATTATATACCTCATAAGGAGGAATGGGCAATCCATCATCGCCATTTTTCTTCTCAGGAGCATGCTGCATGATACGGACTATACCTTCTATAATATCGTCTATATAAGTAAAGTCACGTTTGCAATTACCGTAGTTGAAAATCTGAATGGTCTCACCTTTCAACAGTTTGTTGGTAAAGCTAAAATAAGCCATATCGGGACGACCACAGGGACCATAAACGGTAAAGAACCGCAAGCCTGTAGAAGGAATATTATAGAGCTTCGAATATGCATGAGCCATCAGCTCATTGCTTTTTTTGGTAGCTGCATAGAGGGAAACCGGATTGTCCACCTTATCTTCCGTGCTGTAGGGCACTTTCTTATTAGATCCATATACACTGGATGAAGAAGCGTAGACTAGGTGCTCCACTCCTGACTGTCCATTGTCATAGGAATGACGGCAGGCTTCCAGGATGTTATAAAAGCCAATCAAGTTGGACTCGATATAAGCGTCCGGATTCGTTATAGAATATCGGACACCTGCCTGCGCTGCAAGGTTGACTACAATCTGTGGTTTGTACTCATTAAATATAGAGTCAATCAGTCCCTTATCCGAAATGGACCCTTTAATAAAAGTCCATGTAGATTCCGGATGGGAATCTGCCATGGACTTGATCTGATTAAGACGATATTCTTTTATCGATACATCATAGTAGTCGTTCATGTTGTCGATACCTATGATGTGTACTGGTGAAGCGGTACGAAAAAGTTCTAACACAAGATTGGAACCTATAAAACCGGCAGCACCAGTGACTAAAATAGTTTGATTTTGTAGCTTTATTTGCATACTTTTACCTTCTCCTCTTTTCATCTTGTTTATTTCAGTATTACTACCGCAGAAAAATTATATCTCCCATCCATCTCCTAAAGATTAAGAAGTATAATTTAACTGCTCACTTTGATTGAATGTTTGAACAAAAACAAGCATCATCTCCGGTAGGTCTTTGAATGGTTAATCTATCTACGATTTATCTAATCCATTATGTTCTTTTCTATTTTCGTGTACCTAAATCACCTATAAGTCCTCTTTTTACCCCAAGGGCTCTCCTGGTCATATTTGGCGCATAGTAGTAAGCAAGATATTTTATTTTTTTTCTGCTTGTTCCCATACCCTTTGTTGAAGCCTTCCTATTGGTAGATCTGTCAAGCCAAGCCTCATATGTTATATTTCTTTCATTTATCCTCTGCTTTTCCGGTAATTTCAGATAAGCCTGTATGCATGCTTTTAATCCATCCCGCATTGGAGTGAAACTAAATGCTTTTCCACAGACCCGCATTAACTTACTGTTATCAAAAAGGCGGTCGTACAATCTGTCGTATTTTATTTGAGTAGAATTTCCTAAAACTGTTGATAGTTCTGTACTGTCCTCTGGAGCGAAATGCTCGAGATGCATCCCTGTAAACTCTTCTATACTTTCACGATAAACACTCGCCACATCGCTCCAAATCATGTGGTCAGTGCCGGTAATGTGAAAAGCTTCCCCTATCGCCTCTTTATTTCCCACCAGCATAGACATGGCGCGTGACACATCATTTCCATATGTCATTGTAGTCTCTTTTTGTCCCACATCCCTAGGCAGAACAAGAGGTTTCCCTGCCAACACAGCATTAAGCCACATCATAAGTTCCATTCCCCCTAGCTGGAGACGCTTAATATTATAAGTTATATACGGCCTTATGATTGTCCAGTTATTCTTTTCAGAGTTAAACAGTATGTCCTCTGACCTTGCTTTTGCAAGCGCGTACTCATCTGTCCTCAAGTAATCTTTGTCTTTGCATACATCCAAAAGCCGCGGGGAATCCTCCTTAATAGGCTCTTTACTCTGAGCGTAAACTCTGGCTGAGCTCAAAAACATGTACTGGCCGGTGGCATTCAAATAGAGGTCTGCTCTCTCTTTAAAAGTCTCTGTGCCATATATCATAAAATCAACAATAACGTCATATTCTGTACGCAACTGTTGTTTGATAAACTGTAAATCATGCGCATCTCCCTGTATGAAGTGTATATTATCTTTGGATTCATATTTACGCCTCGATGTAACATACACATCATCTCCTTGCAAGCTTAACTGCTTAATGAGCGGTTGACCCATAGCTCCGGTCCCACCTAATACCAAAACTTTCATTTCTCTTCCCTGCCTTTCTGATTTCTCACATTCAGCAGCAATTTCACCACACGCAATATAGTGTTACGCTTGATAATAGCAACAACTACGAAAATGGCAATCAAAGTCCATCTTACAATTGTGTTTGTATACGTTGCCATAATCCCTAAACCAGCTGCAAGACTTATACTTGCAATCATAACGATAAGTTTAAGACTATATGGTTTCGCATCATCCAGATACATTTTACATATTCTGTGCATAAAGTAATAATGCAGAACCGCATATAAAATATAGCTAAACAGCGTTGTGTACGCCGCCGCCATATAACCAAAAAGGTTAATGAAGATATAATTTAAAACAATATTTAAGACAGCGCCACCCATAGTTGCGACAGCAATATATTTTGTTTTCTCATAATAGAACTCAAATGTAGCAAAGAATGTATATAAAAAGGTAAAAAATACACTCAGCGCTACTGCGGGTATACACCAAATTGCTTCCTGATATTCACGCGGCGCAAATATCGCCACAATTTCAGGCGCGAATATAATCAACATAAGATTCAAAACAGCTATAAGGATAAAGCATGGATACGCAACATGCGCAATATCGTAGACTTTTCGATCTTTAAGTTTTCGATATATCCAGGGTTCAATTGTCTGTAGCAGTGCGGTATTGAACATGGTCATAATTTGGGAAATAGAGTAAGCCAAACTATATATTCCAGCCTTGTCATTCCCAACCATATTGCTTATCATAATCCTATCCGAGCTTGAAAGAACCGTCATGGACAGATAGTGGGGAAGAAGGGGAATATTAAACTTTAACGCATATGTCCAGTAATGTTTTGAAAAAAATTGCTTTCCCCTAGCCATTTGGACAATGAATGTGCCCAAATAAAGTGCTATATGGACAACTGTCATCCCAACAATTCTAGCTGTAACCTTATCATCGCTATTTAAGATAAACCAAATGCAAACTGCTGGCTGTACGGTGGACATTAAAAGCGTCAAAACAACTTGCTTACGATACTTAAAATCAACGCGTTGATCCACCGCCCAAAAGTTGTAAGTCGCAGATGTCCAGATTAATATAATCATACATACCATCTGTACTGTAGACAGTGAAAACAGATTATTCCAAAATGAACATGTCACTAAGTATAAGCCCGTCCATAGTATGACTAAAGTAAGCGCAAGTCCTTGCAGTGAAGAACTGAACTTGCTTCGATCCTTTTCGAATTTTACAAGTCCTTGGGAATATATTCCCGAATAAAGATTTAGACAGACAATCGGTGTAATAATTGACATCCACGAATTAAACACGCTAAACTGGCCATATTCTTGTGTTGACAAAATACGCGTGAATATGGGGGTTGTTATCATAGCGATTCCTTTTTGCAGGAAAGAGCATATCAGGAACCAAAATGAAGCTTTCACCTGCACCGGCAAATTTTTGTATGTTTTCAGAATCTTTTTCAAAATGTACTACCTTCCCACTATTTATTGATCAGCTTTTTTACAACCGAAATCCCTTTTTCGCCCAAGATACTTTTAGCCATTTTTTTTGCTGCACCGTTAACATCAATCTCAAGATTATGGAGACTTTGCAACGCATTGCTTTCGTCATTATAATCTGTAAACACTTCAAAAATCACCGGTTTTTCTTTTTTATTGCTAGTGAAAAAATGCTCTACTGCAGAAAGGTATTCTTCCTTATTGGAAGCACACAAATATTCATAACCCAAATCCTCAGCGTAATGTTTAACAAGTTTTCTTGACATGTTCCCATAGTGTCCCGCAGCTGCCATATAAGAATCCGCCGCTTCTCCAAAACGTTGAGCCGGATGGTTATAATTTCTAAATTCAATTCCCCGTCCGTTATTGATGATCATCAAACGTAGGTTATTTCCAACATGCCTGTTACCTGCCACATTCATATCATAAAAAAATGCCAAATCGCCTATTATGCCAAAATGCAATTTCTCTGGATTTGCTAAAGAAGAGCCTACCAAAGTTGAAAACAGCCCGTCTATACCAAATCCCCCAGTATTTGAATAAATCTCTATTTTCTTATCATGCGGAATATCAAAGAAATTCCAACTCCTGAGTGTATTAAGTATCCCAAGGTACAGTACACTATTCTCGGGCAAATATGGTATGGAAGTTCTTGCTATCCAAATATTGGAAAACGGAAGATTGGAAATCTTCTCTTCTAAAGATACACATGCCGAATGGAACTTCTCATAATAATCTGTCTTTCTTGTGTTTGAGTCAGCTTTTTGAACATAATACTCGAAAAAAGAAAACTCTTCCATTTCAAATACATTCGTCAGCTTTTTAAAAGTATCCCGGATTTCTCCGTCTGGATGAATTCGCCATATCTCAGCAGCATGTGCCACAGAAGTTGCTCCAAGAATACTTCCAATATGCAGCATAACATCTACATTCAAAAAAGGGGTTGTCATGTTTTTCTGACTACCTATAAGCGCTGGATAAACCCCATATTTTCCCCTGTAATTACTAATATGCTCACATATAACTGCGGCATTATATAATTCACAAAAATCATCTACTGCTTTCGTTAGATTATCTTCCCACCGCACATGGGTGCCAACATAAATCAAAATCTTTTTCCCAAGCAGAGACGGCAGTTCATTGCCGGAAAAATATCTGTTAATCTTCCTTGCTTCCGGAAGTTCTTTCACCGTGAAGTCCTTACTATATGTTGTCATCAAATTTATATGCACAGGCCCCCCGCCATGACGGCGAAGTTCCAGAAGAGCGTCATTCACTGACACATTTACATCCCACTCTTCTTCTGGCGTATGGGCTTCCCTAAGCTGGATGCTCTTACGAACCAAATCATTCATCTGTGATGAACGATCTATTACTTGCGGATTAAGATGCCCAACACGTCCCTGATACTGTGTTGATGTCACGGCTCACCACGTCCTGTCATAATAGCCAATATAGGTAATTTGCGATAGAAAGCCTCGGTTAGCCCAGGCAGATAATTTCTTGACGCAGTAGCCCCTGTACATGAAAGAACAACTGGTTCGCCGCTTTCCCTTGCTAAACCACAAGCTATGTAAGCAGCTGACCTCTCATCCACAGAACTGTAAATTTCAAAATAAGGATCACTTTGCAAACTACCCACAAAACATATGTTTGTTGTGCCTGGACTTGCGACTATTTTTCGTATGTTATGCGCTTTCAATAAAGCAATAAGAATCTGAGTATGTTTTTCAGATGTATAGTACTTTCCAGTTGACGTTGTATTATTAGATAACTCTTCAAGACTGTTCATTTTCCTGTTCCTTTCCTTACATGCTAATATTTTCGAGAGCTCTCGTATTGCCAAATTATTTATCCGAATTAATTGCGTAAATAAGAAAATCTTTTCCCTTTTTTTGAAGTCTTTTTATATTACTTGAAATGTTTTCTAATTCATTCACCTTCCATCCATAATCATCTTCAAGTTTATCAGTAAACCGGGCAGCAATGCCAAGTTCTTCGACTAAATTTCTTATCCTAGAATTCATTGAGTTCTTTTCATTTGCCTTAAATCTTGGCAGGACAAAAAATGGCGTGCGATAAATTGAAGAAAATGCAGCGGCATGAAAAGAATCCGTCAGTACTAGTGTTGCATTGGAAATTTTCTGAAGAAATTCTTCTACTCCGAGAGGATCTGAAATCTCCTTTGTATGTGTTCTTTCCCATTCATATTGCTGATAATTCATATGAGAAGAAAAAATAATTTTGATTCCCTTCTCTTTAGCATATTGAAAAGCTGCCTCGCGATTTTCATTATCTTTTCCCAAGAAATACGCAAAGATATATGCATCTTGACTACTCTTTTTATTAGCGATTTTTTCCCATTCTGTTTTGTCTAGTAGGAACACAGGATCCGGCATACACTCCACTTTAGATTCCGGGAACCTTTGCTCTAACATCTTTGCCGAATTGCCTTCTCGCACTGAAACAGCTGTGAATAATTCAATGTACTTACTAATAAAAGTATATTCCTCTTCCGTCAATGTCTCACGTGAAATGCTCGATGCATAAGCAATTCTCTTTTTATTTTCTGGCAGAAAATCAAAAAAGAATGTTGGTTGCCAAGACAAAGGATTCCAAATCTGGTCACTTCCACAAATATAACAGTCATATTGATCAGATAATTTAGTAATCGTTGAAGCTGTGACCACTTCTGTATGCGGTATTTGAATAGAAAATGCCTCTATTTTTTTTCGGCGTAAATTGTAATTTTTATACCAGGTTCCATATTTCATCAAATGATATATATATGCAAGTGGTTTTTTAATTTTAGCTTTAACAGGATTCCAGTTCTCTTTGCCTGTTTCTAACCTATAGGAAATCTGCACGGCATCGTACCCCAACTGATTTAATGCGCGTTGCAAAGCATATGCCTGTAAAACACCGCCATAATTATAATTTTTATAATATAGTGTAAGTATAGCAATTTTCGTATTATTCATCATATTTCACCAACAACCTAAATGTTTGTCATTACCTTAACATTTTTTAGACAAGCTCGAAAAATGTGTCGGGCCTTTCGGGGTTAAAAATCTCATTACACGTCATGACTGTTACCAGATTCTCTGTATCACTCAAGTTGATAATGTTATGTGTCCATCCCGGGATCATATATACTGCCTCGATTTTATCCCCGGACACCTCAAACTCCACTTTTTCTCCTGTATTGACGTTACGTTCCTGAATCAGGCCATGCCCAGCCACCACAATGAACAATTCCCATTTGCTGTTATGCCAATGTTGACCTTTTGTAATTCCTGGTTTGCTGATATTAATACTAACCTGTCCGCAGTCTTGTGTATGCATCAGTTCTGTAAAACTACCTCTCTCATCAACGTTCATCTTCAATGCATACTTAAACTTGTCTGTGGGAAGATAGGTCAAATACAAAGAATATAGTTTTTTTTCAAAACTACCCTCTGGCATCTTTGGCATCAATAAAGTACTCGGCTGTTCCTTAAACTGATATAACAAATCCACAATTTCTCCAAGCGTCACTTTATGGGTAATTGGGACAAAACAATACTGCCCATCGTCAGTCTCACGAGGCGTTACCCCATCATAGACGTTCCCATCAATTTCATCCCCTGCCTGTGGGTAATCACAATGCTTCTCCTTCCCCTCCAGCAGATCAAACATCCCTTCGATTAAATCATCGATATATAGAAGTTCCAGTTCCGTACTTCGATCATTTACCGTAAAAGGTTCATCGTTCGCAATTGCCCAGCAAAAAGTAGACACTGCAGAATTATACTTTGGCCGGGAATGCCCCATTAAATTGGGGAAGCGATAAACTGCTACTTTCGCCCCGGTCTCCCTGGAGTAGTCGAAAAACAGCTCTTCACCTGCCCTTTTGCTTCTGCCATATTCACTGGTTCCGAAACGTCCTGCCATTGTTGCTTGTATCGAAGATGACAGCATGATTGTTGCTTTATTATCGTATTTCCTTAGGGTATCCAAAAGTTTCAACGCGAATTCAAAATTCCCCTTCTTAAAATCTTCCGGATTATCTGGACGGTTTACTCCTGCAAGATTAAAAACAAAATCTGCTTTACGACAATATTCATTAAATTCATCTGTGGTTGAGTCTATATCAAATTCATATATCTCATCTACCTTTATACTGGGCCTTGTTCTGTTTTTGTTATCTCTGATATTTTTTAAGTTGTTCACAAAGGCTGTTCCTACCATACCCTTGGCACCAGTCACTAAAATGTTCATTTTCATCCATCCTTTCCATTATGCTATGCTGTTTTAATCAAGTTTCTAATTTTCTGTCCAAGAGGTTCAAAAACAATAAAAGCAATCGTTGCAGCTGCAAACGAACAAATATATACTAACAGCACCGAGGCGACATAATAGTGCAAGCATATCCTCATAAAGCCATGAACCATCAAAAACGATTTTTCCAAATACTCGAATAACACATGAACCAATAATTAACAGAATGGCACTAAACAGAGTATTCCTCTTTTTTCCATCATTAAAACCGAGTTTTGTAATTATGTATCCTCCAAAAAAATAAAATACTCCACTTATTGATGCAATAACAGAAAACGCAAATATTATAATCAACATAATCCAATTCTTAATTTGATGATGCCGGGCTTCTGCCTTTTTATAAGGAATCAATAATAAATAGCATAGCATTATAACAGTAAAGAACCACGGACCATTAACTGATATAAATGTTGGGAACAGATGTTGTAAGCCTTGCAGATTTAAAAGGATAAGGACAAGAGATATAGTACTGTCACTAGTCAAATCCCCTCCATCTTGAATCAGAAAATAAATCAGGGAATATATAAACTATGCCAAAAGCGGCATATATAGCCTTATAATCCTATTGACAATCCAATCTTTTGGATTCTCGTTTTTTCTCTGCATGGAGGCCGCCATCGGATATTATAAAAAATAACGGAACTCCAACGGTAAAAATCTGTGATAATATGGCATTCTGATAATGATTTCCTATATGGCCCCCTACAATCAAGAGCATGTCAATTATCCTTGCAAGTGAAATAGCGTAATCCTGTCAAGGCGTAACATAGGGTTATATGATTTGCATGGCTTGTATTATTCTGCATATTATGATCCCCTTGGTCCTCCTTTTTATTAAAGCTTTTAAAGTTCAGTCACTTATATTTTCCCTGCGTTTGCCAAGGATTCTAAATATAATCGTTTATCTTGTTTCATTTTTTCGGAACCATATAGCTCACAGGATTTTGCATACATCTTTTCAGTATACTCATCTAAAGTGGATATTACTTTTGCCGGTACTCCAACTGCAACACTGAAATCTGGTATATTCCTCATCACCACTGCGCCTGCTCCGATTACACACCTCTTCCCAATGGTGACTCCAGGCATTATTGTAACCTTATAACCAATAAAAGTCCTCTCTCCTATATGTATAGATCCAAATGCGTTAACATCCTTATATTTTTCACTATCTCGAAAGACATAGGTTCCTCCATCATGAGTTATAAAAGACACCCCCCGACAGACGAACATAGTCATTTAACCAAATCAAATAGGGTTCAGAGCCAAACGTCGTATTATTTTTTGATACCAAAGTAACACCCTTGCCCACATGCATTCCATGTTTTTTGGCCCATCTAAGCGGATCAATCAGTCTCAGCAGGCAATCAAATATTTTTATACTGTCTTTTTCTCCCTCCATTCACGCAACTCTTCTACAATAAGTTCAGAGGTAAGCAGCTTTTTCTTGACTTCTTCAACATTTAGCAACTTTGTATTGTTAGAATTAAATTCAGTCAGTACATTTCTTTCGGCATTGCCGGTCGAAAGATACTTTTCATAATTAAGATCCCGATTATCTGCAATAACTCGATAAAATTGGCCACAGTCCACCGCCCTTCCGCATTCCTCGTTAGTAAGCAGGGTTTCATACATTTTTTCACCATGACGAATCCCAATAATCTCAGTCGGATAGTCAGGTACTTCAAACAATTCTTTTATTGCCTGAGTAAGAACGTTAATCGTACATGCGTCTGCTTTCTGAACAAACAAATCGCCCTGGGAGCCATTTTCAAAAGCATAAAGCACAAGATCTACAGCTTCATTTAGATTCATAATAAACCTTGTCATGTCTCCATTTGTTACAGTAAGAGCATGTCCAGATTTTATCTTATCAATAAAAAGAGGGATGACCGATCCACGGGAACATATCACATTGCCGTACCTAGTACAGCAAATCCTGGTTTTTTCTGGATCTACGTTCCTTGCTTTGGCAATGATTACCTTTTCCATCATTGCCTTGGATGTTCCCATAGCATTAATTGGATATGCTGCCTTATCTGTAGAAAGACACACGACTCTTCCCACACCTGCTTCAATGGCGGCGGTTAATACATTATCTGTTCCAATCACATTCGTTTTAACTGCCTCCATAGGGAAAAATTCGCACGAAGGAACTTGCTTTAAAGCGGCAGCATGAAAAATATAATCTACGCCATTCATTGCCGGACGAAGTGTGTTGATATCACGTACATCACCAATATAAAATTTCAACTTCGGATTATTGTATAAATGCCTCATGTCATCTTGCTTTTTTTCATCTCTTGAAAAAATGCGGATTTCGCCGATGTCGGTCTGCAAAAATCTGTTGAGCACCGCATTGCCGAATGAGCCTGTACCGCCCGTAATCATCAGGGTTTTGTCTTTAAACATATTCATCTTCCTTTGTATTAAGCCTTTTTACGGCCAAGCTTACCTATTATTTTATTGAACAGCCCCTTTAAAAGGCCTTTTTCATAACTGTTCATAAAGAACGCCGCCATGAGAGCTGCATATACCGCCGCAGTTATGACGCAATTTATTATAAGACCCGCCCAACCGTACCTGTTAAGGTGAAGCAGCGAAAACGCCGCTCCGAACGCAAAGGTAATCAAAAGTGCCGGGAGCGTCCCCTTAAACAAGTCTCGGTAATACTCGCCGAATCTTATACCTACTTCTTTATGGAGAACAATATCCATAAGCACAACATCGCCGATAATCAGCGCAAGAGCCGTACCGAGAGACGAACCGACAAGCGGCTTCCACTTTATCAGAAAAATAGTGACAATAATGTTGAAAACCGACGAGCAAATCTGTATTATCGCAAGCGTCTTATGACGGTTTATTGCCCAAAGTATTTGGTTGCCTATGCCCTGAGGGGTAGATATCAGCCACGGGAACATTATAATAAGTGCCACAAAGTAACCGTCGATATTGTCTTTGCCTGCCCAAAGAGCTACAAAATCTCTGCCGAATACGGCAAACACACAGTAAATCATACCGAGCACCATAAAGATAACTCTGCCGATACGCACCATTTCGTTTTGTACCGTTTTACTGTCGGCTCCGCCCTCTATCATACGGACGGTTCCCGCCATAAGCACCGAATTAAACTGACTGCCTATGGTCTTATAATACTGAACTATCTGTGAGCCCACACCGTATATACCTATGAGTATGGCGGCGGACGGGGCGAAAATACCGAGGATTATCTGATCCGACATTGAATTTAACTGCTGCGCTATAAGCTGAATCAGCACAAATGTGGAATATGAGAATACGCCCTTCACAAAAGACGTATCTATCTTTTTGAAGCTCGGATATAATTTCAGCTTGAAAAGCACATAGCATATATAGAAAAGCCGCGTAGCTGCTGTAACAATAAGGTTTACGGTTACGACGCCGACGCTCTTGACTCCCGCCTTCATCAGGAATACAAGCACCGCCATTTTGACGATATTGGCGAGAATCATAATTCCCTTATGCGCCGTAAACCGCTCATATGCTACGAGAGTGTTTGAAAAAGCCGATGTTCCTATTGAGATTGCACTTGTGACAATCGTTATGGACAAAAGCTCTTTTGCCTTGACTATCTCTGATGAAGTAAGACCCTTTGAAAATACATTCGGGAAAACGGTTATTAAAAGCACACCGACAATAAGTATAACAAGTGTAACCGCCGCATAATAAACGGTGGTAACGCCCAAGAACTTACGTTGTGACTCCCTGTCGTTATTGGCTCGAAATTTCGCCATATATCTGATAACGGAATTGCCGACGCCGAGGTCGAATATTATCAGATATGCGGTTATTGACGAAGTGAGCTGGTAAATACCGTACTCCGCCTGACCGAGACTTCTTATTATAAACGGAGTTACAAACATAGCCGATACTATTTCCGTTATCATAACTCCGTATGAAAAAACCAACCCGATTTTTCTGTTCATATTTAAATATCCTTAATCAGAAAACAAATTGTGCGTTATTATAAACATACAACAGCAAATAAGCAAAGTGTATCACGCTCTCCGCCGACAACAGAATATACGTATACGGTTTCAAATTCTTGTTGACGGGATTTCTGAACCTGTATAAAAGGAACAGCAGCGGCACGCTGAGCGCTATCTGTATGAAGTTGGGTGTTCGCAAAACGAACTGGTAATTTGAAGCAAACAGGAATATTGCGACTATGCTGTAAACTATCATCCAGTCGTAGTTATACATTCCGTTCAACAGTCTGTTGCCGAGAAGCCCGTCGGTATTTTTCTTTTTAAAGAGGCTTTCCGTTATCGTCATAGAAAGCAACATTATCAAAAGAGCCAAAACAAGCCTTATAATCGACATTGAAAACTGCCAGATGCCGAACACCTCATAATCGCTGTAGCCCGAAACCTTTTTCTCTACCGTACCCAAAAGACCGTCGCTTGCGGAACCGAGAGCAATCGCGATTTTGTTTGCCGCAAAAATAAGCACCGGAAGTATTACAATAAAAGCCTTTTTCACAATCGGCGATGTCTTTTTGATAAGCAGAAGCACTATTCTTATAAGCACAAACGGCAATATACCGTAGTGAAAATAACACAGAGCCGCATATACGAGAAAGCAGAAAATGCGGTACTTTTTTTCGACTATATCCACATACATAAAGTAGGCGAGCACGGCAAAGCAGATGTAAATACGCGTGTTGCCAATAACATAGAAGTAATTGAAGTTCGCCATAAAGAACAACAACGCCATATTCATCTTTTTTTTTTGTCGAGTCGAACCTCATAGCTGCTTTATAAAGCAGTGCAAACGAAAAACCGTATACGATGAATACGGTAAGGGCCGGCAGCAAGCCGTTTTCCGGGCAAATTCTCGCAAGAGCGTAATAATACACAAGTGTCAAGGGGGTGCTCGCACCGTAATACGAATAAGCCTTGCCGAAGGAAATCTGCCTGAATAAATCAAGCTGCCCATACGCTCTGTATAGGTCCATCGTATAATCGGGCTTTGTGAACCACGCAAGGCATGCCAAAGCAACCGCAAAAAGCAGCAGATATATTTTATATGTTTTTTTGTTGAAGATCGGATTTATAACCGCAAATCCGAAGAATAACAAAACAATACAGAGCATATTTTACTTCACTTTCAGATACTTTTAAAGGGATAATATCTCTTCGCAAAATTCGAGATAGTTTTTTCGGCAGTCAAAGCAATTCCGCCATTTTTCATACGCGCAGTCGCTCATTTTACGCCGTTCGTCTGCGGACATTTCCGCATACGCTTTTATGGCGCTCACAAGCTCGCCGTCGGTAAAATCCGGCTTTAGCATAAATCCGTTTTTGCCGTTTTCGACTATTTCGCAAACACCGCCGACATCAGTTGCAATAACCGGCATACCTCTTGCCATACACTCCATCATCGTTACGGGCAAGCCTTCCGAGGATGACACATTTAAAAGAAAATCAAAGGAATTATCGGATATATACTCCATGGCATCGTCGTGATTCATATATCCTTTGAGCTCGTATTTGATGTTTTCTTTTCCTTTGAGCTCACGCTCTGCCTTTTCTTTTAGTTCATCGGCAAGCATACCCGAGCCTATGTGAGTCCATTCCGCTTTTATGCCGTCTGTCAAGGACAGGGCATCGATTATTCTGTCTACGCGCTTTACCGGTGACATATACGAAAAGCTTAAAATTTTAATCGGACCGTCAGCGCAAGGTCTTTCCGGCCTTTTGCCCTCTTTTACTCCGAGGTAGGAGAGAAGACACTTACTGTCATCAATCTCAAAATTTTCACGGTAATAATCCATACCGTCACGGCTTATAAAAACAAGCTTATCTATTCGTCTTGCAATCTCGTTTTTATAGGGGATATAGTATCCGTTACCCTCATTGAGATATAAATCGGCTCTGTGTATTCTCGAAACCACCCTGTCGCCGTTTTTTGCGGCAAGAGCTGCCGCCAATGCCGTATAGTCATTCCAATATGTATAAAGCACGCACTCTCCGTCCGCCCTGCTTCTGACTTTTTTAAGAAAAGTCTCAAAGTGGAAAGCTCTCATAAGCGTCGTTAACGCACGCTTCGCATTTGAAAAAGTAAGCTTTTTTTCGCGTTTTAAATATGCGAGCTCTCTGTAATACATGGGAGAAACCAACGCTTTTAAAAAATAAACAAAAGCGCTCTTTCCGTAGTGCGACGCATATCTGAATACTCTGTCCTCGGGAACCGAGGTCGTCATCTTGTCCTTTGTATTCCTTGTTACAGTGTATACGTCGGCTTTTTCTTTCAGCACCTCATATTCGGGTGCTAAAAAGCCTGCCTCAACTATCCCGAACGGGAAGGAATTGGTTATGAGAATAACATTTTTCATTCTTTTCCCTCCGGTGACGGTTTTGAAAGCTGTTTATATACGTCAATATATCGGTCAATAAGCATTTTTTTATCGAATCTGTCATGCGCAAAATTTACGCACGCCGAGGAATAACTGTTTTTGCCGTTTTCACGCACTTTTTTTACGGCGTTTAAAATTCCTTCAAAATCGTTTTTCGGTACTACGTAACCGCAGCCGTCGCCTACTATTTCGGGATTGGCGGTAGAATCGTAGCATATTACCGGAGTACCGCAGGAGAGAGCCTCCGCGGAGACCTTTCCGAAGGTTTCCTCAAGTGAAAATGTGATAAAAACATCAGCGGCCGAATAAAGCTCCGCAAGCTCATCGGTAGATGATGTGGCGGAAACGGCCGTTATATTTTTCGGCAAAACGGTATTTCCTTTGAGGCTGCCGACCAGAACCACCGTTATTTCGGGACACGCTTCGGCGAGCCTTATAAAGCTCCTTAAGCCTTTTCTGTCGGACCAAACCGCGGAAATTCCGATTACGGTAAAGCCGTTGAGCCCGTACTTTTCACGCGCGCGGCCTGCGTCGCGAGGATAAAACTTATCGAAATCTATCCAGTTATATATAGTTTTTACAATCTCCGCTTTCTTGGCTATCGGAGACTTTTTGACTTCGTTTGTAACATAGTTTGATACACCTATTAAAGCAAGGCGATTGATTTTCCCGAAAAGCTCGGTTTTGTCTCTGAGAAGCTTTTCGGTTCGGTCAAAGAACCAAGTGGGATTTCCATCCTTTAGGTTCGGGCAATTTCCGCAGCCGTACTGCCATTTATCGCATCGGCTTTCCGTGAAATGAACGCATTTCCCGGTTATAAACCAAAAATCGTGGAATGTCACGACAACGGCTATGTCTTTTTTTGCAAGATAATCCATCAGCATCGGGAAATTTATATAGTTGCCGTGCAGATTTCTGAGATGAACCACGTCAGGCGAAACAGCGTCAATATGCTTTATGAGTTTTTTTGTTGCAAGGTGTGAAAAATATGCCTGTTCTCCGGAAATTCGGGAAAAAAGCCCGTGCAGCTTTACGTCAAGCGGTGAGCCGATATGGTACAGCCGAGCGTCGCCCGGCTTATTTGTTTTAGAATAAGCAACATAGGAATCTATGCCCTTATTAAGCATGGCAAGGTGCAGTTCCGTAGTGGTTCTGCCCGTACTGCTCAAATTGTATACGGCATTAATTTGTAAAACCTTCATTGCCTCACCCCTTAAATTCTTTTTTAGCTATACCTTTAATCTCTGAAAAAAAGATCTCTCGTATAGACCTTATCCATTACGTCCGCAATATCCTCATTGTATCTGTTGGCGAGAATAACGTCACATTCTTTTTTGAATTTATCTATATCCTTTTCCACTCGGCTGTTAAAGAAGGTGTCCTCTTGAAGTGCCGGCTCGTAAACCACTACCTCTATGCCCTTTGCCTTTATGCGCTTCATAACGCCTTGTATCGCCGACAAGATATGTATGGCAAAAAGCTTAACGGCCTCTGCCTCTGTGGAATTCATAATAAGCACCGAAACGTCCTTTTTTTCGGCCGCTTCGCTTAAAAGGGCCGTAAACCTCTCTGCCACAGGACGCATTTTCCGCTGTGATCCGACAAAGTAAATTAAGCACGCTTCAGCCTTCCGAAAATCTTTTTTAAGGTTCCGAAAAGCAAACTCTTTTCGTAATCGTTCATTCCGAAGCACAAAGAACACAGTCACAACAATTATTCCGTTTATAAGGAACCTGAGATAGCCGTGCGCCAAAGGATTAAAGTGCTCCGCCAAAAGGCCTATTACCATAGTGATTGCAAGATACGGCAAAAGCTTTAAATATGACTTCTTGAAAAATTCCGCCATATCGAGCTTCAGGTGCTTTATAAATATTCTGCATATAAGCACGTTTCTGAGCATATATGCTATGAATATCGAAACCGAAGCACCGACAGCCGCATAGTATTTTGAAAGCACCAGCGACAGTACGATATTTACTGCACCTGTTGCAAGCAAAACCATCGCTTCAAGCCTTACCTTGTTTTCAACTATAAGCGTGGTATTGCCTATCTGAAGCGGCAGGAAGAAAAGGCTCGGAATTATCAAAAGCACGGCGCAAATATAGCTTTGTGCAAAATCCGGCTTATTCCAAATATCTATTATAAACGATTTTCCCAAAGAAATAAAGCCCACAGTTAAAAGTCCGACTATCATTATTTGAATTCTGCCGATTCTTATCATAAGGGGCATAAGCTCCTCTTCCCTCTTGCCGTCGGAAATAATCCTTGAAATTCGCGGCATAAACATACCGTTTATCGCAGTTGAAAATGTATAGACGTACCCCTCAACCGTTGTGGCAAGCCCGAATACGGCAACGCCTACGGAGCCGGTAACAGACACCGCGGTTATTATGGACGGCGTTATATTGAATATAAGCCTTTGTGCTATGCTGCTTACGGTAGTCCAAACCGAAAAACCGAAAATATCCTTTAACGAGTCCTTATCAAAGTATTTCCAATTTATTTTTATATCGGTTCCGCGGTTAACGATAATGAGCTTAAAGAGTATTATTATAAGCCCTGCAACGGCATTTACGGTTACAAGCGCATACACTCCGCAGCCGAAGTGAAGCGCAATAACCATACCGACTATGATAAACACCTTATTGAATAAATCGCACGCCTTCAGCGGCACGAATTTCTCGTATGCGGTCAGGATTCCGTTGAGATTTGTAAAGGGAAACGAAATCACGCTGAAAGAGGCAACTATTATGTAAAGCACCCTCAACAGCGGAAGAAACCACAAAAACATTTGCCTTACGAAGTCTTTTTGCAACTTCGGATGGAGATATCGAACCCGTAAATATAATATTGTCTTCGAGTCCGTATTTTTTAATAAGCCTGTTTATATATTTAATGTAACCCGACGGGTCCTTTATTTTCCCGTTTTCGGCACAGCCGCCCGGAACATACAATTTGATATCGGGATATTTCTTCTTCAAAATGGCTATTGCCTTAACTTCTATGTGAAGTCCTTTAAGCGAGTAAAGAGCGGAACTTGAAAACACGGTATGCCTTTCGCATGACTCCAAAGACCATTTTTCGCTCTCATAAAACTCTTTTCTCAAATTGTAATTACAGCGAAAATATTTTAAATTCGGGTTAACCGAAAGCATAACCGCCTTATCCCAATCGGTTCTGCCCGTAACATATTTAACCTGTTTCAGGACTTTTTCTTCCCTTTCGGCATTTCGGGAATACAACATTTTATATGCCGTCGGGGTTTTCATTGTCAAAATTTCTTTTAATTTAAGGCACTTCAGTCTCTCGTTAAAAGTAAGACCGCCATAATATTCCTTTGATATGCGTCTTAAAATCCCCTGAATGGTCAAAAGCACCGGAACATCGCCGCAGACCTTGAGCATCTCATAACCCGGGGCATATTCTGTTCCGTGGATATGAACTAAGTCCGGCTGACATAACTCCAAAGCTTTTTTTGCAGTCTTCAGCCGTTTTATTGCTGTCAAACAAAAGCCTGTTTCCGCCACCCGGGAATAATATATAACGGATGTTATCAACCTTAATATCTTTAAATTCCCCGTCATAGTATGTCATAACCGTTAATTCAACATTCGGGTCCGCCGAAATACCGTCAGCAAGGTCAAGCAGCCAACCGCCGCTTGCGGAGGTCTCCGCTCCGAGCTTTTTTGCTATTTTCGGAAATACCATATTTACTATCCATATTATCTTCATATCGTACCTCCTTGTTATTGCCAAAAGAATGCGTAATACGGGTGATTTAATATAAGCTTAAGTATCAAAAAGCCTACTCCGGCAGCGTAAATCACGGGCTGCCACCGTTTGTTAAATGCTCTTACAAGTTCCGGAACAAGGAGCATAAAAAACAGAGCATAATACTGCTGAACGCGCATAAACGATTGATTTCGCAGCGTCAAAAGCGTAAATGCTGTCGTAAATAATGCCGCATTGTAAAGAGCTTTGAACTTTTCTTCGTCCGTATTCTTTTTAATGAAGCGGTACAAAACGAATGCCGAAACCGTTAAAAGACAAATAACCAGCGTATATGAGTATGTATCAAGCAAATACTCTTCTTCTACATCATATCCGACGAATTCGGCAAACGGCTCATACAAAGTTTTTCCCAAAATTAGGAAAGCGGCGGTTATTGCGGAAAAAATACCGACATACCGCCAGGTGATTTTTTTGTACGCAAAAAATACAAACGGTAAAAAGCAAACGCACGACTTATGTATAAAGAACGATAAAAATACCAAAATCAAAAACGGTATCGGCTTTTTCTTTTTTATAAATTCATATCCGATAAAAACAACAAGCGATGTTGCTATTGTTTGCCTTATACCGGTAACCGCATAAAACGAATAAAACAGCGTCGAAAAAATAATAAAGCTGAGGCACGGCATAGAAGAATTCCTGTAAATCCATATCGCCATCGGTATCATAAACAGAAGAGCTATAAATACAAGGTACACTTGGTAATTCGTGGAAAAAACTTGAAATATCTTTACAAAAAGCGCATAACCGGGGTCCTTTATTTCCGCTCCGCCGATATAAGCAGATACATTGGCAAAAATTTTGTGCCATGATGTGAGGCCTATCCTGTAAAAGCTTCTGCGGTATCCTATTGTATCCGCTCCGACAGTCATTCCTCTGAGTCCGGATAAAATTACCCACTGAACACAGGCAATCGCACAAAATGCTTTTTTTTTGTTTTTACTCGGCTTGTATTTGAGCAAAAAGAATGCCCATATAAATATGAGTGCAATATTCAGTAAATATACGGACATTCTTTTCCCTCCTTACAAGACTTTTTTATACTCTCCTTAAGTAACATCTGAATATTAACACGATCAAAAGATCTTTTGCCGTATTCCCAAGCTTTTTCCGAGTATTCGTCAATCAGTTCCTTGTCGTTTATAAGCAAATTTAATTTTTCGTATATTTCATCGTTGCTTTTTGCAACGACCGCGGCGTCATTTTTTATAAGGCAGTCAATTGAAGCCGCTTTTTCGGGTCCGACGGCAAAAATACATTTGGCGCTGTGAAAACAGTCAACGAGCTTTGTCGAAAAAGAGTAATGAATAGAGAGATAATATTGCGGGTCAAAGCTCTCCGCATGCACCAGAATGTCCGCATCCTTTTGCATCTTTTCAATCTCCGCAGCTGGCGCAGCGCCCATGAACACGGCGTTTTTGCCGTCCGCAATGGCGTCCTTTTGTGCATCGGACAGCAGCGTTGCCGAATAGATATGCAGTACGGCACGCATGCCGTTCTTATTGATATGCTGCAGCGCTTCTTTGACGGCGGCAAGCGTTTCCCACCTGCCGAGCGCCAGATTGCCCGCATAAAGCAGCCTAAGCGGCTCATGGTGCGGCGTCGGCATCGGCCTTTCGGAAAAGTCCGCACCTTTCGTCATGATCTCACAGGAACGCCCGAAAATACGCTCATAGTCTGCCTTTTGTTTCTCGGAAATGACAAACAGCGTATCTGCCCTTTTTGCTATTTTACGCATGTATCGCCTATGCACCGTCTGCGACAAGCGCGTCAGCGGAGCAGACCAACCGACGGTATAGCTGTAGTTATCGTCCCACGCAAACAGCATCAACGGTGCGCCGCTGTGCTTTTGGGCAAAGGCGGTCATTGCGCCGAGCGAGAGGTTTTCATTCAGAATGGAAACGATAAGGTCTGGCTGTACTTCCTCAATGAATGTCCGCAGGTTGCGGTTTTTCCACGGCGCGATCTTCCAGAGGATATCACGGGCGATATATTTGATCTGGGAGACATTGCGCTTGGCGACCGCCTCCAACTGCATGGCATGCTCGTCGAGCACTTGATCATTCGCCGTGACGCGCTCGCCGATGCGGTCGCGGCGAAAAATGTAGCGAGGCAGCTCCGCCTCCGCAATGCGAAAAGCGGCTTTTATCTTTTTGTCGGGCACCTCGCTGCGGGTGAAAAGGCTGTAAAGCTCGGTGTCCGCAAGCTCACCGAACAGATTGAGAAAGGTGTTGCCGCTGCTGACATTGCAGGCGATGGCACCGCTGGTAACAAATAATACTTTCATAGCTATTACCACCATTCGTAGATATTGCTTTTGCTTTTATTAAAACGGCAGATGCGTATTTACAAGATAATAGATTCGCTCGCAATGCATGCGCCTTTCTGTTTCATTATAATTTGTAACGGTTATTCCAAGGCGGTCTATCATCGGGTTCATTTTGCGAATGACATCATAATGAGGAATGTCTGCTATCCGTTTTTCCAACGGCAGGCGCAAAAACAACTCCATAAGCAAACGGTTATTGTACGGAATGGTGATGTCATACGAAATGCGATGTTCCGCCGTTATTTTCAGACCGCCCCAACCGCCGTAGCGCATTTCCCAAAGATACATATCGCTTGCATCAAAATTGTAAATTGCATCAAATGCCGTTTTTTGAATATACTCTCTGAATATCTTATCGGTTTTATGTGCTGATAAACGGTTATAACTGAAGAATTTATACATGGTGGTCATTTGTCGTGCAGATAAACGGTGCGGCATTTTTCTGAAGCCGAACTTTTTATAATAATTTGCTCTGCCGATTTCAGACACCCAGGATTTTACTTCAAGTGAAACTGCGCCGGTATTGAGAAAATACAGGCGTTTGCGAACATCATTATCATTGACAGAGCCGATGTCGCCGAGATTATGCTCCAGAATGGAGCGTATAATGGGAAGGTCGGCAAAATCTTCATTGTTCTCCGAAATGACATAGGTTTTGTGTTCGACACCGATGGCATCTGCAATTTTTGCGGCGGCGTCGGCATCGGGCTTGTCGCCGTACATGGAAATATAACTATAGTATCTAAACTGATCATATAGCCCGTTTGCACAGGCTAAGGTAGTTTTGCTGTCCATGCCGCCGGTCATGGAAATAGAAGGATGATCCCACTTTTCAGAGATCAAACGCATTGTCTCATGAAGAATTTCTGCAATTTTTGAAATCACTCTGTCATATTCTTCTTTACTTGTTACTTTCTCAAGATCTCGGAAGGGATAAAACCTTGTGAGCTTACAGGTGTGCTCGGCACATGACAGGGACAATATATGATTCGGCACGAGACGGAACACATCTTCAAACTGTGAAATATCGCCCGGAAAGAAAACACCGTACATTTTCCAGAAACGGTAATGTTGCATTTTTTTTGCGTAGTCGGTTTGCGGCAGGCGGCAAATATCACCGATCAATTGCGCATGCGAGGAAAGGTAAAAATGAGCGTTGATACAAGCATACCAATTAGATTGCATGCCGGCACAATCGCCGAAGACTTCAACCCGGTCGTCGCTGATGACGATTAATGTAAAAAGACCTGTCCACTCGTTGTAATAGCTGAGCCTATCTTGTGCCTCAAGGTATTTTTCTAAAATTTCCTTTTCGTTATACAGTCCGTCAAACGGGTTGTACACATGACCGATTAAAACCGCTGTTATGTCGGATGTGGCAGCAATATAACAGTTCAATTCCGGATGGACAAGCAACTGATAATTGCAGACACCTATTTCCTTCCATGTACCATAAAACGGAAACGCTGTTGCATCGACGGCGGCATCGGTAAAAAGAAAGCCGCGTGAAAAAAGAAGGTGGCGATACTGCGGATTTTTCTCTGCTATTTCTAATATATCTTTCATCATCACAAGTTCTCCTTATACCACTCGATAGCAAGCTTGATGCCGTCCTGGAAGCTGTAATCGGGATCGTAGCCGAGGAGTTTTCTCGCTTTTGAAATATCGGCGTTTGAGTGCTTTATGTCGCCCTTTCTGTCCGGGCCGAAATTCGGTTCGACGTCAACGCCGAGTGCCTTTGTAAGACCGTAATAAATGTCTATAAGGTACTCTCTGCCGCCGTAGGCGATATTAAACGCGTTGCCTGCCGCCTCGTGAGAAGCAAGACAAGCTTTGAGGTTCGCTTCAATAACATTGTCGATATAAGTAAAGTCTCGGCTCTGCTTACCGTCGCCGTTGATTGTCGGCACCTCGCCGTGCATAAGTTGTTTTAAAAATTTCGGAATTACCGCGGCATACGCGCCGTCCGGATCCTGACGTCTGCCGAATACGTTAAAATATCTCATTCCGTATGTATCAAGTCCGTAGTGCATGGTATAAAGCTTTGCCCATTCCTCGTCGCAGCGCTTTGTAAGAGCGTAAGGAGAAAGAAGATTGCCCTCTCTGCCCTCGGTTTTGGGTAGGTGCGGCTCGTCGCCGTATACGGACGAAGAAGATGCATATACAAACTTTTTAACACCGCATTGTCTTGCCGCTTCGAGCATATTGAGCGTTCCCTCAATATTGTTTTTGCAATAAAACAGCGGCATTTCAAGGCTTCTCGGAACGCTTCCCCACGCCGCCTGATTAAGCACATAGTCTACGCCCTCGCATGCCTTCATACAGGTGTCAAGGTCTTTAATGTCGCCTTTTATAAACTCATAGTTCGGATTGCCGAGGAACATATCAACGTTTTCCTGCTTGCCGGTCGATAGGTCGTCAAGCGCTCTGACCTTATAGCCCATATTGAGTATAGCTTCGCAAAGATTTGAGCCGACAAAGCCCGCCGCACCCGTCACAAGAAACAGCGTATCCGACGGAAATTTCAAATTTTTATAACCCATAATCAAAGTCTCCAATATTTATAGCCCGCTTTTTCGTATTCTTTACGAGAAAGCAGCCCTTTAATATCAACAAGCACCTTTTCTTCGTTACGGCCCGATTTGAACATTTTGTCAAAATCGGCCTGCCCGAGATTTTTAAACTGCTCATGAGCAACGGCAAGTATTACGGCATCGCAATTTTTTATATCGTTAATATCGATAAATTCAATTCCGTAAAGACGCTTTGCTTCGTCAGCATCAGCTTCAGGGTCGGCTATTACCGGGGTTATTCCGTACTCGCGAAGCTCATTGTATATGTCGATGATTTTCGTATTTCTCGTGTCGGGGCAATTTTCTTTAAACGTAAAGCCGAGAATCGCAACCTTTGCGTTTTTTACCGGGACATCCGCCTTTATAAGATTTTTAACGGTGTTTTCGGCTACATATTTGCCCATATCGTCGTTTATGCGTCTGCCGGAGAGAATAATTTGGCTGTGATAGCCCATTTCCTCGGCCTTGTATGTAAGGTAATAGGGGTCAACGCCTATGCAGTGTCCGCCGACAAGCCCGGGATAGAATTTGAGGAAATTCCACTTTGTGCCTGCCGCCTCCAAAACGGATTTTGTATCTATGCCCATTTTGTTGAAGATTATTGACAGTTCATTCATAAACGCAATGTTTATATCCCTCTGACTGTTTTCAATAACCTTTGCAGCCTCGGCAACCTTGATGCTCTCCGCTCTGTGTACGCCTGCCTTTACGACAAGCTCATAGGTTTTCGCCACGGTATCAAGAGTTTCATCGTCCATACCGCTTACTATTTTTGTTATTGTCTCAAGGCGGTGTACCTTGTCGCCGGGATTTATTCTCTCGGGACTGTAACCGATTTTAAAGTCCGTACCGCATTTAAGCCCCGACTCTTTTTCGAGTATCGGCACGCAAATATCCTCGGTAACGCCGGGATAAACGGTGCTCTCATATACAACTACCGAGCCTTTTGTAAGATTTCTGCCGACAATTTCGCTCGCTCCCTCTACCGGTGTAAGGTCGGGGGTGTGGTCGTCGTTTACGGGAGTAGGCACGGCAACAATTATAAACCTTGCCTCCTTGAGCTTGCTTTCGTCCGCCGTAAACTCGACAGAACAATTCTTAACAGCCTCGTTGCCGACTTCATTGGTCGGGTCTATGCCGTTCTTGTAAAGCTCTATTTTCTTTGCATTGAGGTCATAGCCTACAACCTTAACCTTCTTTGAAAACGCAACGGCAATCGGCATACCTACGTATCCGAGGCCGACAAGAGCCAATTTTTCATCACCCGAAACGAGCTTTTCATACAACTGCATATTTATTCGTCCTTTCTATGTTAAGATGACAGCACATATCATCGTTAACCTTATCAACGCTGAATTTTTCGCGGGCATATTCCGCCGATGCCGCACCGAGCGTTTTTATGAGCTCGGGATTCTCAATAAATTCCGTCATTTTTTCGGCAACCGCCTCTGCATTTTTTACGGGAACCAAAAATCCCGTTTTCCCGTCAATCACGGTTTCGCGGCATCCGGGTGCGTCGGTCGTTATAATCGCTCTGCCCATGCTCATCGCCTCCAAGACCGTTCTCGGAGTGCCCTCGCGGTATGACGGCAAAACATATACCGAGCACTGCTTGTAATAATCCTCAACTCTGTCCGTCTCGCCGAAATGCTCTATTATTCCCTTTTCGACATACGGCGCCAAATCCTCCTTTGACAGAGAATCCTGTATATTTTCGCACGCTCCGAGCAGCATAAATCTGACCTCTGGGTGCTTTTCCTTGACAAGCTCGCACGCCCTCAAATACTCGCGTATGCCCTTTGAATACATAACGCGCGACAGCATAAAGAACGTGATTTTATCGGGATAATCCGCAACGGAAAAACGGTTTGTATTGACGCCCGAACCGTTTACAACTCGGCATTTTTCGGATTTAACAAGTCCCGATGAAACGAACTGCTCTCTGTCGTCGGGATTTTGGAATATCACCGTATCGGCACAGTTCAGAGCCTTTTTATAAAGCACCGACATAACGGCTCTTATGGCTTTTGCCTTCTTAGTCTGCGCGGTAAACGCATAGCCGAGCCCCGTTATCATGGCGACCTTGTGCGGAACACCGGCTTTTTTTGCGGCTATGGAGCCGTATATTACGGGCTTCGATGTGTACCCGAGAACCACATCGGGCTTTTCCTTTTTAAACAGCTCGTAAAGAGCCTTTTGATATTTCAGGTCCTCCTTCGGATTTACTCCGTTTTTATTCATAGGTATCTCGACGAAGCGTGCGCCGAGAGCCTCGATTTTTTCAACACCCACCCTGTTGGGGCCCGTGACAATAACCTCGTATCCGCAAGAGATAATTCTCTTTATTAAGTCGCCTCTGAAATTATACGCCGTTCTGTTTTTCGGCGAAACCAATATGAACCTCACTCTGCCTTGTCCCCCTTTAGGAAGCCGCTTAAATTACCGTATATCACGGAAAACAGCCGCTCCGAATTTTTCTCCGAAACAAATGAATTGTGCGGAGTTATAACGACATTTTCCATATCCCATAAAGGACTGTCCTGCGACAGCGGTTCACTTTCCAAAACGTCGAGCACCGCTCCGTAAAGCTTCTTCTCCGACAGTGCCGCCGTAAGGGCGTCCTCGTCAACCACCGCGCCCCTCGAAATGTTGATAAGCACGGCTGTATTTTTCATATGAGAAAGCATTTCTCCGTCAAACAGCCCTCTCGTCTCATCGGTAAGCGGAAGCGTTAAAATGACCGCATCCGAAACCGAAAGTATACTCGGAAGAACCGACAGCGGATAAATTTTTTCGTAAAGCTCATTCTCCGTCGGGTACAAATCGACTCCTAAAACACGGCAGCCTAAAGCCTTATATCTTCTCGCACATTCGCTGCCTACGGAGTCGCCTTGCATGCCCGTGCTGTTTTAGGGTTACCTGTTCCCGGAGTTCGTTTCTATGGCCCATCGGCATCTCGTGCTATCGTTGTAGAAGGAGATACGGATAAAGTTGTATTTGGTAACCTCGATGAGGTTCTTTCGGAAGAAGGAGTACAAATGCGAATTTTTGGGAAGCCGGAAGTTGTCGGACACCGTCGATTAGGTGTGATTTTGGCGACAGCCGATACGGTGGAGGAGGCGCGAGCGAAGGCCGATCGTGCATACAAGAAATTGAAAGTAAAATTATTGCCCAGATAAATGCCAGTTTGAGAAACTGCTTTGGGCGGTTGAATAACGAACGAATTAAAATGAAGAGGCCCGGA
>OKSB01001098.1_pt1 | contig 27882 bp, 23 predicted proteins | sample 1601171 | NCBI WGS metagenome assembly OKSB01 (sample SAMEA3541496, study PRJEB24748) | human gut metagenome | biome: human gut; feature: human-associated habitat; material: faeces | place: China | collected 2012 | reverse complement strand
GTAATACCTGTGTTTCCTTTCGGGTTTCGTTGTTCATTGCACTCTCCTTTGCGGACATTTTTAGCCGAGATGTAATTTTCCCTCTGCACGCAGCGCAGCAGGTGGAAGGGCGCAATATCCGCTGCCGTGGTGTTTTATAAATAAATAATTATCTGTGTCGCCATTATAACCGCTTTATCTATAAATTTCAACGCATTTTCGCAATGGTTCAAACACGCTTTGAAAAACGATTGACAGAATTCACGAATTTGATAAACTGTTCCCATCGGAAGGCAAAACCGAAACTGCAAAAATTTGTGGAGAAATTTTGCGGGGATGTCCGCCCGGACACTGCCGCGATGGCCGCAACGGCGTCGCGTAACTGGCATGCTGAATATTGCTATTTGCCGGAATCAATGTATAATAACCTATACAGATAATCGAGGAGTAGAAATTGAGGGAATCCTACTGATGAAACATTTCAAAACACTTGTTTTACTTATTTTGACCGTTCTGCTTGTGGCCGGAGTACTCTGCGGCTGCGCGGCGCAGACAGGAGAGCAGCCGGGTATATCATCGCTGCCGCACATCACCATCGGCAGCGACACCTATCCTCCCTTTGTCTATCTGGACAACAACGGCGACCCCACCGGCATCGACGTGGAGATCGCAGTTGAGGCGTTCCGGCGGATGGGCTATCAGGCGGTGTTCACAACCATCGACTGGGAGCAGAAAAGGACGCTCGTGGACAATGGGGAGATCGACTGTATTTGGGGCTGTTTCTCCATGGATGGGCGTGAGCAGGATTACCAATGGGCCGGCCCCTACATGGTCAGCCGGCAGATCATCGCCGTCAATGCAAAAAGCGATATTTACGCCATGGATGACCTGAACGGCAAGACCATTGCCGTTCAGTCTACCGGTAAGCCGGAAGAGATCTTTTTGCAAAGCGGACAAGCGGATATTCCCCAATTTGAGGACATTATCAGTCTGGAGGATCGGGGCGTACAGTATGCGGCGCTGGACTGCGGCTATGTGGATGCCATTGCCGCCCACGAAACGGCCATTTTGCAGTATATGACGGATTACGGCGCGGACTTCCGCATTCTGGACGAGCCGCTGCTGATCACCGGAATCGGCGCAGCCTTTTCCGTCGATGATGACCGCGGTCTTGCACAGGAGCTGATGGACACCTTTGCACAGATGCGTCAGGACGGGACCATGCAGGAGATCGTCGGCAGGTATCTGGAGCATCCCGAAACCTATTTGGAGGTGGAGTGCCTTGAACCGTAATCCTTTGCAGACCATTTTCAGCAAAAAATTCTGGCTCGTTTGTATTGCTGTGGGTATTTCCCTCCTCGGAATCGTTTTCGCGCTTTCCAGACAGGCGGATATGCAAAATTGCGAGCAGAGGCTGGCGGGAACGATCGAGTTTATCAAGAAGCGGTCCGCCGACTATACGAAGTACAACGATACTACCATCGCGAAGGGCCTTGTGCGCGAGGCTGCCGCCGTCCGCGCGCTGGAGTCTCTCTCCCTCGACTGTGATGAGGCGGCGCTGTCGGAGCGCGCCAAGGGGCTGTGGCTTACGGGCATCTGCCTGCTGGACGCGCAGGGCGAGCTGGTATGTGAGTACACGGAGGATGGCATCGGCTACGCGCAGCTTCAGTCCGGCATCAAATCGGAACCGATCCTCAGTGTCATCGGCTACCCGCAGAAGACCTATGTCAAGCATGTGGAGCTGGACGATGGCAGTTTTGCCGATGTTGCTGTGCACAGCTGCGCTGACGGCGCGGGTGCGGTGCTGGCCTACCGCTATACCGGGGCGGAGTTTTCCCAAAAGTCCGTTTTGTCCATCCAGCCTCTGATAGACAGCTATGGGGTCAACTCCACGGGGACTCTTCTGGTGGTGGAGGAGAACCGGGTATCGGCCTCCAACGACCCCACTCTGATTGGTATGAACATTTTCGAGAGTGAACGGCTCATGTCGATCCGGAGAAGCAACCGGGCAGATAAACTGATCCGCGTGTACGCTCCGAAGGGCATTGAGCAATGCTATGGAATGTATAGCCATGGGCGGAACTATTCCCTCTATGCCTATGTTCCCGCCCGTCAGGTCTATGACCTCACCGTGATGAATCTGGTGATCACGCTGGTCATGTATATCTTGGTTCTGACGTTTGTGCAGGGATTCCGCTGGAACTCCGCAAAGGATTTCTTTATGCAGCAGGAGAACTCCGAGCAAGAATACAAGAAGTCGCTCGAACAGAAAAACGCCGCACTCGAGCTTGCCGTTCAGCGTGAAACCAAGGCCAATCTCGCCAAGCGGGAGTTCCTGTTTAATATGTCTCACGACATCCGAACGCCCATGAATGCCATCATCGGTTTCACCGCTTTGGCGCAGACGCACATCGACGACCGTGACCAAGTAGAGGACTATCTGAAAAAGATATCCGTTTCCAGCCAGCATCTTCTGTCCCTTATCAACGATGTGTTGGATATGAGCCGCATTGAGAATGGAAAGGTTACGCTGGAGACAAAGCCGGTGCATCTGCCGGAATTGGTGGAGGATATTGGGGACACCATACAGGTCGGCGCCGACAAAAAGCACATCTCCTTTACCGTCGATACTGCCGGCATGAAAAACGAGGATGTGATCGCCGACCCGCTGCGGCTTGAACAAATCCTGATCAATGTTTTGGCAAACGCCGTGAAGTTCACGCCGGACGGTGGGCAGATCAGCCTGCGGATTGTACAGAAAGATACAGCTCCGGCAGACTATGCCGATTTTGAATTCCACATCAAGGATAACGGCATCGGCATGAGCGAGGAGTTCCAAAAGCACATTTTTGAGCAGTTTGCCAGAGAGAGGACCTCCACCGTCAGCAAGATACAGGGTACGGGGCTCGGCCTGGCCATCACGAAAAGTCTGGTGGATATGATGGGCGGCAGGATCACAGTGGAGAGCGAACCGGGAAGGGGCTCGGAATTTACCATTTCTCTGCGATTCCCCGTCGGCGAGGCAAAAGCGGGGCAGATGATACCCGTTTCAAAAGCTTCTGATTTTACTGGAAAGAAGCTTCTGGTAGTCGAGGACAACGGACTGAATCTGGAGATCGCATCGACGCTTCTTGAAGAAGCGGGCTTTGAGGTGGATACTGCGGGAAACGGAAAGATTGCCGTTGAAAAGGTCGAAGCGGCTTCTGCCGGCCGGTATGACCTGATCTTGATGGATGTCCAGATGCCGGAGATGGACGGTTATGAAGCAACTCGGCGGATTCGTGCGCTCCCGGATAAAAAGAAGGCGGCGATCCCCATTGTGGCCATGACCGCCAATGCATTTGAAGAGGATCAAAAGAATGCGTTGAATGCCGGAATGAACGGCCACATTGCTAAACCTCTGGATATTCAAAAGTTGTTTCAGGTATTGTCGGAGCTGCTGAAATAGGCCATGATCGTATGGCTGGCAAATTGAGCTGTGCGAGCATGAGCAAAAATATAGGGACAAACACGATTACGGAGGAAGACAATACACCCTGCTGCGTCAAAGAGCGCGGAAAAAGGGAGCGCAACCGCTATCCTGCTTGATAATCCAAATTTACAAATAAGACCGTTAAGGATGGGTGAACAAATGAAGATCATATATGAACTTTCGTGGCTATGGGAAACGCTGGGCATTGCACTTATGGCGGCAGTTGTTTGTGTGGTAGGTGCTATGCTGATATGCAGAGCAAAAAAGAAGAAGCTCAGCAAGAAGAGCACAGTAGTTATCGGGATTGCAGCCTTTATCATTGCCATCGCAGCAGTGATTGAGATCGCCCGGATTCCGATGCCGCTTTGACGAAATGGGAGGCTTTGATATGGGCAAAGAAAGATATTCAATTGTATACAGCAGTTCGACGGGCAACACAAAGAAGCTTGCCGATACAATTTACGCCGTGCTTCCCAAAGAAAACTGTGACTATTTCGGAGTGCCTAAAGAGGGAGGGCTATACTCCGAGATGCTCTATATTGGGTTTTGGACGGACAAGGGAAATGCAGATAAGTCCACCCTGACATTACTGTCAACGCTGAAGAACAAAAAGATATTTCTATTTGGAACGGCGGGCTTTGGCGGCAGCGAGGCATATTTCCAGAAGATTCTCAATCATGTCAAGCAGTCTATCGATTCAAGCAATTCCGTGGTCGGAGAATATATGTGTCAGGGCAAAATGCCGCCGTCTGTACGGGAGCGCTACATGAAAATGAAGGTGCAGCCGGAGCATCCGGAAAATATCGATGCGCTGATTGAGAACTTTGACCGAGCGCTCTCCCATCCGGATGGGAATGATTTAGAGAGACTTAGAAAGATAATTGTACGATAGCACCTCAACATGATCTGACAAAAGGCAGGCTGTCGCTCGGAACGGGCGGCGGCTTGCCCATCATTTCAATGCAGCTCAAATCCCACTGTTTTTAGTCCAGAATAGAAGGTTCACCACGACCTAATTCAGGTCATGGTGAACCTTCTTCATGCTTCCAAATGCTTCTTCCCTGCCACACACTCCAGAGCCTGACGAACACTTCCGTCGAGCGAAAAATGAAATTGGAGGTTCCGCATGAAAAGATTCCTGAGTATCCTGCTCGCTCTGGTCATGGTGCTTTCGCTCGTGGCCTGCGGCGACAAGAAGACCCCTGACACGCCCGACACCCCCGACACTCCCGACACTCCTGACAAGCAGGAGGAGACCATCCACATCGGTATCGTGACCGGTTCCGTTTCTCAGTCTGAGGACGACCGCCGCGGCGCCGAGGCCTTCCAGCAGCTCTACGGTGAGGAGAACGTCACCCTCGTGACCTATCCCGATAACTTCACCGAAGAGCTTGAGACCACCATTCAATGCATGTCATCGAAGATTACATCCACAATCAGCGTCCAGTTGATGCCGTTATACAAATCACCTCGTATAACGAAAGGTCTCTCCTCCGCAGCTGTATTGACAGGCCGCGGCGGGAATGTTACCATAAGCACATCAAAATCATTGGGAGAAAAATAGATGACACTTGATCAATTGAAGGTCGGTATGTCCGCCGTCATTACCGCCGTGGGCGGAGACGGAGCCTTGCGCTGCCGCCTGTTGGATATGGGGCTGATCCCGCACACCCGCGTGACATTACAGAAGGTCGCGCCGATGGGCGATCCCATCGAGATCCGCGTGCGCGGCTACGAGCTGACGCTGCGCGTAGAGGAGGCTCAGAAGATTGAAGTGGATGGTGAGCTGAAATGATCTTTGCACTCGTCGGAAATCAGAACTGCGGCAAAACGACTCTCTTCAACGCCCTCACCGGCTCCAACCAGCACGTCGGCAACTTTCCCGGTGTCACGGTAGATCAGAAGATGGGCGAGATCACAGATGAAAAAGGCTGCGCCGTGGTGGATCTGCCCGGCATCTACTCCCTGCGGCCCTATACGCAGGAGGAGATCGTCTCCCGCGATTTTATCCTCAATCAGAAGCCGGACGGCATGATCAACATTGTGGACGCCACCAACATCGAGCGCAATTTGTACCTGACGCTTCAGCTGCTCGAGCTGCGGATACCGATGGTGCTGGCGCTGAACATGATGGATGAGGTCCGTTCCAACGGCGGCTCCATCGACGTGCAGAAGATGAGCGCCGCGCTCGGCATCCCTGTCATACCGATCGCCGCCGCAAAGGGCGAGGGTGTGAGCGAACTGGTGGATCAGGCGATCGCCGTGGCTCGGAGCAAAACTCTGCCCAAGGTGACAGACTTCTGCGCGGATGATTCCGCCGTCCACCGCTGCATCCACGCCGTCACGCACCTGATCGCCGACCACGCCGACCGCATCGGTGTGCCGGCACGCTTCTGTGCAACAAAGCTGATCGAAGGCGGCGATGACCTTGCCGACCGTCTGGCGCTCGATCGGAATGAGCGCGAGCTGCTTGAGCATTGCATCGTGCAGATGGAGAGCGAAGCGGGACTTGACCGCAACGCGGCGCTTGCCGATATGCGCTACACCTTCATTGAAAGCGTTGTGGCATCGTCGGTGGTAAAGTGCCACGAGAGCCGGGAGCACGCCCGCTCGATGAAGATCGACCGGTTTCTTACCGGCCGGTATACGGCGCTCCCTGCTTTTCTTGCCGTTATGCTGCTGATATTCTACCTCACCTTTCATGTGATCGGACAGCGGCTGTCCGACTGGCTTGCGGCCGGCATTGGCGCCCTTACCGCCATGGCAGACCATGCCCTGACCGCTTACGGCATTAACCCTGTGGTACATAGCCTTATCATCGACGGCATTTTTAGGGGCGTAGGCAGCGTGCTGGTGTTCCTGCCTATCATCGTGACGCTCTTTTTCTTCCTCTCCATTCTGGAGGATACCGGCTACATGGCGCGCGTCGCATTTGTGATGGACAAGCCCCTGCGTAAGATCGGCCTGTCCGGCCGCAGCATCGTTCCCATGCTCATCGGCTTCGGCTGCTCCGTGCCGGCCATCATGGCGACGCGCACGGTATCGAGTGACCGTGACCGCAAGATGACCATCCTGCTCACGCCTTATATGAGCTGCTCGGCGAAGATCTCCATCTACGCGTTTTTTACCGCGGCGTTCTTCCCGACGCACCGCGCGCTCGTGATGATCTCTCTGTATCTGCTGGGCATTCTGATCGGGATCGTTGCAGCTCTTATCATGAACTGGAGCACATTCCGCGGGAAGCCGGTACCGTTTGTCATGGAGCTTCCCAATTACCGCTTGCCGAGCCTCAAGAGCGTTGCGCTTCTGCTGTGGGAAAAGGCCAAGGATTTTTTGCAGAGGGCCTTTACGGTGATTTTTCTGGCTACGATCATCATCTGGTTCCTGCAAAGCTTTGATATCAGGCTGAACGTGGTTGCCGACAGCGCCGACAGTCTTTTGGCCCTCATCGGCCGATGGATCGCGCCGGTGTTTGCGCCGCTGGGCTTTGCGGATTGGCGCTGCGCGACCTCCCTGATCTCCGGCTTCATCGCAAAGGAATCCGTCGTCAGCACGCTGGAGGTCTTGCTGGGCGGGGCCCCGCTTTCTACAATGTTCACCAACCGCTCCGCCGCGAGCTTCCTGGTCTTTACGCTGCTGTATACTCCCTGCATCGCGGCGGTAGCCACGATCCGGCGGGAATTCGGCTCAACGCTGAAAACGGTAGGCGTCGTGCTGATGCAGTGCTGTGTCGCATGGATCGCAGCATCTGTCGTCTACGCCTTGATCGGTATCTTATGATGGGTATAGACTGGATTCTATTCTTCTACAGTCTGAAACCGCTTCCATCTCCCATCTCACACACCTACATTGCCGCGCCACGTCATATAAATCAGTAAGCGGACTTTAGAACGTCTCGCTTACATCCATGTTCTGATGCTTCCTTCATGCTTGCTATGGTGAGATGTGTTACGTTGTCAGTTCCACATCATTGATGACCTCATTACCCCAAACGTCCCAGCCATCAGCTTTCTGACGGGCAAATAACTCAATGCGCGGCACATCCCCCATAAGTCTCTCGATTCGTTCCCTTACCTCATCTGGCTTTTTACTGTGTTCTTCCACATGAGAAATAATGACCTGATGGACGTCCTTCGCTTGTCGCTTCGGATGGCCCCTAACAGCAAGCAAGCAAATCTCCGCGTTGGCGCGTGTCCAATGATGTCCCATAGGCAAGCGAAAGAACAGCCCGTGCAGGAGAACCCGGCACCGATTGATCCTGACCCGCGTCCAAGGAATGACGTGCCGGTGTACCACGAACCTGTGCAAAGGGCGAGTGCAGCAGATGGTGCGGAAGAGAATAACGGAAAGCCAGCAAACGACACGCCGGAACAGGAGGCGGATGTACCGCCCGACAGCAGGGTGCCAAAAAGAGATGCGGTGTATCGCTCACCTACTCTTGGCGATTCGGTCGTGCAGATGCTGCACCACATGGGCAGGATCTTCGAGGATAACAGCAAGGCTGACGGTACGCTCTATGGCCTGCGGATCGACCGCAAGCGCCGCCGTGAGCTCCAGCGCAAGCGCCTTGCCATGGGACACAAGCCCGACGATCATGAAGAGATATCGCATACATAGTGCAGAGCCGCGGCATCGGTGATGACCGGTGCTGCGGCTCTGTGATCAGTTATGCTCTTCGTTTGGTATGCTCACGCTCACGCCGTTGACCTCCACACCATCGTCGGCGGGAATGAGCAGATACCTGCGCCCGCCGATCATGCGGGCCTCGATGAGATAGCTGTTTTCCGGCGCGACGGTGATCTTCACCTCCGGCGTGGTGATCTCGAACTTGCCCGTGCCGAGAATGTTCTTCGGGTTCAGCGCGGCGTTCTCGCCGTACTGCTTCTCGCACTCGCGGCGGAAGCTCTCGACCTTCTCCTCGCTCACGCCGCTCTCGGACAGGATGCCGCCGACGTCGCCGACCGTCAGCTCCAGCGGCGCGGGATCGCGGCTCTCCTTATGCTCCTGAATGCGGCCGCGCAGCTGTTCGTGGACGGACTGCACCACATCGTAGCTGCAATCCTTTTCAAGCGTATCAGCGAGCGCGGTATCAAACACATTTTTCTGCTCGACGGCAGACATCGGCGGCTCGACGCGGAACACCGCGTCGATGACCTCCTCGTGGATGAGCTCGACATTCTTGCTGTAAAAAAGCGCGTTGTAGATGTTCGCCGCGCGGTCGTCAAAGGCGGGGAAGAGGAAGCCCAGCTCGGGCGCAAGGGCAATATGTCCGGTGGAGCTGGGGTGGAAGAAGTTCTCGTCGGTATCGTAGCGCAGCTCGAGCGTCGGCGCCTTCACAGGACAAATGGCGCAGACAAAATACTTGTAGACGTCGCCGGAGGCGTCCGCCTGCAGCTCGTCGTCCTTGCCGCGGTAAGGAACATCATAGGCGTCGGCGGCGAGGAGAATGAGGCAGTTCGTCTCGCCCATATTGAGAGATTCAATAATTTTGCGGCAGAGCGTTTCGCGGGCGTTCGCATCCTTGCACTCCGTCTGGCGCAGGGTTTGGAGCAGACGGTGCTCGTCGCTGTCCGCGACCTGAGCGGTCGAGAATGCAATGTCGATGAGGTTGCGCCCCAGCGTGCCGGAGAGCGTCTTTTTGAGCAGCCCCAGATACATCTCCTGCTCCTCCTGCCGCATGAGGCCGAGGGAGGCGTCGATCCACGAGATGACCTCGCGGTTGGAGTTGACGTAGCAGCCGAAGATGCGGCTGAAGTTATTTTTATCGAGCCGGAAGCGCCGGCGAATTTCGTTGAGTTCTTTTTGATTCATTTCCTTCTTCCTTCTCTCACAGAATATCACGGAGAGAAATTGTACCACAGCGTCCCTCTGGCGGCAAGAGGGACTACATCGATCCATACGGAGAAAAAGAATGGCTAAATTTATCTATTTTACGCCGGAGGAAAAGGCGCGGGCGCAGAATACCGACCTGGTGTCTCTGCTGCGTGCCCAAGGCGAGCGCCCCATTCGCTCCGGCCGAGAGTATCGTACCCCCAACGACCCCAGCGTCACCATCCGCGGCAACAAGTGGTTCGACCACTCCAAGCGCGAGGGCGGTTACGCCATCCGCTTTGTCCAACGCTAAATACGGATGTGGTTTCAGGGACAAACCGGACGATGGCCGGCACCGTCTGCACGGGAGCCTCACACCCCTGCGGCTCTCGCAGATCGCCCCCATTGCCCTGCGGCGGTTCACGGCCCGTCAGGACCGCTTCACGCTCGGACTGCGGCTGGATGAGTGCAGCTTTAGCCCTGACGTGCAGAAACGCAACAATTTTCCGGAACATCCCTTGACAAATCACGCCATTTGGCATTTAATATTAAATTGATATTGTCGTGAAAAGCTGTATGTTTATCTGCCGGCGGCCGGCAGACAGATCATGGACCGATCGGGAGCGCAAGAGAGACACGACATTCGTCGTGCCTTTCTTGTTTTATTTTGCCTCGTGCGGCTTTTCCATAAGGTATCTGCCTCAAACAGAAAGACGGAAGGACAAAAGCTTATGAACTGGGAGATCACAACATTTATCGCGTACTTTGTTATCCTGCTCGGCGTGGCGCTGGTGTTCTACTTCAACGGCACGAACAAAAATTCGGAGGACTTCTTCCTCGGCGGACGCTCCATGGGCCCCTGGGTCACCGCCTTGTCCGCGCAGGCGTCCGATATGTCCGCGTGGCTGCTGATGGGCCTGCCCGGCTCGATCCTCGCCTTCGGCTTCGGCCAGATGTGGATCGGCATCGGCCTTGCCATCGGTACGGCGGCCAACTGGATCCTGTGCGCCAAGCGCCTTCGCACCTTCTCCAAGGCGGCGAACGATTCCATCACGCTCCCGCAGTACCTGACGAACCGCTTCGCGGTCGATTCCCGTGCGCTGCAGCTCGTGTGCGCGCTCATCTTCCTCTTTGCCTACACGATCTATGTGGCCTCCGCGCTGGTGGCGGGCACCTCCGTGTTCACCACGCTCTTCCCGGATATTTCCCCGAAGATCGCCATGTTCGCCTTCCTGCTCATCATCGTGGCCTACACCTTCTTCGGCGGCTTCGCCGCCGTGTGCTGGACGGATTTCTTCCAGGGCCTTCTGATGATGGCGGCGCTGATGCTGGTGCCTATCGTCGTCTATTTCGGCCACAGCGAGCTGCTTGATCCCACGGCACTGGAGACGGTCTATGAGTATACCGACGCTGCGACCGGCGCGGTGACGCAGTGCGCCTTCGGCGGCGGTATCTTCAACGCGAGCTGGCAGGACATCGTCAGCGGCCTCGGTTGGGGTCTTGGCTACTTTGGTATGCCGCACATCCTCGTGCGCTTCATGTCCATCGAGAAGCCCTCGATGATCAAGAAGTCCTCTATCGTCGCCATCATCTGGGTCGTCATTTCCCTCTTCTCCGCCGTTATGATCGCCTATTTCGGGCGCATGATCATGGGCGAGGAGCTGCTCACCCACGGCAACCAGAAGCTCGTTTTCATCGCCATGTCCCGCAAGTTCTTCCCGGCGGGCATCTGCGGTCTGCTGCTCGCAGCCATCATCGCCGCGTCCATCTCCACGGCGGATTCTCAGCTGCTCGTCGCCTCTAGCTCCTTCACGGCGGACCTCTATAAGCCCTTCTTCCGCAAGGGTGCGAGCGAGAAGGAAACGCTGCTCATCGGCCGTGTGCTGGTGCTCGTCCTCTCCCTGATCGCCTTTGCCATCGCCAACTCCAAGGGCAGCGGCGCACAGGCCATTATGGACATGGTGGAGAACGCCTGGGGCGCCTTCGGCTCCTCCTTCGGCCCCACCATTCTGCTCTCCCTCTTCTGGAAGCGCTTCAACTACAAGGGCGCGGTCGCGGGCGTGGTGTCCGGCTTCGTGGTGGATCTCGGCTGGCTGCTGAGCGGTCTCACCGCCTCGACGGGTGTGTATGAGATCGTTCCCGGCTTTATCGTCAGCTTCCTCGCGGCCTACCTCGTGGCGAGATTCACCGAGGCTCCGAACGCGGAGGCTGTTGCGATCTTTGAGGAGGCTACGAAGCCCGACGCGGACTGAGTGAAGCAATCAACTGACGGCGTACCGATAAGCGAATATAAGAAAAGAGCCGATCCGTTGGATCGGCTCTTTTGTCAGGATTTGAGAAATTCCTGCGGGTCGATGATCTCGCCGTCCTTTGTGACGGAGAAGTGCAGGTGCGGCGACATGGAAGCCTCAGCGAGCGAGGTCGTGCCGACCGCGCCGATGACCTGTCCGGCGGAGACGTACTGCTCCGGCGCGACGGTCGGGACGCTCTGAAGGTTGGAGTAGGTGGTCTCGTAGCCGCCGTCGTGCGCGATGACGACGGTGGTGCCCATCAGGTCGTCGTCCGCGACGGAGAGCACCGTGCCGGAGCTGGCGGCGAGCACCTGCGTGCCGGCGTCCGCCTTGATGTCGATGCCGTCGTGCGTGCGCCAGTCGGCGAGCGTTTCGCTGTAAGCAAGCTCGTCCATGCTGAAGGCGGCGACGGTCTCACCGCTCAGGGGAGAGACAATGAGCCGCGGCGCGACGGGCGTGACCGGCTCGGTGGCCTCCGGCTCCTTTTCCGAGACCGTGACCTCCACAACGGACTGCACCGGCTCGGCCGGCTCCTCCGGCTTGACCTCGGGAACGTCCGGGGTGACCGGCTCTGCGGTGATGGGAGTCGTGACCGGCGGCTCGGTCACATTGGTCGGTGTTTTGTCAGTGGAAGAGGGGAGCAGCATCCAATAGCCCGTGACGGCGAGTGCCGTCAATCCGAGGAACAGGGCTATGTATAAGCCCGTCCCGGTCAGGGAATGCCGCGCGGCGCGGCGTTTCGGTTCATTCATAAGCGTGTCCTTTCTGCCCGCGTGGCGGGCGCTGCGAAATAGAAGAGGCTCTGACGGTATTGTGCGCCGTCGGAGCCTTTTCTAAACCATATTTCTCGGGAAATTTTAAGGCAATAACGCTTTCATTGTGCTGGGTTGCCTTAAGGCAATACCGTGAAGGCCGCGCGGCCCGCGTAGCGGGCGTTTCCTCCGAGCGCCTGTTCAATGGCGAGCAGACGGTTGTACTTTGCCGTGCGCTCGCCGCGGCAGGGAGCGCCGGCCTTGATCTGCGTGCAGCCGAGCGCGACCGCGAGGTCGGCGATGGTGCTGTCCTCCGTTTCGCCGGAGCGGTGGGATAGGACCGCCACCCAGCCCGCGGCCTGCGCCGCGCGGACGGCCTCGACGGTCTCCGTGAGCGTGCCGATCTGATTTGGCTTGATGAGTACGGCGTTGGCAAGCCTCTGCTCCACCCCGCGGGCGATGCGCGCGGGGTTCGTGACAAAGAGGTCGTCGCCGACGAGCTGCATCCTTTCACCAAGGGAACCGCTCAGCGCCTGCCAGCCCGCTTCGTCGTCCTCGCCCATACCGTCCTCAAGCGAGAGGAGCGGATAGCGCCGCGCAAGCTCCTGCCAGTAGGTCAGCAGCTCCTCACGCGTAAGTGTTTTGCCGCTTTTTGGCAGCCGGTAGCGGTCGGAGCCTGCGTCGTACCACGCGGAAACGGCGGCGTCGAGCGCGAGGTACACGTCCGCGCCGGGGCGATAGCCCGCCGTCTCAATGGCGCGGCAGAGCAGGTCGAGCGCCTCCTCGTGGCTTGCAAGCGAGGGGGCGTAGCCGCCCTCGTCGCCCACACCGCAATGACCGACAAGCGAGCCGAGCGCATGGTAAATTTCCGCGCCCATGCGCAGCGCGTCGCGGAAGGTGTCCGCGCCGACGGGGACGAGCATGAATTCCTGAATGTCGAGCGGGTTGCCCGCGTGCGCGCCGCCGTTGAGCACGTTCATCAGCGGCACAGGGAGCGTGCAGGCGTTCTGACCGCCGAGATACCGCCAGAGAGGCTGTCCCTCGCTCGCCGCCGCGGCGCGGGCCGCCGCGAGCGAGACGGAGAGGATGGCGTTTGCGCCGAGCCTCGATTTGTTTTCCGTGCCGTCCAGCTCGCGCATGGCCTGGTCGAGCGGGCCCTGCTGCCGCGCGTCGAAGCCCCGCAGCAGCTCGAATATCTCGTTGTTGACGTGCGCCTGCGCGTGCAGGACGCCCTTGCCGCCGTAGCGCGCACGGTCGCCGTCGCGCAGCTCGACGGCCTCGTGCGCGCCGGTCGAGGCACCGGACGGCACGGCGGCGATGCCGAGCGAGCCGTCCTCCAGCCTTACCTGCGTTTCCAGCGTGGGGTTGCCGCGGGAATCCAGGATCTCGCGAGCGTGAATGTGTACGATGGAGCGGTTCATCGCATGACCTCCTGAAAAATAAAAAATCAGCCATACCGAAGTATGGCTGATTTTGAGAAGACTTATGCGCTCAGCGGAGGATAAGGCTCTGACCGTCCATCTCCTCGGGCTTTTCGAGCCCCATCACGTCGAGAATGGTGGGGGCGATGTCGGCAAGGCGGCCCTCGCGCAACTCGTTACCCGCGCCGCAGAGGATAAAGGGCACGGGATTCGTGGTGTGCGCGGTCATGGGACTCACGCCGTCGCTTTGCAGCATCTGCTCGGCGTTGCCGTGGTCGGCGGTGATCATGGCGATGCCGCCCATCTTGAGCGTCGCGTCCACGACCCTGCCGACGCACTCGTCCACGGTCTCGACGGCCTTGACGGCGGCGTCGTAGTTGCCGGTGTGACCGACCATGTCGCAGTTGGCAAAGTTGAGGATGATGACGTCATACGCGCCGGACTCAATGCGCTCGACGCACTTTTCCGTGACCTCGTAGGCGCTCATCTCGGGCTGGAGGTCGTAGGTCGCGACCTTGGGAGAGGCAACGAGCACGCGGTCCTCGCCGGGGTAGGGCGCTTCAACGCCGCCGTTGAAGAAGAACGTGACATGGGCGTACTTCTCGGTCTCCGCGATGCGCAGCTGCGTCAGGCCGAGCTTGCTGAGGTATTCGCCGAGGCCGTTATGGATCGTGATGCGCGGGAACGCGACGAGCACGTTCGGCATCGTGGCGTCGTACTCGGTGTTGCAGACGTAGGTGACGGGGAAATACTCGCGCTGGAAGCCGTCGAACGCGGGATCGACGAACGCGCGGGTGATCTCGCGGGCGCGGTCGGGGCGGTAGTTGAAGAAGATGATGGCGTCGTTGTCGGAGATGGTGCCCTCCTTGTCGCAGACGACGGGCTCCACAAATTCATCGGTCACGCCATTCTGATAGGATTCCCGGATGGCGGCGACGGGATCGGGATTCTGGATGCCCTCGCCGTAGACCATCGCGTCGTAGGCGCGCTCAAGACGGTCCCAGCGTTTGTCGCGGTCCATGGCGTAGTAGCGGCCCATGACGGTCGCGATCTTGCCGACGCCGAGCTCGGCGCACTTTTTCTGCGCCTCGGCGACGAAGTCCGCGCCGGAGGTGGGGGAGACGTCGCGCCCGTCGAGGAAGCAGTGCAGGTACACGCGCTTGAGGCCCTTGATGCCGGCCATCTTCAAAAGCGCCCAGACGTGCTCCACGGTGGAGTGTACGCCGCCGTTGGAGAGCAGTCCGTAGAGGTGCAGCGCCGTGCCCTTTTCCAGACAGGCGTCCATCGCGGCGTTGTAGGCGGGATTTTCAAAGAAGGTGCCGTCCTCAATGGCGCGGGAGATGCGCGGCAGGTCCTGAAAGACCACGCGGCCGCCGCCGATGTTGGTGTGGCCGACCTCGCTGTTGCCCATCTGACCGGCGGGCAGACCCACGTCCAGACCGGAGGCGGAGAGCCGCGTATGCGCGTACTCGCCGTTCAGACGGTCAAGCACAGGCGTGTTCGCACCGCGCACGGCGTTGCCCTTGACCTCATCGCTCAGACCGAAGCCGTCCATAATGATAAGGGTGGTGGGGGTTTTATTCATCGCAAGGACTCCTTTCGCTCAGCCCTGATTGGCTGCGTTGACGATGTCCATGAACTTGCCGGCGTCGAGGGACGCGCCGCCGATCAGGCCGCCGTCAATGTCCTCGTGGCCGAGCAGCTCGGCAGCGTTGGCGGGATTCATCGAGCCGCCGTACTGAATGGTGACGGAGCGGGCGATACGCGCGCCGTACATGGCGCGGATGGTGGCGCGGATGAAGCCGCAGACCTCGGCGGCCTGCTCGCCGGTGGCGGTCTTGCCGGTGCCGATGGCCCAGATGGGCTCGTAGGCGATGACGCAGCGGCGGATATTCTCCGCGGCCACACCCGCGAGCGCGGACTTGACCTGCAGGGCGATGAGCTCCATCGTCACGCCCATCTCGCGCTGGTCAAGGCTCTCGCCCACGCAGATGATGGGGTTGAGGCCGGCGTTCAGCGCGGCGTGGACCTTCTTGTTGACGATGGCATCGGTCTCGCCGAACATGGCGCGGCGCTCGCTGTGGCCGACGATGACGTACTTCACGCCGAGGTCGCACAGCATGGCGGCGCTGACCTCGCCGGTGTAAGCGCCGTGATCCTCATAGAAAAGATTCTGTGCGCCGACGGCCACGCGGCTGTCCTTAAAGGCGCGCACGGCGGCGGAAATATCCACGCTCGGCACGCACACGACCACGTCGCACCACTTGGTCTTGGGCAGCAGAGCCTTGAAATCGTCCGCGAACTTTTTGGCCTCGGTGGAGGTCTTGTTCATTTTCCAGTTTCCGGCAATGATGGTTTTGCGATATCTGCGATTCATGGTAAATGCTCTCCTAAATATATAAAAATGTTTTCTGAAAACCTTACTTATCCAGCAGGCAGGCGACGCCCGGCAGCATCCCCCGTGGGGATGCCCCTGATCGGAACGCGCGCTGACGCGCGGCTCCCTGCGCTGACGCTCGGTCGCGTCGCTGCACGGGCGAAACGATGCCGTTACTTATTCAACAGGCAGGCGACGCCCGGCAGCTCCTTGCCCTCCAGGAACTCAAGCGACGCGCCGCCGCCGGTGGAGATGTGCGTGATCTTGTCGGCGAAGCCGAGCTGCTCGGCGGCCGCCGCGCTGTCGCCGCCGCCGATGATGGTCACGGCGCCGCTCTCGGCGAGCGCCTTGGCCATGGCCTTAGTGCCGTTGGCAAAGGCGGGGAACTCGAAAACGCCCATGGGGCCGTTCCAGACGATGGTACCCGCGCCGCGCGTCGCCGCGCAGAAAAGCTCAATGGTCTTGGGACCGATGTCCATGCCCATCATGTCGGCGGGAATGTGCATCGCGTCCACCACGACCGGCTCGGCGTCGGCGGCGAACTCCTTCGCCGCCACGGTATCCACCGGCAGCAGGAGCTTGACGCCCTTTGCCTTGGCCTTCTCGATCATCTCGAGCGCGTAGGCGCACTTGTCCGCCTCGAGCAGGGATTTGCCGATCTCGCCGCCCTGCGCCTTGGCGAAGGTGTAGGCCATGCCGCCGCCGATGATGACGGTGTCGGCCTTTTCGAGCAGATTGTTGATAACGGCGATCTTATCGCTGACCTTTGCGCCGCCGAGCACCGCGACGAACGGACGCTTGGGATCGTCGAGCGCCTTGCCCATGACCTCCAGCTCCTTGGCGACCAGCAGGCCGGAGACGGCGGGCAGGTACGCCGCCACGCCGGCGGTGGAGGCGTGCGCGCGGTGGACGGAGCCAAAGGCGTCGGAGACGTAGACCTCGGCCATGGAGGCAAGCTCCTTGGCAAGCGCCGGATCGTTCTTGGTTTCGCCCTTTTCAAAGCGGGTGTTCTCGAGCAGCATGATCTCGCCGCCCTTGAGCGCCGCGGCCTTGGCCTTGGCGTCGGGACCGACGACGTCATGCGCGAAGACGACCGGCTTGCCGAGGAGCTCGGAAAGACGCTCGGCAACGGGGGCGAGGGTGAGCTTCTTTAAGGACTTCTGCCACTTTTCCTCCGTCAGCTCGGCGGGGTCCTTGCCCTTTTCCGTCTGCTTCTTCACCCATTTTTCAAAGCTCGGCTCGGGCTTGCCGAGGTGCGAGCAGGCGATGACCGCCGCGCCCTGCCCGAGCAGGTAGCGGATGGTCGGCAGAGCGGCGACGATGCGCTTATCCGAGGTGATCGCGCCGGTGGCCTTGTCCTGGGGGACGTTGAAGTCGCAGCGCAGCAGGACCTTCTTGCCCGCCACGTCGATGTCGTACACAGTTTTCTTGTTGTAGTTCATGATGACGCTCCTTCTATGTGAATGTTTACGGATCAGTCCAGTTGCTCCGCCATCTCGCCGGTGCCCTTGAGCCCGGGGAAGCCGAGCTGCTTGAGAGCCTCGTAGGTCAGAATGGCGACGGAATTGCTCAGGTTCAGGCTGCGCGCCTCGGCGCGCATGGGAAGGCGGATGCAGCGTTCATAATGCGCCAGACGGAAGTCCTCGGGCAGACCGGCGGTCTCCTTGCCGAAGAAGAGCCAGCAGCCATCGTGAAATTCCGCCTCGCAGTAGTCCTGCGGCGCCTTGGTCGTGGCGAGCCAGCAGTCCGCGGCGGCCTCGGGGTGCTGTTCAAAGAGGTCGGCGAGGTTTTCGTAGGTGCTGACCTCGACCAGATGCCAGTAGTCCAGCCCCGCGCGCTTGACGGCGCGGTCGGAAATGTCGAAACCGAGCGGCTTGACGAGGTGCAGCTGCGAACCGGTCGCGGCGCAGGTGCGTGCGATGTTGCCGCAATTCTGCGGGATCTCCGGCTCAACGAGCACGATATTCAGCACGGAACCATCCCACCTTTTTCCGAAAGTCTGCTTATTATACCTCTTAAAGTTTACGAAATCAACCATAAAACTTACTTTCTTTAACATTATTTTGCGCATTGCATGAATTCATGCAGAGCATGAAAAACTTTTTGGGAAAATTGCAGGAAAAGGTGGATTTTTCAAAAAGGTTTGGTATAATACAGATAAAAATAGAAGTGGACGCAAAGGGGGAGACTATCCGATGGATCAGAAGATCGCCGTGCTTTTCATGCCGGACAACATCGCCTGTACCGAAGAGAAGACGCCGCTGATGCTGCAGCCCATTTTGTTCTGCCCCGTCCTGACGTGGATGTGCGCGGAGCTGTACGGGCGCGGCATTGAGCGGCTTTTTATTGTCTCCGACGTTTCCGCGCAGGAGCGGATGAAGCCTTATCTGCCCAAGGAGGCGGACGTCACCTTTGTTGACGGCGCGAAGCACGCGGAGGAGCTTTTGAAGCTCCTTGAGGGCGAAACGGGCAGCATTCTGATCGTCAACGGCGTGGTGCTGCCGGTGGGCGTGTTCTCCGGCGGCGCGGTGTATTCCGCTCCGGCGGACGCCTGCTGCGACGTGCTGCGCGAGCACGGCGCGTTTGCCGCGTTCCCCAAGGGCTGTGAGATCTCCAAGGGCTTCCTGCCGGTGGGCGACACCGAGGAGCTGCGCGCCGCGCAGCCGATGTGCCGCCAGAAGATCATGGAAAAGCATCTGGCGAACGGTGTGATCGTCATGGACACGAACAGCGTCTACATCGACCCGTGCGTGAAGATCGGTGCGGGAACGACGCTCCTGCCCGGGACCATCCTGCGCGGCGAGACGGTCATCGGCGAGCACTGCACGATCGGCCCGAACGCCATGGTGCGCGACTGCACCGTGGGCGACTTTACGGAGATCAACGCCTCGCAGACGAACGAGAGCGCCATCGGCAGCCATACGACCGTGGGACCGTTCGCCTATGTGCGGCCCAATTCGACCATCGGCGACCACGTTAAGGTCGGCGACTTTGTGGAGATCAAGAACTCCGTCATCGGTAACGGCACGAAGATCTCGCACCTCACCTACGTCGGCGACAGCGACTGCGGCGAGCGCGTGAATTTTGGCTGCGGTACGGTCACGACGAATTACGACGGCTTCAGGAAATACCGCTGCACCATCGGGGACGACAGCTTCATCGGCTGCAACACCAATCTGGTCGCGCCGGTCAAGGTGGGCGAGGGCAGCTACATCGCCGCCGGCTCCACCATCACGGACGATGTGCCCGCCGACGCGCTGGCGCTCGCCCGCACGAAGCAGACGGTCAAGGAGGGGTGGGCGGCCCGCCGCCGCGCCCTGCTCGGCAAGAAGGAAAAGTAAAAACTTTTACATAAAAAAATTACCAAGGGAGAGTGGAAACAATGATTTCTCACGGCAAGGACATCAAGATCTTCACCGGCAACGCCAACCCCAAGCTCGCAGCGGACATCTGCAAGATCATCGGCACCAAGCTCGGCGAGAGCGAGGTCAAGAGCTTCGCAGACGGCGAGGCCTCCGTCTCCCTGTACGAGACCGTGCGCGGCAGCGACGTGTTCCTCGTTCAGTCCACCTGCAAGCCCGTCAACGACAGTCTGATGGAGCTTCTCATCATGGTCGACGCCTGCCGCCGCGCTTCCGCCGGCCGCATCACCGCCGTCATGCCCTACTTCGGCTATGCCCGTCAGGACCGCAAGGCCAAGAGCCGCGACCCCATCTCCGCCAAGCTCGTGGCCAACATGCTCGTCGCCGCGGGCGTTGACCGTGTGCTGACGATGGACCTGCACGCCAACCAGATCCAGGGCTTCTTCGATATCCCCGTGGATAACCTCTTCGGCAACCCCATCTTCGTCGACTACTACGCCAAGAAGTTCGGTTCCGTGTGCGAGGACATGGTCGTCGTCTCCCCCGACGTCGGCTCCGTCGCCCGCGCCCGCACCTTCGCCCAGAAGCTGCACATGAACCTCGCCATCGTCGATAAGCGCCGCCAGAAGGCCAACCAGTGCGAGGTCATGAACGTCATCGGCGACGTTGAGGGCAAGGAGTGCATCCTCTTCGACGATATGGTCGATACCGCCGGCTCCCTCTGCAACGCCGCCAAGGCGGTCGTTGAAGTCGGCGGCGCGAAGAAGGTCTACGCCTGCGCGAGCCACGGCGTTCTCTCCGGCCCCGCGCTTGAGCGCCTTGAGGCGAGCTGCATCGAGGAGCTGGCCCTGCTCGATACCATTCCCGCTCCCGTCGGCGAGGCCGAGCTGGCCAAGGCCCGCATCAAGTATCTGACCGTCGCGCCCATGTTCGCCGAGGCGATCGAGCGCACCTATCAGGAGATCTCCATCGCAAAGCTGTTCAACTAAGGGCATTTCAAAAAAGAGCGGCGGAAGGCCGCTCTTTTTTATATGAGGGTTATCGTCATGTTTTTTGGAAAGAAAGTCACCGGTCCCGCGGAGTGGCTGCTCGTCTGTCTGGGGAACTACGGCAAGCAGTATGAGAACACGCGCCACAACATCGGCTTCATGGCCGCCGAGCGGCTCATTGACAAGCGGGACCTGCGCTGCAACCGCCTGCGCTTCCGCGCGCTGACGGAGCTGATCGAATTCGGCGGGGCGCACGTGCTGCTGATGATGCCGCAGACCTATATGAACCTCTCCGGCGAGGCGGTGGGCGAGGCGGCGCGGTTCTATAAGATCCCGAGCGACCATGTGCTCGTTATCTACGACGACGTTTCGCTGCCGCTCGGCAAGCTGCGCATCCGCGACAAGGGCTCCGCCGGCGGGCACAACGGCATCAAGAACATCATCGCCCACCTCGGCACCGATGTGTTCCCGCGCGTGAAGGTCGGCGTCGGCGCGCCGAGCCATCCGGACTACGACATGGTGGACTGGGTGATCGGCAGCTTCTCCGCGCAGGAGAAGAAGATCGTGGACGAGGCGCTCGACCGCGCGCTCGACGCGGCGGAGTGCATCATCTCCCGCGGCGTGACCGAAGCGCAGAACCGCTTCAACTGAGAGAACGCCGCCTGCGCAAAAAGTTTATCATTCGTTCATTTACTTTTCTCCTCCGGCGTAGTATACTGCCGGAGGAGAAGTTCTTTTCGGACATCTCAGGAGAACATGGAAAACGATGTGTGTGGGTACAGACCGTCCGACCGGGGACGATCTGCGCCCTTTTGCGCGTTGCGGCGAAAAAGGAGGGGGACATTCATGCAGGAGCTGAACCGGCAAATGATGGCGCTGCCGGAGCTGCGGGAGCTGGAGGAGATCATCCGCTTCGGCACGGGGCCGGCGGCGGTCAGTGGCGTGAGCGGCGTACACCGCGCGATGCTTGGCGCGGCGCTGCGGCAGGAGACCAAGCGTCCCCTCGCCGTCCTCTGCGCCGACGAGCAGGAGGCGCGGCGCATGGCCGCAGATCTCGCCGCCCTGACAGGGGAGGAGTGCGTGACGCTCTTTGCCCGCGAATGGCAGCTGCGCGACCGCGTTTCTGCCTCCCACAGCTTTGAGCAGGAGCGGCTGGACGCGCTGTGCCGCATGGCGTTCGGCAGGACGGGTATCGTCGTGGCGACGGTGGACGGCATGATGCAGCGCACGCTGCCGCCGACGGCGCTGCGCGACGCGGTGCTCACGCTCCGGCTCGGGGAGGAGCACGATCTGCGCGCGCTCGCCGAACGCCTGACCGCCGCGGGCTATGTCCGCTGCGAGCAGGTCGAGGGCGCGGGGCAGTTCGCCGTGCGCGGCGGCATTTTAGACGTCTATTCCCCGATGAGCGCACCGGTGCGCGTCGAATTTTTTGATACCGAGATCGACGCGATGGGCGAGTTTGACGTCGCCACGCAGCGCCGCACGAAAAACCTTGAGGAGCTGACCGTTCTGCCCGCCGCCGAGGTGCTGCCCTTTGCCGCCGAGGGCGGACGGGACGCGATGCTCGCGCGTATGGAGCACGCCGCGGCGCAGCTGGCAAAAAAGGAGACGACGGAAAAGACCGCCGCAGCGATCCGCGCGGATATGGACCGCCTGCGTGAGGGCCTGCCGCTCGGCGGCATGGACCGCTATCTCGCCGCCGCCTACCCGACCGCTGTCTGCGCGGCGGACTACCTGCCGGAGGGGAGCATCGTGCTCGTCTGCGAGGGCAGCCGCGTCATGGAGCGCGCGAAGGGCTGCGCCTTTGAATGGGGCGAGGACCTGAAGATCCTGCTGGAGGAGGGCGTGCTCGCGGGGCAGTTCGCCTCGCTCGCGGTCGAGCTTGAGGACCTGACGCGGCGGCTGCGGGGCAGCTTCCCGCTGCTTTTGTGCGACAGCCTGCCGACCTCGCGCTATCTGGCCCCGCCGCGGGCGATGCTCAGCATCAACGCGCGGCAGCTGCCGTCCTACGGCGGCAGCCTTGAGACCGCCGCCGCGGACATGGAGCACTATCTTGCCGCGGGCAGCGGCGTGCTGGTGCTCTGCGGCAACGAAACGCGCGCGAGGAATTTTCACCGCCTTCTGGAGGAGCGCGGCGTGCGCGCGCGGCTCGATCTCACCGATCGGACGCTGCCTGCCGCGGGCGAGACCGTCATCGGCCTCGGCGCGCTGAGCGCGGGCTGCGAGTACCCGCAGCTCCGCCTTGTCATTCTGACCGAGGGGCAGCTTCTTGCGCCGGTCAGCGGCAAAGCGCCGCGCGCGGTGCGGCAGAAAAAGGATTCGAGCCGTCAGAAGCTCCGCTCCTACACCGACCTGACGCCGGGCGACCTCGTCGTTCACCAGCGCCACGGCATCGGCCGCTTTGTCGGCATGGAGCGCATCCGCGTGGACGGCGCGGACAAGGATTATATCAAGATCGCCTACGCCGGCAGCGACAGCCTGTACGTTCCCGCGACGCAGCTCGATATGGTGTCGAAGTACATCGGCAGCCACGGCGGCGGGGAGGAGGGCGAGCACGTCAAGCTGAACAAGCTCGGCGGCACGGACTGGACGAAGGCCAAATCCCGCGCCAAGGCCGCGGCGAAGGATCTTGCCAAGGGGCTTATCAAGCTCTACGCCGAACGGCAGCGCCGCCCCGGCTTCGCCTTTTCGCCGGACTCCACCTGGCAGCGCGAGTTTGAGGACGCCTTCGACTATGAGGAGACGGACGATCAGCTCCGCGCCATCGCGGAGATCAAGAGCGACATGGAGCGCTCGCGCCCGATGGATCGCCTGCTCTGCGGCGATGTGGGCTACGGCAAAACGGAGGTCGCGCTGCGCGCGGTGATGAAATGCGTGCTCGACGGCAAGCAGGCGGCGATCCTGGTGCCGACCACCGTGCTGGCGCAGCAGCATTACGCCACCGCCATCAACCGCTTCCGCAGCTTTCCGGTGACGATCGAGGTGCTCTCGCGCTTCAAGACGCCGGCGCAGAAGAAAAAGATTTTGCAAAGCGCGGCGGAGGGGAAGATCGACCTGCTCATCGGCACGCACTCGCTGCTGCAAAAGGGACTGCACTTCAAGGACCTCGGATTGCTCGTCATCGACGAGGAGCAGCGCTTCGGCGTGACGCACAAGGAAAAGCTCAAGGAGCTGTCCAAGCAGGTGGACACGCTCACGCTCTCCGCGACGCCCATTCCGCGCACACTGAACATGGCGCTGTCGGGCATCCGCGATATGTCTACCATCGAGATGCCGCCGCAGGACCGTCAGCCGGTGCAGACCTATGTACTCGAGCACGATTGGGGCGTGATCGCCGAAGCCATCCGGCGCGAGCTTTCGCGCGGCGGGCAGGTCTACTACCTGCACAACCGTGTGGAGACCATCGACCGCTGCGCCGCGCAGCTCAAAAAGCTCCTCGGCGAGGAGGTCAGCATTGCGGTCGCACACGGCAAGCTGGACGAAAAGGGTCTGAGTCATGTGATGCAGCAGTTTTCCGACGGCGAAGCGCAGATCCTCGTCTGCACGACCATCATCGAGACGGGCATCGACATTCCGAACGTCAACACCCTCATCATCGAGGACGCGGACCGGCTGGGCCTCGCCCAGCTTCACCAGATCCGCGGGCGCATCGGGCGCAGCGCGCGCCGCGCTTATGCCTATATGACCTACCGACCGGGCAAGATCCTCACCGAGGTCGCTGCCAAGCGCCTGACCGCCATCCGCGAATACGCGGAGTTCGGCTCGGGTTTCCGCATCGCGATGCGCGACCTCGAGATCCGCGGCGCGGGCAACCTGCTCGGCCCCGAGCAGTCGGGCTATATGATGAGCGTGGGCTACGATATGTACCTGCAGCTTTTGGAGGAGGCCGTGCTCGAGGAGCGCGGCGAGAAGAAGGCGAGCCGCACGGACTGCTCGGCGGACCTGACCGTTTCGGCCAACCTGCCGGAGAGCTACATTCCCTCTCCCGAGCAGCGCATGGATATCTACCGCCGCATCGCGGCGGTGCGCACGCGCGAGGAATCGCAGGACCTGCTCGACGAGATGCTTGACCGCTACGGCGAGCCGCCGGCGAGCACGCTCGCTCTGCTCGACGTCGCCATGCTGCGCGGTGAGGCGTGCGCGGCGGGCATCCGCGACATTTCCCAGCGCGGCGACACGATCACCTTTACCTTCGGCGGCGAGATGCCGGTCGAGGCGGTGATGCGCGTTTGCGCGATGGGAAAGAACAAGCGCCGGCTGACGCTCTCCGCCGGCATCGAGCCGAAGCTCGCGCTGCGGCTCGAAGGGGGCGAGAAGCCGCTTCCTGCGGCACTTGAGCTGGTCGAGAGCATCGCGCCCGCGGAGGGCGCCTGAACCCGCAGCGCCACGCCCTGCGGCGCGGTGTGATACCAAAATCTGGAAGAAAGAGGAAACAAAGATGAAACGTATTTTGGCTGCGGCGCTTTCGCTGGCGCTGCTTGTCTCGCTGGCCGCCTGCGGCGGCAAGGACCGCTTTGACGCGGGCAAGGTCGAGGAGGGCGTCTGCTATCAGCTGACCGGTATCGCTCCCGACGCTGTCGCGATGAGGGTGGACGGCATCGATGTGCCGATGGATATGTATTTTTACAACCTCTGCTATGCCGCCTCCTACATGGAAAGCTACATGAATATGTACGGCATGGACCTTGACTGGAGCATGGAGCTGCAGGAGGGCGAAACGGTGCTTGACGTGACGAAGGACAGCATTTTAGAGAACACGAAGAGCTTTGCCGTCATCGAGAAGCTGGCGCAGGAGAACAACGTCATCCTTGACGAAGCTGCGCTCAGCGAGCTGGAGACCGAACGCGCGGAGACCGTCGAGAGCCTCGGCGGCGAGGAAAGCTACCGTGCCGAGCTCGCCAAGCTGGGTCTGAGCGAGGAGACCTATGACCGGATGTGCCGCTCGGACTATCTTTACAGTGCTCTCGAAGAGCTGGCGGCGACCGAGGGCAGCAGCCTTTACGCCACCGACGAGCAGCTGATCGCCTATGCCGCCAAGCAGGGCTACATGACCGCCGACCACATCCTGCTGCTCACGCGCGATATGTCCACCTATCAGGAGCTGGACGACGAGACCAAGGCGGAGAAGAAGGCGCTGGCGGAGGAGCTCAAGGCCAAGCTGGACGCTTACACGGGCGACGATCTGATTGGTTACTTCACCGAGCTTGCCGACGAGTACAGCGAGGACTCCGGCCGCGCGGGCAACCCTGAGGGCTACACCTTCGGCTCCGGCCAGATGGTCGAGGAGTTTGAGAGTGCCGCCGCCGTGCTCGGCGAGGGCGAGGTCAGCGAGATCGTGGAGAGCTACTACGGCTACCACATCATTCTCCGCAAGCCGCTCGATGAGGCGAAGGCTGTGGACGCGGTGCGCGAGACCTATTTCAGCGGCCTGCTCGAAAGCCGCATCGAGGACGCCGCGGTGGAGATGAATCCGGCGGTCGAGGCGCTGGACCTCGTCGATATTTATGACGCCTTCTCGCTGCTGATGGACACCGACGCGGACGGCGATACGGCAGACGACACCGCGACGGAAAACGGGCAGGAAGCAGCCGAAAGCTGAGAAAGACGCAGGAAATGCTGCAAAACTGTTAATAATTTAACAAAATGCAGGAAAAGCGTCAATTTTTGCGCGGGAAAATGAAATTTTGCAGTTGATTTTTCATGCGCGTCTGTTGTATAATCAAGACGAAAATGATTCCCTCTGCGGAATACCAAAATTTTTATGAAAAAGGAGATATCCCATGAAAGAACTCTATGTCGTGAATTGCTGCCGTACCGCGGTCGGCTCCTTTGGCGGTTCCCTGAAGAATACCCCCGCCGCCGAGCTGGGCGCCATCGTTGTCAAGGAAGCCCTCAAGCGTGCCAACGTCGCTCCCGAGAACGTCGATGAGCTGATGTTCGGCTGCATCCTGACCTCCGGCCTCGGTCAGAACGTCGCCCGTCAGGTCGGCGTGGGCGCGGGCCTGCCCTACTCCGTTCCCGCCTACACCGTCGGCATGGTCTGCGGCTCCGGCATGAAGTCCGTCATCGAGGGTGCCCGTGCCATTCTGTCCGGCGATGCCAACATCGTGGTCTGCGGCGGTACCGAGAACATGAGCGCTGCTCCCTTCGCCTCCCCCGATGCCCGCTGGGGCGCCCGCATGGGTGACAAGAAGATCGTGGACACCATGATCCGTGACGGTCTGTGGGATGCTTTCAATAACTATCACATGGGTACCACTGCCGAGAACATCAATGATATCTGGGGCATCACCCGCCGTGAGCAGGACGAGTTCGCCGCTGCCTCCCAGCAGAAGACCGAGGCCGCTCAGGCCGCCGGCCGCTTCGACGACGAGATCGTTCCCGTCCCTGTGAAGGTCAAGAAGGAGATCGTGGAGTTCAAGCGTGACGAGTTCCCCAAGGCCGGCGTCACCGCCGACGGCATCGCCAAGCTGCGTGGTGCTTTCCCCGTTGGTCCTGAGTCCCCCAACCCCGAGGTCGTTCACACCTTCGAGGTCACCGGTGCCAAGGAGACCGAGGACAAGGGTACCCAGCGTGTCACCGCTGCCAATGCCTCCGGCATCAATGACGGCGCTGCTGCCATCGTGCTGGCTTCTGCCGAGGCCGTGGAGAAGTACGGCCTGAAGCCCATGGCCAAGCTGATTGGCTGGGGCCAGGGCGGTGTGGATCCCAAGATCATGGGCGTTGGCCCCGTGCCTGCCTCCCGTGCCGCTATGGCTAAGGCTGGCCTGACCATCGACGACATCGACCTGGTGGAGGCCAACGAGGCCTTTGCCGCTCAGTCCATCGCCGTGGCCCGTGAGCTGCACTTCGACATGAGCAAGGTCAACGTCAACGGCGGCGCCATCTCCCTGGGCCACCCCGTGGGCGCTTCCGGCGCTCGTATCATCGTCACCCTGCTGCATGAGATGCAGAAGCGTCCCGAGGCCAAGCGTGGTCTGGCTACGCTGTGCATCGGCGGCGGCATGGGCGTTGCCACCATCTACGAGAAGTGCTGAAGCGCTGAGGCGTAACAAAAATCAAAATAGCCGGGGACGGAGCTTCCGTCCCCGGCTCTTTCATCGGCAGACCTGCGCCGGTGCATAAAAAATCTGCCGGAAGTGCTCTCCCGGCAGATTTTTTATGCAGTGCGTTATTCCATGTCCACGGAGATGTGGTCGGTGCCGTGGGCCTCGAACTCCCCCAAATAGGCGTTCATGCGGTTCATGACCTCGTCGTAATTCTCCTCCGTGATGGGGGGATCATCCATGTCCCGCAGGGCCAGCTCCTGCGCCAGTATCTCAAAGAATGTAGTGTCCTCATAGGCCATGATGGCCTCGTGGATGCCGCCCTCGGCAAAGGCCTGCGAGGGGATCAGCTGCCCCTGATACAGCTCCGTCAGCGGCGCCA
>OKSB01001096.1_pt1 | contig 27898 bp, 30 predicted proteins | sample 1601171 | NCBI WGS metagenome assembly OKSB01 (sample SAMEA3541496, study PRJEB24748) | human gut metagenome | biome: human gut; feature: human-associated habitat; material: faeces | place: China | collected 2012 | reverse complement strand
GGATTACGTTAACATATTTCTGCCCGGCGATTTGCAGGGTATAGGCAATGCCGCACTTGCGGGCCGGCCAAGGGCGGCCCCGCTCAAGCGCGGTCAGAGGCGCCATATCCAGGGGTTATGATCGGCTTTCCCTCCTGGTCCAGCAGCGGGGTAAGGCCCGCGCAATTTCCATTCCGCTGGAACATGTAATTCACGCCGGTCTCGGTATCCACCCAGATTTCGACGACAGCCACCATACCCTGACTATAAACCTTCTGAAAACGGTCCATATTGCTCTCCTCCCTATTTCGTACTCTTTTCCTCTTTCGCCGCTCCCCGGTTCAGTCCCGGTCCACCGTCAGGCGGCCGTCCCGGAGGGTGACCGTGTAGACCGCGCCGCCGGAGAAGTCCAGGTCCCAGCGTCCCTCCGCCAGCACCCGCCGGCCCCGCTGGTCCCAGACCCGCAGGGTCACCGGGCCGTCGTCCGGGTCCAGCAGAAAGCCCACTCCTTCCCCCGGGGCCATTGCGCTCCCGTCCGCGGAGCAGGTCGTGCGGGAGGCCCCCTCCTGTACCAGCTCCACCTGTCCCACGGCGCTGTCGCTGTTTTCGAAGACCAGGTTGCACTCCGCACCGCTTTGGCAGCCCGCCAGCAGCAGCCCCACCACCAGGGCTAGGGCGGCGATCCCTTGCTGTCTCATGGCTCCCCCTCCCCCGGAACATACTCCAGGATGTCCCCGGGCTGACAGTCCAGGGCCTTGCAGATGGCCTCCAGGGTGGTGAAGCGCACCGCCCGGGCGTGGTTGTTTTTCAGGATGGACAGGTTGGCCATGGTGATGTCCACTTTCTGGGCCAGCTCCCCCAGGGACATCTTGCGCCTGGCCATCATCACGTCCAGATTCACTACGATCATGCCGCCACCTCAAATCGTCAGGTCGTTTTCCGCCTTCATCTCCGCTGCCCGGTGAAACAGCCCGGCCATCACCAGGCACAGAAGGCCCGCCATGGTGAAGAGGGGGATGAACAAAGCGGTGTAGGACAGCAATGCGGCGGCGCCATCCCGGCAGAGGGTGAAGGCGGTCCGCCCCAGGGCGCCGGCGGCGATCACAAAGCAGCCTGCGGCGGCCCGCTGGAGGTAGACGGCGTTCTTCGGGGAGAACGGCGTGCCGTCCGCCACAGAGGCCAGCAGACGGATGCCCTGGACCAGGATCACTGCGCCGCAGATGCCCGCCAAAAGCAGGAATAGAGCCAGGACCGCGGTCTCCGGGGACTTCCAAGACTCTTTCAAAATAATTTCCAGCAAATTTCCCACCCCGTCGTCAAAGTCGTAGGCGAAAACAGCCAGGAGGTGGTCGAAGCGCATGGACGCCGGATTCTGAAAGCGGAAGTAGGCCAGGGCCGGTGTCAGGGGAAGCAGCAGAATGTCGCAAAAGATGAGGAAACCGCAGAGAAAAATCAACACATCCGCGATTTTTTGGACAGCAGTACGAACCATGGCGTGGGCCTCCTCCTAAATGGTCAGGTCGTTTTCCACTTTCATCTCCGTCGCCTGGCGGAACAGGGCGGACATCACCAGGCACAGCAGGCCGAACATGGTGAAGATCGGCACAAAGAGCGCGTTGTAGGTGGCCAGGGGGCGGAGGGACTGGTAAAACCACAGCCCCCAGATCGTCCGGAGCAATGCCGCTCCCGCGATGCAGAAGGAACATACAGCCGCCCGTCGGAGGCTGACGGCATTCTGCGTGGAAAACGGCGCACCCTGGAGGATGGTGCCCAGCACCCGGAGCCCCTGGAGGAGAATCAGCGCGGTGCAGATGCCGCAGATCACCAAGAACAGGGCGATTAGGGCGTTGGCGCCCTCGCCCCATATCCAGACCCAGGAGAGAAAAATCGCGGATACGCCTGCGGCGGTCACATCGTCCGCCTCCGGGTGGAACAGGTCATGCAGAAAGGTGCCGGCGCCGCCGAAGAGGTTTTCCGCGTTGACCATGACGGAGGCGGGAACCAGCAGCAGAGCCAGGACGTTGAGCAGTAGGGCGAAGATCAGCAGTACCCGGAGCACCCGGGCGAGTATTTGCACAGTACTGTTGGACATGGTCGCTTTCCTCCTTATGCGTGAGAATGGGCCCGGCTGGCCGGACGGGGACGCAGCAGGCACAAGGCCCAGATGCCGCAGAACTGCAGGAGAAGCGCCAGCAGGATCTGGAGCGCGGAACCCTCTGTCCAGAGCCACACCCAGCACCAGGCACAGAAAATCAGGAACCGAAGCAGCCCCTTCCAGAAGGGCACATAGTTCTCCACCGCGCCTGTCAGCTCCGGCAGCCATTCGCTGCCTGTCAGCACCAGACTGGGAACGCAGAACAGGGCCGCCAGAAGCAGCAGCGCCAGCAGAACACGCCAGAGACGGCTGGACGGCATAGGAATTCCCCCCTTTTTCCGTATCGTACCACGTGTAGTTATTGTTTGTCAATTATTTTTTATTGTTTTTCGATAAAAATGAAAAAGCAATAATCGGGCAGGGACAGCAGAAAAACGGCGCCGGGGCGGTCCTTTCGGACCGCCCCGGCGTCTGTATGATATAGAGAAAGGAGAGGGAAAATGATGTGTGTCACAAGCTTCCTGCTTGTTGTGCTCATCATACTGCCCCCAGCCGGGAAAGTCAACAGCCTGGGGGAAAGCTTCATACTTTGTTTACAGACTGGTCAAAAACGGATGATTTCATTCACAAAATGTTCAAAATCCGGAAACAATTTGCGCGGCGGTCATCCGCCGTACTGCCAGTGGGCGGGATCGGGATCTGTCTCACTGCTGTCTGGCCAAGTCAGCGCATCTCCGCTCTCATCGAGAATGTAGGGCACATCCTGGGAGACCGTGACCCGTCCATAGATATCCGTCACCACGGCAGCCACCTGTACCGTATCCGCAGGCGTGAGGGAGAGGCGCAGCTCCGGCAGCTGGTAAAAATCAAATTCCTCAAAGCCGTGGAAGCTGTCAGGCTTTTCACAGGGCTCTGCCCAGGCTGCCAGTTTCTGATTTTTGAACAGGCCCACCCGGATATTTGCCACGGCCGCGGTGAGAGACGCATCAGCCGGTGTCACCTCACGGATATAAACATAGCGCTCGTGGCTGGACGCATTCAGGACCAGCGTGCTGTCCTCCAGATCCATCCACATGAGATCGCTGTTGACCTCCACTTGCGGCAGAGAGTCGCTGTACAGCCCCTCAAACTGGTCCAGCAGCTGGGTCTGGCGGGTGCCGTCCGGCGGGACCAGCAGCGCCGAGAGGGTGATATGGTCCGTCAAGGGGACGGAGAGTGTGGCGGAGAACCGTTGGTTGGGGCCCTCTTCTCCCACACTGCCCAGCCGGTCGCTGGCAGTCTCGCCGTTTTCCGCCAGGAACTCCACAGCCATTCCCTCCACATAGGTCTTGGGGACAGCATAGGCGGAGAAAGTGACGGTGTTGGCGGCAAGGTCCACGGCTTCCAGCTCCACACCGCAGTCCGCCACCAGGCTGTTCTGGGCCTTCAAGATCTCCTCCACCCGGTTGGAGAGGGAGCCGATCTGGCCGTACACACTGGACTCCACCCGGTAGAGGCTGTTCTGCAGATTTACATACTGGCCGTTCATTCGGTCCAGACGGTCGAAGAGGTGGAACAGCACCAGGCACAGCGCCGCTGCCGCCAGCACCCAAGGCCAGCGGCGGCGCTTCCGGGGCGACGGCTGGGCGGCAATGTAGCGGCCTGCGATCTCCTCCACCATCTTCAGCTGGGCCTCTGTCAGCCCGCCGCCTGTTTCAGCAGGAGCGGCATCCGCCTCCGGCGGTTCCTCCACGCCCAGCAGCCATCCCACAGAGACGCCGAACAGGCGGCTGAGGGCGATCAGCTTGTCGACCTCCGGCAGGGCGGAGTCTGCCTCCCATTTGTAGATGGACTGGCGGGAGACGCCCAGCTTGCTCCCCAGAGCCTCCTGGGACAGCCCCAGCTCCTTCCGCTTCTGCGCGATGCGCTGCCCAATGGTCACATCCCTCGCCTCCTTTCGCCGTCAGACTAGCAGACAGCCTGCCCCCAGGCCACCAACTGGGGAGTGGAAATCTGTCAACCCACGGTTAGCAGAGGAGAAAAGCCCTTGCGTCTCAATGGATTCAGAGGGCCTTTTCGTAGCAGTTGAGATTCTCCCGCACAAAGCCCATGAAGAAGAACTCCGCCGTTCCGGCGTAGCGGTAGCCCAGGGAGGGGTACAGGCGGTTGGCGGGCAGGTTCCCCTCCCAGGTGTCCAGCCGGATGACGGTACGGCCCTGGCGGCGAGCCTCCGCCTCACAGAAGGCCACCATCTGTCGGGCATATCCCCGGCCGGAGCAGGAGGGACGGATGCACAGGGTATGGATCACCCCTACCTCCTCCGCAGCGGCGGGGATGGTCCAAGGGATGGCGCCGTACTCCGGCAGCTGGACGCTGTTCAGGTTCACCACGCCCCAGAGGACGCCGTTCTCCTCGCCCACGTAGAAGGTGCCGGCCTCCAGGGCCTGGCGGGCGGTGTCGATGGTGGGGTATTTGCCCCGCTGCCAGTTGGTATAGACGGGGCCCTGTGCCTCTCGGTCCAGGATCTCCTCATAGATATCTGCGGCCTGAGACAGGTCCGCGGGGGTGGCGAGTCGGATCATGGCGATTCTCCTTTTTGATGTAGTGGCGATGGGAAAAGCGAGGCGCGCTGGGGTCAGCGCGCCTCGCGGGGATGATCGGGGATCACGGGGTGTCCTTGGGCGGCTCAGACGGAGTGGAACCGCTCTCCTGGGGGGCGTCTCCGCCGGAAGGGGAGGGATCGGACACCGGGTTCTCCGGCTGTCCCTCCTGGGCGGGCTCCTCGGGGGATTCGATCTTCTGGGAGATCATGTGCACCTTCTTGGCAGGGGCCTCAATGGTCTCGGGAGAGGAGGGGCGGAACGCCTTGTCCTCTGCGCGGGTGGAGGCGTAGGGGTTCTCCACCAGTTCCGGGTCCCGGCCCTCGATGATAGCCACCATCTCTGCGCCGGTGATGGTCTCCTTCTCCAGCAGGTAGGCCACGACCTTGTCCATGTCCTCCCGGCTGGCTTTGATGACCTCCACGGCCTGCTGGTAGCACTGGTCCAGGATGTCCTTCACCGCCTGGTCCATCCGGGCGGCGGTATCCTGGGCGCAGTCCATGCCGTAGCCGCCGTCCAGGTATTGGTTCCGGCGGGAGGCCAGCGCCATCATGCCGAACTCGTCGCTCATGCCGAACATGGCCACCATGTTCCGGGCCACGTTGGTGGCGTCCTGAATATCCTGGCTGGCGCCGTTGGTCATGGTGTTCATCACCACTTCCTCGGCCGCCCGGCCGCCCATGGAGACCATGATCTTGGCCATCAGCTCGTCGCGGGTGCGCAGCTCGGTCTTGTCCTCCTCTGGCATCAGCAGGGTGTAGCCCAGAGAGCCCTGGGTGTGGGGGACGATGGTGATCTTCTGCACCGGCTCGGTGTTTTTCTGCTTGTAGGCCACCATGGCGTGACCGACCTCGTGGTAGGCCACCAACTTTTTCTCAAACTCGGTGAGGACGCTGCCCTTCTTCTCCGTGCCGGCAATGACCAGCTCGAAGGCGGCCAGAAGATCCTCCTGGGTCACCAGCTTGCGGCCCTTCCGCACGGCCCGCAGGGCCGCTTCGTTCACCAGATTGGCAAGGTCCGCGCCCACGCAGCCCGCAGTGGCCAGGGCCACCTTTTTCAGATTCACGTCCTCCGCCAGCTTGATGTTGCGGGTGTGGACCTGCAGCGTGGCAATGCGTCCCGCCAGGTTGGGCCGGTCGATGGTGATGCGCCGGTCAAACCGGCCGGGCCGCAGCAGCGCCTGGTCCAGCACCTCAGGCCGGTTGGTGGCGGCCAGCAGAATGATGCCCTTGGTGGGGTCAAAGCCGTCCATCTCCGCCAGCAGCTGGTTCAATGTCTGCTCCCGCTCGTCGTTGCCGCCCATGCGGTTGTCCCGGGATTTGCCGATGGTGTCGATCTCGTCGATGAACACGATGCAGGGGGCCACCTTGGCCGCCTCCTTAAAGAGGTCCCGGACGCGGCTGGCGCCCACGCCCACGAACATCTCCACGAAGTCGGAGCCGGAGATGGAGAAAAACGGGACGTTGGCTTCGCCGGCCACAGCCTTGGCCAGCAGCGTCTTGCCGGTGCCCGGAGGGCCGACCAGCAGCGCGCCCTTGGGGAGCTTCGCGCCGATCTCCGTGTACTTCTGGGGGTTGTGCAGGAAGTCGATGATCTCTGTCAGGGACTCCTTGGCCTCGTCCTGGCCGGCCACATCCTTGAAGGTGACGCCGGTGGACTTCTCCATATACACCTTGGCGTTGGCCTTGCCCACGCCGCCGATGCCGCCCATTCCTCCCATGCCGCCCTTTTTCGCCATCCAACGCATGACCAGGGAGAACATCAGGAAGATCAGCACAAAGGGCAACACGTAGCTCACCAGCATGGCCAGCACCGGGTTCACCGGGGCCTGATACTCCTTGTCGACGCCCTCCACCCCATACTCGTTCAGGAAATCAATGACGGCGTCATTGGACTGGATCCGGACAGTGAACAGCTCCAGGTGGGCAGTCTGCTCCTGCCCGGCGGCGTCCATATAAGTGTAGCCGTCCTCCGTCTTGGTGTAGACGGTGCCGTCCTCAGCGGTGTAGGAATACCCCTCCTCAGGGGTTATCAGGAGGATATCCTCCGCGTTGTCGAATTCCACCCGGGCCACCTGGCCGCTCTCCACCATCTCCTGGAACTCTCCGTATTCCACGTTGATGGAGGAGGCCTGGCGGCCAGTGCTGCCGATGACGCTGCTGGCATAGCTGAAGATGATCGTCAGCAGAAGGGCCCAGCCCACCAGAGAGGCCACGCCCCGCCAGTTGCCGCCGGGCTTGTTGTTTTTGTTGTTCTTATTGTCGTTTGGGTTCATGTATGGAACTCCTTTCAGGGGAAAACCTGTCAATACCCGGAGGATAAACGGGACCGCCCCGGTCCCGCCTGTGCCGGAGACGGGGGTGCGGTCCGCTGCCCGGGGGCGTCCAGCCCTGTTTTCAGACAGTGCCGAAGCCTTAAAATGATTTATAAAGTATATCACAGAAGCCGCAGGCCTACAAGGACAAGGAACCGGTTTTCTATAAATTTTCTGTGAATTCCACTTTCCAGACTCCCGCCCCTATGCTATACTACCTCTTGAATGCGAAAATACTCAGATTGAGGGAGAAGTTATGGAAGAACGGAGAAAGCAGGACCTGACTGCCGAGGCCGACGGCATCATCGAGGGGCGCAACGCCGTCATTGAGGCCCTGCGGGCAGGGGAGACGATTGACAAAATTTACCTCCAGAAGGGAGAGACGGACAAGACCCTGGGACATATTGCCTCCAAAGCCCGGGCGGCGGGCGTGGTGGTGGTGGAGGCGGACCGGCGGAAGCTGGACGCCATGAGCCGCACCCATGCCCACCAGGGCGTCATCGCCCTGGCGGCGGTCCGGGAGTACGTCAGTGTGGAGAGCATCCTTCAGGCCGCCCGGGACAAGGGCGAGGCCCCCCTGCTGGTGGTGTGCGACGAGATCTCCGACCCCCACAACCTGGGGGCCATCATCCGGACCGCTGAGTGCGCCGGGGCTCACGGCGTGGTGATCCCCAAGCGCCGCAGCGCGGGCCTCACCGCCGTGGTGGCCAAGACCTCCGCCGGAGCGGTGGCCCACGTGCCGGTGGCCCGGGTGCCCAACATCCCCGCTCTGCTGAAGGATCTGAAAAAACAGGGGGTGTGGGTCTTCGGCACGGCGGCGGACGGCACCACGGCCCTGTACGACGCGGATCTGAAGGGACCCGCCGCCATCGTCATCGGCAGCGAGGGGGACGGCATGACCCGTCTGGCCGCCGAGAACTGCGACTTTTTGGTGAGTATCCCCATGCGGGGGAAGCTGAATTCCCTGAATGCCTCCGCCGCCGCGGCGATCCTGCTGTATGAGGCGGTGCGCCAGCGGATGGCCTGAAGGGCCGGGGACACAGCGGAGAGGAAAGGGGCAGCATGGCTTCCAAAGACGAGAGAGAGTTTGATAGCGGTCTGACCGGGGGCACGGATGTCCCGGCGTTGGAGGAGGACTTCTCCCTGGAGGAGATCCTGGCGGAATACGGCGCAGGCCGGGAGCAGCGGCTTATGGAGGCCGTGGAGCAGGAGGCCCGCCGGGAGACGGAGCCGGCCGCCCCTCCGGCGGAGGGCGGCGCGAAGAAGCCGCCTCTGCAAACGGAGGCGCGGCCGCGTCCCGCCCCCCAGGTGACGGAAAAAACAGCTCCGCCCCAAAAGCCGCCCGCCCAGCCGGAGGACCTGCTGGAGGAGCTGCGGCAGGATCTGCCGCCCTCTCCCCACCCCATCACGCTGGAGGATGTGGTGGGCAGCACCGTGGACGCGGTGATGGAAGAGGAGGCTCAGGAGCCCCTGCTGCGGCCCCGGCGGGGCCTGTTCTCCCGGAAGCGCCTGATGGAGACGGAGGAGCTCTACGCCCCGCCGGAACCGGAGGAGGCGCCGGAGGAGATCCCGGAGATCGACACCATCGGTCCGGAGCCGGAGCTGGCTGAGGCGGCGGCGGACTACCGGGCGGAGGCCAAGCGGCGCAAGCACCCTATCCTGGCAGCGGTACTGATCTCGCTGCTGCCGGTGATCCCTATGGGGATCGAGGCCTACGGCTATGAGATCCGCTACTGGACCGGCGACGCAGCCGTCCAGAGCGGTGTGCTGCTGGCGTGCCTTGCGGCGGTGGCCGTCCTGGCCCGGCAGGTATTCGCCAAGGCGTTCGGCTCGCTGCTGCAGAAGCGATGCACCAGCGAGCTGCTGGCGGTGGTCTCCGCCGTGGTGATGGCGGCGGACTGTGTGGCCCGGCTGGTGCTGCCGGAGCGGAGCGCCGTCCCCTGCTATGCCCCGGTGGGGTGCCTCGCCCTGGTGTTTGCCATGTGGGGCGGAGCCCGGGAGAGCCGGGGACTGTGGGACACCTTCCGCATGGCCGCCACGGATGACGAGCCGCCTTATCTGGTGACGGAGACGGAGAAGGGGGCCTGCAAGCAGGCGGGTTCCGTCCCCGGCTTCTACACCACCGCCCTGCGGGAGAATACCGCCGCCGTGTGGCAGAACGCGCTGATGCCGGTGGTGCTGATGGCCTCCATCGTGTTTGCCGGGCTCAGCTCCCTGGGCCAGGAACGGGGGGACGACTTTTTGCTGAACTGGTCTGCCATCCTGGGGGCAGGCACCACCTTTGCCCTGCCTCTGTGCTGGGGGATGCCCTTCTCCCGGCTGGCCCGGCACTTTCACAAGGCGGGGTGCGCCGTGGCGGGCTGGTGCGGTGCGGAGAAGATCAGCCGCAGGCGGGCCATGATCCTGACGGACGGAGACCTGTTCCCGCCGGGTACGATCCAGCTCAACGGCGTAAAGGTGTTCGGGGAGGACCTGTCCCGGGTTTCCTCCTATGCCGCCTCTATGGCCCGGGCGGCGGACTGCGGCCTTCAGCGGTTGTTTGACGGCCTGCTCCGCAGCGAGGGCGGCCATTATGAGAAAGTGGACGATTTCAGCTTTTATGAGGAGGGCGGCTACTCCGCCACCATCCGGGGGGAGTCGGTATTGCTGGGCACGGCCTCCTTCATGCGGAAGATGGAGGTGCGCCTGCCCGGCGGCATCAACCTGCGGACCGGCATCTTCCTGGCCATGGACCGGCAGCTGGCGGCAGTGTTTGCCGTGAAGTACCAGCCCTCGGAGAACGTGGATTTCGCCCTGCGGATGATGCGCCGCAGCCGCATCACGCCGATCCTGGCGTCCCGGGATCCCAACATCACCCCGGCCCTGCTGAAGCGGAAGTTTCACAAGGGCGTGAAGGTGGAGTTCCCCAGTCTGACGGACCGGGTGGCTTTCAGTGAGGCGGAGCTGGACCGGGGGATGCCCCGGGCCCTGCTGTTTCGGGAAGGACTGCTGCCCTATGCGGAAGCGGTGGTAGGCAGCCGCCGCCTGTGCAAGGCTGTGCGCCGGGCCACGGCGCTGTCCGTGCTGGGCAGCGTGGCCGGGACGCTGCTGTCCTTTTATATGGTGTTCCAAGGCGCCTATAATCTGCTGACGCCTCTGGCCCTGCTGGTGTTCCTGCTGCTGTGGGCGCTGCCGGTGTTGCTGCTGGCGGACTGGGCGGGCAGGTATTGAGCGCCGGTCATCTCGTTCGCAGCGGGATAAGATGACGCTGCGGGCGGAAGTCAACCGCATGAGCGGGGAGACCCACCACATCCGTGTCCCATGCAGGGCATTCTGCGGCATTTACCCCAAAAGACGGCGCCCGGTCCGGGATTTCCCGGACCGGGCGTCGCTGTATACAGAGGCGCCTGGAGCGCCTCCCGCGGTCAGCTTTGGTTTTCTATGATGTGGACATTCAGGTGGTTGTAGGTCATCTCCACGCCGTACTCCCGGAAGGCGTCCCGCAGGTGCTCCCCCAGAGCCAGATACGCGCCCCACCAGTTCTCCGGCGTAGCCCAGCAGTAGACGGTGTACTCGATAGAGCTCTCCTTGTATGCGGTGAGGTAGACGGTGGGAGCCGGGTCCTCCAGCAGGTTTTCCGTCTGCTCCAGAGCGCGCCGGCAGGCGGCCTTCACCGTCTCCGTGGGGGCGTCGTAGGAGGCGGCCACCCGCTGCACCACCCGCCGCCGCCCCAATACGGTGTAGTTGGTCATCTGGGAGGAGGCCAGCTCCTTGTTGGGGAGCATCACCAAATGCCCATCCGGGGTCACCAGCTTGGTGTGGTTCAGACTGATCTCATGGACCGTGCCGGCCACGCCGCCGACCTCTACATAGTCCCCGATGGAGAAGGGGTGGGCGGAGAGGATCACCAGCCCGCCGGCCACATTGCCCAGGATGTCCTCCGCCGCCAGGGTGACGCCCAGGGACCCCACGGACAGCAGCGCCACCAGGGAGGTCATGGGAATATTCAGGCTCTCCGCCACGATCAGCACCGTGACGATATAGAGGATCAGCTTCACCCCGGCCAGCAGGTATTTCTGGATGCGCTCGTCCAGCTTCGTCCTGGCCAGCAGCCGCCGCAGCAGCTTGCCCAGCAGGTGGACGGCCACCAGGCAGATCAGCAGCGTGGCAGCGGCGGAGAGGACCGCCCGGAAGGAGAACTTGGCCAGCGTGTCTGTGAACAGGGAAGTGAGGTCCGACATACGCGGCGCCCCCTTTGTATCAGGATAGCAAAAGCATACCGGAAAGCAGCGGAAAAGTCAACGCCGCCGGGGCGCGGCTCCCGGACCCGCTTCAGTCTTTTTCATCTGCAGAAAGGGCGATTTGGCAGCGGGGCAGGATTGCATGCTCAAATGTATACAGTGTCTCCGCCGCAATGGTGCGCACAACGGCTGCCAGTACCTGGTCGATTTCGGCGGTATATATCCGCGTCTGCCCGTCCGGCAGCGGGGCGGCAATCTGCAGGGAATTTGCCGCTCTCCGGCGTAACAAAGCCGCCTTTTCGTCCATGCCGGGCTGGACATGGGCGCCGCCCTCCTGGTTTGCCAGCAGACACACTACGCCCTTACGGTTCAAAAAGTGCTGCCGGTCAATCAGGAGAATGTCAATCCCATCCCACCAGGTCTTGAATGCCCGTTTGGCATATCGCTTTCCGGGTTCCAGGGACAGGGGCTGCACCGTCAGAACCGGAGGGACTTCTGGCTGGTGAATCATCTGGTACTGAATGAGCGGGGAGCGGACAAAATCGGTCCTCCCTTTATTGGGCAGCTCGCCCCGCACGGTGCTCAGACTGAGAAAATCCGGACAGCTGAATGCAAAACGCTTTGTAATTTGGGCCAGCAGGGAATCAGAATATTTTGTCTGGTGGAGCAAAAGCCGGAGCTTGGTCGCAATCTGCGCACCGTAAGACCAGTCTCCTGCATCGTAATGGAGGCATTCCTGCCTTAAAAATTTTAACTGGACGAGCAGATCGCTGAGCAATTCTGTCGGCGTCCGATCAACTTGATACGCTTTTTTATCGTTGTGCATATTTGGTGCACTCCTTTCGGCATGAATAGTTGGGATTCCTGCACTTTAAAACTCTACTTTCTCCGTGCAATAGCGCAGGAAGCGCGTCCGGACCACATTGCACGCGGCTTCATATCGCGTTTTTACCTCACGCTGTGTCAGATTTAATTCCTGCGCAATGGCCCGCAGCGACAGCTTTTCCAAAATCCGAGCCTCCAGAATCCGCTGGCTTGTTTCAGAGATGTCGGAGATGGCTTTCCAGAGACAATAGTACCGCTCTAGACGAATCAGGATCCACAGGGGATCCCAATCCCGCATCCGTCCGGTGGAGACTTCATAGAGCTGCCGGCGATACCGTAGGCCGGTCAACACCTGCCGACAGCGGGTGCGGGTAATGTTTTTGCTGTACCCGCCTACCCAGCCGGAGAACTGGCTGAGCCCCTGATATCGGTCCAGCTGTTCATAACAGAGGGCAAACGCCTCATCGGCAATCTCACAGTAATCATCAGGTCCCAGCACGCGGCAAAAATCCATCCCGTACGCGCACTGGTATACAATTTCATAGGCACTCTCATAAAGCGCCTTCCAAAGTTCGGGATCGCCGCTTTTCAGAAATTCCTGAACCTGTTGATAGTCTTGCTCCCGCCGACTGGTTCGATAGGGCTGATATTTCCAAATTTTTTATATTTCATCAAATTCACCTCCTTTCTGCCTCTCACAGTGGCGGCTTTAGGCGATCCTGTCAAGAAAAAATTTCGCCCGCCATGCAATAAAAGCCGTTGTCTGCGCGTTATCAGGGCAGAAGACACAAACAGGAACCATGAATCCGAAACAACAAGCAGGAGGAGCTTTTTATGAAAAACATGTCTGTGAAGAAGATCGTCGCCATGATCGTGGGTGCAGCTGCGGTACTGGCCGTCGCGGCCGTGGCCGCTGTGCTGGCGCTGCGGGTGGACAGTGCGGAGGCTCAACAGATCGCGCTGGATACCGTCGGCGGCGGGGAGATCGTCTCACAGGAGGTCAGCAGTGAGGGCCTTTGGAATGAGTACAGCTACGAAATCATCAACGGGGACACGTGGTACGACATCGAAATCAGCGGCTTCGGCTCCGTCACAGAGCTGGAGAGCGTCAGCAGCCAGTATCCCCGGGGCTGAACCGACGGCGGCTCTTGCACCCGGAGGGCGCCTTCTGTATAATGGCAGAGTGAACTGCGGCCCTGGGGCCGCCTGTACAGGAGGAATCACCCTATGACGGAAAAGGAGAAGATGCTGCGGGGAATGCTGTACGCACCCGCCCGTGATGAGACCCTGCTGGCGGAGCTGGCTGCCTGCAAGACTCAGTGCCAGCAGTTCAATCAGCGGGCCTATCAGGCGGAGGGCATCGAATCCGCCCAGATGCTGCTGCGCCGGCTGCTGGGCGCCGCTGGGGAAGGACTGCGGATTGAGCCGCCCTTCTGGTGCGACTACGGCTGGAATATCAGTGTGGGCCGGAACTTCTACATGAACCACGGCGGCGTCATTCTGGACGCCGGCGGCGTGACCTTTGGAGACAACGTGCTGGTCGGCCCCCAGTGTGGATTCTACACCTCCGGCCACCCCTTGGACGCGGCAAAGCGGGCCCAGGGGCTGGAGTACGCCTATCCCATCCGTGTGGGCAGCGGCGTCTGGATCGGCGGCGGCGTCCGCGTGATGCCCGGCGTCTCCATCGGAGACGGGGCGGTCATCGCCTCCGGCAGCGTGGTGACGAAGGACATCCCTGCCGGAGTCCTGGCTGCGGGCGTCCCCTGCCGCCCCATCCGCCCCATCACGGCGGCGGACCGGATGCTGCCCTGATCCGGCGGAGCAGCTGCCCTTCCGGAAAATTTCGGCCCGGGGTTGGAAACCTCTGCAGGATGTGCTATCATGGGGGCGCGGCCGGTGATGCTTCGGCCGCAGTGCAATCAAACGCGCCGCCGGCGCGTTGTCTGTGTGAACAGGAGGAAGCCCCATGATATTCTGCATGACCGTGGCAGAGCCGGACCCAGACGCGGATGCCGCCCTGGAGGACTGTATCGCCCGCATCGCCGGGGGAGACAAGGACGCTCTGGCGGATTTGTACAGCCGCACCCGTCCTGCCGTCTACGGCTTTGCCCTGTCAATCGTCAAAAACGCCCACGACGCAGAGGATATTCTCCACGACGCCTGTTTGCAGGTGTGGAACGCTGCCGGCGGATACCGCAGGCAGGGCAAGCCTATGGCCTGGGTGCTGACCATCACCCGGAATCTGGCCATCAGCCGCCTGCGGGAGCACGGGCGGACGGAACCCCTGGTTCAGGAGGACTGGCAGGACCGTCTGGCGGACAATCCCGCCGTGACCCATGAGGACCGGATGATGCTGGAGGCCGTGCTCTCCGCCCTGAGCGACGAAGAGCGGCAGATCGTCACCCTCCACGCGCTGACAGGCCTGCGGCACCGGGAGATCGCCGCTCTGCTGGGCCTGCCGCTCCCCACGGTTCTCTCCAAATACAGCCGGGCTTTGAAAAAGCTCCAACTCGCATGGAAGGAGGCAGACTGACTTGGACGAACGTGAACTGGAACAGCGCCTGCGGACCGCCGTGGAGCACGCCGCTCCTGATCCGCTGGACCGCATCCTGGCCGCCTGCGGCCCGCAAGCGGGAACTGTCCTCCCTTTTGAGGCTCCGAAAAAGAAGCGCCGCTGGGCGCCCCTGGCAGTGGCTGCCGCCCTGGTGGTCATGTGCTGTGGTGCTTTCGGCATCAGCAGCTGGCGGGGAGCCAACGCCGTGGACTCCGTGGTGATGCTGGATGTGAACCCCAGCCTCTCCATGACCGTCAGCTCCAAGGAGCGGGTCCTCTCCGTCACCCCCTTCAACCAGGACGCAGAGGTTATCCTGGGCGACATGGATCTGACCGGCACGGACCTGGACGTGGCAGTGAACGCCCTCATCGGCTCCATGCTCCAAAACGGTTATCTCAGCGATATCCAGAACGCCATCCTGGTGTCCGTGGAGAACCAGGACGCCGCAAAATCCGCCCAGCTCCAGCAGCACCTGACGGATACCATCAACAGCGTCTTCCAGGGCGGTTCCCTGGAGGGGGCTGTCCTCAGCCAGACAGTGACGGAGAGCGCGGATCTGAATGCTCTGGCCCAGCAGTACGGCATCTCCGTAGGCAAGGCATCCCTGATCCAGGAGGTGATCGCTCAGGACAGCACACTGACCTTTGCGTCCCTGGCACCCCTGTCGGTGAATGAGATCGCCTTGATCGCCGAGTCCCGGCATCTGACCACCCAGGCCGTCACCCAGACGGGCACCGCCAGCACAAAGGCCTATATCACGGCAGAGGAGGCCAAAAATGCCGCCCTGGCTCATGCGGGCATCGCCGAGAGCAGCGTGGCCCAGCTGGAGATCGAGTTCGACAGCGAGGACGGCCTGATGGTCTACGAGGTGGAGTTCTATGCCGGCGGCACAGAGTATGATTACGACATCAACGCCCGCACCGGTGAGGTGGTGAATTTCTCCCGGGAGGGCGGCATCTCCGGCGGAACAACCGGCAGCTCCGGCTCCTACATCGGCGAGGCGGCCGCCACTGCCGCCGCCCTGACCCACGCAGGCGTCAGCGAAGCGGACACCATCTATCTCCGCTGCTGGGTGGAGCACGACGACGGGCGGGCGGAGTGCTACGAGGTGGAGTTCCTGGCGGGCACCACGGAGTATCAGTATGAGATCGACCTCTATACCGGCGCCGTGCTGAAAAGCGAGCGGGAGAGCCACAGTGTCCCAGCATCCGGCAGCTCCGGCCCCCACATTGGCGAGGCGGCTGCAAAATCCGCTGCCTTGACCCACGCCGGCGTCAGTGAGAGCGACGCCTCCCGCATCCAGGTGGAGTTGGACCGGGATGACGGCCGGACCTTGTATGAGGTGGAGTTCCATGTGGGCCGGACGGAGTACAGCTATGAGATCGACGCCTCCTCCGGCGCAATTGTCAAGGCAGAGCAGGAGCTGGACGACTGAACCCTGTCACATCAAAAAGCAGCGGCCGGCATCTGCCGGCCGCTGCTGCGAAAAACCACCGGCTTCGGCCGGTGGTTTTCTGTCTGTGTGGGGCGCTCAGGCACCCTCCGGTTCTCCCGGCGCCGGGGGGCCATCCGGAGTGGGGGCGTCCGCGTCCTTTTGATCCGCCTCTTCCAGCGCCTGCTGGAGATAGTCCTGCTCCGCGGTCTTTTTGCTGGGGACAAAGCCCTGGGCGGCGCTCTTCCGGCGGCCCTTGCTGCGGGCGAAGAAGAAGCCGGAGAGGGAGAACACAACGGCACCGATGAAATTCACAAATAGGTCCTTCATGGTGTCGATGATGCCAATATCCAGGTAGCCGCCCAGTCCCAGGCTCTCTCCGTTGATGACCACGTCCTGGATATCCGGAATCGTCACCACCTTGTTGGAGAGCGTGGGATCCAGGGAGACGGAGTGGATGGCGTGGATGACCGTGTCCTTCTGCATGTCCGTGCCCAGGAAGAAGTCCATGCCGAATTCAAAGAACTCCCACAGGACCCCGATAGTCATGGAGAAGCAGAAGGCCACCAGGGCCAGGAACGCCGGGGACAGATGGAAGGTGATCCGGTCATCGTCGTTCAGCAGCATCACCATGGAGAAGCCTACCGCCGCGGCCAGGAAGCCGTTGATGGTGTGGAGCATGGTGTCCCATCCGGGGATCACGACATAAAAGGCGTTGACCTCACCCAGAATTTCTGCCGCAAAGATGAAGCAGAAAATGGTGATCTCCAGGGGCGGCGGCAGCTCGATCCGCAGCTTCACCTGGATCCAGCTGGGCACGTAGAGCAGCAGAAGCGTGAGAATGCAGAAGAAGGCGCCCTCGTAGTTGGCCAGCATAATCTGCCGCACCAGCACCACCAGCACCAGAATCCGCAGGATGGAAAAGACGATGAAGGAGCTTTTGTGTTCCCGCAGCTCCCGCGCCATGGCCTCCTGAAATGCCTTTTTATACTGCTTCTTTTCTTTCTTTGTCGACTTCAATGGGTTACCTCCTTCGGTCGGTCCGGTTCTTCAAAAATCGGCAGGGCGCCCTCTTGCTCGGCAAGGGCCACATCGGCCCGGGAGCGGAGGGTCCAGTAGGCCATCCGCATCCCAAATTTGCGGCACAGCCGCACTGCCGGCTTTTCCCGGTCTCCGAACCGGTAGGCCACAAAATCCGGCCGGGTGAATGCATTGTAGAAGAGATTCGTCAGCGCCAAGCGGTTCCAGGGACCCTGGCCGGATGGATGGCGGTGGAAATCCTGGGACAGCTGGCCCCGCAGCACCGACGGCCGGTGGCGGCGCAGCCACCGCAGCGGCCGGGGGTCAAAGCTCTCCACACAGTAGTCTATGGAGAAGCGGTCCAGGCAATCCACCGTATCCCGGGCCAGCGCCGCGGCGCCGTGCCGGTCGGTCTTCAGCTCCACCACCAGCGGCGCCCGTCCGGCAAACAGGGGGAGCACCTCCTCCAGAAGAGGGATGTGTTCCTCTGAGCCTGCCAGCCGGAGAGCGGCAAGCTCCTCCGCGGTTTTTTCCGCCACCCGGCCGGGAACGCCGCACATCCGCTCCAAATCCCCGTCGTGGATCACCACCAGGCGTCCATCCCGGGTCAGATGGACATCCAGTTCGGCGCCGTATCCGGCCTCCGCCGCCCGGCGGAAGGCCGCCAGGGAGTTCTCCGGCACGCCGGGGCCGTGGAGGCCCCGGTGGGCGTACCGAAAGCCCTCCAGCTTTTCCCAGCCAGGACCATCCCGCCGGCCGTGGAGCAGGAACCAGACCAGCAGGTATCCAAGCCCGGCCAGGGCAGCTGCCGCAGCAGCGGCTGCCGCTAAAATCAGCAGCAATTCGACCATAAACACCTCCGCCAAATCCGGGCATCGGGGAGCGGACCGCCCCGGGATGGACCGCAGATTCCTTCAAACAAAATAAAGAATACCACAAAGCCGGCCCGCTGACAAGCGGGCCGGCTTTGTGAAATGCCCGGCGGCATCAGATTTGCGCCTTCTTTTTCTCCAACAGGCAGAGCACGCAGGCTGCCAAAACGGCGCCCAGCAGCGCGATGTCCATTACGCGTCCCCCGTTCTCTTGCTGAGTCGGATGCACTCAAGGGCATAGACGGTTTGCATCGCGCCCCACACCGCCAGCACCGCCGCGATGGGCAGCAGACCGAAGTCAAACACAAAGTTCAGGATCAGCAGGGCCACCCACAGGAAGATGCAGACCTTGGTCCCCACCATATAGGCCCGGTAGCAGGCCTGGCCGATCTGGGCCCGCTCCGCCTCGTCGCAGCTGTCCATCCAGGTCTTCTGGAATTTCATGTCGTAAACGCTGCCCCGCTTCTCCGGATTGATCCGGCGCTCCAGGTCCACGATCTTCTGCTGGAGCACCACCAGCACCGCCACAGACGCCAGAAAGAGGATCAGGTCCGGCAGAAAGCGGTCGTAGATGATGGAGGCGGCGAAGAAGAAAAAGTCCAGGATTATCACCAGCCCCGTCAGCAGCAGAGCCCAGCTCAGCTGCTGCTCCGCCGCGTCCATGGCGTCCTCGTCCTCCCCATCCCAGGCGGCAAAGCGCCGTTTGGCGGCGGCATAGAGGTACCAGCCCGCCCCCAGCAGCACCACGGCGCTGCCGACGATGCCCCAGGGCGCACACACCGCCAGCACCCGGTCCAGGGCCTGCCGCACCGTCTCCGCCACGCCAGCGGCCCCAGCCACACCGGTGAAAAAGCCCAGCACGCCGCCCAGCAGCCCGAACAGCAGAATTGTCAGCAGGTATTTGGGCAGCGCCCTGCGGTTGTCCCGCCTCACGTTATCGCTCATGGCATTCATCCTCCTGATAGGTAAAAATGTCCTCCACGGTCACACCGCAGATCCTGGCAAGCTTCAGCGCCAGCGTCACCGAGGGGGAGTAGTCCCCCCGTTCGATCTGGCTGATGGTCTGGCGGGAAACACCCGCCAGGGCGCCCATCTCCTGCTGGTTGACCCCCAGCCGGGCCCGGTGCTCCTTCAGCCGGTTGTACAGCGGCATCCGCTCATCCCCTTTCCTGACAATGATCCAAGTCAAAATGACAATTATTCTTGTCAAATATAGCATAGCACTGACAAGGATTCTTGTCAATAAAAAATTGAATCTGCGCACAAAAACCGGCCGCCCAATTTGGACGGCCGGTTTTTGAACAGATGTAGGGCGGCGGAAAGAACGCTCACTGCCGGGAGGGTGGGGGAGGCGGGTCCCGCCATTTTTCCGGTGGGACTGCCTTGCTCACCAGCCGGTTTTTCACATAGCTGCGGAACAGGGCGTAGATCACGGAGCACAGCGGGATGAAGAACAGCATCCCTGTGATCCCCATGAGCTTGCCGCCCAGAGTGACGGCGGCCAGCACCCAGATGGAGGGCAGCCCCACGGAGGAACCCACCACATGGGGGTAGATCAGGTTTCCCTCGATCTGCTGGAGCACCAGGAACAGCACGATGAACCACAGCGCCTTCCAGGGATCGTCGATGGCGATGAGCAGTGCGCCCACAGCGCAGCCGATAAAAGCCCCCACAATGGGGATCAGGGCGGTCAGGGCGATCAGGACGCCCACCAGCAGGGCGTAGGGCATCCGGAAGATGGTCATGGCCGCGACGAACAGCGTGCCCAGAATGCAGGCCTCCAGGCACTGGCCGGAGAGGAAGCTGGAGAAGGTCCGCCCGGACAGCCGCAGGACGTCCAGCGTCCGGTCGGCCTGCCGCAGGGGCAGCAGGCCGTAAATCACCTGGCGGCCCTGGCGGCCCAGCTTCTCCTTCTGCAGCAGGACATAGAAGGAGAAGATCAGGCTGATGACAAAGGTGCTGACACCGCTGACCACACCGCCGATGAACCCACCGGAGGAGACAATCCCGGCCCCAATTGCCTTGGCGATCTCCAGAGCCTTGGCAGAAAGCTCCTGCCATTGGATCTCCTCCTGCAGCTTCATCAGCTGCTCCTCCAGTAGAGGCCACAGGTCCTGCAGGTTCTCCGCCAGGGCGGTGAGCTGGTGCTCCAGTCGCTGGAAGGCGGCAGGAATCTCCCGAATGATGGACATGACTGCATCTGCGATGCCCGGGCCGATCACCAGGCCAGCCAGGGCCAGCACACCGATCACCGCGACCAGGGTCAGCACCAGGGCCAGGGGGCGGCGGAGCTTTGCGCCCTTCCGGTTTCTGGGGAACAGGTGCCGCTCGATGGCCCGCATGGGCACATTCAGGATAAAGGCCAGGGCGCCGCCCAGCAGAAACGGCGCCAAAATCCCAAGCAGCCAGCCCAGCGCCGCCAGGACTGCATCCAGGCGCTGCAGTGCGCAGTAAAACGCCACACCGCCGCAGACCACCAGCAGAAGTCCTTTGATCTTCTGTTTGTTCCATTCCATGAACGGTAAACTCTCTTTCCGGCCCGGAGGGCCTGTCTCAACGGGCTTCCTGCTCCTTCCGATACTGGGCGGCAGCTTCCAGATACTCCTCCATGGCCGCCCGGTTGCCTTCGATCTCCTCCGGCTTCAGGGGCCGCACCACCTTGGCGGGGCTGCCCAGGATCATGGACCCGTCCGGGGCGTCCATTTTTCCGGTGACCAGGGCCCCGGCACCCACGATACAGTCGCTGCCGATCTTCGCGCCGTTGAGGACAATGGCCCCCATGCCGATCAGGGTGTTGTCCCCCACTGTGCAGCCGTGGACGATGGCCCCGTGGCCGATGGTGCAGCCCCTGCCCACCACCGTCTCCTCGTGGAGGATGGCCTCGTCCTGAATATTGGTGTCCGTTCCCACGGTGATGGGGCCCATGTCCCCCCGCAGGACCGCACCGTACCAGATGCTGACGCCCTTTGCCAGCCGCACGTCTCCGGTGACGGAGGCGCCCTCCGCAATCAGCACGTTCTCGTCAGTCTTTCTCAGCTCGTATGTCATGGTCTCTCCTCTTTCTCTCTGATTTCAGATCTCCGGGGCGAAGTTGCCGTCCACGAACACTGGGATTTCCTTTCCGTCGTGGGTAATACCCAGGATGTTCAGGTCCGGCGTGCCCACCATGAAGTCCACGTGGGTGATGGAGTCGTTGAGGCCCCGGGCCTTCAGCTCGTCCTTGCTCATGGCCTGGCCGTCCTTGAGGCAGGGATAGGCCTCGCCGAAGGCGATGTGGCAGGCCGCATTCTCGTCGAACAGGGTGTTGTAGAACAGGATCTTCTGGTTGGAGATAGGGCTGTCATAGGGCACCAGGGCCACCTCGCCGAAGTAGCTGGCCCCTTCATCCACAGTGACGGCGGCCTTGAGGGCCTCCTCCCCCTGTTCCGCGTGAACCTCCACGATCTTCCCGTCCTTCACCACAAAGTGGAACTTGTCAATGATGGTGCCGTTGTGGGACAGGGGCAGGGCGGAGTAGACCACGCCGTTGACGCCGGTCTTCAGGGGAGAGGTGAAGACCTCCTCCGTGGGGATATTGGCGATATAGGTGCGGCCAGACAGAGTCACGTCGTTACCCGCCTCCCAGATGTGGTCCTCCGGCAGTTCCACAGTCAGGTCCGTGCCCAGGGAGTTGGTGTAGTGGAGGGACTTGAAGTTCAGCTGGTTCAGCTTCTCCACCCGATGGGCCAGGGTCTCGATATGCCGGTGCCACTTGTCTACGCACCTGCCGTCGCCGGTAATGCGCACTGCCTGGAAGATGGCCTCCCACAGTTTGTCCATTGCCTCGCTCTCCGCAAGATCCGGGAACACCTTCTTCGCCCAGCTGGGGATGGGGATGGAGGCGATGCACCAGGGGAAGCCGCCGCACATCTGGAGACGGTCGAAGTCCTTCAAGGCCCTCCCGCTGGCCTGCTGGGCCCGGACGATCCGGCTGTGGTCCACGCCCTTGAGGTTCTCCGGATCGCTGGCGGAGATGGCCAGGTACGCCGCCCCCTCCAGGGCGTAGTCGTTGTAGAAGTGCCGCCGCCACAGGGGCACGGTGTCGAACACCTCGTCAGCCGCATGGAGGTACTTCATCCGGCCCAGTTCATCGTCGCCCCAGTTCATCACCACCTCCCGGCAACCGGCCTGATAGGCCTCCGCCGCACAGAGACGGGCGAAAAAGGCGCACTCCACAGGCGAGGAGATCACCAGCGGCTGCCCCCTCTGGATATTCAGGCCCACCCGCACCAGCAGCTGGGCGTATTCCGTCAGTTTTTCTTTCATGGATTCCATTTGATTCCATCCTTTCCAAGGGTTTCCTCACCCAGAGAATATTGTAGAGCATCTCTCCCGTAAAGTAAAGCGGGGGCCGCCGGGATTCAAAAATCGTTTACGATTCCCCCGCCCGGTCCTTTCGCAGGGAGATCAGCGTGGCGTTCAGCTCCGCCCCCATGATGAGGGTCACGGCGGTCATATACAGCCAGATCAAAAGGGCGATGGCCGTGCCGATGGAGCCGTACAGCAGGGAGTAGTCGGCAAAGTTCTCCACGTATGTGGAGTACAGCCAGTTCAGCGCCAGCCAGGCCCCCAGGGCCGCCATAGTGCCGGGCCAGATGTTCCGCCAGGGCTGGCGGCCGTCCTGAGACAGTGCGTACAGGAAGAACAGGGCGAAATACCCTGCCACCGCCGCCACCGGGAACCGCAGCTTCGCCCACAGCACCGCCCAGAACCGGGGCAGGCCGAAGCTGTCCACGGCGTAGAGCAGCAGCCGGTCTCCCACGGACATCAGCGTCAGGGTCAGGGCGATGGTGGCGATCAGCACCGCCGTGTACAGCAGCGTTTTCACCAGCTGGGGCAGCGCGCCCCGGGGCGGGCCCAGGTGATAGGCGATCCGCACGGAGCGCATCAGCGTGTTGGTGGCCCGCATGGGGAAGTACAGGGAGAAGAACAGGCCGAACAGCAGCAGCTTCACACTGGGGTTCCGGCCCACATAGGTGAGGTACACCCCGATGAAGGACACGATCTCCCGGGGCAGGAACTCCTGCACCGCGGCCAGAATGGCATCCACGTCCAGCTGCAGCAGGCCCAGCAGGGAGCTGACAAAGATCAGCAGGGGAAAGATCATGAACAGCAGGTAAAACGCCAGAGCCGCTCCCTGCATCCCCACATTGTGGCGCAGATACCGCTGCACCAGCAGATAGATGCCCCGCAGAAAGCGGTTTTGGGGCAGCTCCATCCAGGCTCGCCTTTGCACGCAGGCCACCTCCTCTCCGTGTGCATCCATAGTATGCACAGAATACCACCGATCTGTTCCGCAGCGGTGCAGAATTCTGTCGGGCGGCAGAGACTCACTCCCAAGTCTGCCAGATTTCCGGATGGTAGCCCACCGTGGCCTCCCTTCCATTGCGGACGATGGGGGTCACGAACAGCTCCGGGTGTTCCAGCAGCTTCTCCTCCCGGGCGTCCGGGGTGATATAGGCCATGTACAGGTCCTCATAGGCCCGGCATTTCGTGTTCACCAGGGCGTCAAAGCCCACTTTCTGCTTGACGGACTGGTACTCCCGGGGGGATAATCCCTTTGAGGGCAGGTCGATATACTGGTACTTAATGCGGCGCTCCTTGAACCAGCGCTCCGCCTTCTTGGAGTCGAAGGACTTAGAGGAACCGAAGATCTGAATGTTCATGCCTGTGCTCCTGTCTCAATAAAATTGGAAATTGGAATGGAGGGTCCGGTATGACGGACAGTATTAAACGGCTGAAGGAACTGGTGGGCAGCTCCGACAACATCGTGTTTTTCGGGGGGGCCGGCGTTTCCACAGAGTCCGGCATCCCGGACTTCCGCAGCACTGGCGGCCTATATCACCAAGAATGGAAATATCCGCCTGAAGTGATTTTAAGCCATACATTTTACGAAAGCAACCCCGAAGAATTTTTCCGCTTCTACCGGGCCAAGCTGCTGGCCCCGGACGCCAAGCCCAACGCCGCCCATAAAAAGCTGGCGGAGTGGGAGGCGGAGGGCCGGTTGAAAGCCGTCATCACCCAGAACATCGACGGGCTCCACCAGGCCGCCGGCAGCCGGAACGTGCTGGAGCTCCACGGCAGCGTCCACCGGAACCACTGCCAGCGGTGCGGGAAATTTTACGGTCTGGAGCATATCCTCCGCACGGAGGGCGTGCCCCGGTGCAGCTGCGGCGGCATCATCAAGCCGGATGTGGTGCTCTATGAGGAGGGGCTGGATCAGGGGACGCTGGAGGCAGCCGTCCGCGCCCTGGCGGAGGCGGATATGCTGATGATCGGCGGCACCTCCCTGAACGTCTATCCCGCCGCGGGGCTGATTCGATACTATCAGGGGCACAGGCTGGTGCTCCTCAACAAGTCGCCGGTGGCCCGGGATCTGGCCGCGGATCTGGTGATTACTGACCCCATCGGCGAGACCCTGGCCCAGCTGTGAGGCGCTTCGGCGCCGGAGTTCTTCAGGCAGCCCTCCGAGGGCTGCCTGTTGCTTTTTGAATTTGCAAGTTCGAAAAAAGAAAAATTCAAAAGTTTTCTTATTTTTTCAAAAATATTTTTTAAAACGGTTGAAAATGCAATTTTTTAATGATACTATTGCAAATAGTACAACGGCTGCATGCCGCCGAAAGGAGCGCGCACCCCTATGGTCTGGAAAGAGAACCGTGAGAACGCCTATTGTGAGATCACCCCCGCCATTCTCGCGCTGAAGGAGCAGTGGGAGAAGAAAAACTACATCGACCCCAAGCTCTATAAGGAGTATAACGTCAAGCGCGGCCTGCGGGACGAGGACGGCCGCGGCGTGCTCACCGGCCTGACCCGGGTGGGCGAGATCCAGTCTTACAGCGTCACGGAGGGGGAGCACATCATCCCCCAGGACGGTATGCTTTACTACCGGGGCATCGATTGCCGGGAGCTGGTGAAGGGCTCCGAGGGGCGCCGCTTCGCCTTTGAAGAGACGGCCTATCTGCTGCTCTTCGGCGAACTGCCCACCGCCGCCCAACTGGAGGCATTCTGCCAGCAGCTGGCCTCCTACCGGACGCTGCCCACCAATTTCTTCCGGGACGTGATTATGAAGGCGCCGCCCCGGGATCTGATGAACACCATGCAGCGGGGCATCCTGACGCTGTTCTGCTATGATGACAAGCCCAACGACATCGGGCTGGAGAATGTGCTGCGCCAGTGCCTGCAGCTGATGAGCAATATGCCCGTGCTGGCCATCTACGCCTATCAGGCCTGGCGGTTCAGTCAGGGGGAGAGCCTGTTTATCCACGTGCCCAAGCCGGAGCTGTCCACCGCGGAGAACTTCCTGCGGATGCTGCGGGAGGACTGCAGCTACACCGATCTGGAGGCCCGGACCCTGGACGTGGCCCTGATCCTCCACGCGGACAACGGCGGCGGCAACAACTCCACCTTCACCAACCATGTGGTCACCTCCTCCGGAACAGATACCTATTCTGCCATCGCCGCGTCCATGGCCTCGTTGAAGGGTCCCCGCCACGGCGGCGCCAACAGCAAGGTGATGGCCATGATGGACGACGTGAAGGAGCACGTGCGGGACTGGAATGACGAGGGCTGCGTGGCGGACTATCTCACCAGGATCCTGAACAAGGATGCCTTCGACCGCAGCGGCCTGATCTACGGCCTGGGCCACGCGGTCTATACCAAGACCGACCCCCGGTGCGAGGTGTTCCGGGCCTACGTGAATCACCTGGCGGCGGAAAAGGGCCGGGAGGACGAGCTGGCCCTGTACGCCAATGTGGAGAAGATCGGCAAGCAGCTGCTGATGGAGCGGCAGCACAAGTCTGTGCTCTCCACCAACATCGACTTTTACAGCGGATTTGTCTATGAGATGCTGGGCCTGCCCAAGGAGCTGTATACGCCCCTGTTCGCCGTGGCCCGTATCGCCGGCTGGAGTGCCCACCGGATGGAGGAGCTCTCCGTGGGAGGCAAGCTGATCCGCCCCCGGTATGAGTGTGTGGAGGAGCACCGTCCCTATACGTCCATGGACCGGCGCTGAACAGGTCAGGCGGCCGGGACCGTCTTCGGCGGTCCCGGCCGAATTCCTGGTCCATGGAAATTTTTTCGACTGATCGGGGAAAAACAGTTGACATTTGGATCTCGACTGGCTATAATAATCAAGCAGTCTTTTTTAGGGGACGAACATTTGCGGCTGTGCTGGAACTGGTAGACAGGCCAGCTTGAGGTGCTGGTGTCCGAATCGACGTGTGGGTTCAAATCCCGTCAGCCGCACCATACGGTGTCTCTGAAAAGATAACCGCTCTATGCGCGAGTGGTGGAATTGGCAGACTCGCTAGATTCAGGTTCTAGTGTCCATTACGGACGTGCGGGTTCAAGTCCCGCCTCGCGCACCAAAGAGAAAGGGCTTCCTATCCGGAAGTCCTTTCTCTTTGGGCTCCGGCAGCCGAAGGCGGCCCCCGCCCTTCGGTGATTCAAATGCTCGGCGGAAGTGAATTCCGCCTGCGCCGAGGTTTTATCTACGGCAAAGCGCCCGTGCGGCGCAAATGCGCCGCCGGCCAGAAGGCCGGTGGGGTGGGTCTCCTATACCTTTTCGAGATTTTAAAATATCGATTTTGACCGTCCCTTCTCGAAAGAGAGACATCTGCGGAAAGTAGATGTCTCTCTTTTTGAATTTTGGATGCTTTTGGCAGGGCACCATCAGCGCCGCGGCAACCTGTACAGCCGCCTCGTAAGCCCGTCATGCGTTTTTGTCCCAGCTGGTGGTTCCCCAAAGAGCAGCCAGGTCCCGTTCGAGCTTCTGCATCTCCGCCTCCAGCTCCTCAGAGACAGGGTACAGGCGGATCGCCCTGAAGATATAAGACATCATCACAGTGAGCAGATGATAGGTGGAGTCGTAAAATGTGAAGGGATGCATTTTGGAGCGGATATCCTGCCCGTGGACAAACGCGCAGGCCCATTGATACGTCTGATAGAGCTCCGTTTCCTGCAGGTATTCACAAACATGGGAGAAGTAGATCCGGCCTTTGCCCGGGATCACGGAAACCAGCCACTCGTTTTCGTTGCCCTTTTTGAACCGCCGGATTGTTTCCTCCGGCTCTCGGTTCCATGCGCTGCAAAGTGCATACACAGTTTTGAGTTTTGCCTGCCGCAGCGCCCCATCCTGGCCGGGGAGGCTGCGGATCATCCCGCAGAGAAACCAGTCTTCCAAAAGGCGGGCGCTCTTTTCCTGCTTCAGCACTTTCCCGTAGACACAGCACTCCATCAGAGTCCGCGTCATCGCCGCTGTGGAAAACAGATTCCCGCCCACAAACATGTTGAAGAGCTCGTTGATCAGCTCGCGCATGTGAAGACGCCACTGGAGCAGATAGTTTTGCGGGTCATAGGGCTCTGGGGGCAGCAGCGCATACTCTGCGTCCAGCTCTTGGTAGCGCTTCAAAAAATCCGAGACCTGTTTGAGATAGGCGTATACAGTCGCCTCGGACTGATATTCGGTGTGGCTGAAATTCTCCACATACGGGGCGTCTAGGCTGTGGTCCTTCTCATTTCTGGCGTGGGAAATTTCCAGCCGTTCGGGCACATCATTCCGCTGTGGGTTCTTGTTCCTGTCAGAAATCAGTGGGAAATGAACTTCCGTAAGAAACGGAAGCAGAAATCTCAATCCGAATCCCTTTTGGAGCTCCGCATATCCGCGTCAAACCTGCCCTGCGCATTGCGGTGTCCGTCAATGTCAAGGTACAGGGTTCTCGGCTTTCCCGGCTCCTTCTTTTCCGCGGCGTATACCAAGGACACAAGATCCTTTGCCGCCTTCTCAAAATTTTCCCACCGCATAACACGGTGGTATAGCGCGACGCCTGCCTGATCCATGTGATCCCTCCTGTTCCGATTTTAAGAATCACAAGCTCCAGGGCCCAAGCGCAGGCCCTGGAGCTTGTGACCGTCATTCCCACTCGATCGTAGCGGGCGGCTTGGACGTGATATCGTACACAATCCGGTTGA
>OKSB01001094.1_pt1 | contig 27915 bp, 37 predicted proteins | sample 1601171 | NCBI WGS metagenome assembly OKSB01 (sample SAMEA3541496, study PRJEB24748) | human gut metagenome | biome: human gut; feature: human-associated habitat; material: faeces | place: China | collected 2012 | reverse complement strand
GGAACGGTTCACCGTCAAGCAGCTGGAACGCACGAAAAAGTCTTTGGAGGCGCGGTTGGAAAAGCTGCAAGCCGAGGGCCGCAAGGACGATGTGGTGACGTTTGAACAGCTGGGCGTAGACCGGCTGTTCGTGGACGAGGCCCACAACTACAAAAACCTGTTCTTATATACGAAGATGCGCAACGTGGCGGGCCTCTCTACGACGGACGCGCAGAAATCCTCGGATATGTTCGCCAAGTGCCGCTACATGGACGAAATCACCGGTAGCCGGGGCGTCATCTTTGCCACCGGCACGCCTGTCAGCAACTCCATGACCGAGCTTTACACCATGCAGCGGTATCTCCAGTATGACCGCCTGCAAGAACTGAACATGACCCATTTCGACTGCTGGGCCAGCCGTTTCGGAGAAACCGTCACGGCGCTGGAACTGGCCCCGGAGGGAACCGGCTATCGGGCGCGCACCCGATTCTCCAAGTTTTTCAACCTGCCAGAGCTGATGAACCTGTTCAAAGAGGTGGCGGACATCAAGACCGCCGACCAGCTGAACCTGCCCACCCCGGAGGTGGAATACCACAATATTGTGGCACAGCCCACCGAACATCAGCAGGAAATGGTGAAGGCACTCTCCGAGCGCGCTTCCGAAGTACACAGAGGAAGTGTGGACCCGTCCGTGGATAATATGCTCAAAATCACCTCGGATGGCCGCAAGCTGGGACTGGACCAGCGCATCATCAACCAGCTACTGCCGGATGAACCCGGCACCAAGGTCAATCAGTGCGTGGACAACATCATGCAGATCTGGCGGGACGGGGACGCAGATAAGCTGACCCAGCTGGTATTCTGCGACATTTCCACACCCCAGGCAGCCCCCTCCAAAAAGGCAGCCAAACAGCTGGACAATCCGCTGCTTCATGGGTTGGAAGAAGCAATCCCACTGGATGAGCCGGAGCCTGCCTTTACCATCTATGAGGACATCCGCCAAAAGCTCATCGCCCAGGGGATGCCTGCCGACCAGATCGCCTTTATCCACGAAGCCAACACAGAGGTACGGAAAAAGGAACTGTTCTCCAAGGTCCGCACCGGGCAGGTGCGCGTCCTCTTAGGCAGCACTGCCAAGATGGGCGCTGGCACCAATGTGCAGGATCGCCTTGTAGCCCTCCATGACCTGGATTGTCCGTGGCGTCCGGGAGACCTTGCCCAGCGCAAGGGGCGCATCGAGCGTCAGGGCAACCAGAATCCGCTGGTTCATGTGTACCGCTATGTCACCGAGGGGACGTTTGACGCTTATTCGTGGGTGCGACACGAAGTCGCATAATTTAATTGTTCGGCTATTGATCGAACCTGCTATTCCATTAGCAGTAGCCTAATATCACCAAAGCAGCTGGTAACGGCTGTGAGGAAGCATGATGTGAAAGAGTAGCCCTCCCCGAAAGGGGTCAAGCGGAAACCGTGAGGTGGATGCGATAAGCTGCGAGCAACAATGCGGCTGGGGAGCTTGGCTGTGCGGTATGGTTAATGTAATGTGAATCGCTAATAAACGTCGTTAAAGTGCGAACAGGCTAAAGTTGCTGATAAGCCTGAACCAAAAGGTGTCGCAGTCGGATGTCCCTTTCCATGGTGGGGGCACATGGACAACAAGACTGCCGGCGGAGAGGCGAAACCTAACCCGTACTGTTAATTATGCGAAACGTGGTAAGCCCGTATTTTCTCCGGCAAAAGCCGGAAAGCAGACCGCAAGGAAAGCCCATGGAAAATGCGGGTAAGGAACGATGGAAAAAGCGAACGCCGACCCTGTAATGGGGACGGATAGAGGTTGCAACATCACCTCACGTGAAAGCGGGCAGACTTCCATCTGGTCTTTCTTTACGAGAGAATTTATAGAACTTTTGAAAGGAGAAAATGCAAATGAACGGGAAACCGTGTGCATCTCCCGGCATTGCAACGTGCTGGGAAGAAATAGACTGGCAAAAAGCACGGGCGTATGTCAAAAAGCTGCAAATGCGTATCGTAAAGGCTCAAAAGGAAGGTCATTACAGCAAAGTAAAATCGCTGCAATGGCTGCTGACACACTCGTTCTATGCCAAAGCTTTGGCGGTAAAGCGAGTAACAAGTAACTCAGGCAAAAGAACATCCGGCGTAGACCATGAACTATGGCTGACGCCACAGGCAAAATTCAACGCAATCTCAAAACTCAATCGGCGGGGGTATCGCCCCCAACCGCTCAGACGGCACTATATCCCCAAGAAAAACGGAAAAATGCGTCCGCTGAGCATCCCGACCATGACCGACAGAGCCATGCAAACACTCTACAAATTTTCACTGGAACCGATAGCGGAAACCTATGCCGACCCCAACTCCTACGGGTTCAGAATTGGCAGAAGCACTCACGATGCAATCGAGCAGTGTTTCACCGACCTGAACAAAGGAAAATCTCCGAAATGGATACTGGAGGGCGACATAAAGGGCTGCTTCGACCACATCAGTCACCAATGGCTGCTGGAAAACATTCCAATGGACACGCAGATTCTTGAAAAGTGGCTGAAATGCGGATATGTGGAAACGCAGAAATTATTCCCAACGGATGAGGGTACACCGCAAGGCGGTACGATTTCTCCGACGCTGATGAATATGACTCTGGACGGTCTGGAACGCTTGCTCCATGACAGGCTCCCGACCCGTAAAAAGGTCAATGGGAAAACACACTGCAACAAGATGAATTTCGTGCGATATGCGGATGATTTTATCATCACAGGAGAATCGCCGGAATTTCTGCGTGAAAAGGTGCTTCCCATCGTGAGAGAGTTCCTGACAGAAAGAGGATTGCAGCTATCGGAAGAAAAGACGGTTATTACCCACATTGGCGAGGGCTTTGACTTTCTGGGCAAAAACATCCGCAAATACAACGGAAAATTGCTCATCAAGCCCTGCAAATCTGCGGTGAGATCCTTCCTGGGCAAAGTGCGGGACATCATTAAGAGCAGCAAATCCATAAAGCAGGAAATCCTGATTCGCAGGCTCAACCCGGTTATCCGGGGGTGGGTAAACAATCAGAGATATGTTGTTTCTTCCAAGGTGTTCAGCACGGTTGACTATGAGATATACAAATGCTTGTGGCAATGGGCCAAGCGCAGGCACAAGAAAAAGAGCCGCAAATGGATTGCCAGGAAATACTGGCACGATATCGACTCTCGCCAGTGGACATTCTCTGTTCCCTATGAAAACCAGGGCACGGAGGGCAAACCGCTCTATTGCAAACTCGAATACGCAACCGATACGAAAATCATCCGATTTAAGAAAATTGTGGCGGAAGCAAACCCGTTTGATGAATATTGGACGGACTATTTCGAGGAACGAGAGGGCGAAAAGCTGCTCAACAGCACCAAGGGACGGGAGAAGCTGCTGACGATTTGGCGACGGCAAGGCCGCCGCTGCCCTGTCTGCGGAGACCTTATCACCTCAGAAACCGGCTTCAAAGTGCATACCCCAGCCGGAAAGGAAAGCCGGAAAATCATGGTACACAAGGAATGCCACGAAGAAATTCACAGCCTGATTACTGCTTTTGAGCCGGGTTCTCGATAAGAGAGCCTTTTGAAAGGCTTGAGCCGTGTGAGGGGAAACTCTCACGCACGGTTCTTAGGGGAGGGATGGGCAGCAATGTCCATCTCTTACCCGACCAGACAGTGGAAAACAAGCAGAAATTCATTTCGCAAATCATGACCAGCAAAAGCCCAGTTCGCTCCTGCGACGATGTGGATGAAACGGCTCTTTCTTTTGCTGAGATCAAGGCCCTGTGTGCCGGAGATCCCCGTATCAAGGAGCGCATGGATTTGGATGTTGAGGTTGCCAAGCTGAAGCTGATGAAAGCCGACCACCAGAGCAAGCAGTACCGTCTGGAGGACCAGCTGCTCAAATACTTCCCCCAGGAAATCGAAACCAACAAGGGGTATATCCAGGGCTTTGAAGTCGATTTGGAAACACTGGTTGCCCACCCACACCCGGCAGATGGCTTTGCTGGTATGGAGATCCGGGGCGATGTGCTGACCGACAAAGAAAACGCCGGTGCAGCCCTGCTGGATGCCTGTAAGGAGGTCAAAACCTCCGATCCGGTACAGATTGGCAGTTACCGTGGATTCATTATGTCTGTGGAATTTGAAGCATGGAAACAGGAATATACGCTCCTGCTGAAAGGACAAATGACCCATCGGGCGACCCTGGGTACAGACCCGCGCGGAAATCTCACCCGTATCGACAACGCACTGGCGCAGATGCCCCAGCGTCTGGAAGCGGTCAAAAACCAGCTGGAGAACCTTTACCAGCAGCAGGCCGCTGCCAAGGAGGAAGTTGGCAAGCCGTTCCCCTTTGAGGACGATCTGCGGATCAAGTCCGCCCGTCTGGTGGAACTGGATACCTTACTGAACATTGACGGCAAGGGCCACGCCCAGCCGGAAACAGTGGCTGCCAAGAGCGCGCGTCCCTCGGTGCTGGACAGCCTGAAACGCCCTGTGCCGCCCCGCAGCCCTGAAAAGAAACCAAAACAACACGAGGAGGTACGATGATTATGAATACCAACGATCTGAATACGGCTCTCTATGAAAAGATGGCCGCTGAACAGGATAAGTACAGGGACTGGCTGAAAAGCCAGCCCCCGGAAGAAACCCTGCACCACACCTATGAGTACGCCATCCGTGAGGACATCGTGATGGCGATGGAGGAACTGGAGCTGACCGATGCACAGGCACAGGCACTTTTGGAGTCTCCCTCTCCGCTGGCAGATGTGTACCGCTATTTTGAAAAGCTGGAGACCGGCTATATGGATGCGATCCGGGACAGCATTGAAAACCGGGCGGATGATGCGTGCAGGGCGCAGGAAGAATTACGGACTGCCCCTCTCTACCCCCATTCTGCCGCCTATGCGTCCCAGCATGGGGAGATGGCACAATATAACCGTTCTTATCAGGCAAACAGCGCCTGCAAAGAAGCCATTGAGCAGACCATCAGCGCTCACTATGCAGAGAACCGGCTGGATACGGAGGCGGCGGTCAAAGATGTGCTGGAAAAGTTCGGGGCGGAACGGGTACAGTTCATTCTTGCAAACACCATCCAGCACAAGAACCATGACGGGCGTATCTCTCAGGACAATAAGGCCTGGGCAAAAACCATTCCCATGCCGGAGGACAGCGGCGCTTCCCGCCACTGCGCCTATCTGGTTGTGGATGGGGTCAATCCCGGTCTGACCGATCTGTTTACCAGGCAGGCCAGAAAAACCATGCAGGAACAGCAGAAAAGTTCTGTCCTGCAAAAGCTCAAACAGGAACCGCCTGCCCATAAGCCTGCCGCCCCGAAGAAACAGGAGCCGGAGCGATGAGCAGCCCCAAGCGCAAGCGGGATGTGCCGGTTCTGTTTTGGGTATCCGCTGATGAAATGGAGTTGATTCAGCAGAAAATGGCACAGTTTGGGACAAAAAACCTGAGCGCCTATCTGCGGAAAATGGCTGTGGACGGCTATGTGGTGCAGCTGGATTTGCCGGAACTGAAAGAACTGGTATCCCTGCTGCGCCGGAGCAGCAACAACTTAAACCAGCTGACCCGCAAGGTGCATGAGACCGGGCGGATTTATGATGTCGATTTGGAGGATATATCCCAGCGGCAGGAACAGTTATGGGACGGAGTTAAAGAGATACTGACACAACTCTCCAAACTTTCGTAACCGGGACAAATACCCCATCTGCGGAGGGAGGAACGGCGTTCTTTTCGCCGCGCCTTCCTCCGCTTTTTCTTTTTGCCCGTATCCTTGCCTTTTGGCTGTGAGACAGGGATAATGGAATCAGGAACAGGAACTGTGATTTTGGGAGGAGGCATAACAATGAGGGCATTGGTATTTTTGCTGAAACTGTTGTTAAAGATTTTAGTGGCTCCGGTGATTTTGGCACTGACCCTGTTTGTATGGATTTGTGTGGGAATCGTGTATATCTCCGGTCTGGTGCTGGGGCTTATCAGCATGGTGATCGCCCTGCTGGGTGTGGCGGTTCTGCTGACCTGTTCCCTGCAAAACGGCATTATCCTGCTGGTGATGGCATTCCTTATTAGCCCGTTTGGTCTGCCGATGGCTGCCATCTGGCTGCTGGGCAAGGTGCAGGATTTGAAGTTTGCCATTCAGGATTTGGTTTATGGATAAAATATGTCACTGATGTTATTTTACTTTCCCTAAAAAATAGGATATACTATATAAGAATATATTCTGCCGCCGAGTGCGGATAGTTTTAGATAAAGGAGGGCGTGTATGGAAAATCAATTAACGCCAAACAACTCCATGATTTTGGAAATCCGAGAGCTGCTGGAAAACGCCAGAAAAAATGTTGCACAGCAGGTTAATACGCAGCTTTTGACAACCTACTGGAACATTGGCCGGATTATCGTGGAGTATGAACAGCAAAATCAGATTCGCGCAGACTATGGAAAACAAACCTTAAAGGAACTTTCCAAAGAACTAACACGGGAATTCGGCAAAGGCTTTTCTCGTTCTAATCTACAAAATATGCGGGCATTTTATCTTGCCTATGAAAAATGCCAGACAGTGTCTGGCAAATTGTCCTGGTCCCATTACTGCGAGCTTTTGAGTATTACCGATGAGAACAAGCGCAGCTTTTATGAGAAGGAATCTGTCAATTCGGGCTGGTCAGTTCGGGAGTTGAAACGGCAGATTGACAGCTCGCTGTATGAACGGCTGCTGCTTTCCAGTGAAGATGTGAATAAAGAAAAGGTTCTTTCTTTGGCTCAGAAAGGGGTTGAGATCAGCCAGCCAGCTGACATCATCCGTGATCCCTATGTGTTCGAGTTTTTGGGTGTGCCGGAGAACAAACCCATGTTGGAAAGCGATTTGGAAAAGGCTCTTGTGGCACAGATTGAAAAGTTTCTTTTGGAACTTGGACGAGGCTTCATGTTTGTCGGAACCCAGCAGCGTGTGACCCTGAACAATACCCACTACTATGTGGACATGGTGTTTTATAACAAAATCCTCCGCGCTTATGTGCTGATTGAACTGAAAACGAAAAAACTGACACCAGAGGCTGCCGGTCAGCTCAATATGTACTTAAACTACTATGCGGCGGAAGTCAACGACCCTGACGATAACCCTCCTATCGGTATTATCCTCTGTACGGAAAAAGACAGCATCGCGGCAGAATATGCCCTGGGCGGTCTGTCCAACAATATCTTCGCATCCCGGTATGTTCTCTATATGCCGGATAAGGAACAGCTGATTGCTCAGGTAGAGGCTGTCTTGAAAAACTGGCACGAAAAGAAAGACAACCGCCATGACTGAAAAAGAACTGATTGGAAAAGTACATTCAGCGGTCTATCATCAATGCCAGCGCCGTGGTTATGCGGCTCCGGTGGATGTGCTGATGGAGGTCGGTGTCCTGCCAAAGCAGAAATATGAGGACTGGCGGTTTGGACGGGTGGACTATTTGGAACGGGTCTGCACCGTCAATCTGCGCAAACTCTCATTCATCATGCACCAGATGCGGGTGTACGCACAGAAAACCGGCTTAAAACCCTCCTTCTGTTACTACAAGCAATGGGGTGTAAAAAAGAAAAATGGGCAGGGACACAAGCCGGTGATTCCGCTGCGGTTCAGCAAAAGCGGAAACTCGGAAATTGAGAAATGGTATGCAACTCATTTTGTGGACACCAAACGGATTGCAGCCTTAAAAGCACAGCAGACTGTTGAAAATTCAGATTAACCAAAGGACAGCTCACACAGCTGTCCTTTTCTTTTTGGAAAGGAGGTTCCCCCCCCTATGGCAACCACACGCATCATGCCGTTGCATATCGGCAAGGGCCGCACCGAAAGTCAGGCAGTCAGCGACATCATTGATTATGTGGCAAATCCGCAAAAGACCGACAACGGAAAACTAATTACCGGCTATGGCTGTGACAGCCGGACCGCCGATGCAGAGTTCCTTCTGGCGAAGCGGCAGTATATCGCCGCCACCGGGCGGGTGCGCGGGGCGGACGATGTGATCGCTTACCATGTGCGCCAGTCATTCAAACCCGGTGAAATCACGCCGGAAGAAGCCAACCGTCTGGGTGTAGAATTTGCCAAGCGGTTTACCAAGGGCAATCATGCCTTTGTGGTCTGCACTCACATAGACAAGTCGCACATTCATAATCACATTATCTGGTCATCGGTCAGCTTAGAATATGACCGGAAATTCCGAAACTTTTGGGGCAGTACCAAGGCGGTTCGCAGGTTAAGTGATACCATCTGCATTGAAAACGGACTGTCCATTGTAGAGAATCCGAACCCTCATGGAAAGAGCTATAACAAATGGCTGGGAGATCAGGCAAAACCCTCTCACCGGGAGTTGCTTCGTGTGGCGATTGACAACGCATTATCACAAAGTCCTGCTGACTTTGAAGAACTGCTGAAACTGTTGCAAGAGTATGGTTGTGAAGTCTCAAAGCGCGGAAAATCGTATCGACTGAAGCTCTCTGGTTGGGAGAAAGCCGCCCGCATGGACAGTCTGGGCGAAGGATATGGATTGGAAGATTTGCGGGCAGTTCTCTTAGGGAAGAAAGCACATACCCCGCGAAAGAAAACAGTCACACAGGCAGAGCCGCCAAAGATCAATCTGCTGGTGGACATTCAGGCAAAATTGCAGGCTGGAAAAGGTGCTGGCTATACGCGATGGGCTAAAGTTTTCAATCTGAAGCAAATGGCGCAGACCATGAATTACCTGTCAGAGAATAACCTGCTGGAGTATGCGGTTTTGGAAGAAAAGGCTGCGGCTGCCACGGCACATCACAATGAACTTTCGGCGCAGATCAAAGCGGCTGAAAAGCGCATGGCAGAGATTGCTGTTCTGCGTACTCACATCGTAAGGTCATCAGGCGGCGTCATGCCAGCCAGCACCTTGCGCATGGCCTTGTTCAGACGTGCCGCGCCGCGCCGTTTGGCTTGGCGTTCGGCTTCGGCTTTTTTCAGCGCATCGGCCGCTGCCTCATTCTTCGTCATAGCTGCGCCCCGCATTGCTCCAGTCGCGCCGCTCGTTTACTTTCTCGGCGTATTTCTCAGGGTCGTAGTGATACGCAGCCAGTTCGCGCATGACCTTATGGACTTCCTTGCGGATGGTCTCGGCAGCCTCAGCCGGGCTTTGCGCGGCGGTGACGTCAACCGACAGCCGCCCCGGAAGCGACAGCAGCGCAGCGCGGATGGTGTAAATTAGATCTTCCGTGAAGCCCTCCACATCTTCCGAGCGGTGCAGCTTGCCTTTCAGCTCCTCGACCTCCATCTTCGCAAGCTGAGCTTTGGAGAGCTTGAGCTGCGCTTCGGACTGCCGCTTCGCTGTTTCCAGCTTCTGCTCGGCCTCACTGATCTGCGGTTTGGAAAGGAAATTGATATATCGCTGAACCGCGTCGCCGAGCTGGAAGTAGCCGCGTCGCACCGGAACGATTGTTCCGTCCTGCGCCATCTGCTGCACACGCCGCGCCGTCACGCCGAGGATCGCGGCCAGCTCTGTCGTGCTGATTTCAGCTTCGGCATCGATCTTGATTCTCGTTTCAGCCATATAGCAAGCTCCTTTCGTTTTTTTCGAGGGGGCTCAGCGGAATTTCACCGCAGCACCCGTGCTGCACGGGCGTGACCCTTACCCCGATGTGGTCATATGAACTTAGGAGGTCAGCGCGGTATGCCTCACCCGCGCTGTGGTATGAAAAATGCGCGGTATCTGCGTCGATACCTGCGCACATTCCAGCGGTAATCGTAACGAAATTACCAGAAAAACAGGAAACTAACTAGGCGAAAAATGGGGTCGTCGAGCCCGCAACAGATGCCGCCCCCTCCCGACAGTACCTTTTCAGCGACCGAATCGATCACGACGCATGATACCCTGCCACCCAGCAAACTTATCGCGCGTGACAACGTCCTTTTCACAGGGCTTCTTGCAGCCTTTGCGCCCTCGATGGCAGATGCACACCGTCTTTCCATTGACGATCTGCACCCAGACAGGAATCTTCTCTTGTTCTTGCATCGTTTATCGCCTCACATCTGTACGGATTTGACAGGGGATTGGCTGCATACCCACCCAGCCCTTAAAGTAGTCAATGGTGTCGGAGGTCATAAAGCTCTCCTTGAGCTTCATCCAGTAGAATCTTTTGCCTGTTGCCATGAGAGACCTCCTTAGAACGGCAATTCGCTGTCATCGTCCGCGAGCTGCGAGAAGCCGCCGGTCGGGTCGTAGGTCGGCTCGCCCTTGGGTTTGCCGCCGTCACCATCGCGCTTAGAATCGCCAAAGTAAACGCTGTCGGCAAGGATCTCGGCCGAGCGGCGCTTGTTGCCTTCCTTGTCCTGCCAGTTGCGGATTTGAAGCCGACCGCCCACGACGATCATGCGCCCCTTGCTGAAATACTTCTCTACGAACTCAGCCGTACCGCGCCACGCAACAATGTCGATAAAATCCGTTTCCCGCTCCGCGCCCTGCGCCGCGTAATCGCGGTCGCAGGCGATGGAGAAGGAGACAACCGCCGTGCCGCTCTGCGTTCGGCGAAGCTCTGGGTCGCGCGTCAGACGTCCCATGAGAACAATGCGGTTAAGCATGATCGGCCTCCTGCGCTGGAATGCACGGTTCTGGAACATCGTTGCTGGCAGGGGCAACGCTAGGTTCTGCAAGAACAGCTTCGAGCGCGTCACGCAGATGCCAGTTTTCAATGCTGGAGGAGTTGAAGATTGCTTTGCAGACGCGCAGCCGCTCGGACTCGCGGATGAGCTGTTCCAGATCGACGTCCATGATGATACCGGCGCCGGGCGATTCGTCGAACGGATAAACATGAGCGTCTTTCTTATCAAAGTTGAGCATTTTTGAAATCTCCTTTTTCAATGATCTTGATGACTTCCTGACACTGAGGCACGTCAAACATACCGATGTGCGTCTTCTCGACCGGAAGTCCCATTTGTCCAGCGAGCCAGCCGTAGGCGGCTTTGCGCCGCCCACGGAACGGCCCGGTTTTCCAGAGAGGGTCGAACGAGGCGTGAGCTGCCATTTTCCATTTCCGGAGCGTGGCATCGGCCAGACGGCCGAGGGGCTTGTCTGTTCGGCCATGGCAGCCGACGTATGCACCGCAGTTTCTGCAGAGATACGCGGTGTGGCCGAAGCTGCGGCCATAGATCTCGGAATCATCGACCAGCGCGGCTTTGTGGCCGCAGTAATCGCAATAAACGGTCAAGGCTTCTTCGCCTCCTTGTACTGATCTGTTTTTTCGGGCGGGCCGGTCTGAATACCTTGTTCCTCACACTCGGCGATGATACCGTCGAGGAACGCAGCCATCTCGGCAGCGGTGTACTCGCTTGTGCCTTTCAAGGCGCGGTAGTGGATGAATTTTTTGCCCTCGATGTAGCCGACGCCGATCTCGGCATAGTGTCTGGCCACAAGCCGCGGCGGCACACCGTCGCGCAGGGAAAACAGCACCTTGCATTCGTTCCCGGCTTCGTCGATGTAGCTTTCACCGACACCGTAGCGCCGAATCATTTCTTCGTAGACGGATTCCTTATCGGTTTTCAGCTTGGCTGCGAGCTGCTCAATGAGAGCCCATGCGTAGCTATTAGCGCGAAGCCCGCGAGGATCGGCTTTCTTCGCAATGGAGAATGTGATCGGCCGCTCGCCGAAGTTTTTCCAAAGGTCCTTGCAGCTTTCCCGCGTGTAGATCGACAGGATATATTCGCCGCTGCGGGCGTAGGTGATGTCTTTCAGGAAACCGTTCACGCTTTTTCCTCCTCGACGTGGCCGTGCAGGTAAACGTACTCGCCGGTCGGCCCGATGTTCCGATAGATGAAATCGTCACACTTGGCCTTGGAAAGATGCGTCCCCAGTACCCGCCGCTCATAGACGAATTCGCCGTTTGCCTTTTTCTCCGCGATTCTGGCCTGAATTTCTTCGTCCTCGTAGTTCGCTTCCAGCAGATAGAGGTCGAAGTTCGGGGCCGATATGCCGTTCAGGTTGTTTGTATCGGTGGCGTAGAGGACTTTTCCGGAAGAGAGCTGCAGCTTGTAGCCGCAGTTCGGAACGTCATGCACCAGCGGCACAGGCTCGACCGTGAAATCGCCGTAGCTGTATCGGTGGTCGAAGTCGTACAGGTCGATGTTCGCAGGCTTGATGCCAGCTTCCACCAGCGGCCGCACCATCCATCGGCAGCAGCCGAAGCGGAGCGCCGGTCGGTCCGCTGCGAGGGCGTGGAGCGTGCTTTTTCGGAAGTGATCTCCGTGCCAATGTGTCAGCAGAACAAGCCTGAGAGCTTTTGCAACTGGCTTCACGGCCTTGTACGGAATGCCGCAGTCGACGAGAATCTGCCCGTCGATCACAACAGCGTTGCCGGTAGAGCCGGTTGCAAGGACTTCATACGGAACACTCATTACAGCGAATTGAGGTCAATTTGCTCCGGTTCGCCAGCGTTCTCCTGAATCTGCGCCGGGGTGCTGCCCTCAACGGCCGGCTGCGGAGTGTCGGTCGTAAGCTCCAGCTCGTCGGAATGGTCGGTAATGATTTCGCCAGTCCTCGGGTCAACAGTCAGGACAGATCCGTCATCAATAAACGCCTGCTGTATTTCTGTGGACATGATGCCCCACTTGCTGATAAGCTGGCGAAGCAGCGTTTTTTGAGCCATGCTGTCAAAGTCCTTGTACCAGAACGAGGAGTACTTCCACATATCCTTGTCGGCGATCTGACCGTTCTGGATCTTGTCGTAGGCCTCCTTGCTGAACGCCTGAGAATATGTATCAGCATGGTTGAGAACCTTTTCACGCGACCAGTAGATGCGCTTCCGGAAACCATTCAGGTACTCGAAGTGCGCCATGTAGCCAACGATCGGAAGCCTTTCACGCAGATCGTCGTCCTCAATGAACCTGAATCGCGGCTCTGCCGTTTCGGGATCTTTCCCCAAATATTCGCCTTGCCGAATCTCCATGCAGCCCAGTTTCCGATACTGGCCGCTGCGAAGCGCAAGCTGGATATATCCCTTGTAACCAAGGACAAACTGTGCCTTGAAGCACTCGGGCGAAAGCAGATGCCCTTCGCGGTCATACTTGGCCTTCTGCTTGAACGGCACAAGGTAATACTGCCCAAGCTGCGGCGAGGGGGAGAGGTTTAAGCCCTCTCCCAGCAGACCGCCAGAGAGGATGGATTTGGGGTCGCAGGTCTGAAGCGCCGGGGTGGCGGCGACAGCGGACGTGATCGCTGCGATGAAGCGGTTTGCGCGTCCCGGTTCTTTCAGTGTGTTGTTGATAAGATTCTTATAATTTTCTGTGGTGATAGCGACGGAAAAGGTCATTTTCTTTGCAGGGGCGATGTTAGAACTGCTCATAGTCGTAACCTCCATTTACGAGAAATTCTTTGAGTGCTTTCAGCTTGTCAATGCCGCCGCGGACGCGGAACGAAACCTGATAGATCTTTTCAGCAGGCACCTCGGTGGGAATGGGCTGCTCGACGGGTGCAGAAACGGGGGCAGGCGGTTCTTCGTTCAGAACTTCTTCGATTTTGGCCTGCGCGGCCTCCTGAACATCCTGCGCAGATTTCATAGCTGCGCGGCGGCGAGCGGCTTCTTCCATCTCCTTGTGACGCCGGTCAACGATCAGGGCCGCTTCCGGTGCGGAAAGCGATTTGCGGTACTCGACCAAGACCTCATCCTTGTGCTCCAGCGTTTCGATCATCCGCAAATCGTTTGAAACGTTCTGCAAGAACAAGGAAGCCTGTCCTTGCAGCTTTTTCAGAGAATCGGACATCGTGATATTGATGCCGCAGCGGTCAAACGGCGCGATGTCTTCGGGGATATTCAAGCTGGCGCGGTATTCGTTGTAGAACGCGACGATTTCGTCACGCTTCGCGCCCTTGATGCCGTTCTCAACGGAAGCGATCTTGGCTTTCAGCTCAGCGTCTGCCTTGGTGAAAGCGTCGGCCGCACATTCCTTGTAGAGCTTTTCAAAAGCCTCATACGGAGCAAGGATGGCTTTCTTGACCTCACGGCGGCGGGCTTCCAAGTCCTGAAATTCCTTGTTCAGTTCGGCACGGGCTTTCTTGACGTCCTTGTAGGTTTCCTCGGTGCAAGCCAGCGCCAGCGCCTGTGCAACGCGAGCATCGACAGAAGCTTTGACCTGCCGCAGTTGGTCTTCGATAATCGGCAACTGCTTGACAACGATCAGATTATTTTCCATCGGTCGGCGCCTCCTGCGTGATTTCTTTCAGGAGCGGCAAGATCCGCTCGTCGATTCGGCTTTCCGGCACGTTGATCTCGCAGATCACCGCGCGTGCTTCGCGTTTGGCGGTGGGGGCGATAACTTCCATGCCGACGTGGACGTTCGGAATGCTGCAGCGGTAGCTGTATGGGCGTCCGGCGCGGACACTGCCGGTTTCTTCGTCGCGATAGTAGACATTTACGATCATGTAGATTCTCCTTTCGGCTGCTGATGCAGCGGTTCAATCAGGTCGATGATGACATCTTTTATCTGTTCTGCTTCAACATCGTTGAGTCCGACAATGTCAGGCTCGCCACCACGGTAGCCGTCTTTCATGATTACGATGTTGCCAACGATTGGCTCGCCGTGCTGGTCTGTGCCGTAAAAATATGAGCCGACATAATTCAGCGGGAGATCCAACAGCCGCCCTTCTTCGTTGACGATCATGCAGTACGGATGGCGCAGGCGCGCAGGCTTAACGTGTTCGATATAGCCGCCGACAGCAGAGCCAACGGTTTTGTAGAGCGGATCACTGAATTCTTCGATGCGGATTTCCAGATCTGTTGTCACGACAATGCCTTTCATGTTTGAGCACCTCCGAAATCAACCGGCTCATCCGGGTCGCTTGGCTCGACAGTGAAGCTGATACGCTCATGGCAGAACTTACGGAAGTTTCCGTCAGGACCCGCCATGCAGCTTCCCAGAAACGATTCTTCGGTGTATGCGCTGCTGCAATTCAGAATGCCGGGCTCCTTGTCGGGGTGGACAGCGCGGAACGCCGCGCAAGCCAGATTGGCGGTTGGTGCTTCAACCTCTGTCCAGCCGCCTACGAACGGCTGCCCATCCGTGCCGTAGGTGAAGTAGTATTTATTCATTCGCGATCTCCTTTGCTGATATATCCACGTACAACATCTGTGAGCCAATCCTGCACGGTGTCGTAGCCATCAGCGGCAAGGTGCGCTCGGAGCTGGGAGGCCTCATCGGCGGTGATTCTTGCGTGGAGCTTATCCTTGAGCCGGTGCTGATCGGCTGTGCGGAGGTGCTTGCGAATGCTGCCGTCCGGGTCGAACTTGGCGTAGAGGGCCTTCATGGCTTTCTGCGTCAGGCAAATCCCGTAGGCGTCGCTGTTCTCGCACTTGCTCTGGCTCGTCATGTCGTACTTGGGGTAAATGGTCTGCACAACGGCAACCATGTCTTTTGCGGGCGTTTTTGTTTTCAGCCGCAGCTCTTTCAGGCTGTTCGGCATGAGCATTCCTCCTTGACGATGCGATTTTTCGCTGCTATGATCGAAGTGGGTCTTTGCGCCTGGGGCTGTTTCCGTGCCAGCGGAGCGGCCCCGTTTCTTTTTTCGCTACTCATGCAGACCTCTTTTCCTGAATTTCTTCGATGGCCGCAAATACCGCAGCCAGTTCTGACAGTGAGTTGAATTTCCGCTTGAACGCATCGAGTTCGCGTAGTGCCAGCGATAAAAGCTGATCTCGTCCGTCAGCATCTTGCATAATTGCGGTGACAGATCTATACTCCGCCGTTTTGCACTCAACGTTGAAAAAGCTCCGAGTCGGCGTGGCTGATTCATGCACCGTAACCAAGCAGTTAATGATGTGCCGTGCCTGATTTTCACGATACTTTTCAGCGGCAATGCCATCGTTCCACTCAAACTCGCCATGTAAGAGCGAATTCTCGTCACGGCTCTCGTCCAGAAGGGCCCTTGCTGTTAGCCGACCTTCGGCTTCCAGCCTTGAGCAAAGAACGCCTGCCTGCTGCGCATCTGCCTTTATGTGCGCTCCCTGTTTCCACTGAAAAACCATTGAATTTCCTCCTTTCTTTCAAAATAAGTTGACTTTCCTTACCTAGCCAATGCTAGCCTTGCCACAGCTTGCCATACCATACCGTGCCTGCCGTGCCAGACCGAGCCTTGCCACGCCTCGCAACACCGTGCCTAGCCTCGCCTGCCTGACCATACCTTGCCTTACTCGGCCGCGCCATGCCTCACCTAGCCTGCCTCGCCGCAACGGACCACGCCAGAACGTGCCGGGACTTGCCCCGCCAGCCAGTTACTTCGCGGCTACATGGAACATTCCGTACTGACCATCGCGTTCAGGACGCCACTCACCAATTCCGCAGGCGTAACCGCCAGCGTTGATGATGTTCACAATCTGCTCAAGTGAGTACATGCCGTTGGCGTTGTAACTTACAACCAGATCGGCATACCAGTTTCTGAACTCGCCTCTGTAACGAATGTCTGCCGTTCCCATGCCAACCTTGACCATATCCTCTCGCGGCACCGGAGGGTCACTGTGAATCTCAATCATCTGATTTTCGTCGCCATCGATAAAAAACGCGCCGCGCATGGACATTTTGTCTTTCGCCCAGCCCATGCGAAAAGCTGCACTGATTGCTGCCTGCTTAATGGCCGTAACAGGGAAACAAAATTGGGCTCCTTCGGAAATCGCCCGCTCAAAGCCAGCTTGTGTCATGTCGGTCGGCATCGGCGTTTTCCAATACATCGAGCGAATAAAATCTTCGATCGGGTCTTTAGCGGCCTTTGCTTTGGTCTTTGTGACTTTCATTTGCTTCTCAAGCATTTCGCGTTTTGCCTTTTCAGACCAAGCGTGCATGATAAGCGGTGTATCGCCAACGATCCGGACTGTTGCGCGCTTGACCTCAATGGGTTTGATTTCGATAACCTCGACACTTTTACTTGTTGCCATTTAATTCGTCCTTTCTGATTTCATATTCGGGCAGCGAGTGACTTTACACGCCGCAGCTCCGGTCGTGCCGGGTGCGTTGCGCGAGCAAGGTACTCAGCAATCGCTTCTTCGGTAATCCAGACCTTTCCGCCGGGCTTCCGCTGGATATAAGCTAGATGCCCGCTGCTGCGTTCCGCATCCAGCGTCATAACGGTTACGCCAAGTCTGGCTGCTGCCTCCTTTCGGGTAAGTAACGTACTCATGTCATATCCTCCTTTCTGTCCCTTGCCCCTCCCCGACGATATGTGTTAAAATTTCGCTGAAAGGAGGTGCTTTTGTGGCAAAACGATACGTTGTCGATTTGCGCAGCCTCGACCCCGCCAAGAGAGAAGCTGCGTACAAACAAATTGATGAACTCGCGTTTATGACCGAGATGGTTTTCGGTCCTGCCGGGCTTGAGGCGGTAGAAGTGTTCTGGACTTCGGAAGAAGACTTCGCTACCTCTCCGCTGATTCCGTCTGGGTGTCGCTGTACTCCACGTTAATCTCATCCATTGTCATCGTTTCCATGCCCCAGACTTGAAATAGCGCTCTCGGGAAATCCGGGTCGTAGTCAAATACGACTCGGATTCTCTTTTTCGGGTCGGAAAATTGCTCCAGAATCTCTGGCAGCGCCCGCAGATTCTGCATGATGGTTTTACCGTCGTTCGACCAACAGCCAGTGCCGACGCCAGACTCATGTTTCACTTCGTAACCGAAGTGTGCGTAGGTCTCATCACGGGTAGCGTCCTTTCCCCACCGCTTCGGAGTGGAGAATGTTCTGTTCATAGATGTCTCCTTTCTTGTGTAGATAAATTATCTACATTCAGTGCAAAAAAATATGGCTTCTTTCTCCCCCGTGTCGATGCGCAGAAGATCGCAAAGCCCCTGAATCTCATTTGCCTTAAACTCAGAGTCATTGTTCAGCTTCTTTAAGAACCCCTGATATGTAAGCCCAATCTTATTTGCAATAAAAACAAGCTTGTACCCGGATTCTTTAATCTTTTCACGCAAAGCAATCGTATCGGTCATTCGCCCACCTCCTTTCAATCTCGATGTAGATTAAATATCTACATTCAGGAGATTACCACAGCGTAGACAAAATGTCAACAACTTTTTAGAAAAAACTTAAAATCAGTTGATTTACAATCTACATCATGTTACAATGATTTCTGTCAGGAGGCGATCGTAATGACCATCGGTGAACGCATTAAATTCAAAAGAGAAGAACTCAACATATCTCAGGATGAACTGGCTCGTCGGCTAGGATATAAATCCAGATCCTCTATCAACAAAATTGAGCTTGGGCTTCAGAATTTGAACCAGTCGAAAATTAAAGCGATTGCGGACGCGCTTCAAACAACACCGTCATTCATAATGGGGTGGACAGAAGATAAAAAAGAGCCCACCCCCGAAAACGAGGATGGGCTAACAGAGAATCAGCAGTATCTAATAGACGCAATTCGCAATATGTCTCCGGAGAACGCAAAGAAACTGCGTGTCATTGTGGAACAAGTAATTGACGAGCGCGATCGATGACCTTTTCGACCTCCTCTGGGGTAAGCGTCCTGACAAGGTCAATCAGTTCTTCCTTTTCCTTTTCAATGTTTCCATGGGCTACGCATATAACGGACGTGTTCATAGAAACCGTTCCTTTCGTATTTTGCTGCCGGCGCAATTATGATTATACCACACGATCAGGAAATCGGTCTATTTCGAGAGAATATAACATTCTCTTGATTTCGACAAGGGGGGGATTCCGTGGCTCGACCGAAGAAACCAACATATGAGTTTATCCCCAGCCGGAATGAATACCGCAAGCGCATCAAAGGCCCAGACGGCAAATACATTGCCCTTTACGCACAGACACCGGATGAGCTGACGGAAAAGGTGGCTCTTGCCCAGCGCCAGATCGAAGAAGCTGTGTATCGGCGTGAGAATCCTACTGTCCGGGAGTATGCGGAAAAGTGGCTTACCATGCAGGCTTCGAGCATTCGGGTAACTACGCTGGCTGACTATACCTCCAAGGTCAAAATCTATATCATCGAGCCGCTAGGCGATCGGTATATGCAGGAGATCACGCCCGACGATGTGAAGATGGCGATTACAAAGGCTGCATCAAAATCGGCGTCGATCTACCGCAGCGTCCAGATGCTGTACAAGCTGATTTTCACATCGGCAGAGCAAAGCAAAATCATCGACGAATCGCCGTGCAAGAATCTGAATCCAAAAGGCGGCAAAGCGCCGAAAGAGAAAACGGCGCTCACCACAGAGCAGGTGCAGACCCTCTTGGACGCGGTGCGCGGTCTGCCGCCATATCCGTTTATTATGCTCTGCCTGTATGCGGGCCTGCGCAGAGAAGAAGCCCTCGCACTGCAATGGGATAGCGTATTCCTGGATGGGGCTGCGCCGCACATCATCGTTTGCCGTGCCTGGCACATCGAACACAACCGCCCGGTCGTGACAACCGAGTTGAAAACAAAAGCGGCAAAGCGGACAATCCCAATTCCTCCGCAGCTCGTCGATTGTATGAAAGAAGTGAAAGAATCTTCGATTTCGGATTATGTCATTGCAAGCAGCGAGGGGCAGCCGTTGTCTGGCACACAATGGGGACGGCTCTGGAAGTATGTCACTGTCCGCAGCACCAAGGAGCGCACCTACACCCGGTATGTGAATGGGCAAAAGATCAAGCACACCGTCACGCCGGTTTTGGGTCAAAAGGCAGCGCACAATGCAAGTGTTGTATATAGCATGGACTTTCAGGTAACGCCACACCAGCTTCGGCATACGTACATCACAAACCTTCTGCTGGCAGGAGTAGATGTCAAGACCGTGCAGGTTCTTGCCGGTCACGAACACGCGAAAATAACGCTGGACATCTACGCACATCTGACCTATAATCAGCCGAAAGACCTGATTTCAAAGGTCAATGGTGCATTTGCAAATAATCCAAAATGAGATTCATTTTGAGGTGCATAGAAATTAGAAAGTCGAAAAGTCATTGAAAATAGGGGGCTTTTCACGCGAGGATTTCAGAAGTACGGCTTGAAGGCAGCTCGCCGCGCGCCGCAGTTCTCCAAGCGATAATCAGTTGCTTGGACCATATAGAATGGTGCAAAACCCCGGAAATTACAAGGTTTCCGGGGTTTTTTGTGTCAAAGTGCGCCAATACATATCAACCCAACTTGATCTAATGGGAGTCAGGAATATAGAGATCTTTAAGTGGAAGCAGTGCATCCTATTGGTGAGAACAGGCCTCGCCAAAACCATTCGTCATTATTTAATGACGAAGAAAATCTTGTGCCGAATAAGGCATTGCGGTAGAGCTTCGTATAAATATTAGTGGATAATTATATTGCAAATGCTCCGCATAAAAGATATAATTCTAAATAGAGAACATTCGAACGAAAAAGGCGACAAGTATATTCGATGCGGACGAAGCAAAATAGACCCCCTGAATTCAAATAATCCACAAGTTGGAATCATACGTTTCTTATTGAAAAATAATGCAGCAAATCGTTTCGGTGTGACAGAGGAAGTTATCAATCCACCATTTCAAATCAAGCATATCATACTTCTAATCCAATCACTCCAGAAAGAAAGTATGAATTGGAAATCATGCTCGGAGATGCGGCAAGAAAATGCTGCTTTGTGACGGCCTTTGAAAATCAAGCAGCATATCGAAGCTGTCCAGAAGATTTAGCATGGGAAACCGAAGTATGGGTCGCTACACAGCCGGACCACATGATTCATTTAAACGGTTCTCGTTTCCAAGGGCCATATGAACGGAGTAATAAAGTGTTATAAATAATGAGGATAACTAGTTCTCCAAGCGTTGAGTTTTCTTTCGATTTTTGCATCCGATTCCCGGACGGCTCCTACCGTCCGGGTTTTGCTGTTTTTCGGCACGGTTCGGGCACTTGCGGCATAGAATGACGCGGGAACAGACGTTCCCGGATCTTTTATGGAGGGATATAAAATGACTTCTTCCTGCAACGGCTGCTTCGGCGGCCTCGTATTCCCAGACTTTGTCCAGCAGCGGTGCTGCAATCCCTGCTGCAGACAGACGACCGGCTCGGTCGGCGGCACGTCGACCACGAATCCCACCTGCACCTGTACCTGCACCTGCACGCAGCAGAGCGGTACGGTCGCCGGTGCGTCGACGGGCTGCGGGTGCTGCCGCCGGTGCGGCTGCGGCTCATGCGGCAGCGTAGGCGGTACGTCCAATTCGAACTCCAATTCCAGCTGCGGATGCAGCCGCTGCTCCGGCTGAGCAGATATGCGGCGGGCCGCTCCACCATCCGGTGGGGCGGCCCGTTTTCTGTTCTTTACAAACAGAACAAATCTGCTATAATGGATCTCAAACAATATCGTCATATTGCACAGCATGTGCAGAACAGGAGGCAGTTTTATGCGGCTTGCAGTTCCGTTTGACCATGGCGAAATTTACGGACATTTCGGCCGTACCGCGCAGTTCAAGCTTTACGATCTGACCGACGGGCGGATCGTCTCGACGGCTATTGTGGACACGATGGGAAACGGCCACGGCGCGCTGACGGGATTTCTGAAGGCGTATGCCGTCGACGCGCTCATCTGCGGCGGCATCGGTGCGGGAGCGCGCCTCGCGCTGGAGGAGGCCGGGATCCGGCTCTATCCAGGCGCGGCGGGCAGTGCGGACGAGGCAGTCCATGCCTTTTTGGCAGGGACACTTCAATATCAACCCGATCTTGTTTGCAGTCACCACAAGGACGCGCCCCCGCGCGTCTGCGGCAGCCACACATGCTCTGCGGCCTGCTATCACGAAAAAACGGAGGAAATACGCAATGAACCGAACTGACGCTCTGTACCAGAGCTTTCTGGATATCCTGCGCGAGGAGCTTGTGCCCGCGATGGGCTGCACGGAGCCGATCGCCATCGCCTATGCCGCGGCGCAGGCCCGCGCCGTGCTCGGCAAGCGGCCGGAGCGCGTGCGCATTGAGGTCAGCGGCAACATTATCAAGAATGTCAAGAGCGTGATCGTGCCGCATACCGGCTCGATGCACGGCATCGCGGCTGCCGCCGCCGCCGGTATCATTGCGGGCCGGGAAGACAGGGAGCTTGAGGTTCTGAGCGAGGTCACGCAGGCGCAGATCGAGGAAATGCGCGCCTATCTTAAAGAAGCTGCCTTTGAGATTCGCCCCATTGACTCACCGTTCATTTTCGACATCCGCATTACGGTCTGCGCAGACGGCGATCAGGCCACGGCCCGCATTGTCGGCAGCCACACCAATCTTGTCCAGCTGCTGTACGGCACAACGCGCATCATCGACCGCCCGTGCAGCGAAACAGTGTCCGAGCGGCGCACGGACCGGAGCATCCTGACCGTGGAGCGTATCGTCGATTTCGCTGATTCCCTCTGTCCGGAGGATGTGCAGGAGCTGTTTGAACGTCAGATCTCATATAACATGGCCATCGCGGAGGCAGGACTCAGCGGCTCCTATGGCGCGAACGTCGGCAGAACGCTGCGTGAGGCCTACGGCGAGACGGTAAACAACCGTGCCCGCTATATGGCCGCTGCGGCCAGCGACGCACGGATGTCCGGCTGCGAGCTGCCGGTCATCATCAATTCCGGTTCCGGCAATCAGGGCATCACTGCCTCCGTGCCGGTCGTCGTCTACGCACAGGAGCTTGGCGTGAGCCGCGAAACGCTCTACCGGGCGCTGGCTGTGTCCAATCTGAGCACGATCCATATCAAGGCGCATATCGGGACGCTGTCCGCCTACTGCGGAGCCGTCTCGGCAGGCTGCGGCGCGGGAGCGGGCATTACATATCTTTATGGCGGCGGATATGAGCATATCAAGCACACGCTCGTCAACGCCATGGCGATCACGTCCGGCATCATCTGCGACGGGGCCAAGCCCTCCTGTGCGGCCAAGATCGCGACCAGCGTGGACGCGGGACTGCTCGGCTATCATATGTACCGCTGCGGCAACCAGTTCTACGCCGGGGACGGCATCGTCAAATCCGGCATCGAGCACACGATTGAAACCGTCGGCACGCTGGCCCACACCGGCATGGCCGACACCGACCGCCAGATCGTCCGCCTGATGATGGAGGACTGAGACGGTTGGAATGCGTACGCGCCAGCACATTACCGGGAAATTGAGCTTTAAAACCCACAAGCCAGTAGGGGCGGACGACTCTGTCCGCCCGGCAGTGAGGCGCCAAATCATTGAAAATTTTCGGCGACTGCGTGTGCACTCGCCTGTACATTTGTAGGGGCCGATGCCCTCATCGGCCCGGCAGAATGCACCGATTTACGGGAATCTTCGGCGAATTCGCAGCTTCCCAACGGGCCGATGTAGGCATCGGCCCCTACAATCAAGCAAGTATGTGCATACGGATTCGCCGTGGATTTCTGAGAAAAAGAGCCGCGTTCAGCGGGCGGACAGAGTCGTCCGCCCCTACAGGAACTGCACGCGTATCTCCGCCGGGGAGGCGGTGCAGAGGCAGGCGGAATAGCCTGCAAACAGCGGCAGAAGCTGCAGGTTTACGCCCGGAACAGACGGGAAGCCGCCCTCAGGCGAGACGGTGCAGACTGCCTCCAGGCCGGAAAGGCCCTCGCCGGTGAATTTGAGATAGCTCTCCTTTGCGCACCAGAGGTCAAAAAAGGGCGCATGGGAAGTCCGTTCCAGAAAAGCCTGCTCTGCCGGAGAAAAAAAGCGGCGCGCAAGCGCCTGCTTTTGGCAATCGCGGTGCTGCTGCACGTCGAGGCCGACCGGCGCGGCGGAAAACGCGCACAGCCAGTATGCCCCGCTGTGGGAAATGCTGAACTGCAGCTGCGGCGCGTCCGGAAAATACGGCTTCCCGTGTGCGCCGGACGCAAGCGCCGGCTCTGCCAGTCCGGGCGCATACAGCTGCGCCGCCTGCCGCAGCAGCCGGTGCGACGCGCCGGGGCTGCGGTCATAGGCGGCGGAATAGATCGTGACGCGCTGCGGCTCAGTCATTCGGCGTATCGGTCAGGACCTTGCCGATGTTCCACAGGTGCGCCGCCCGCTGGGCCGCATCCAGCCGCTCCGCGTCGCGCTCGTAGCGGATCTCTGCCGTGTGCGCGCCGCAGTCGAGACAGGCCGCGTAGAAGCACCAGCCGTTTTCCTCCTCCATCAGTCCCGCACCGCCGCAGACGGGGCACTCCTGCAGTTCGATCTGTTCGTAAAGCTCCATATCGTTCGCTCTCCTGTTCTGGTTTGATTCTCTGACCAGTATAGTGCAGCTTTCCCGCCGCGTCAACTAAAACTGCGCTTGACGGATGGCGCACTCTGCCGGTATACTGGAAGAAAACAGAAAGGCAGGCGCAGCATGGACAGGCTTACGATCTTTTTTGACCTTGACGACACGCTCTACGACCGCAGCATTCCCTATGAAAGAGCGTTTTCGCAGTTTTTCGGCGGAAGATACGCGGAAAAGCTGCCGCAGGCGTTTGACGCGGTCATTCACCGCGGCTACGAGGTGTTTACAGACGCGCACACCGGAAAAATCAGCATGGAGGCCATGCATATCTACCGCCATCAGACCGGTCTGGCAGACGCCGGTATCTCTATTACGCCGGACGAGGCGCTGCGCTTTCAGGCACTCTACGCCGAGCAGCAGCGGCACATCACGCTGAGCGATACCATGCGCTGCGTGCTGGACCTGTGCAGGGAGCGCTTCGCCGCCGTCGGCGTGATCACGAACGGAAGCGTTGGCTCGCAGACCGGGAAGCTGAAAAGCCTTGGCATGGAGCGCTGGATGCCTGCGCAGCTGGTCTTCATTTCCGACGCGGTCGGCGTGATGAAGCCCGCGCCGGAAATTTTTCGCATGGCGCAGAAGGCTGCCGGAGGCGGCCCGTGCCTGTTCGTGGGCGATTCGTGCACGCAGGATATCGCCGGAGCCGCCGCCTGCGGCTGGCAGACGATCTGGATGAACCGCCGCGGAGAAGCGCCGGGGGACATTTGCCCCAGCTGCACAGTCACAAGCGAGCAGGCGCTGCTCGACTGCCTGCAAACGATCGCGGATAATCCGATGATTGAGCTGCGAGCCATCAGTGAAGATAACTTCAGAGAATGCCTGCTTTTGAGAGCAAGTGTAGAGAATGAGGATTTTGTCGATCCTGTGACCTATTCACTGGCGGAAGCATGGGTTTACTATCAAGACACAAGGCCGTTTGCCATATACAGCGATGACACGATAGTTGGGTTTGTTTCCATGTATGTGGGAGAAGACAATTATCAAATCATCAACTTCTTAATTGACGATGCATTTCAGAGGAAGGGATATGGATCAAAGGCGGTAAAGCTCTGTATTGAGTATTTGCAAAGGGAATTCTCTGCCTGCAGAATCTCTGCTCCGGTAAAGATGGAACATATTGCTGCGCAGGAGTTTTGGATAAAGCAGGGCTTTTGTCTTTCCGATACGATTGAGGATGGATATGTATTTATGAGACTCTTTTTGACTTGACAAAAAACGAACCCATGCATAGCGGAATGAAATGATTTGATTGAGGTACTGAAGATGGCAGAAACTTATTATAAAGCTGGACAAATCCGGCGAATGCGTTTATAATGGGCGCAGGGATGTGACTGGAAGGGATTTCCGGCGGCAAAGCTTCCCCATTATGCCCGCCATAAGCGGAAAAAAGGAGAACATATGAGAGAAATTCCTGTCAGCCGGATCACCGACGCCGTGGAGCGGCTGTGTATCGAAGCCAATACCCACCTCCCCGATGACGTGAAGCGCGCCATCGAAGCCTGCCGTGCCTGCGAGGATGGCGACATCGCCGTGGGCGTACTGGATAACATCATGGAAAATTACCAGATCGCCGACCGGGAATGCGTTCCTATTTGTCAGGATACCGGCATGGCCTGTGTGTTTCTGGAGATCGGACAGGACGTCCACCTCACCGGCGGCGACCTGCGGGAAGCGGTGGACGAGGGCGTTCGCCGGGGCTACACCAACGGCTTTCTGCGCAAGAGCATCGTCCGCGACCCCGTCCGCCGGGGCAACACCGGCGACAACACCCCTGCCGTTCTGTACACCGAGATCGTTCCCGGCGAACAGGTGAAGATCACCCTCGCCCCCAAGGGCTTCGGCAGTGAGAACATGAGCGCCATCCGGATGTTCAAGCCCTCCGCCGGACTGCAGGGCATCAAGGACTTCATTCTTGAGACGGTGGAGGCAGCAGGCCCCAATCCCTGCCCGCCCATCGTCGTCGGCGTGGGTATCGGCGGCACCTTCGACAAGGCGGCGCTGCTGGCGAAAAAAGCCCTCATGCGTCCGCTGGACACCCGGAATCCCGATCCCTTCTATGCCGATCTGGAAAAGGAAATGCTGGAAAAGGTGAACGCTCTCGGCATCGGCCCGCAGGGCTTCGGCGGCAGAACCACCGCCATCGGCCTGAACATCGAGACCATGCCCACCCATATCGCGGGAATGCCCTGCGCCATCAACATCAACTGCCATGTGACCCGGCACAAAACAGAGGTACTGTAACATGGAAAAGAAAATCACCCTCCCCCTGACCCGGGAACTGGCCAGAACCCTGAAGGCCGGGGACTCCGTGCTGCTGACCGGCACCATCTACACCTCCCGTGACGCGGGACACAAGCGGATGTGCGAAGCGCTGGCGCGGGGGGAGACGCTCCCCTTTGACCCCACGGACGCCACCATCTACTATGTCGGCCCCACGCCCGCAAAGCCCGGACAGGTCATCGGCTCCGCAGGCCCCACCACCTCCGGCCGTATGGACGCTTACGCCCCCACCCTGATGCGTGCGGGCGCGAGGGGCATGATCGGCAAGGGTGCGAGACTGCCCGAGGTCGTGAAAGCGATGAAGGAATGCGACGGCGTGTATTTCGGCGCCATCGGCGGTGCGGGAGCGCTGCTTGCCAAGTGCATCAAAAGAGCCGAGCTGATCGCCTACGAAGATCTGGGGGCGGAAGCCCTGCGCAGGCTCTATGTGGAGGATATGCCGCTGGTCGTCATCATTGACTGCGAGGGCAACAACCTGTACGAATCCGGCCGGGCGGCCTATCTGCGCAAAAGGAACGGGAAATAAGCTGCCGCATACCGAAGCAGGTTGTGCGGGGGGCAGGCAGTTTCCCCTTTGACTTTTGGAAAACCTGTGTTATAATCGGCGGGAAATAGCTTCTTGTGGCTTCGGGGCAGCGCTGGTCGGTTCCGGGGCTTAAAAAGGGAACGGGGTGAAAGTCCCCACGCGGAAACGGCGCTGTAAGTGTCGATGCGTCCGGTTCGTCGGCGGAAGCCGGTCATTGGGGAAACCTGAGAAGGCAGACCCGGACACGTTCGAGGCACAAGTCAGAAGACCTACAGGAATGAGGAAAGCAGGGGAACACTCCTGTTTGTGTTGCGTAAAAACGTTCGCGGCGGCTGGTTTTTGGCTGCCGCGTTTCAATTTTGATAATATTGGAGGCTGTCACATGAGAGGAATTCCATCTCTGATCACGGATATTCGCAAAAAGGTATTTACCGAGGTCGCCCGTATGGCTTACAGCGGCAACGGCTACGAGGGGGCGGAGGATCTGCCCTTCAAGATCGTTCCCGGCGATCAGCCCCTGCACCGGGAGTCCATTTTCTTAGAGCGCGCCATTGCGGGTGAGCGGGTGCGGCTGGCTATGGGCCTGTCCATCCGCCCCGTCCAGACCCGCAGCCTGATGACCGAGGGCATGGATGCCGCCGCCATTGCCGAGCAGTATTACGAGCCGCCCCTTATCAACATCATTCCATACGCCTGTCACGCCTGCCCCACCAACCAGTACCGGGTGACGGAGAACTGCCAGAACTGTCTGGCAGCTTCCTGCCAGCGGGTCTGTCCCAAGGGCGCAGTCTCCTTCGTCAACGGCAAGAGCCACATTGACCCGGAAAAGTGCATCAAGTGCGGCAAGTGCGCCAGCGCCTGCCCCTACCACGCCATCATCCACATGGAGCGCCCC
>OKSB01001088.1_pt1 | contig 28034 bp, 19 predicted proteins | sample 1601171 | NCBI WGS metagenome assembly OKSB01 (sample SAMEA3541496, study PRJEB24748) | human gut metagenome | biome: human gut; feature: human-associated habitat; material: faeces | place: China | collected 2012 | reverse complement strand
AATTTATTCCCGTCATATATAGAGTATACAATAATTGAAATTTAATAAAAAACACTTATTCTATTAACACATGGTGAAAACTTCAACATATCGGAGAAGTACTTATATATGGCATATGTAAAACGTATACTGTGGACATTCGGAAAATTCTTTTTCCGTAATTCTCCCCGTATAACTTTCGGATACAGAAACACGAAACCACGCCTATTCGAAGCTAAAATAGGAAAACATTCTCCATACAAAAAAGGCTCAAAGATGCCAAACAAACTGAACGGGCTCACTAATTCTGTAAAAGAGACATACCACAATTTGAACATTAATAAAAAAATATAGTTCAATATAAAATATATTCAAATTACAAATAATGATAGACAATACTATTAAATCCAATTATACCAATTTTATATCTCCTTATTCTACAAGAAATCGAATTAAAAGAATGATGTGGACTATTTGCTGGACTATTTTTGCTCGTCCCTTTCCTAAAAGTTTAGCAAATGGTTGGAAGTGCTTTTTACTACGATTATTCGGTGCAAAAATAGCCAAAACAGCGTATGTATATTCTTCTGCCAAAATTTTCATGCCATGGAATTTAGAAATGAAAGCTCATGCTTGCATAGCATCGGAAGTAGACTGCTATAATGCTGCTCCTATTATTATTGGAGTCAACGCCACAATTTCACAAAGAGCTTATCTTTGTACAGCTTCACATAACATATCATCATCTAGACATGAGCAAATTGAAAAAACTATAGTTATTAAAGATAGAGCATGGGTGGCTGCTGAAGCCTTTATTGGACCAGGCGTTACTATTGGAGAAGGAGCTGTAGTAGGCGCAAGAGGGTGTGTGTTTAAAGATGTAGACCCATGGACTGTAGTGGGGGGAAATCCCGCAAAATTTATAAAAAAAAGAATTATCAACTAATTTATTTTATTAGGATGTTAGATATTTCAGTTATTATATTGACATACAACGAAGAAATCCATATTGAACGTTGTTTAAAAAACGCAAGAAAATTCGCGAAAGAAATTTTCATCGTTGATTCATTCTCTACAGACAAGACTATTGAAATAGCAGAAAAAATGGGAGCTAAAGTCTATCAACATACGTGGGAAAACTATTCTAAACAATTCAATTGGGGATTACAGAATTTACCAATTCATACAGAATGGGTATGGAGAATGGATGCGGATGAATATTTATCTGATAGTTTAATTAATGAGCTCCACCAACGCTTACCTAATTTAACCGGTGAGATAAATGGTTTTACAGTTCCTTGTTTGCGTATTTTCATGGGAAAATATATAAAACATGGAATTATACCTCTTATACTATTACGCCTGTTCAAAATAAAATATGCTACATGTGAAAACCGCTATATGGATGAACATATTCAATTATCAGAAGGGATTATTGACAGTTTAAAAAATCCATTTTATGATGATAATTTAAATGATTTATCATGGTGGACAAATAAACATAACGGATATGCAACCCGAGAAGCCATTGACCTGTTAATGACTGAATATGAATTATTACCGCAGGATACAGTCGTAAATTCAGGCTCTCATTCCGCTTCGATAAGACAAAAAAAACTTAAGTATATTCAAATGCCCCTATTTTGGAGAGCCTTCGCCTTTTTCTGCTTCAGATACATATTTCGCCTAGGTTTTTTAGATGGTAAAGAAGGTTTTTTATGGCACTTTCTACAAGGATTTTGGTATAGAACCCTAGCTGATGCTAAAGTTTATGAAATTAAAAAACGCTTTGGATGGAATGACAAGAGAATCAAGGCATTTATAAAAGAAACGTATTTAGATAAATAACCACTTACATTATAAAAGCATCAACATTATGAAAGTTTCAATTATCACTTCCTGCTACAACCGGGAAGCCACTATTCGTGGAGCAATAGAAAGTGTGCTGGAACAGGATTATCCCGACATAGAATACATTGTGGTGGACGGAGCGTCGAAAGATAACTCGCTGGCTGTCATCAATGAATATAAAAACGGGATAGATACAATTATTTCCGAACCGGATAAAGGTATGTATGAAGCGATCAACAAAGGAATACGTGCAGCAACAGGAGATATTATAGGCCTGATTCACTCCGATGATTTCCTGTTCTCATCTCACACCATCTCCGACATAGTGAAAACATTCAAGGAACAAGATGCGGATATGATATACGGCAACGGGGTCTTTGTAGATTATGACGACACCAACCAGATGATACGAAACTGGATAAGCGGACGGTACAGTAAAGAGAATGTGAAAAACGGATGGCTCCCACTCCACCCCACTGTCTATATAAAGAAGGAGTGTATGGATAAATGGGGGCTTTACGACGAAAGTTATAAGATAGCCGCCGACTCGGATTTGCTGGTGCGCTATCTGTATGAAGCCGATCTGAAAGTATATTACCTGAACAAATACATTGTGAAAATGAGAATGGGGGGGCTTTCTACCGATGCGGGAAAAAGCAAACTGAAATGGGCGGAGGACTTGAGAATGTATAAAAGTCACGGCATAAAACCCATCTCGGCACTGAAAGGCAAAATTCTTTCAAAGATTCCACAGTTCATTGAAGCCAGACTGCCGTGGAGTGAAATACCGGAAGCAGAGGAAGAGAGCCTGATACAACCTGACGCCGCAAATAAAAAAGAATGAGAATACGTTTACTGATTCTAACCTTGCTGATTATCGGAGTTCATCAGCATATACAAGCACAATATATGCTGGGAACTACCGGTATGATGAATATTCCTACCGCCGACAGGCAGAAGCCGGGAACAGTGATGCTGGGAGGAAATTATCTGCCCAAACAGATGATGCCTGCACGATTCGACTACAACACAGGAAATTACTTTGTGAGCATCAGTTTCTTTTCCTTTCTGGAACTTGCCTATCGGGAAACTTTAGCAAAAGGGGACTATGTATCATCCAAGCCTAAATACAATCAGCAGGATCGTTCCTACTCCATCCGGCTGTGTGTGTGGAAAGAAGGAAAGTTTCTGCCGGGAATAGCACTGGGAGCCAATGACCCGATAGCGGATAAAGGAGCCAATACTTTTCAATCTTACTATGGGGTGATAACGAAAGGATTTCATCTGGGAGGAGAGCATTATCTCTCGGCTTCTTTGGGATATTATCTGGAAGGCGGGAAGAACAGTAATACCAAATGGTTCGGCAATAAATACAAAGGTGTATTCGGAGGGATAAGCTATATACCCGCTTTTTGCAAAGAGTTGAAAATGATGGCCGAATATGACTCGGACGGGGTGAATGTGGGAGCAGCTGTCAGGCTGTGGAAACATTTGTCCATGCATGCTTTTACCCACGATTTTACTTGCGTATCGGGTGGTATACGCTATGAGTGTACCCTAATACATTGACACAATGAGCAGATATTTAATAGTAATCCTCCTTTCGGCATGGAGCATCTCCCTCCGGGCACAAATGGCCGAGAAACTACAGCAACTGGGAATGGAGAACATACAAACGGTAACGGAGGTGAACGGCAACACGACGATTACTTTTGAGGACAATGTATATAGAGGCACTTACCGGGGTATAGGCAAAGCCATCGAAGCTGCCATGGAAGGAATGCACGGGGGAAATCTGCAAATGGTGGTGTTGGAGCACAGTATCCCCCAGCTATGCATTACGCTGACCGAGAAGGTGATAACCGAATATAAAGAGAAACAGATTACCATAGGGGAAGTGTACCGGCAGATGGGAATCAGCTATGATACCGATGAAGCGATGGAGGTACTGAAAAAGAGACACCGGACACTCAATTCATCGGCAGGGAAAGTAGACATTGTGGTCTATCCGGAAGTAAAACTGGAAAACTCCAGCTTTGACCGACTTTATACTTACTATGTCAACCTGGCTCCAGCCGTAGAAATGGCTTTATGGAAAGGGGCGGAACTGACGGCGCAAGTGGTATTCCCGGTAGCGACCAACCTAAAAGGACAGTATAAGAAGATACGTCCCGGAGTAATTGCACTGTCGCAAGAGTTTTGCTTAGGCAAAGGATTTTTAGGGCGAGTAACAGCAGGAAACTTTACCAACAACCGCATGGGGGCACAAGCGGAAATGAAATACCGCACAGCGAATGGCAGACTGGAACTGGGAGCTGTGGCAGGAGGTACCGTGCAATCTGTGCTGACCGACGATGAAGGATGGTATATCAGCCGGAAACTGCGGATGAATGCCGCACTGAAAGCATCTGTGTATGAACCTCGCTTCAATTTGCAATTTGATTTGCAAGCTGCACGTTATCTATATGGAGATTATGGAGTAAGAGGCGACTGCACCCGCCATTTCGGAGAATATGCCATCGGCGTGTATGGAATGTATACCGACGGGGAAATAAACGGTGGATTCCATTTTGCCATCCCGCTGCCGGGCAAGAAGTGGAGCCGTAACCGGGGGATACGTGTCAGGCAAGCGGATTATTTTGCCATGGAATACAGTATGGAATCCTGGGGCAGATATGCGGATGAAAAAATGGGGGAAACTTACCGTACCCGACCTGACGAGAATCGGAGCAACCGGTTTTTCCAACCGGAATATATACGCTATTTCCTGATAAAGGAAGCAAATAAATAGATTACTAATTTTTAAAAACGAAGAAAAATGAGAACAAGCAAGTTTTTTAAAACAGGTTTGCTGCTGTTTGTAGCAAGTTGGGGATTAATAAGCTGCGGGGATGACGACAAAGAACCGGAAATTGTAGTTGACCCTGTAAGCGAAAATGTGGAATATTACATTGAAGGTAAAGTAGTAGCGGATAATGCCGCACTGGAAGGAGTCAGCGTTACAGCAGGAGAGACTACCGCAACCACAGACGAAAACGGTCAATATTCATTGACGGTAAAAGATAAGAAAACTTATACGGTGAGCTTTGCCAAGAAGGGATATAAAACTGTTTCTGACGCATCAGTGGAAATAGCCAGCAACGCTACCAACAAGAGTCTGATAGCATTGAACGTAACCATGAACAAGGAAGGCGTGGCTGTGACTGTTGATCCTGAAAGTGATAAAGTGATTACAGAAAAAGGAGAAGGGGAAACTGAAGATGCCCAGACTGTCTTGACTATTCCCGTTGGTGCCGTATCAACCGCTACCGACGTAACTCTTACTCCGTATCTAGAGGCTGTTGCAACCGATGTGACTCCGGGCAGCAAGGAAGAAGCGATTCCCATGACTAATATTGCTATCAGTTCCAGCCAGGATGCAGCCTTAAATCAGGATGTTACCTTGTCTGTAGCCAATGCTAGTTCCAGCGATTATTATTTTGACGAAGTAGAGGTGTACGAAAAAACTAATGCACGTGCTATCGGTGACTGGAAGAAATATGCCGACGCCGCTTTTGATAAAGCGACCAACAGCTACATAGCTGCCATCAAAAAGGGAAGTTCTCTGAATCAGGATTATTCTATCCGTGTAAAGAGTGAAAAGAATGTCAGCGAAACCAAGAACGATGAAATATTGAAAGAAGACAGTTACAGTAACGCAGGAAATATGAGCGCTACTACTTATGATATTCCTTATACTGCCAAATTAGGATGGGAAATCTCTGCATCCGGACTGGATGAAGGTGCTCTTTCATTGGTGAAAGCTGCCATAGCCGCACAAGAAGGTGGATCGGAAGGTGTATACACCGTAAACAAAACCTTTACAGCCCACGTAAGCGGTGACTATATTCTGTATTTCTCTTGCAAAGCCAAATATGTAGAAAAAGAATACACTTTCTCTATTGCCGGTAAAAAAGCAGTTGCCAAAGTGAAACACTACTTGGGAACAGAATTTATTTATACCAACCAAAGCGCAAGTATGCACGGCGGCGGTTCTATGGAATAATACATTCTTTCTAGAATAATACAAAATATGAGTAAAAAAGTAGCATTGATTTCAGGTATCACAGGACAGTTCGTTCCTGGCCGAGTTCCTGATAGAAAAAGGATACGAGGTACATGGTATTCTGAGACGTTCTTCTTCATTTAACACTGCACGTATAGAACATCTGTATCTGGACGAATGGGTGCGGGATATGAAGCAGAACCGACTGGTGAACCTGCATTGGGGGGATATGACGGACAGTAGCTCACTGATACGTATCATACAGTCCGTACAACCTGACGAGATTTATAATCTGGCCGCACAAAGCCATGTAAAAGTAAGCTTCGACGTGCCCGAATACACAGCGGAAGCGGATGCGGTAGGTACGCTGCGTATGCTGGAGGCGGTACGTATATTGGGACTGGAAAAGAAAACCAAGATTTATCAGGCATCTACTTCGGAACTTTTCGGACTGGTGCAGGAAGTTCCTCAGAAAGAGACTACTCCTTTCTATCCCCGTTCTCCATACGGAGTAGCCAAGCAATATGGTTTCTGGATAACCAAGAATTACCGCGAAAGCTATGGCATGTTTGCCGTAAACGGTATTTTGTTCAATCACGAAAGTGAACGCCGGGGCGAAACTTTTGTTACCCGGAAAATTACCCTGGCGGCGGCACGCATCGCACAAGGATTCCAAGATAAACTGTACTTGGGGAATCTGAACTCCCTGCGCGACTGGGGATATGCCAAAGACTATGTGGAATGTATGTGGCTGATTCTGCAACACGATACGCCCGAAGACTTTGTTATAGCCACCGGAGAATATCACACTGTACGCGAATTTGCTACCCTTGCTTTCAAGGAAGCGGGCATCGACTTGCGCTGGGAAGGTGAAGGTGTGAACGAGAAAGGTATTGACACAGCTACAGGCAAGGTGCTGGTAGAGGTGGATCCCAAATATTTCCGCCCGGCAGAGGTGGAACAATTACTGGGAGATCCTACCAAAGCCAAAACGTTACTGGGATGGAATCCCCGCAAGACTTCATTCGAGGAACTGGTGAAAATCATGGTGAAACACGATATGAAATTCGTGAAGAAACTCCATCTTAAAGCAAGCTGTTAAATCATTAGTCAAGAATTTCAATGGAGAAATCAGCCAAAATTTATATAGCAGGGCACCACGGACTCGTGGGCTCCGCTATTTGGCGTAACCTGCAAGAAAAGGGCTACACCAACCTGACCGGCAGAAGCCACAAGGAACTGGACTTGCTGGACGGAGTTGCCGTAAAGGACTTCTTTGACCAAGAAAGACCGGAATATGTAATCCTTGCCGCCGCCCACGTGGGAGGTATCATGGCAAACAGCACATACAGGGCGGACTTTATCTACAAGAACCTGCAAATACAACAGAACGTGATAGGGGAAAGCTTCCGTCACGGAGTGAAGAAATTATTGTTTCTGGGAAGTACCTGCATTTATCCCAGAAACGCACAACAGCCTATGAAGGAGGATGCTCTCCTCACCTCCCCGCTGGAATATACGAATGAGCCATACGCCATCGCCAAAATAGCGGGGCTGAAAATGTGCGAGAGTTTCAACCTGCAATATGGTACCAACTATATTGCTGTAATGCCTACGAACCTGTATGGCCCCAATGATAACTTTGACCTGGAACGCAGCCATGTGCTGCCTGCCATGATCAGGAAAATACATCTTGCCAAATGCTTGAACGAAGATAACTGGGAGAACATACGCTATGATCTGGACATGCGTCCGGTGGAAGGTATAAACGGAGAGAGCAGAACAGAGGAGATACTGGCCATCCTGAAAAGCTACGGCATCAGCAAGGACGGGGTGGAACTGTGGGGAACAGGCACGCCGCTGCGCGAATTCTTATGGAGTGAGGAGATGGCGGATGCCAGTGTTTTCATCATGGAGCATGTGGACTTTAAAGATACTTACCGTCCCGGCACAAAAGAGATACGCAACTGCCACATCAACATCGGTACGGGAAAAGAAATCTCCATCGCCGGCCTGGCTCATCTGATAGTAAAGGAGACGGGATATAAAGGCAACATTACATTCAATCCGGAGAAACCGGACGGCACCATGCGCAAACTGACTGATGTGACCAAATTGCATGAACTGGGATGGCATCACAAAATAGACATAGAGGAAGGGGTGCACAAGATGTACCAATGGTATCTGGAATATAAAAAGAAATAAAGAACATACGCGTTATGGAAACTCATATCGTTATCATGGCAGGCGGCATAGGAAGCCGCTTCTGGCCCATGAGTACGCCGGAATGTCCCAAACAGTTCATTGATGTGACGGGATGTGGCAAAAGCCTGATACAACTGACAGTGGAACGCTTTCAAGGGTTGTGCATTCCGGATAATATATGGATAGTGACTTCGGAAAAGTACAAGGAGACAGTAAGGAAACAATTGCCATCTGTGCCGCCTCATCATATACTGACGGAGCCGGTTGCACGTAACACGGCACCCTGCATCACATACGCTTGCTGGAAAATCAAGAAACACCACCCGCACGCCAATATCGTAGTGACTCCTGCGGATGCATTGGTTATCAATACGGATGAATTCCGCCGGGTGATAGCCAAGGCACTGCTGATGACAGATCAAAGCAAGGCCATTGTAACCATAGGTATCAAACCTTGCCGCCCGGAAACGGGATACGGATATATAGCCGCGGGAGAAGAGGTGGATCAGGATATACGGAAAGTGGATGAATTCAAAGAGAAACCGGACTTGAAAACGGCACGGCACTATGTGGACGCCGGGAATTATTTCTGGAATGCAGGGATCTTTGTATGGAATGTAAAGACCATAGAAGAGGCTATACGCCGTTATGCACCGGGCATTGCCGAGGTGTTCGACAGGATTTATCCGGAGTTCTATACCGAAAGAGAGAAAGAAACCATAGAAGAGCTGTTCCCTGCTTGTGAAAGTATATCCATAGATTATGCCGTAATGGAAAAAGCGGAACGGATTTATGTATTGCCGGCAGAGTTCGGATGGTCTGATCTGGGTAGCTGGGGCTCATTGCATTCCTTGCTGCCCAAAGATGAACGGAACAATGCCGTTGTAGGCGAGAATGTCCGATTGTATGAATGCAATAACTGCATTGTACACACACCGCATTTGAAACAGGCGGTAATACAAGGACTGGACGGGTATATCATAGCCGAGAAAGAGGGAACCCTGCTGATATGCAGACTGGCAGAGGAGCAGCGTATTAAAGAATTTTCGAAAGCATAAGGAATGATTATAGCAGTTGACTTTGACGGCACAATAGTGGAGCATAAATATCCCGAAATAGGCAGGGAACTACCCTTTGCCATAGAAACGCTGAAAAAACTACAACAGGAACGGCACCGCCTTATCCTGTGGAGTGTGCGGGAAGGTGAATTATTACAGGAGGCCGTGGATTTCTGCCGGGAGCGTGGACTGGAGTTTTATGCCGTAAACAGCAATTATGCGGAAGAAACCCTGGAAAGTAATCATTACTCCAGAAAACTGAAGGCGGATTTGTTTATTGATGACCGTAATTTGGGAGGACTGCCCGAATGGGGGATGATTTACAGAATGATCCATGACAAATGGGGATACGAAGATATTTATCAAAGTTCAGGTAATAAAGAAGAGACTAAAAAGCGAAGCTTTTGGAAGATACTTTTTTCCAAGATGTAGAATCTCCGCTTCCTAATGTAGTGATACAGGCGGAAGCCCATAAGAAAACTAATGTTAGATCAGAGGTAAGTACTGTTATCAGCGGATAACGGGAACTTACGAAACAGTGTTGGTGATACCCGCCTGAGAAGGTAGGTATCACCTTTTTTTTGATCTATTCCATTAGTATTTGAAGACTTGTTCTTCTCCGGGTTCTATGGTCATGGCTTTCATTCCTTTCCGGGTTGGAATGTTCAGCACTCCCTTTCCGCCGTCGGACTTGATACGGATCTCTTTCTTATCCATATAGATATGGATATTGCCGTATGGAGTGGGCACGGTTCCTTCCATCCATTTCAAGCCGCCCAGACAAGGGGTGACGGAGTATTCCTCGTAACCGGGTTTGGTGGGTTTTACTCCCAGATAGTATTTGCCCAGCAAATAGATGGGGCTGGCTCCCCATGCATGGCAGAGGCTCTTGCCGTATGGACGTCCGTACATGGCCAGATGCCGGGTACCTGTTTCTTCGGGATTGTATTTCTCCCAGAAACTGGTAGCTCCTTCTTTCAACATACCGCCCCAATAGGCTTTCATTTCTTTCATCACCGATTCTTGTTCGCCCAAGGCGCACAGTGCTTCCAGTTCATAGAAACGCATATAAGGAGTGGTGATTTTCAATATACTGTCATTCTGCAATACGGTGTGTTTGATGGTCTGCTGTTTATCGGAATTCAGATAATTGAAGAAGACAGAGAACATATTGGCGTAGCGGGTAACGGACTCACTCTGCTTTCCCTGAATACGGTTGTGTACCATCGCTTGTTTCTGCTCATTCCAGAAAGCGGGTTCCAGCTTGGAACGTAAAGCGGAAGCCAGTTTCTCATACTTGGTTTTGTCTGCCGTATTGCCGGCCAGACCGGCACAAAGCGCCATGGTTTCCAAACTCTTGCAGAACAAGACTTGCTCAAAGGAGAGTTCGCCTTTCTTGTCCAGATAACCGTCTGCCCAGTCTACGAATACCCAGTCACCGGTCATGCCTTCCACCATACCGTTGGCATTGGTGCGTCCCAATACATAGTCCATCATGCTTTGCATACGCGGATAGAGTTGGGTTACAAAGTCTTTGTCACCAGAATACATATAATAATCGTAAATACTGAGAAACCAATAGAAGGTGTAGTCCATAATGGTATTGCTGTGGCTGGTCACAGGGTCTTTTCCACGAAGCAGCCAGATGGTACGCTTCACGGTTTCATTATCGAAGAACAGATAGTAGTTCATCAGGTAACTCTGGATGGCATCGCCACTCCATACCCAACGGTCGCGCTTGATGCCGTCGATAAAGAATTCACGGGTAGTAAGGTGCATGGTGTACGCTCCTACTTCCCAAATGCGGTTCAGCTCTTCGTCATTACATTTGAATGAGCCCCGGTACTCTTCGGGCAGGTATTCGTATTGCATGGAAACGTCCTGTATCGTTACTCCCGGATCGCAAGTGACATAGACATAACGGAAGGCCTTGCTGTTGTCCAACGTGTATTCATCGTATAGTTTCCGTGTATTCCGGATGGCCAGATCGGTTATCTGCCCCGGCTCTGCCAGCAATTTGTCCAATGTTTCGCAATATTCCGTATCCAAGGCTTCTTCAGGACTTTCACCGTAATAGATATGGATCGTTCCTTTTCCCTTTACCTCTTTCAGAGTGATATAACCAAAGGTTTCTTTTCCGAAGTCGTACAATACCCCTTCTTTCCGGGAAGTGGAGGAAACTGCTTTCATCGGTTTTCTGGCCAATGAAAACTTGGAAGGCAGTTGGGTGGCTCCGTCAAAGTTCCAACACCCTGCATCCATATAAACGGTGGCAGAAGTATCACTGGCTTTTCCGCTTTCGTCTATCCATTCCTTGTCTTCGTAGGTTACTTTCCAGGTCTTGTCCGTATTTACGGTTTTTCCTTTCACATAAATAGTGGGGGGAGTGGACTGATTCCACACTTTGATGTTCAGACTGTGTTTTCCTGCGGGGAGTTTCAAGGTGGAGGGCATACCGAATTGCAGTTTGCCGTCCAATTTCACATTGTATTTTCCTTCGGCGGCAATGAATATTTCTTCCGGTTCCGCCAGATCCAATTTCTTGCTGAATTCCACTACCACATAATGGCTGTCCGTTTTCCAGAAGGGAGGGAAAAAAGCACCGCGTTCCGTACGGCGGTTGTTCATCCGGTTGCCCAGCCATATCTCATAATCACCCGGATACCAGATCCAGGTCTGGGCGGAGGCGGCAGCACTCAATGCAAGTGCTCCGACTAAAGTGGCAAGTCTGTTTTTCATAATGGTATCACGTTTTATTTTTCCTTCAAATAGATATATTCCTTTGTCAGTCCGGCATTTGCCTTGATGCTGTCGTTCACCATCGGACCATTGTTTTCCCATGTATTGCCCGGACCGTTGGCGTTCTTCAGGAACTTCTCTCCTTCCGTCCAGTTGTCCTTGACGGTGATAAATGAAGATCCTTCGTCGGTGTAAAGATAGAACCAATGATTGGGATCGTGTGCATAACCGGGTGAAAAAATGTTAGAAACGCAATTTTCCGTAATCCAGCTATGGGGTTGTGAACCTAATGTATAAATACCGGCTACATCATACATGTGCTTGGCATAGTGATGAATCAGATTGGCGTGCACGCGGTTATTGCGCATACAGTTTACTGTACGTGTCCATCCCCATCCCAGACTGATGCCTGAATAGGATACATCACTGATTTCATTGTGCTCGATATTGATATCACTGACATAACCGGCGCAAATGCCCAAAGTGCCCCAGTCTTCATTGGTCACATCGTTGATGTAGTTGTTGGAAATGGTCAGTCCGGTACAGACCTCACGACGGTCGGCAGGATCGTATGGAAGATGTGTTTCGTGAGCGGCAGGGCTGAAACTGCCCGCTACAATACCGTTCCCGGCAATATCACGGAACAGACAGCCGTTTATATGTCCTCCATCGGTGGCCCATTCATAATCAATGCCTGTAGAGCCCAAATGCTGGAAACGGCACTTCTCGAAATCAATATCCCAGGCAGCCTTGACTACGACTGCCGATGCCGGACGGCCCAACCAACCTTGATTATCCAGCTTATGATTGTTCTTACGAATCATGGAAGGACGGATTTTATATCCGTCTGTCATGTACATACCTGCCTGAAGAGGAACATGACCTTGCAAAGAGGGACGCATCCAGGTGGTATATTGGAAAGCAATATTGTCAAAACGGATGTGCTTTACCGGACGGTCTATCGTTCCTTCCACCCATACCAACGTTTCGATGCCGGGAACTACGGCTTTGCTTATCTTCTCTCCTTTCCGAGGATAATAATATATTTTACGGCTTTCAATGTCGTGATACCACTCGCCGGGTTCATCCAGCAATTCCATGGCATTGGTCAGATAGAAAGCCGAGTTGTGACCATCCTTGGTCACCATAGGACGCGGCCACGGGTGTTCGAACTGGATGCGGCTTTCAGGATGATGGAAACGCACGGCGGCACTGTCTCCCTGTATTTCGACCGACTTGATACGGAGATTTGCCACACACCACATTTCATGAAGGACCATTTCGGCATATCGGGCCTTCTGTATTTTCTTTACAGCAGCGGCAGGTACCCACAGTATTTCGTTTTGGGGGTCGTTGTTGATGATGCGGTACATCTTTTCAAAGTCTGCCACATCCCTTGCACGAACAGCCTTTTGCCCATTGATCCACAGTTGCCGGAAATCCAGCGGACGCCCGTTAAACATAGGGACATCGGCTACCCACAACTTTCCTTGCTTCTTCCAGTTCCTGATTTCCACCCCACCATTCAGAACGGCATTTCCATCCGAAGTGATGACGGTAGGTGAAGCTTCCGTCCCGCTGTCATCCGGACGGATAAAGACGGGTTCGTACAGATGGTAGTCACCTGCCTCCAAATGAATGGTGATGCCACCTTTTACACTTTCATCATTAAGACGACGAAGTTCCCTTGCCTGACGCAATGCAGCTGTAAGGGTGGCTTTCGGAGAGTCTTTGGTACCCGGATTCCGGTCATTGCCTTCCGGAGATACGAACAAATCGGCTGCTGACAGTGTACAAGCTATCAGCAGCGCGGCAGTGGTTATGAATATTTTTTTCATTTGTAACTAATTAGGGGTAAGTGGTTAGTGATTAGTCCGTGCCAAAGGCATCCATACCGTCATTTCAGCCTTTCCGCGGTTTCCCCATGCATAATAAGGAATCAGACGGATATGGACCGGTTTGTCGGCCTTTCCTACCTCGCGGTACAAGGTATCTTTCCATGATACTTCATCGACCAGACGGGCAGTACCATCCAATGCGACAATCGGACTGCCTTCGATGGTTATTTTTTTCGGAGTCAACCGGATATCGGCAGGTATCAGCACATTGTCTATCTTATGCCCGCCTTCTATATCCATACTTTCCAAACAGTAGACCAACGGGCCACGTTTCACCACTACCTGGTTACGGATTTCTTCGGCCAACGGATTGGCTTCCAGCAATTTTACAGGCATATCCATCACCCATTCCACACAATCCCCTTTCTTCCAGATGCGGTTTACCTCGGCGTATGTATTCGCTTTCCAGGTTCCTTGCACCGGTTCGCCATTTACCTTCAAAGTTGCCTTCTCGCACCAGTCAGGAACACGGAGGAACAAAGAAAACGCTTTCTTCTTTGACGGTTTCGGAGCTTCGGTTACAGTCAGCTTCACAGCACCTTCCCACGGATACTCCGTTTCTTGCACCAGCCCGATCTTTCCCGTTTCCTTCAAAGTTGTAGCCAGTGTATTCGCTCCATACAAATTGCAATATACCGCATTCGGAGTCACCGTATAAGCATAGTTCTGGGCTTGACAAACGGTGCGCAGCGTATTAGGAGGACAACAGAAGCAGCTGATATACTCGGTACGTTCTTTAGGCCAGCGAAGTGTGTATGGCAAATCCGCACTGATGCGCAACGGGTTGGTATAGAAATATTTCTTTCCATCCAGACTGACACCACTCAACACACTGTTGTAAAGGGCGGTTTCCACAATATCCGCATATTTGGCATCGCCCGTCACTTCCAGCATACGCCAGTTGAAAAGCATATTGCCGATATTGGCACAGGTCTCGTTATGCGCCGTACTATTAGGCAACTGATAAGGACGTCCATAGCTTTGGTGTACTTTCTGAATGCTGTCCGGCTCATAGCAGGTTCCATCCGGCGAAGTGCCGTCATACAGCGCACCGCACGCTCCTGTAACATACATCTTGCGGGTCACAATGTCTTTCCAGATGCTGGTCAGGTTTTTCATCAGTTGGTCTTCTCCTGTTTCGGCATACACATCGGTCACACCGGCATACAGGTAATTGGAACGCACGGCATGTCCCATCGCATTGTATTGCTGACGGAACGGAATACGGTCCTGATTATCATCGGTGCCGTTTTCCACCATTCCACGGATATCAATCAGATTCTTGGAAAGTTCCAGATAACGGGGATTCCCTGTAGCACGGTACATTTCCACCACACCCATATAATGGGAGGGACAAATGGCATTTCTTGCCAGTTCCGCAGAAGCGGTTTCATAGAAATGACAGAGGAAGTCCGTCGCTTTTACGGCAGCATCGAATAAAGTAGTCTTTCCGGTGGCACGGCGATGAATGATACCTGCCATCATCAGATGCCCCAAATTGTAGGTTTCAAAATTCAGACGATTGGCAAATGCACCTTTCTCGTCCTCACCGCCTACTTTGGTGCCAATTACCGTCTGTTGCTGTTTGTCCGAATGAGTGTCAATCCCCTTATTCTTTTCCTCGATGATGACAGGGGTATGGATGTAACCGTCCGCACGCTGGGCTTTCACCACATGTTCAATGAAGTGATCCATCAGTTTATCCAATTCGGGATCTTTCGTGACGGCATACACGGAAGCCACCCCTTCCATCCATTTATACATATCACCGTCATGAAAGGGAGGTCCCCAATGTTCGCCCTCGCAAACACCGGCAGCTATTTCAAAGTTACGGAAGCCATGCGAAACATCGGGATTGTTCCATGTATCCCACATACTTTGCAAGGAGGTATGGCTATATACATTGAAACGGTCGCCCCAAAAGCCATCTGTCCAATGCACGGCACCTAATTCCGTATTGGCCATCTTGGCAAAACGACTTTGGCTCATATCCGTCAGCCCGCCCGACTGGGCAAATGCTCCCGTAGTTACTCCGGAAGCCAGTAAAAGTAGTAGTCTAATGCTTTTCATAATAATCTGTCACTTATTCTTTTCTTTATAAAGGGAGGACGATAATAAGAAACGTTTGTACTCTATTTATAATTATTTCATATTCTGTATCTTTAGAAAGAGCTTTCATTGGCGGATAATGGGAGTCTGTTTTCAAAAAAACGGGTATCTGATTTTTATTTCAGACACCCGTTTTTTTCAAATTCTCCAATACTCTCTATCAAAGAATTCCTTTATCCACAATTGTATTATTTCAGTTTGCTCAAATCCAACTCTTTATAAGCCACACGCTGACGGCGCCAGGTATATACGGCATGCAGTTTGCCATCCTTGCCCTGAATGATGGACGGATAAGAATACTGGCTGATGGGGCTGTCTTCCAATGTCATTACATTCTTCCAGTGAATGCCATCATCCGAAACCGCCACACACAACGGTGTACGCGGCCCTTTCGGAGTACCCGGCAATGTGCTGAAATCATTATAAATCAATACATGGCGGCCATCTTTCATGGTTACGGCATCCGTGCCCGAATTATTATTGGGAACATCAAGCAAAGTGACTTTGCTCCATGTTTCACCGTTGTCACTGCTCCATGAAGTGGCAATCTGTGCGTTACGTGTACGGCAAAGTACCTGCAAACGCCCATCCTTATGACGCAAAATGCTGGGCTGGATAGCATAAATAGGCTTCTCGCCTTCTCCTTTTATGGCTTCACCGCCTTCCTGATCGTCTACATTGGCCGCATTTGCCTTACGCAAAGCTGTAGGCACACTCATTTCCGCCTCTACAGGACCTACCATCTTCCAAGTCTTTCCTTTATCATCCGAAATTTCAAAATGGATACGCCATCCTCCATCGCCTTCCGTACTGGAAGGACAAATGATACGGCCATCCACATACTCCGGCTTATTTTTAATAGGACCTAAGAAACCTTTTGGCAACGGTTCACGTTGGCTCCAAGTTTTTCCACCATCTTTAGAACGTACCAGCCAACCACTCCAATCGGCTACTTTCAATCCTATTTTATAGAACAGGATCAGATCTCCGCCGGGGATCTGGAAAAGCACAGGATTCCAACAAGCCTTGCGGCGTGCCCGGGACTTGTCCCCTTTAAACGTAGAAGCCACGGGGCCGGCATCCGCCGGAGTGGATTCTGCCGTAATGCCTGCCAAGACAGCCTGCGGATCATCCAGACTAAACACCCCGTCGGCAGCCAGATAAGGTGCACTCCATTCCGTCGCGCCCTTCGGCTTGCGACATACCCAGATACAACAATCCGGATTACGCTCTTTAGTGCCTCCAAAGAAAGAAGCTACCAGGTCTCCGTTCTTCAATTCCACAATAGTAGCGCCGTGACATTCGGGAAAAGAAGCTTGTTCGTATAGGAACTGATCTTCCACGATACCTGCACGGTTTTTACCTGAAGAAGGGTCCATGCTAACCGAAAAATGATAGTTCCCCGAAGGAACACTCCATACGGTAGAGTTGCCTTCCCGACGTACAAAGGTAACGTCCTTGTCTTTTACCGCCTTCTCGTCCAACGTTGGAAGATAAACCAATGCAGTGGTATTACAAGGAATCGTAATATCCCATTCCAGATGCGTAAGGGTCTTCTTCCAGTTACTAATCATCTTGCCATATAAAGTGTTGTGCGAAGCCTTGACATGACTCAACTCCTGGATGGAAAAATCAGGTTTAAGGATGATTTGTTTGTAAGCGGGCTGTGCCGGATTAAATCCGGCTAAATCACGGAAATACCAAGTCAATAGATCACCCAATATCATCACATGGTTACAACTGTTCATCCAACGATTGGCGGTATCACCGTTCCACAATTCCCAAATGGCAGTAGCTCCCTTTTCTATCATATAGCCATAACTGGGATAAGTCTTGTTGCTTGCCAACAGGAAAGCAACATCGCCACGCCCCATACGGGTAAGCTCACGCATCATCCAGTTCATACCTATCACCCCACTGCTGATATGACCTTTATTCCGGGTGATAATGCCTGTTATTACATTTTTCTCCACTTCTTCCCTATAAGCCTCAGGAACCATATCGAAAGCCAGCGGCAGGATATTGGCCGTCACCGTATTGTTACCATAGAATATGCTGTCGGGATAAAGAACATGCGGCGTTTGTACCGGAGAAGTTCCCTTCTTAACCGTAAGGAAACGGGCGTTGAAGCAGTCTTTGATTTTTGCTGCATCCTTCTCGAATCCTTTCGCCTCATCTTCCAGACCTTGCAAACGGGCGAACTTGGCCAGCATTTGCGATACCTTGTAATAGTAGGCTGTAGCAATCAGTGCTCCATCCGTCTTGCGGGCAGGGTCCTGACTGTGAATCAATTCCGGTGATTCGGGAGGCATACACCAGTCACCGTATTTATCGGCGTTAATCACTCCATCCTCTGTGGTGAACTCACTGCGTATATGATGCATCCATTTCTTGATAGCGGCATAATTCTTACGAATAGGTTCGATGTTGCCGAACTGTTCATAAACCATATCACAGATTACCGGGAATGTGGACGACCATGTCATTTCCGATGTATAATAATTGTAATAAGCCGGACAAATATCAGGAATACAACCGTCTTCACGCTGCGCTTCACGGATATCATCCGCCCATTTGGCATAGGTGTTTCCATTGTTGAACATGAAACTTTCCCCCCACGTTCCCATAGCATGGTCGCCAAGCCAGGGCTGGCGCTCGTCACGCTGGGGACAATCCAAAGGCACTCCTTTATAATTACTGGAAATTCCCCACCAGGCATTCCGATAAACCCGGTTCATGATATCATTGGAACACTCGAAAGTACCGTTATCTTCCAAGTCATCATATACTACTTCAGCAACCAAATCTTCCGCTTTCAGATTTTTATAACCTGTCACTTCTACATATTGGAATCCATGATAAGAAAAACGAGAACTCCAGAAGGTGTTGTTTTCTTTACCGTTGCAGATATAATAATCCGTACTCTGGCTATGGCGGAGATTTTCCACATCCAGTTCCGTACCGTCGTTCTTTACCCGTTCGGCATAACGTATGCAAATCGTATCTCCCGCAGCGGCTTTCGCTATGTTAATACGCACCCATCCTGCCATATTCTGACCGAAATCAATCATATAACGGTCACCATATTGCTTGAAGACAGCCGGCTTCAGCGTTTTCATCACTTTCATGTTGGGAGCGGTATTGCCGCGGAGTGTACCGTACGGCAATGAAACACGTTGCGCCTTCAGCCATTTGGAATCATCATAACCGGGCTGTGTCCAGTTTCCCAATTCCATACGGGCATCGTAAATCTCACCATCGTATTCATTATTGCTACGTATAGGCCCTTGAGCCGTCAAACGCCATTTCTCATCACTGTTGATGCGCTGGATACTGCCGTCGGTATATTCTATAATCAGATTCAGACGCAACTTGGGGTAACCAAAAGTAGGAATCTTATAAGGTTTGTAATTTTGACGCATAGTGTAGAAACGTCCGTTGCCCAGGGTCACTCCGATGGCATTGTCGGCATTTCCTCCGGCAACCTGTTTGGTGACATCAAAAGAATTGTAAAGCACAGTACGACGATAATCACTTGGAGCCGGCGCCAATACCTGATCACCTATCCGCTGACCGTTAATGAACAGTTCGTACATACCCAAACCGCACAAATGAAGGGTAGCATACTTTATCTCCTTGGCTTGCGTTTTAAATTCCGTGCGTAAATAACGAGAGCTCAAACGGCTGTGTGAATCTTCCCGATCCCATGCAAACGCAGCGTCCCAACCTATCCATCGTCCTTTCCAATGAATCTCACCTAAAGGTCCCATCCCCCATCGGGCAGGCTCGCTCCATTCTGTCTCACCGCGATTGGTATAGCTTCTCACTTTCCAGTAAACACGCTGATTGCTTTTCAAACGCTTCCCTTGATAGGGAATCCATACGGACGCATCGGATTCCACTTTTCCGGAATCCCACAAATCTCCTTTATCCTGTGCTAAAAGTTCAGGAGAAGACGCAACCAAGATCCGGTAGGCGGTCTGCATCACATTTCTTTGAGAAGATTCCAACCGCCAGCTCATACGGGGAGCAGCAGTATCCAACCCCATGGGGTCTACCATCTGCTCGGTACGCAGGCCGGTAACCGAAACATCCGCTGCCTTCAACCACAACGGAAGTGCCAGAAGAATGATTAATAATACTTGTTTTTTCATGATATGCATATTTCTTACTTATTCCATTTCTGTATGGCATCCGGCAAGGCTGTCCAAGCTTTCTGCACATAATCCTTCGCAGAATCCACAACAATCAGAACCTGATCATTGCCGCTCAGATAACCGCTATCATGCTGGAAAGGAGTGACTTTACTGTCAAACTCACCGATATATTCCAACTTACCGTCCTTCGCGCTATACCACCATGCATTCTTTTTCGCACCGCTGATTTTGCTCAAATCGATCTGCATAGGACGTCCTGAGTAATTGTAAACCAGCAAATAGTCATTTCCACGGGTAGCGATGGCACGGTCATAGCGTTCGCCGTTAGTTCCTGCAATGACACTCTGATCGGGCACACGTTCAAAGAAAGGAAAAGTCAGCATCAAGTTCTTCAGATATTTCATCTGATTGAAACCGGGGTCTTCCAAAGCATCCCACCATGCTTTCTTACGTCCGTCGGCACCGAAAGAGGCTCCATATCCGGGACGGATAAATTGCATGATATCATTATGACCGTATGAGTGCCCGAATGATCCGGCAAATACCGACCAATAGGCATAACGACGTACATCGTGCTGATTCCAACGGGTTTCATTGGGATCATGCAGCCCCTGTGGAATGTCTTCATAAATAGGTTCGTCATCAATCACCGGTTTCAACGGAGTCTTTGCCTGACTGGCTTCCACAAAACGCCAGTTATCTTCTTCCGTATTCTCTTCGATGGGATAGTCACCATCACCGTTACGCTGCCCGTAACGACGGTGTCCGCTTTGGAACATATTGAAATCCAGCCATTCGCGGTCATTAAACCAAGTAGCCGACGTGGTACGTCCACGCGGATGGAAAGTCATCAGATGACCTTTGTCTATGCTGCGGATACTGTTTGCCAACGCATCCCATACCTCCGTCTTATTATCACCGCGGATATCCCCTCCTATCATCCAAATAATATTCGGCTCATCCTTGTAACGTTCTGCAAGAAACTTACCGTATGCCACGGCTTCTTTTTCATTCATCAGCCCTTGTTCCACGGGAGTTCCCCAAATACATACCATCCCTATATAGATGCCCCGTGAAGCGGCACTTTTAATAATATAGTCCATGTGGTCCCAATATCCATAAATCCCTTTGCGGTTGATATCTTTGAAATTAAAACCGTCTGTCATGGAATACTGGCCGTAAATATTCATGGAAGGCACACCGTTCAATACCTGCACCTGCACCATGTTATATCCAGCATCCTTGCACTTATTCAGATAGTAAGAAACCTCGTCACGATTCAAGCGTTGCGGCATCAGCCATCCGGTTTCACCCAACCAGAAGAAAGGTACTCCATTTTCATGCTTCAGGTAGCGTCCCTCCTCGGACACCACCAGTTTGCCGTTCTTCCAGGGAATATACGTTTTCGCTTTCTGCGCCGGCAACGAAGTAGAGCAACATAGCAATAAAGCCAATAAGGAAAGTAATGCGTGTCTGTTCATCATTGTATTTTCAAATTCGTTTATTAATTAATTGACAATCTCCAAACAAGAGCTTTTATCAAAACAACAAGGTGTTTAAAAAAGGTCCTTATGTTTACGGAAAAGATGAAGACCTTTTTGACAAATGTCCTCATCTTTTTCAGATTATTCCTACTGCTTCATTTTCTCATATTCAATAGCTGCCAAAATAAAGGAACCTACTGATTTCGGATCGTTCTCTATCACCGGCTCACCTATGTAATAAGCAAAACTTCCATCCCGGTTTCCTTTACCGCCTAATCCTGCAACAGCACAACAGTTGGTAATAGTGTATGAACCATCAGGCTCTTCTTTAATGAACTGTTTGATCAGGCCATTAAAACCACGCTCTGCGGCCGCTTTATACTCCACAGGAATATATCCTTTATTCACCGCTTTACACAAGAAATATACAAAAAGCGATGAAGCGGAAGATTCCAGATAATTTCCTTTACGGTTATTCTGGTCAGTCACCTGCCACCATACCCCTGTTTCAAGCTCCTGGTATTTTACAATGCCTTCGGCCAACGTATTTATAATCGTCATAATGCTGTCGCGTCCTTCGAACTGCGCCGGCATATAGTCCAATACATCCACCACGGCAGCGGCATACCAGCCTATACTGCGGCTCCAGAAGTTGGGTGAGCACCCGGTTTCCTTATTTGCCCAATTTTGTGTCTTGCTCTCATCCCAGCCATGATAGAACAAACCGGTTTTAGGATCATACGTTTTACGGGCAATCAGCTTTATTTGATTCACAATATCGGCATTGACCGTAGTATCCTTGAATACGTTACCATATTGAGCCAGATAAGGAGAAGCCATGAATATACCATCCAGCCACATCTGGTGCGGATATACCAGTTTGTGCCAGAAACCGCCTTCACTGGTACGGGGCTGTTCGGCCAGTTGTTTGCGAAGAGTATCCATCGCCACCTTATAACGCCCGTCTCCCGTCTTTTCATAAAAATCGAATAAAATCTTTCCGGCATTGATATTATCAATATTAAAAGAAAGATATTTCATGGTCTTTATCTTACCGTCGGTGTCTATCAGACTGTCTGCATATATTTTTGCATAATTATAATAGGCAGTGTCACCGGTATGTTTCCATTCCTCCAACATGGATTTCACCACCAGTCCGTGCGTATAGCCCCAACGAGGCTTTTTCGCTTTTTCTATCATCCAAGGCTCAGGGAAACGTTGCATTTCCGACTGAGCCATACGTTCGCTCCATTTGATTTCTTCGGTCTGTTTAGGAGTGGCAGTACATGCACACATTCCACCAGCCAGCAACAATGAGCAAATAATGTTTAATCCTGTTCTTTTCATATTTCTTCTTTTTACTATTTTTCATCCTTACAATCAATGCAAGAATCATCACTTACCTAAGAATATATACTCTTCACCTGCTTTGGTTTCCAGATCATAAAGATAAGTTTTTTTCAACTCAACTTTATTCAATTTCGCTTCTTTATTTATAATCGGCTGTAAGATTTCGGGTATGGCATACAATTTATTCGGATTCTCTCCTTTCGCCTTTCTCAGCCCTTTGCCTGCCAGCGGATTTAAAGAACGCAAACGACAGTTTCCCCCATTACGGGATTTCACCACCAACCGGCTCACTTTACCATTCTTCCAACTCAAATCCAATTCAAAACCTCCACGGGCTATAATCCCGTTCACGCTTCCCTCTTTCCATTGCGCCGGCAATGCGGGAAGTAAATAAATAAAACCATCGTGGCTCTGCATCAGCATTTCTACGATACCCGCCGTACAACCAAAATTACCGTCAATCTGAAAAGGTGGATGGGCATCAAACAAATTAGGATAAGTTCCTCCTTTTTTCTTCTCGTTACGTACGAGAGTCAACTGATCGGTTATCAGTTTATAAGCATGGTCACCATCCAACAGACGGGCCCACAAACATACCTTCCATCCCATACTCCATCCGGTAGACGGATCGCCACGATGAATCAGCGAAGTACGTGCCGCATCAAACAATTCGGGAGTACGGTAAGGAGAAATCTGATTACTGGGGAACAAACCATAAAGGTGTGACACATGACGGTGCACATCCTGCGGATTGTCCCAATCCATCATCCATTCCTGCAATTGCCCCCAACGTCCTATCTGCATGGGCGCCATTTCCTTTAAACGCTGTTCCAAACGGGTGGCAAATTCAGCATCCGTACCCAACAGACGGGCGGTCGTGATTATCTGATTCCACAAATCGAATATCAGCTGGTTATCCAAAGTACACCCGGCAGCCGTAGTCGCTTTCCCGTTACTGCCTGCATGAGTATTCTCCGGAGAATTGCTCGGACATACCACCAACCAGTTATGCAACGGTTCCTTCACCATGATTTCATCAAAAAACTTACCGGCTTCTTTCATGATAGGGTAAGCCGAGCGGAGAAATTCCATATCGCCTGTATAAAGATAACGTTCCCACAAATGACGGCACAGCCAGGCTCCACCCGTAGGCCATAATCCCGACGGAGCCTTGTCTATAGCTCCGGTAACACGCCATATATCCGTATTGTGATGCAATACCCAGCCATCCGCCCCATACATAATCTTGGCCGACTCACGCCCTGTTTCACTCACTTCACGGATCAGTTGTATCAAAGGCTCGTGCAATTCGCTGAGATTCGTCACTTCGGCCGGCCAATAGTTCATTTCAACATTGATATTACATGTATATTTACTATCCCAGGAAGGAAATAATTTATCATTCCAAATGCCTTGCAAATTAGCAGGCTGCCCACCCGGCTGTGAAGAACAAATCAACAGATAGCGGCCGAAACGGAAATAAGTGGCCACCAGAAAATCATCCTTCGTTTCCTTGAAATTCTGTACACGCATATCAGTGGTTACCCCTGCATATTTGTCTATGCCTAAATCCAAAGAGACACGGTCCATATATTGCTTGAAAAAATCGACGTGTGCCTTACGTGATGTCATATAATCTTTACTTACAGCCCGGCGCAGATAGTTCTTCGCACGCTCCACTTGGTTACCTGTTATATCCTTGTAATTAGTAAAGTTGGTAGCAATGGAAATATAAATCACAGCCTCGTCCGCCCCTTCTATACTCAAGACTCCGTCACGACAAGATCGGGTTCCTCCCTGAGTACGTGCAGTCATACGTCCCTGAAATTCAACCTTCCCTTTGAGTCCTTCATGCCAGGAAGATACGCCCGAAAGGGTAACCTCCTCCCCTTCCGTCGCAACCATCACATCCTGATGCGGAGTAGTAAGATTGGCGTTACAAGTAATCTTTCCGGGTTGGCTGGCAGTAAGACGCACCATAACTACCTGATCGGCAAACGACGTCAGTGTTTCACGCTGATAAGTCACCCCGTCCACCTTATAACGCACGATGGTACGAGCTGAATCCAGGCTCAGTTCCCTATAGTAATCGGAATAACGTGTATGCCCCGGAAAAGAAATATGCAGATCGCCAAACGATTGATAGGGCATACCGCTATTGGTCTTCGCCATTGCTTTCTCGGTAGCCAACGTTTGTGCTTCAAGATATTTTCCCTCGAACACCAACCGGCGCACTTTGGGAATATATTCCAACGCATCGGGATTAGCATTATTATTGGGACGTCCTGCCCAAATAGTTTCTTCGTTCAACTGGATATGCTCCACACCGGGATTGCCGAATACCATCGCTCCCAACCGCCCGTTACCCAGCGGAAGCGCTTCAGTCCAAACCTGAGCGGGTTCGTCATACCACAGTTTATATTCCTGTGCGGCAGCCTGCAAGTAAGAACTTGCCCATAACAGCCCCCCCACTATCCATTTTATTTTCATATTGATCTCTAGCTTTTATTAAAGGGAGACGAAAAAAGAAGACGGATGTACTCTGTGGAAAGAAATAAAAAAGTAAATATCATGAAAAAACTTTCCCTGGCACCTCAACAAATCCGGCTTCTCTATTGTTATTAAAATAAAACCATCTTATAAAATTAGAATTATATGAAAATAGCAGAGATTAAAGGAAGAGAGATTTTGGATTCACGTGGTAACCCCACTGTGGAAGTGGATGTGATATTGGAATCAGGGATTATGGGCCGTGCCTCTGTCCCATCGGGTGCGTCAACCGGTGAACATGAGGCATTGGAGCTACGTGACGGTGACAAGACCCGTTACGGGGGCAAAGGCGTATTAAAAGCTGTAGAAAATATAAATACCCTTATCGCTCCGGCATTGAAAGGAATGGACTCTATGGACCAACGTGGCATTGACAAAGCCATGCTTGATCTGGATGGAACCCCAACTAAATCAAAACTGGGCGCAAATGCTATTTTGGGCGTATCCCTGGCTGTGGCAAAAGCTGCCGCCAACTATCTGGATATCCCTCTTTACAGATACATCGGCGGAACAAATACCTATGTCATGCCCGTCCCGATGATGAACATCATTAACGGAGGCTCGCATAGCGACGCTCCTATCGCTTTTCAAGAATTCATGATTCGTCCTGTCGGCGCAAAGACATTCCGTGAGGCCTTACGGATGGGCGCAGAAGTATTCCATGCTTTGAAAGAGGTGCTGAAAAAACGCGGACTAAGCACAGCCGTAGGAGATGAAGGCGGTTTTGCCCCAGACATTACAAATGAGGAGGAAGCAATCCAGCTTATTATGGAAGCCATTACCAAAGCAGGGTACAGCTGCGGCAGAGGCAAACAGTTTATGATTTCTCTGGATGCGGCTGCCAGTGAATGGAAAGGCAATGCACCGGGAGAATATTATCTGCCAAAATCCGGCAAGCGTTATACCACGGATGAACTGATTGTTCATTGGGAAAAGATGATTCGCCGTTTCCCGATTTATTCCATTGAAGACCCGTTGGACGAAGAGGATTGGGATGGCTGGAAACGTCTGACAGAAAAAGTGGGAGATAAAGTGATTCTGGTAGGCGATGATTTATTTGTCACGAATCCGGTGCGCCTGAATAAAGGAATTTCCATGGGATGCGGTAATGCGATTTTGATTAAGCCAAACCAGATTGGAACGCTCTCAGAAACTATGGAAGCCATCCGCATGGCAAAAGAACATGGTTATGAGACCATCATGTCCCACCGGAGCGGCGAGACCGAGGATACGACGATCGCAGATCTGGCGGTGGCAGTTAATGCCGGACAGATCAAGACAGGTGCACCGAGCCGTACGGACCGCGTGGCGAAATATAACCGGCTGCTGCGCATCGAGGAGGAGCTCTTCGACGTCGCCCAGTACGCCGGCAAGGACGCCTTCTTCAACCTCAAGAAGTAAGCGAACAAGCCCACCAGCACCCCCGCCCCGGCGGGGGTGCTTTTTTGCTTTGCTGACGAAAAATAAATTGTATAAGACCCTCCCGCCCTGTCAATAATAGCCTCCGAAGACACCATTTGCTTCAGGAGGTTATAAGATGGAAGACAAGAAAAACGACTCCGGCCAGAGCAAGCTGGAGGGATTTTTCGCCGGAAAGGGCTTCTACATAGTCCTTTTCCTGTGCATCGCCGTCATAGGAGTGTCGGCGTGGACGCTGCTGTCGTCCGGGAAAAGTGCTGTGCAGAATGTCTCGCTCGACGATATAGAGCCGTCGCAGCCCGTGGTCGCGACCCCCGCGCCTACGGAGGCGGCGGAAACGGTGTGGGAGATACCGGAGGACGCTGTGGAGGTCGTGGCCGAGCCTGAGCAGCCCGAAGTTCAGGCGGAGGCCCCGGCACAGCAGGAGCAGCCGGAGCCCGTCACGGAGCCCCAGGAGGCCGACACGGCCCCTGCCTCCTACGTCTGGCCCGTCTACGGGCAGATTGAAAAGCCCTACGCTATGACGGAGCTTATCTACGACCGCACGATGGCCGACTGGCGCACGCATGACGGCATTGACATCGAGGCCACGCTGGGCGGCCAGGTGCTCGCCGCGGAGCGCGCTCTTCTTCGCCGTCAGCACGGCGACGCTTCTCTCCGCCGAGATCATCCGATGGACGAGCGGCACCTGCAGCAGGCTGGACGAGAAGACCGGCACCGGCAGAGCCGAGACAAGCTCCCTCTGAAAGATTGCGTTGAAGCCGCAGCTGGTCGTTATGGCCCGCACTCCGCCGGCGATGAGTCTCTTCGACGCCTCTATCATGCGCCGCAGCACCTCACCGCTGGGATTCTCCAGCACCGTTTCGACATTGGCGCCTTTAATCCGGCAAAAATGCACCGGGAAAGGATACGAGTCGGGATTCGTGCTGTTGCCCGCCAGAGACTCAAGCTGCATAAGCCCCTTCGGCACATGCCCCTCCTCCCAGCAGAGGACTGCGATCTCGGCCTTCATCGCTTCCATATCTTCGCCAGCCCTACAGCATCGTTACGCCGCAGATGACAAAAAGCACCTCGCAGAAGAGCGCGATAGCCAGCGCATATGGCAGCTGCGTCGCCACGTGGTCCATGTGGTCGCATGAGGCTCCGAACGAGGAGAGACAGGTGGTGTCGGATAGCGGCGAGCAATGGTC